>Ga0209070_100182_pt1 | contig 77435 bp, 55 predicted proteins | sample SynthPrep_5_END__FD_187205 | JGI IMG/M metagenome (GOLD analysis project Ga0209070, IMG submission 187205) | Synthetic microbial communities from Ohio, USA - SynthPrep_5_END_DS10_MetaG (SPAdes) (version 2) | ecosystem: Engineered > Bioreactor > Aerobic > Activated sludge | place: USA: Ohio... | reverse complement strand
AGATCAAAAGCAGGACGGCGGCCTGCCGACCGGCCTGAGAACGCATTCCCTGTAGCCGCTGCCGAGCGCAGCGAGGCTGCGATCGAGGCCGAAGGACTCGCCAGGCGGGCACCGCGTTTCCCCAGATTCTGCGAGGCGTCAGGTTTAGCGGCCCTGCGGGCCGATCGCAGCCTCGCTACGCTCGGCAGCGGCTACATAAAGCATGTCCGGCAGAAGAACCGTAGCGTGGCGATGGCCTGTGGCGGCGTGCCCCCGGAGCAATACCTGCGTTCGACCAGCGCAGTTAACGGGGTGCTCAGATCAAAAGCAGGACGGCGGCCTGCCGACCGGCCTGAGAACGCATTCCCTGTAGCCGCTGCCGAGCGCAGCGAGGCTGCGATCGAGGCCGAAGGACTCGCCAGGCGGGCACCGCGTTTCCCCAGATCCTGCGAGGTGTCAGGTTTCGCGGCCCTGCGGGCCGATCGCAGCCTCGCTGCGCTCGGCAGCGGCTACACAAAGCATGTCCGGCAGAAGAGCCGTAGTGTGGCAAAAACAGCAAGCTTCGCCCGGCGAAGGCTTTGTTTTGGCTCTGGCTTTTGATCTTGATCTCTGACGCCCCGTTAACCACGCTGGCCGAACGGAGGTATTACGGAGCGGGTAAACCGGCAGGGATGCCGGTTTAGCCGCCCCGGGCCATGGATGGCCCGTGGCGGCGGCCCGCTCCGTAATGCCTGCGTTCGGGCACACCGAGCCTCAGCGAGGTGCCGAGTGGTGGGGCAAAGCGTTTTGCTTACTTTTGCGCTCTTCAAAAGTAAGCCGCCGTAAGGGCGGAACCCTAAGCCGCCGTTACCGCAGCAACGGATATCCCCCCAATCTCACCCCCCACTCATATTCATAAACCGCACCACCTGCACCGTCCCCTGCGGACTAAAATCATGCCGCAACGGCTTGCGCCGCAAAGCCTGCTGCAAGGCATCGATCAGCGGCTGGTCGTCCAGCGGATAACGCCGCAGCAGGCCACGCAGATCCAGGGCATCGTCCTGCCCCAGGCACAGCAACAGCTTGCCTTCGACGGTCATGCGTACCCGGTTGCAGCTGCCACAAAAGTTGTGGCTGTTGGGCGAGATAAAACCAATGCGTGTCTGCGGATGGCGCTCCAGGCGCACGTAACGCGCCGGCCCGCCGCTGTTCTCGGCGCTGTCGAGCAAGGCATGGCGGCTGGCGATCAGCGCCCGTACCTCGTCGCTGGAACAGAAGGATTCGCCCCGGGAACGGCCGACGTCGCCCAGGGGCATTTCCTCGATAAAGCTGATATCGATGCCCTGCTCGATGGCGTACCGCACCAATTGCGGCACTTCCTCGAAGTTGCGCCCCTTCATCACCACGCAGTTGAGCTTGACCCGCTCGAACCCCGCCCCGCGCGCCACCTCGATGCCGCGCAGCACCTGGTCGAGATCGCCGTTGCGGGTGATGGCGCGAAACTTCTGCCCGTCCAGGCTATCGAGGCTGATGTTCATCCGCTTGACCCCGGCTTCCGCCAGCGGCCGGGCCAGGCGCTCCAGCTGCGAGCCGTTGCTGGTCATCACCAGTTCGCGCAGCCCTGGCAAGGCGGCGATGTTGCGGCACAGATCAACGATGCCCGGGCGAATCAGCGGCTCGCCGCCGGTGAGGCGGATCTTGCGCACGCCCTGGCCGACGAACAGCGCCGCCAACCGCTGCAGCTCTTCCAGGGTCAGCACCTGCTGGCGCGGCAGGAAGGTCATGTTCTTCGCCATGCAATACACGCAGCGAAAATCGCAACGGTCGGTCACCGACATCCGCAGATAGTCGATCTGCCGCCCGAAGCCGTCCTGCATCACATTGCTCATGGCCTTCCCCTTACTGCACCAGCGGCGAGTCGGCGCCTTGCAGATGAATGCCCCGGATGTCCGCGGACCCGACCAGGGTTTGCAGGTACTGCACCACGGCCTTTTGCCAGACGCCCTGTTGCAGCTGGTTGCGGATCACCAAAGCCACTGCCTCATAGGGCAAGGCCTGGCCCTCGACCCGCTGATCGACGCAGACCACATGCCAGCCATAACGGCTTTCCAGCGGCTTGGCCGCCAGCCCCGTCGGCAGGCTGAACAGCTGGCGCTCCAGTTCCGGCACGGTCTGGCCCTTGCTGATCTGCCCCAGGGAACCGCCCTGGGCCTTCGACGGGCAGGCCGAATACTTCAGCGCCAGTGCAGCGAAACTGTCGGGCTGCTCGTCCAGGCGTTGCAGCAAAATCTCCGCCTGGACCTGGGCCGTGCTGCGCGCCCCGGCATCGTCCGGCGCGCATTCGAGCAGGATGTGCCGCACCGCCAGCAACGGCGCGCTGTGAAAACGCCCGCGGTTGTTGTCGTAGTAACGCCAGCACGCCGCCTCGTCGCACTCCGGCACCTGCACCTCGCGTTCGAGCAGCAGGCGGGTGGCGGCCTCCTCCTCGTTCTCGCCGGCGCCAATCTGCAACGTCAGGCCGAGTTCGGCGATGCGCTGCTGCAACAGCTCGCGGATCACCAGGGCCCTGGCCGCCAGGTACACCGCCTCCTCGCGGCTGGCCGCCGGGTGATATTGCAGCTCCTGGGCCAGCGCCTGCGGGGTGATCGGCACCTGGTTGACGCTGATGATCGGCCACTCCTGCTCGCTGCTGGCGATCAGTTGCACAGGCGCCTCGTCCGCGGCCACGGGCTCATGGCCCGGCGGCGTGAACGCCTGCACGCCCACTTCCACTTCGCTCTCTGGCAGCCCTGGTTCCTCGCGGGCCGAAGACCCGCAACCGCCGCTGCCGCCGTTACCGCCGCCACATCCACATCCACCTGACATGACTGCCTCCTCAGATTTTCTGCCGAACGATTTGATAACGCCGCCCCAGGTACCAGACCGGCGCGCTGACCATGTGCACCAGGCGGGTAAAGGGGAACAGCACGAACAGGGTCAGGCCGAGAAACACGTGCAGCTTGTAGGTCAGGCCGACCGGGGCGATAGCCGCCGCCGCGTCCATGGGCCGCAACATCACCGTGTTCTGCGCCCAGTCGGCGAGCATCACCATCACCGAACCGTCCATATGGGCGGTGGAGGCGACTATGGTCAAAAGGCCGAGCAGCAACTGCGCCAGCAGCACCAGCAGGATCAGGATGTCCGAGGGGCTCGAGGTAGCGCGCACCCGCGGGTCGGTGAGACGGCGCTTGATCAGCATCAGCAAACCGACCAGGCACAGCAGGCCGAAGAAGCCGCCGGAGACCATCGCCAGCAACTGCTTGTGCTCGGTGCTGATCACATGGTGATAGACCGAGGCCGGGGTCAGCAGGCCGACAAAGTGCCCGGCCAGCACGAACAGCACGCCGACATGGAACAGGTTGCTGGCCACGCGCATGCCACGCTTGTCGAGCATCTGGCTGGAGCCGGCCTTCCAGCTGTACTGCGACAGGTCGAAGCGCGCCCAGCTGCCCAGCAGGCAGATCGCCAGGGCGACATAGGGATAGATCCCGAACACCAACAGATTCCACTTAGACATTGCCCACCTCCCCGGCTGGCGCGGCGGCCAGCCCCTGATGCTGAAAATCCACCCAGTGCAGCGGTACCGCGCTTTCCTCCCGGGCCTTGCCCGGCGCGCTTGGCATGGCGCTGCAACGTTCCTGCTGCTCGGCCTGGAGAAAGTCCACCGCCTCCTCTTCCCAGATCTTGTCCAGGGCCTCAAGGGAGTCGTCGCGCGGCTCGGCCGCCACCTGTTCGCGCAGGTCGGCCACCGCCTGGTGCGGCTCCGCGCCAGCGATCTGCAGCAAGGCGCGAAAGCAACTGGCGTAGGCGCTCTCGCGCTCCTCCAGGCGCGCCGCGAGCAAGGCCAAGAGGTGCGCGACATCGGCCAGGCCCTCGCGGGCCTCAAGATCGTCGCGGGTGGAAAGGAACTCCAGGTACAGCGGGATGTAGTCCGGCAGCTCCTTGATACCGATGGCAAAGCCCGCGGCTTCATACTGGGCGAGCATGTCGACCATGGCCTGGCCGCGGTCGCGGGACTCGCCGTGCACATGCTCGAACAACAGCAACGACAGCGAGCGGCCACGACCGAACAGCGCGCCGTAGTGCTCCTGGCCATCCATCAGGTCGTTGTTGCAGAGCAGTTCCAACAGCTCGAACAGCGCGCCGCGCTGCTTCGGGCTGATTTCCCGGGCCTGGATGATCGCCTGCTCCAGTTCGTCGCGGCCCTCGACCAGGGTTTCGCTCGGGTAGTCGAGCAGCAGCGAAATCACTTTCAGGATGCGCATGCTCATTCCTCCCACAGCTGCACGGTTTTCAGGACGTCGCGGCGGTTGGCCTTCTTCGCCCCGAACATGTTGGTGTCGGAGCTGCCGCTGCAGCCGCTGCCGAAACTGAAGCCACAACCGGAACGCTCGGCGAAGGCATCGCTCATGGCTTCCTCGCGGTGCGCGCTGGGCACCACGTAGCGGTCTTCGTAGTTGGCAATGGCCAGGTAGCGGTACATCTCCTCGACCTGGCTCAGGCTCAGGCCGACCTCCTCCAGCACTTGCAGGTCCTGCACGCCTTCGACCTGTTCGGCGCGCTTGTAGGCGCGCATCGCCAGCAGGCGCTTGAGGGCGCGCTTGACCGGCTTCTCGTCACCCGCAGTCAGCAGGTTGGCCAGGTAACGCAGGGGGATGCGCAGGCTGTCGACATCCGGGATCACCCCGTTCATGCCCACGGTGCCGGCGGCCGCGGCGTTCTGGATCGGCGACAGCGGCGGCACGTACCAGACCATCGGCAAGGTGCGGTATTCCGGGTGCAGCGGCAACGCCAGCTTCCAGTCCACCGCCATCTTGTACACCGGCGAACGCTGCGCGGCGTCGATCACCGACTGCGGCACCCCGTCTTCCAGGGCCTGGCGGATCACTGCCGGGTCATGCGGATCGAGAAAGATTTCCAGCTGCTTCTCGTACAGGTCCTGTTCGCTGGCGGTGCTCGCCACCTCGGCGATGCGGTCGGCGTCATACAGCAGCACGCCGAGGTAGCGGATGCGCCCGACACAGGTCTCGGCGCACACGGTGGGCATGCCCGCCTCGATCCGTGGGTAGCAGAAGATGCACTTCTCGGACTTGCCGCTCTTCCAGTTGAAATAGATCTTCTTGTACGGGCAGCCGCTGATGCACATGCGCCAGCCGCGGCACTTCTCCTGGTCGATCAGGACGATGCCGTCCTCCTCGCGCTTGTAGATCGCCCCGCTCGGGCAGGATGCCGCGCACGCCGGGTTCAGGCAGTGCTCGCACAGGCGCGGCAGGTACATCATGAAAGTGTTTTCGTACTCGCCGTAGATGTCCGCCTGGATCTGGTCGAAGTTCCGGTCCTTGCGCCGCTTGGCGAACTCGCTGCCGAGGATCTCCTCCCAGTTCGGCCCCCACTCGATCTTTTCCATGCGCTTGCCGGACACCACCGAACGCGGCCGCGCGGTCGGCTGGTGGTCGCCCAGGGGCGCGGTGTGCAGGTGCTGGTAATCGAAGTCGAACGGCTCGTAGTAGTCGTCGAGGCTCGGCAGGTCGGGGTTGGCGAAGATGTTCGCCAGCACCCGGAACTTGCCGCCGATGCGCGGGTTGATCGAGCCGTTGGCGTTGCGCACCCAGCCGCCCTTCCACTTGTCCTGGTTTTCCCATTCTTTCGGGTAGCCGATCCCGGGCTTGGTCTCGACGTTGTTGAACCAGGCGTATTCCATGCCTTCGCGGCTGGTCCAGACGTTCTTGCAGGTGATCGAGCAGGTATGGCAGCCGATGCATTTGTCCAGGTTCAGGACCATGCCGATTTGTGAACGAATCTTCATGACAACTCCTCAATCCATCTCGGTCGGCAGGGGGCGTGGCAGCTCATCGCCGTCCGAGCCATCGAGCCAGTCGACGCGGGCCATCTTGCGCACCACGACGAACTCGTCGCGGTTGCAACCGACCGTGCCGTAATAGTTGAAACCGTAGGCCTGCTGGGCATAGCCGCCGATCATGTGGGTCGGCTTGAGCACCACCCGGGTGACCGAGTTGTGGTGGCCGCCGCGGGTCTTGGTGGTCTCGGAGCCGGGCACGTTCACGATCCGTTCCTGGGCGTGGTACATCATCACCATGCCCTCCTTGACTCGCTGGCTGACCACCGCCCGGGCGGTCGCCGCGCCGTTGGCGTTGAAGCATTCGATCCAGTCGTTGTCCTCGATGCCGGCGCGCTTCGCATCGATTTCCGAGAGCCAGACAATCGGCCCGCCACGGCTCAGGGTGAGCATCAGCAGGTTGTCGCTGTAGGTGCTGTGGATGCCCCACTTCTGGTGCGGGGTGATCCAGTTGAGGACGATTTCCGGGTGGCCGTTGCTGCGCTTGCCCTTCACCGCCTCGATGGTCCGGGTGTTGACCGGTGGCCGGTAGCTCATCAGCTGTTCGCCGAACGCCTGCATCCACGGGTGGTCCTGGTAGAACTGCTGGCGGCCGGTGATGGTGCGCCACGGGATGTTCTCGTGGACGTTGGTGTAGCCGGCGTTGTAACTGACGTGATCGTCCTCCAGGCCCGACCAGGTGGGGCTGGAAATGATCTTGCGCGGCTGCGCCTGGATATCGCGGAAGCGGATCGCCTCGTGGGCCTTGGACAGCGCCAGGTGGCTGTGGTCGATGCCGGTGAACTCGGACAGCGCGGCCCAGGCCTTGACCGCCACATGGCCGTTGGTTTCCGGGGCCAGGGACAGGATCACCTCGGCGGCGTCGATCGCCGTGTCGATCTTCGGCCGGCCCTGGCTGATGCCCGCCGCGCCCTCGCGGTAATTCAGCTCGCCAAGGAATTTCACCTCCTCCTCGGTGTTCCAGTTGATGCCCTTGCCGCCGTTGCCGAGTTTTTCCAGCAGCGGCCCGAGGGAGGTGAACTGCTTGTAGATGTTCGGGTAGTCGCGCTCCACCACTTGCAGGTTCGGCGCGTTCTTGCCCGGCTGCGGGGCCACGCCCGCGGTTTTCCAGTCGGTGCCGCCGAACGGCTGGGCCAGCTCGCCGACGCTGTCATGCATCAGCGGCACGGTGACCAGGTCCTGCTCCACGCCCAGGTGCCCCACCGCCATGCTGGAGAACGCCTTGGCGATGCCCTTGTAGATCTCCCAGTCGGAACGCGATTCCCAGGCCGGGTCGATGGCCGCCGACAGCGGGTGGATGAAGGGATGCATGTCCGAGGTGTTCATGTCGTCCTTCTCGTACCAGGTGGCGGTCGGCAGGACGATGTCGGAATACACGCAGGTCGAGGACATGCGGAAGTCCAGGGTGGTGACCAGGTCGAGCTTGCCGATCGCGCCCTGGTCCACCCATTCGGCTTCCTGCGGCTTGCAGTCGCCGACCTGGCCGATGTCCTCGTTCATCACCCCGTTACGGGTGCCGAGCAGGTACTTGAGCATGTACTCGTGGCCCTTGCCCGAGGAGCCCAGGAGGTTGGAACGCCAGATGAACATGTTGCGCGGGAAGTTCTGCGGGCTGTCCGGCTGTTCGCAGGCGAAACGCAACGAACCCTCATGCAACGACTTGACCACATAGTCCTTGGGCGTCATGCCGAGTGCTGCGGCGTCCCGGCAGATGTGCAGCGGGTTACTGTTGAGCTGCGGCGCGCTGGGCAGCCAGCCGGCGCGTTCGGCGCGGATGTTGTAGTCCAGGGCGTGTTCGGGGAACTGGCTCTTGTCGGCCAGCGGCGAGAGCACGTCGTGCATGCTCATCTTCTCGTGGCGCCATTGCGAGCTGTGGGCGTAGAAGAAGCTGGTGCCGTTCATCTGCCGTGGTGGCCGGCTCCAGTCCAGGCCGAAGGCCAGGGGCAGCCAGCCGCATTGCGGACGGAGTTTTTCCTGGCCGACATAGTGGGCCCAGCCGCCACCGGTCTGGCCGACGCAACCGCAGAGCATGAGCATGTTGATCAGCCCGCGGTAGTTCATGTCCATGTGGTACCAGTGGTTCATCGCCGCACCGACGATGATCATCGAGCGGCCACGGGTCTTGTCGGCGTTGTCGGCGAACTCGCGGGCGATCTGGATGGCTTTCTCGCGGCTGACGCCGGTGATCTGCTCCTGCCAGGCCGGGGTGCCGGGCACGCTGGCGTCGTCGTAGTCCTTGGCCACATTGGCGCCGCCCAGGCCACGGTCGATGGCCAGGTTGGCCGCCGACAGGTCGAACACCGTGGCCACCTTGACCTGGCTGCCGTCGGCCAGGGTCAGGCTGCGCACCGGCACGCGGCGGTATTGCACGGCGTCGCCGGCCACATGCTGGAAGTGCTCCTGGATTTCCCCGGCGAAATACGGGAAGGCCACTTCGGCGACATCGCCACCGATCAGGCTCAGGCTCAGGTCGATCTCACGCCCCGCGCCGCCTTCCCGGGCGAGGATGTTCCACTTGCCCTGCTCGCCCCAGCGGTAGCCGATGGAGCCCTGGGGCGACACCAGCTCGCCGCTGGCGTCGATGGCGATGGTCTTCCATTGCGGGTTGTTGTCCTGGCCGAGGTTGCCGGCCAGGTCCGAGGCGCGCAGGAAGCGGTCCGGCTGGTAGCCGGCCCCCGGCGCGGTGCCGAGCATCGGCTTGAGCAGCACCAGCACCGGCAGGTCGGTGTAGCGCTTGGCGTAGTCGGTGAAATAGGCGCTCGGGCGGTCGAGGTGGAACTCCTTGAAGATCACATGGTTGAAGGCCTGGGCCAGCGCCGCGTCGGTGCCCTGCTTGGGGTTGAGCCAAAGGTCGGTGAGCTTGGCCACTTCCGAATAGTCCGGGGTGATGGCCACGGTCTTGGTACCCTTGTAGCGCACCTCGGTGAAGAAGTGCGCGTCCGGGGTGCGGGTCTGCGGGACGTTGGAACCCCAGGCGATGATGTAGTTGGAGTTGTACCAGTCGGCCGATTCCGGCACGTCGGTCTGCTCGCCCCAGACCATCGGCGAGGCCGGTGGCAGGTCGCAGTACCAGTCGTAGAAGCTCAGGCAGGCACCGCCGATCAGCGACAGGTAACGGGCGCCGGCGGCGTAGCTGACCATCGACATGGCCGGGATCGGCGAGAAGCCGACGACCCGGTCGGGGCCGTACTGCTTGATGGTGTAGACGTTGGCCGCGGCGATGATCTCGTTGACCTCATCCCAGCTGGAACGGATGAAGCCGCCCATGCCGCGCTTGCTCTTGTACGACTCGGCCTTGGCCGGGTCCTCGACGATGCTCGCCCAGGCCTCCACCGGCGCCATAGTCTGCCGCGCCTGGCGCCACAGCTTGAGCAGCGGCTTGCGGATCTTCGGGTACTTCAGGCGGTTGGCGCTGTAGATGTACCAGCTGTAGCTGGCGCCCCGCGGGCAGCCGCGCGGCTCGTGGTTGGGCAGGTCGTTGCGGGTGCGCGGGTAGTCGGTCTGCTGGGTTTCCCAGGTGATCAGGCCGTTCTTCACGTAGATCTTCCACGAGCAGGAACCGGTGCAGTTGACCCCGTGGGTGGAGCGCACGATCTTGTCGTACTGCCAGCGCGAGCGGTAGACGTTTTCCCAGTCGCGGGACTCCTTGCGGGTTTCCCCATGGCCCTCGGCGAACTCGCTTTGCTTGCGGTTGAAAAACCGCAGTTGATCCAACAAATGACTCATGGTGCTTTCCTCTCAGGCTTGCCGCGGGGTTCTATGCCCCGACCGGGCAAGGTTTGGATTCGGGTCGTGTCAGCAGGGAGTCGCCGCGCCTTTGCGCGCGTACCACCACCAGGTCACCACGATGCAGCTCAGGTAAAAGCCGACGAACATGTAGAAGGCCATCTCCGGGCCGCCGGTCTGGGCCATGGAAGTGCCGAAGGATTTGGGGATGAAGAACGCGCCGAAGGCGCCCATGGCCGAGCTGAAGCCGAGCACCGCGGCCGACTCCTTGCCGGCGTTCTTTTGCGCCTGCTCGCGCACCGCGGCGCTTTGCCCGGCGGCGGCCTTTTCGTGCAGGGTGCGGAAGATCACCGGGATCATGCGGAAGGTGGAGCCGTTGCCGATGCCGGTGGTGATGAACAGCAGCATGAACAGGCCGAGGAAGCCGTAGAAGTTGCCGCCGGCGCCGTTATGCGGAAGAAAGTGCAAGACCCCGAAGACCATCACGATCATCGCCACGAAGTTCCACAAGGTCACCCGGGCACCGCCCAGCTTGTCCGCCAGCCAGCCGCCCAGCGGCCGCACCAGGGCACCCACCAGCGGGCCGAGGAAGGCGAACTTCAGCGCCACCACGTCCGGGAACGCGGTCTTGATCAGCATTGGAAAAGCCGCCGAGAAGCCGATGAACGAACCGAAGGTCGCCAGGTACAGCCAGCACATCAGCCAGTTGTGCTTGCGCTTGAAGATCACCGCCTGCTCGCTGAACGAAGCCTTGGCGCTGGACAGGTCATTCATGCCGAACCAGGCCAGCAGGGTCACCGCGATAATGAACGGCACCCAGACAAACCCGGCGTTCTGCAGCCACAGCTGGCTGCCGTCGGCCAGCACCTGGGGTTGCCCGCCAAGCCAGCCGAACAGGCCGAAGGTGATCACCAGCGGCACGCAGAACTGCATCACCGACACCCCGAGGTTGCCCAGCCCGGCATTCAGGCCCAGGGCCGTGCCCTGCTGCGACTTGGGGTAGAAGAAGCTGATGTTGGACATGCTCGAGGCAAAGTTGCCGCCACCGAAACCGCAAAGCAGCGCGATCAGCACGAACACGCTGTAGGGGGTGTTCGGGTCCTGCACGGCAAAGCCCATCCACAGCGACGGCAGCAGCAGCGAGGCGGTGCTCAGGGCGGTCCAGCGGCGGCCGCCGAAGATCGGCACCATGAACGAATAGAACACCCGCAAGGTGGCGCCGGACAGCCCCGGCAACGCCGCCAGCCAGAACAGCTGGTCGGTGCTGAAGCTGAAGCCGATGGCGTTCAGGCGCACGATCACCGTGCTCCAGACCATCCACACGGCAAAGGCCAAGAGCAGCGCGGGAATCGAGATCCACAGGTTGCGGGTCGCCGTCTGCTTGCCGCTGCGCCCCCAGAAAGCGGGGTCTTCCGGGCGCCAGTCATGAATCAACGGGCCTGAATCGGGCTTGTTAAGAACCGACATGTTCTTCTCCTTGGGCAATGCTGGAAAACGGGGACGAGGTGGCCGGCGGCTGTTTGCCCAGCAGCGGGCGCTTGCGGATTTCGCTGAAGTACATCCAGGTGAGCGACACCCAGACCACGCCGTACATCAACATGAAGCAGGAAGAGCGCACGCCGGTGAGGTCCACCAGGGCGCCGAACAGGATTGGCAGGACGAAGCCGCCCAGGCCGCCGGCCAAGCCGACGATGCCGGACACCGCGCCCATGTTCTGTGGGTAGTCGTTGGCGATGTACTTGAACACCGAGGCCTTGCCGAAGGCGAAGGCGATGCCCATGACGAACAGCAGCACGGTGAACAACGCAGGATTCAGGCCGATGTGGAAATCCAGGGCGCCGTCGACGGTGCGCACTTGCAGCTGGGTCTGCGGGTAGGACAGCAGGAACAGGCAGATCCAGCTGACCCAGAGCACCCACCAGGTCACGCTCTGGGCGCCCCAGCGGTCCGACATCCAGCCGCCGACGGCGCGCAGCACCCCGCCCGGCAAGGAGAAACAGGCGGCCAGCAGCGCCGCGCTCTGCAGGCTGAAGCCGTATTCCTGCACGTAGTACTGGGTCATCCACAGCGCCAGGGCCACATAGCCGCCGAAGACGATCGAGTAGTACTGGCAGTAGCGCCACACCGCCGGGTCCTTCAACGCGCCCAACTGCTCGCGCAGGGTAGCGCCAGAGGCGCTGCGATGGGCCTTGTTGTCGGCGCTGAGAAACCAGAACAGCAGCGCGGTGATGAACAGGATGGCGCTGAAGGCTTTCGGCACCAGCTGCCAGCTGCCGGCGGCGATCAGCGCCGGGGCGAGAAACTTGGTCAGCGCGGCACCGGCGTTACCCGCGCCGAAGATGCCCATGGCGAAACCCTGGTTGTCCTGGTCGAACCACTTGGCGACGTAGGCGATGCCCACCGAAAACGAACCGCCGGCCAGGCCGACGAACAGGCCCAGGACCAGGAACTGCCAGTAGGCCGTGGCGTGGCTGATCAAGTACAGCGGCAACACGCAGCACAGCATCAGCAGGAAGAACACGCTGCGCCCGCCAAAGCGGTCGGTCAGCAGGCCCAGCGGCAGGCGTGCCAGCGAACCGGTGAGCACCGGAGTGGCGGCCAGCAGGCCGAACTGGGTTTCGTTGAGCGCAAGCAGTGCCTTGATCGGCACACCGAGCACCGCGAACATCATCCAGACCATGAAGCACACGGTGAAGGCCAGCGTACTCATGCCCAGCACCAGGCCTTGTCGTACACGCGGTTGGGTCATCTCGCTCTCCAGTCAGTCATTCATGGCCGCAGACTAGAGAGGCGAACCCGGTAAAAACTTGACCCGGGTCAAGGAAGCCCGGGGCCTCATGGGCCTATGCTTGCGCCGCCTACCTCCAACGAGGTAGTGCCGAAAAACCTCTGAACCCTTTGTTTATCAGGCTCTTGCCTTGGCTCCACGAGGCGGTTGCACGGATCCGATGAACAACAACTCTTTAGAGGTAGAGCGCCAGGGACCGGCTGCAAAACCATCGCCAGTCGTCCCTGGAGCCTGCTATGTCCGCCCTTCCCCCGTTCACATCCGGCCCGCGCCCTTGATCCGCTGGCTGCGCAGTTCCCTGCCCGCCCGCGCCGGCCTGGCGGTGATCCTGATCGCCGTGCTGGCGCTGGCCAGTTCCCTGAGCGCCGGGCTGATCGCCTGGTTCAGCCAGGGCGACGCGGCGGCCATCAATACCGCGGGCTCGGTGCGCATGGAGACCTACCACCTGAGCTGGAAGCTGGCCGCGGGCGCCAGCGCCGAAGAGATCGGGCAGATCCGCCAGAGCCTGCAACAGCGCCTCGACAGCCAGTCGCTCAGGGCGGTGCTGGAAGACGGCGCCGACCCCGAGCTGGTGGACAGCTACCGGCAGATCCAGCAACGCTGGAACGCTGAGTTGCAGCCAGCCCTGGAACAACGCGATGCCGCCACATTCCAGGCCCTGGCCCTGCCCTTCGTCGAACAGCTGAACCAGTTCGTCAGCCTGCTGCAACGCCAGAGCGAACATAAGCAGACCTGGCAACAGTTGATCCAGGGCGCGGCGCTGTTCACCACCCTGTTCGTCCTGCTGCTGGGCCTGTACGAACTGCAGTACGGCGTGGTCACGCCCTTGCAGGAACTGGTGGAAGCCACCCAGCGCTTTCGCCGTGGCGATTTCCAGGTGCGGGTCAACCACCAATCCCGGGACGAGCTGGGCCAGCTGGCCACCAGCTTCAACGCCATGGCCGAGACCATCGAGCAATCCCACCGCACCCTGGAAACCCTGGTGCGGCAAAAGACCCACAACCTGCAACAGGCCAACGCCGCCCTCGAGCTGCTGTACCAGAGCAGCCGCAGCCTGGCCACGCGACTGGCCAACGCCGAAGGCCTGGACGAACTGATCCGGCGCTTCCAGCAACGCCTGCCGGGGTTGCGCCTGTCGCTGTGCCTGCAAGGCCAGTTGCAGGCCCCGGCGCAGCAACTGATCGCCCTGCATGGCGCCGACAGCCGGGAGGTCTGCGCGGTCAGCGATTGCGCCAGCTGCCAGCGGCACCAGCCGATCGCCCGGCAGCGTTTCAGCATCAGCAACCAGGGCAGCGAACTGGGCGAGCTCAAGGCGCACTTCGTCGACGGCCATGCCCCGCAAGCCTGGGAAACCGAACTGATCCAGGCCCTGGCCAACCTGATCGGCACCTCGCTGTCGCTCAAGCGCCAGCGCGAACAGGACCATCGCCTGCTGCTGTTCGAAGAGCGCGCGATCATCGCCCGCGAGCTGCACGATTCCCTGGCCCAGGCCCTGTCCTACATGAAGCTGCAGGTCAGCCGCATGCAGACCCTGATGCGCCGTGGCGAACCGCTGAGCACCCTGGAGAACGTCACCGCCGAACTGCGCGAGGGGGTGAACAATGCCTACCGCCAGCTGCGCGAACTGTTGACCACCTTTCGCTTGCAGATCCACGACGCCGGTCTGGTGCGCGAGCTTGAGGCGACCACCGAGGAGTTCTCGCGCCGCGGCGATTTCCAGGTGCATGTGCAACTCGACAGCCTGGCTTTCGAGCTGTCGGCCAGCGAGCAGATCCACCTGCTGCAGATCACCCGCGAGGCGCTCTCCAACTGCCTGCGCCACGCCCACGCGGAGAATGTCTGGCTGCAACTGCGCCAGCATGGCGAAACCCTGCGCCTGTCGATCGAGGACGATGGCCGCGGCTTCAGCGGCGACCACGACAACAGTGGCAACCAGCGCGAACACCACGGCCTGAACATCATGGATGAGCGGGCCCGCAGCCTGCATGGCCAGTTGCAGATTTCTTCCAGGACGCCCCAGGGCACCCTGGTGCAGATGGAATTCCGTCCGGAGTTTCTCGCCGTCCCCACACAAGGTAGCGCCGCATGAACCCATCCCCCACCTACCGGATCCTGCTGGTCGACGACCATCCGATGATGCGTCGCGGCATCCGCCAGATGCTCGAACTGGAAGACGACCTGCAGATCGTCGGCGAGGCCAGCCACGGCGAGGAAGCCCTGGGCCTGATCGAACCCTTGCAGCCCGACCTGGTGCTGCTCGACAACAACATGCCGCAACTCAACGGCATCGAGACCCTGCGCCGCCTGCGGGCCATGGACTACCGCGGCAAGGTGCTGCTGTTCACCGTGTCCGACGCCGAGGACGACATTCGCGACGCCCTGCGCCTGGACGCCGACGGCTACCTGCTCAAGGACATGGAGCCCGAGTTGCTGATCCAGTACTTGCGCGATGCCCTGAGCGGCGCCCTGGTGATCAGCCCGGGGCTGACCCGGGTCATGGCCCAGGCCCTGCGTTCGCCGCCGCGCCAGCCGGAGGTCGAGCTGACCGAGCGCGAGCGCCAGGTGCTGCGCACCATCGCCAGCGGCTACAGCAACAAGGTCATCGGCCACAAGCTGGGTATCACCGAAGGCACGGTCAAGGTCCATGTGAAGAACCTGCTGCACAAGCTCGGCCTGCGCTCGCGGGTCGAGGCCGCCGTGTGGGCCATGGAACACCTGCGCAACGCCGGCTGAGCCGCGTTCAGCCCCTCCTGTCCCTTTGCCCCCCTGCCCCTTTGGAGGTACGCCGGTGGAGGCATAGGCCCTGGCAGCCGCGCGCTCTACCATGGCCGGCAGCGGAGGTACCCATGCTGACCCACCCTTCCATCGTGCTGTTGTTGCGTCGCCATCATCTGTTCAGCCAGTTGCCGGACAAGGTCTTCGAGGAGGTCTGTGCCCGGGCCATGCTCAGGCGCCTGCCCAGCCACAACACCCTGATGCACCAGGGCGACCCGGCCAAGCGCTTTTTCCTGCTGGTCAGCGGCCAGGTCAAGCTGTACCGCATCACCGGCGAAGGCCAGGAGAACCTGGTGGAAATCATCCAGCCCGGGCAGACCTTCGCCGAGGCCCTGCTGTTCAGCCAGGCGCGCTTCTACCCGGTGAACGCCACTGCGCTGAAAGACAGCGTGCTGGTCAGCATCGACGGCAACCATTACCGCCACGCCCTGGAGGACCAGCCGCAGGTGTGCCTGGCGATCCTGGCGAGCATGAGCGTGCACCTGCACCAGCGCCTCAAGGATATCGACACCCTGACCCTGGGCAGCGCCAGCCGGCGGGTGGTGAATTTCCTGTTGCAGGAGCGCGACCCGCACAGCGGCGAGGTGGTGCTGCAAGTGTCCAAGCGCCTGGTGGCCTCCAAGCTGGGGATCCAGCCGGAGACCTTCTCGCGCATCCTCCATCGCCTGGTGGAAAGCGGCCTGATCGCCATGGAGCGGCGCACTATCCAGATCCCCGGCGCCGAGGAACTGGCCGCCTACCAGGGCTGAGCGGCAGCAGGCCCGCCCCTATTCCCTGCAGGAGCGAGCTTGCTCGCGATGGCGGCGTCCCAGGCATACTGCGGCGCCAGAATCGCCAGCAAGCTGGCTCCTACAGAAGCTGACCTGCCGGCGGTGCATCCTGGCACTGACAAGCCGACGCCTTCAGCCTGCGGCCAACCCCTTGCCCGCCCGTTCCAGATTGCGCCACAGCCAGACCGGCAATACGTCCGGGTCGAGGCTGTCGATCAGGTTTTTCAGGGTCAGGCCCAGCTCGGTATCACCCTCGATCACCAGGCGCCGGCGGAAGAACAAGGTGTCCGGGTCTTCCTGACGGCTGGCCAGCAGCAGGAACTCGCGCCAGTTGCCGCTGATGGTCACGTCGGCCCGGGCGCGTTCGGCAATGCGCAGGCCGTCGCGGTCGCGGGTCAGGTACCAGGCCAGGCCCAGGTCGGGAATCCGCAGGCACAGCCAGCGCCGGCGCAACAGGTCGAATTCGCCGGCGCGCAGCGGCTCGGCCAGGCAGCGGTTGAGCCCCTGCTGCAAGGCCAGGCGCTGCACGCCGAACGGCACCCGCCGCAGCAATGGCAGCAGCCGGTCGGCGCCACGCAGCAGCCAGTCCTTGCGTTTGAATCTGCCACTCAGCACAGGCCCACCTCCTCGACGCGCAACATCCCGGCCTGGCCATGCCAGTAACCGTTGCAGCCCTCGACGAACAGCGGTGGCGTCGCGCCCTGGCGCACCCGCTGGTAGGCCTCGATCACCTCGCCCATGCCCTGGGCCCGCGGGCTCAGGCGCAGCAGGTCGGCGCCGCAGGCCACCAGCCCGGCATAGTCCGCCAGCAGATTGGTGACCTCGGCGGACAGGGTCTGGATGCCATTGAGGGTGAACAGCGCCTGGCCTTCCTGGCTGCTCAGCGCCAGGCCGTCGGGGTACTGGATGCAGCAGAACTGGCAGTCGTCCTTGGGCCGGTCCTGGGCCCGGGCGGTGAAGCAGCGCGCGGAATAGGCCAACGGCAAATGCCCATAGGCGAAGACTTCGACCTCGGGCAGCGCCTGACCCAGCTCGCTCACCTGCTCCAGCACCGCGCGGATCAGCGCCGCCGAACACTCCACCGGCGGCACCCAGCGGATCATCCCGCAGCCCTGCAACTGGGCCAGGGCGTGGCCGTTGTACAGGTTCAGCGCCGGGCCACCGACGAAGGGCAATTTGCGCTCGGCGAGGAACTGCACCGCGCCCATGTCGTTGGCCTCCACCAGCAGCTCGCCGTTGTCGCACAGGCGCCGCAGGCTCGACAGCTCCGAGGCGGCTTCGATCAGGGTCAGGCTGGAGAGCACGATCTGCGCCGACGTGCAGCCCTGCAGTTCGCGCCCCAGGCCCAGCCACTGGTCCAGGGACAGCGCCCGGCGTTTCGAACACACGGTTTCCCCCAGGTAAATCACATCCAGGGGCAAGGCCGACATCTCGGCATAAAAACGCCCCAATTGTTCCTTGTCCCAGTAGAACAGGACGGGGCCCAGGCTGAGCTTCATCGCGAATTCCTCATTGCCATGATCGATGGTAGGCACCCAGGGTGGTCTGGCTGCCCTCGGACAGGCCGGCCAGCACCTGGCGCCACTGGTCCTTGACCGTGAAACTGGCGGGCGCGGCGCGATGGGCATCCAGCGCCGCGCGCCAGACCCGGGTGACCTGCTCGACATAGGCCGGGCTGCGCTGGCGGCCTTCGATCTTCACCGCCTCGACGCCGATGGCCGCCAGCTCCGGCAGCAGGTCCAGGGTGTCGAGGCTGGTGGGTTCCTCCAGGGCATGGAAGCGCTTGCCCTCCACCAGGAAGCGGCCCTTGCACAGGGTCGGGTAGCCGGCTGGCTCGTCGGCTTGATAGCGGTCGATCAGCACTTCGCTGAGGCGCGCGCTCAAGCCTTCGGCGTCCTCGCTCCAGCGCACCGCCTTGGCCGGCGAGCAGACGCCGCACAGGTTCGGCGACTCGCCGGTGATGTAGGAAGACAGGTGGCAACGCCCTTCGGCCATGATGCACAGGCTGCCAAAGGCGAATACTTCGATCGGCACCGTACTGCTGGCCGCCACCTGGCGCACCTGGGCCAGGGACAGCACCCGGGGCAGCACGGCGCGGCGGATGTTGTAGTGCCGGGCGTAGAACGCCAGGGCGCTGGCATTGGTCGCCGAGCCCTGCACCGAGAGGTGCAGGTTCAATTGCGGATGGCGCTGGCTGGCATAGGCCAGGACCCCGGGATCGGCGGCGATCAGCGCGTCGACCCCATGCTCGGCGGCGCGGTCCACCGCCCGTTGCCAACGCGCCCAGCCCTGGGGCTGGGGGTAGGTGTTGACCGCCACATAGAGTTTGCGTTGGTGCTGGCGAATGTGCGCGACCGCCGCGTCGAACTGCTTGTCGTCCATGTTCAGGCCGGCGAAATGCCGGGCGTTGGTGTCGTCGCGAAAGCCGACGTAGACGGCATCGGCGCCTTGGCGCACCGCCGCTTTGAGCGCAGGCAGGTTGCCTGCGGGGCAGACCAGTTGCATGGGGGTTCCTCATCAAAGAACGCGCCGGAGCGACGCGTGCGCAGCGATCGGAAATGCGCTGCCAGTCTAGCCAGACCGACAGCCACGGCCTTGACCGCAATCAATTGCCGTCACTGCATCAGTTCGGCGAACGACAGGAACGGCACCGGGTCGCCCGGACGTACCAAGCGCTCGCCTTCCACCAGCGCCAGGCCCTCGGCCCAGCAGGCGGCGGCGAGCATCGCCGAGCTTTGCTGCGGGTGCGGTTGCACACGAACCTGGGCATCGTCGCCGGGCACCAGGCGGGCCCGCAGGTACTGGCGCCGGCGGTTGCGCTGCAACCACTCGAAGCCCGCCGGCAACGCCATGGGCCGCGGCAATACATCCGTCACACCCTGGGCCCGCAGCAGGAACGGGCGCACCACCACCAGCGCGGTCACCAGCGCCGCCGAGGGGTTGCCCGGCAGGCCGAGCCACGGCTTGCCGGCCACTGCGCCAAAGGCCAGGGGCTTGCCCGGCTGGATCGCCAGGCGCCAGAAATCCACATGGCCCAGCTCCTCGATCGCCTGTTTGAGGTGGTCTTCCTCGCCGACCGACACCCCGCCCGAGGTCAGCAGCAGGTCGCACTCCGACGAGGCCAGGCTCAAGGCGTGGCGGCTGGCCGCCAGCTCGTCGGCCATCACCCCGTAGTCGTGCACCTCCACGCCCCAGCCGCGCAGCAACGCCGACAGGCAATAGCGATTGCTGTTGTAGATCTGCCCCGGCGCCAGGGGCTGGCCGGGTTCGCGCAGCTCGTCGCCACTGCTCAGCAGGCACACGCGCAACGGCCGATAGACCTCGACCCGGGCGATCCCGGCCGCCGCCAGCAAGCCCAGTTCCTGGGCGCGCAGGCGCTTGCCGGCCTTGAGCAACAGATCGCCGCGGGCGACCTCCTCGCCCTGCTGGCGCACGTGAGCGCCGACAGTCGTCGGCGGCAACCAGACTTGCCCGTCCTCGACCTGGCAGTTCTCCTGGGGCACCACCGTATCGGCCCCCGGCGGCAAGGGCGCGCCGGTGAAGATGCGCACCGCCTGCCCCGCCGCCAAGGGAGTCTCCCCCGCTTGCCCGGCGGCGATCCGTCCACCCAGGGTCAGGCGGCCGGCGGCGGACGGCAGGTCGGCGGCGCGCAAGGCGTAGCCGTCCATGGCGCTGTTGTCCCAGCCGGGCAGGTCCAGCGGCGCATGCATGTCGGCCGCCAGCACCCGGCCCAGGGCCTGCTCCAGGGCGATGATCTGGGTCGTCGGTGGCGGCGGCGCCTGGTCCAGCAGATGGGCGATGGCCTGGTCCACCGGGATCAGTTGGCCGCTGTCGCAGCCACAGCCGGTCACGACCGCGCCCCACAGGCCTCGATGTTCTGTGGCGGCCCCTTATGGGTCTGCGGCTTGAGATGGGGGGCGAAATTGCACGGGCCGGTGCGGCTGTCCAGCTGTGGGCGCAGGATCATGTTCCAGGCGGTGCGGCAAGCCCCCGGCGAGCCCGGCACGCACACCACCAGCACGCCGTTGCTGACCCCGGCCAGGGCCCGCGACTGCAGGCTGGACATGCCGATTTCTTCCACCGACACCTGGCGGAACAGCTCGCCGAAACCTTCCACATGCTTGTCCAGCAGCGGCAGCACCGCCTGGGGCGTGTTGTCCCGCGCGGTGAAGCCGGTGCCGCCGGTCATCAGCACCACCTGCACCTGGGGGTCGGCGATCCAGCGCGAGACGCTGGCGCGGATCTGGTAGATGTCGTCCGGCACCAGGCCGCGATCGACCAGCACATGGCCGGCGCTCTGCAACAGGTCGCAGAGGGTCTGGCCCGAGGTGTCGGTTTCCAGGGTGCGCGTATCGCTGATGGTCAGCACGGCGATGTTCAGGGGTTGAAACGTGCGTTGCGCCAGATGGGCCATATCCAAGCCTTCCTGTGAATTGAGATTGGCCCCAGCCTGAACCGAATCCGCCGACGAACCTATTCCTCCAAGGAGGTACCTCGACGGGACGACGACCCTCAGGGCGCCAGCCGGCCGTGGCGCCACACACCCTGGTGCAGGCGGTAGTCGAGGCGGTCATGCAGGCGGTCGCTGCGCCCTTGCCAGAACTCCAGGCGTTGCGGGCGCAGGCAGTAGCCCCCCCAGTGTTCCGGGCGCGGCAGCGGCTGGCCGTCGAAACGGCTGGTGGTGCTGACCAGCAGGGATTCCAGTTGCAGCCGGTTGGCCAAGGGCTGGCTTTGCGGCGAGGCCCAGGCACCGAGGCGACTGGCCAGGGAGCGCGAATCGAAATACACATCCGACAGCCGCGGCGCTAACCGCGATACCAGTCCCTCGATGCGCACCTGGCGCTCCAGGGTCGGCCAGAAGAAGGTCATGGCGGCCCGGGGATTGGCCGCCAGCTCCAGGCCCTTGGCGCTCTGGTAGTGGCCGAAGAAGGTGAAACCTTCATCGCTCAGGCCCTTGAGCAACAGCACCCGACAATGGGGCTGGCCCTGTTCGTCGACCGTGGCCAGGCACATGCTGTTGGCCTCCACCGGCGCCTGCTCGGTGTCGCGGGCCTGTTGCAGCCACTGGCGGAACAGCGGCAGCGGATCATCCGGCACGGCCTCGTCGGCCAGGCCATCGCGGCAATAGTTACGGCGCATCTGGGCCAGGGAAAGCGGCATGAGGGTGATCTCCGTTGGGGTTTGCCGCAGTCTGCGAGGAGCCGCCTGGCATGACCTTGATCGCCATCAACGGCAGCTGCCGATCCCTATTTTCTGTAGCAATTGCGCCGCGCCCCTCTAGACACCCATGTTCCGTAGCCGCTGCCGAGCCTGTGAGGCTGCGATCGAGGTGGGCCAGCAGTTGCTTCTGTAGGAGCAGCCGGTCGACGCTCGATTGCTCGCGATGAACCTGAGGACGACGCGGGGTGTCAGGTTATGCGCGTCATCGTTGACGACCATCGCAAGCAATCGAACGTCGGCCGGCCTGCTATTTGAGCCGCAGGCGCCGGGCCAGTTTGTGCAGGTTGCTCGGGTCGACTTCCAGCAGCCGGGCGGCGCGCGCCCAGTTGTTGCGGCAGCGGCTCAGGGCCTGGTGGATCTTCTGCCGCTGGTACTCGTCGACGGCTTCGCTCAGGGGCTGGAACGGCCCGTCGTCGGCCGCCGGCGGCGACTGTTCGAGCGGTTCCGCGCCCTTCAGCGTGCTGTCGAGATCGAGGACTTCCGGCTCCAGGGTCAAAATCAGGTTGCGACTGCCGCCACGGCTGAGCTGTTTGAGCGCGGCGCGGCTGATCACGTGTTCCAGCTCGCGCACATTGCCCGGCCAGGGGTACGCCAGCAGCGCCCGTTCGGCCGCCGGCGACAGGCGCAGGCCGCGCAGGCCGAGACGGCTGCGGTTGAGTTCGAGGAAATGCCCGGCCAGCAGCAACACGTCGGAGCCGCGTTCGCGCAGCGGCGGGATCGGCACCGGGTACACCGAAAGCCGGTGGTACAGGTCGGCGCGAAACAGCCCGTCGCGAATGCTGTCCGGCAGGTGGCGGTTGGTCGCGGCGATGATGCGCACATCCACATGCAGCGGCTTGTCCGCCCCCAGGCGCTGGATCTCGCCGTTCTGCAGGGTACGCAGCAATTTGGCCTGCACGCTCAGCGGCAGCTCGCCGACCTCGTCGAGAAACAGCGTGCCGCCGTTGGCCGCGTCGAAGCGCCCGGCGCGGTCGCTGGTGGCGCCGGAGAAAGCGCCCTTGACGTGACCGAACAGCTCGCTCTCGGCCAGGGATTCCGGCAGCGCCGCGCAGTTGACCTGCACCAGCGGCTTGTGGGCGCGCCGGGACAGGCGATGCAGGCGCCGGGCGAACAGCTCCTTGCCAACCCCGGTCTCGCCCAGCAGCAACACCGGCAGCTCGGAATCGGCGAGCACGTCCAGCTCGTTGAGCAACTGGTGCAGGACTTCGCTCTGGCCGAGGATCTCGCCCTCCTCCACTGGCCCGCGGGCATCCTGCGGCTCGCTGCGCGACAGGCGCAGGCTGCGGTTTTCCTGTTCCAGGCGGGTGACCCGCAGCGCCGCCTCGATCTGCAGGCTGCAGCGCTTGAGCTCATCCCGCGCCCGGCGGTCGAAGGTCCCGGGCCGCAGCGCGTCGAGGGTGATGGCGCCCCAGACCCGCCCTTCCACATACAGGCTCACGCCCATGCAGTCGTGCACCGCCAGCGGCCCGCTGTCCGGGTGGTCGAGCAGCCCGTCATAAGGGTCCGGCAGGCGGCTGTCGGGCTCGAACCAGGTGGGCTCGCGGGACGCCATGATCGCCGCCAGGCGCGGGTGCTGGGCGATCACGAAGCGCCGCCCGAGGGCTTCATGCACCAGGCCGACGGTGGCCAGCGGCCGCAGGCTGTCGTCGTCCAGGCGCAGCAGGCCCACGGCCCCGGCCTTGAAGTACTCACGCAGGGTCTGCACCAGACGCTGCAACCGCACGGCATTGGGCAACTCGACAATCAGGTCGGCCGCCAGACTTTCACGCAACATGGTAGTCATCACCCTTTCTGGTGGTTCCGACCCCGAGATTTCAGGGTCATCCGCACCACGACAAAAAATCAGTCCATTATTTTCAATAAGTTACAGCTGGCATGGCGGATGCAACGGCCCAGGGGAACCGTTGCCACAACAAGGAAAACCTGATGAACCCGACACTGCTGGAACGACCCGGTCTTGCCCGACAAGACGCTTCGCAGCCCAACCTCCTGGAGCAAAGCCTCGGCCAGCTGGCCTGCGACATCCCCGGCGCCAGCCGGGTGTTTCATGAGTTCAACCTGGACTTCTGCTGCGGCGGGCAGAAAACCCTGCGCGACGCCGCCCTCGGCAAAGGCCTCGACCCCGTGCAGATCGCCGAGGCCCTGCACCTGCTGCAAGACAGCGACGCCCGGCGGCACGACTGGCGCGATGAACCGAGCGAAGCGCTGATCGCCCATATCCTCACCCGCTACCACGCCCGCCACCGCGAACAGCTGCCGGAACTGATCCGCCTGGCCTGTCGCGTGGAGCAAGTGCATGGCGCCCTCGACACCTGCCCCAACGGCCTGGCCGATCACCTGCGGGACATGCAGCAGGAACTCGAAGGCCACATGCTCAAGGAAGAACAGGTGCTGTTCCCGATGCTGCAACAGGGCCTGGGCCGCCGGGCGGCGCCGCCGATCCATGTGCTGCGCCTGGAGCACGAGCAACATGGCGAGGCCTTGGAAAAACTGCTGGTGCTGACCGACCACATCACCCCGCCCACCGATGCCTGCAACACCTGGCGCGCGCTGTACCGCGGGTTGAGCGAATTTCGCGACGACCTGATGCAGCACATCCATCTGGAAAACAACGTGCTGTTCGCCAACGCCCTGAACGCTTGATCCCCGCCCCTGCGTGCCAGCCCGGTGGCTGGCACGTTCATTCAGCCATGCCAATAGAACATCGCCTTGGCCAGGACCACGATCAGCAGCATGTGCCCCAGCACGCTGCGACGGATCCAGCAGGCGCGGCCGGCGCTCAGCCGCGCGGTCTTGAGCCAGTACGCCAGCAGCAGGTAATGGCCGATGATGCTCAGGGCCAGGACGATCTTCAGGCTCAACAGGCTGGCGAAACTGCTGCTCAAGGGCTGGCTCAAGGCCCCGCGATGCTGCCAGGCCAGGCCGATACCGGCGCCGTACAACAGCAGCACCACGCCATGCAGGACCTTGCGCGAACGCACCGCGATGGCCTGGTCCGCCGCCACCTGGGCGTCCGTCGCCAGTTGCCGGCGCGCCGTGTGCCAGATGCACACCTCGAAGAACAGCGTGCCGATAAAACCGATGGCCGCCAGCAGGTGGATAACCACTAACCAGGGATAAATCATTGCCCTTCTCCTTGCTCCGCATTCAGGGCTCAGCCCGGGTGCCCGTCGACCCGCGCCCGCAGCAGCATCGGCCCGTAGCGCCAGACGTACAGGGCAAAGGCCAGGGCCCAGCACAGGCCCGCCAGCCACAACGCCGCCACCGGCAACCAGAGCACCAGCAGCACCCGGCTGAGGCAGGCCAGATTGAGCAGGATGAACGCCAGGGTCATGCCCGCTGGCGGCTCCAGCGGCCGCCCGGTATGGCCCAGGCTGACCCGGGCGATCATCGCCAGGATCAGCCCGGCCATGGCGCCGACGGTCAGGCCGTGCACGGCCAGGCTGGGGTTCAGCGGCGCGCCGAAATGCCACAGCGCCATGCCCAGGCACGCCAGCGCCAGCCAGCCGTAGGCCAGGTGCAGCGACCACAGCAGTGGCACGCGCCACAGCCCGCGGTCCTGCCAGCGCCACAACCGCAGCAGATGCGCGGCCGCCAGCAGCAGGAACAGCGCGCCAACCCAGGTATTGGCGATAAGCGCCGGCCCGGCGGCATACAGCAGCGCCACCAGGGCCGAGCCCGCCAGCAGCAGATAATCGAGCCATGGCCAGGGCGTCACGGCCGCGACCCGACCGAGGCCGCGCTGGGTGAAAAACGGAATCACCCGCCCGCCGATCAGGCTCATCATCGCCGCCACCAGCCACAGGCCGCTCAGCACGCCCTGGCGCTGCCAGCCTTCGTGGCCTTGCAGCAGGCCGGCCACCGACAGGCCGTCCGCTGCGGCGAGCAACAGCAGCACCAGGACAATCGGGTAGTTGCGCTGCTGGCGCACCTTCCACAGCATGCGGCCCATCAACCCGGCCAGCGCCAGGGGAAACCCCAGTTCCAGCACCGCCAGCAACGGCCAGGGCGCGCTGCCCAGCCAGGCCAGGCGCGCGGCCAGCCAGAGCAAGGCCAGGGCCGCCAGCGGTTTGCCGCTCAGGCCCGGCTGGCCGGTCCAGGTCTGCGCCGCGGTCAGCAGGAAGCCGGCGATGATCGCCAGGCCGAAACCGAACAGCAATTCGTGGCGGTGCCAGCCCAGCCAGCCTCCCGCCGGTTGCCAGTCGCCCAGGGCGCCCTGCAGCGCCGCCAGCCACAGCGGCACCACCAGCAGCGCCAGGACACAACCGGCGAGGAAAAACGGCCGGAAGGCCAGGCGTAACAGCGGCACGATTGCCATCGCCGCACGACGCTCAAGTACTTGCATCAAGCCCACTCCTTTACCCAGCGTGCGACCCGGCGACGGTCGACACGCGGCGAATGAAATCCCCGGCCATCATCGGCCATTGGCGCGCCCTTGCCGTTGTCGCAAATCAAGCTTGCCCGGGATGCGGCGGGCTGTTGTGCCCGCCGTCCTGTCTGGCAGTGCAAGGGCCGTGCCCCGGGGCCCGATCACCACCAGGAACGGCCATAAGCCGGCGGGCCGGGGTTGCGGCCGGCGCGGTGCCGGGGCTCGCCTTACAGCGCGAGGGTCAAAATGACCATTCGCTAGTCATTTACACCCGAAATCGCCAGGTCTTTTTGACCATGCAGCCGCAGATCCCCCGCCTACAGGGGCCCTGGCGCCTGGCCCGGGTCTTGCTGAACACAGGGCACCCAAATCCCTCCCAAATGACCGGAGCCACCATGAATACCGCCGGAGCCACCCTGAAAAAGACCCTCCAGCCACTGACGTGGTTTGTCGTCCTGGGCGCGATCCTGGCCCTCGCCAGCCGCGTCGCCCTGGGCCTCGTCTGAACCACGGCAGCACCTTTCCCCCAGCCATAAGGATGAATATTCATGGTGCTACATCGCGTGCATCACCAGATCCTGCGCAGCCATCACCTGTTCGAGCCCCTGAACGAGGAACAGCTGGACGAGCTGATGGCGGCCAGCCAGTTGCTCAGCCTCGACAAGGGCGACCCGCTGTTCCGCCAGGGCGAGCCGGCCGAAGCTTTCTATTTCGTGATCGCCGGCGCGGTGAAGGTCTACCGCCTGACGCCGGATGGGCAGGAAAAAGTGCTCGAGGTCATCGGCCCGCGCCAGACCTTCGCCGAGGCGATGATGCTGATGGACACGCCGGACTATGTGGCCTGCGCCGAAGCCATCGGCCCGACCCAGCTCTATCGGCTGTCCAACGACACCTACCTGCGCCTGCTGCAAAGCAACAGCCGCCTGACCTTCGCCCTGCTCGGCAAGCTCTGCGTGCGCCTGCACCAGCGGGTCGACGAGATCGAAACCCTGTCGCTGAAGAACGCCACCCACAGGGTGGTGCGTTATCTGCTGACGCAACTGATGCAGCTGCAACCGGTGGAGCGCCGGTTCGAGCTGCCGATGGCCAAGCAGTTGATCGCCGGCCACCTGGCGATCCAGCCGGAGACCTTCTCGCGGATCATCCGGCGCCTGATCGATGAACAGATCATCAGCCAGGACGGCCGCCAGATCGTCATTCTCGACCGTCCGCGGCTGGAGCAATTCGAATGAGCGCCGGGCCGGTCTGCCTGTACTGCCAAGGCTCCAACCCGCCCGGGCAAACCTCCTGCCGCCATTGCGGCATGCCCCTTCCCGCTACTGCGGCGCACGCCGAACAACGGCGGTTGCGGCGCTTTACCGGGTTCTGCATCGGCCTGACGCTGTTCTGCGTGGCGATGTTCTTCTGGTTGCCGCGTTCCTAGCGGACGCTTTTGCCTGAAACACCGTTGCGGCCGCTACGTCGGAATGCCTGCACATCTGGTTTGCCTGGAACATTGAACCCTTCCCCCTCAGCTGCCCTGGCCGGCGAAGGTGTCCCAGGCGGCGGGCGCCTCAAGGCTGGGTCAGCTGCCGATACAACTGCGGCAGACGCAGCGGCAGTTGCTCGGGCCGGCGGATCAGGGTGTAGCCATTGACGCCGAACAGGTACGGCAGGTAAGCCGCGGCCTCGCGGTCGATGGTGATGCAGAACGGTGTCAGCCCCTGGCGCCGCGCTTCCAGTACCGCCTCGCGGGTGTCCTCGACGCCATAACGGCCTTCGTAGAGGTCCAGGTCGTTGGGCTTGCCGTCGGTCAATAACAGCAACAGCTTGCGCTGGCGCTTGCAGTTGCCGAGCAGGCGCGTGGCCTGGCGAATCGCCGCGCCCATGCGCGTGTAGAAACCCGGCTTGAGCCCCAGGATGCGCCCGCGGGTATGGTCGTCGTAACGCTGGTCGAAGGCCTTGAGTTCCTGCATGCGCACCTGCTGGCGGCGCAACGAGGAAAACCCGTACAGGGCAAAGTCATCACCGAGGCCAGCCAGGGTTTCGCCGAACAGCAGCAGGCTGTCGCGGATCACCTCGATCACCCGGTGCTCGTCGTTGAGGTGGGCGTCGGTGGACATCGAGACATCGGCCAGCAACAGGCACGCCAGGTCGCGCCGGGTCTGGCGCTGCTCCATGAACAGGCCGCGCTCGGCACAGGCGCCATGGGCGCGCTCGACGTGAAAATCCAGCCAGGCCTGCAGGTCCAGTTCCGAACCCTGGGGCTGCTGGCGCAACCATTGGCGCTCGTTGCGCAACTGCTGGAACTGCCGCCGCAACAACTGCGCCGACGGTTTCAGACGCAACGGCAGCGGCTGCGCCTGGCAATCGCGCGGCACCAGCATCTGCAGGTTGACGAAGTGCTCTTGCAGGCGGCCCTTGCGGTAGTCCCATTCCGGCAGGTGGATGCCCTCGCCCAGGGGAATGTCGTCGACGTCCGTCGGCGGCAAGTCGAGGTGCAGCTTGAGGCCGCCGCCCTTGCGCAGGCGGGTGCGCGACAGGGTCAGTTCATCCAGGTCGGCGGCGACCCGGGCGGCGTCCGGGTCTTGGCTGTCGTCGACCCAGCGGTCGAGGTCCACATGCTCGGTCCAGCTGAACAGGTTCTCCAGGCGCACGATCAGCAGGCCGCCGTCGCGGCTGTGGTCCTCGACCCGGCTGGCGCGCTTGCGCCCGCCCGCCTGCTCGCCGGCAGCGGTGGCCAGGTCCTCCACCGAGTCCTCGAGATCGGCGGCCAGCGGGCTGGCCAGGTGCAGCGGCGGGTACAGCCACAGCGGCACGGGCCAGGCCGCGCGTTCGCTGCGGGGAAACTCGGCGACACTGCCGGGTTCGCGCAGGGCCTGGCACAGGGCGCGTTCCAGCGCGGCTTCGGGGCGGCTCAACGAGGTTGGATCGGGGCGCAGTTGCAGGTGCGCCTCCACCAGCCGCCGGTAGCGCTCACGCAGCGCCGGGTAGCGTTGCAGCAGGCGCCGGGTCCAGCGCTGATTTTCCCGGCCCCAATGGCGCATCGGCCCGGACTGCGCCGCCAGCAGGGCCAGCCAGCGGTACAGCTCCTCGTTCAACGCCGCCTCGGGGAACACCGCGAGGCTGGCCGGCAGGCGCAGGTTGTCGGTGTCGCACCAGGCCAAGGGCGTTTGCCGGCAGGTGCCGGCGATCTGCTGCAACAGGCTGCGGCGCAACAGCAGGTCGCGCTCGCTGGCCGCCTCGACGCCGCAGCCGGCGCCGCCCATGGCCCGCAACAGCAGGGCCAGGGAACGTTGGCGCGGCGCCAGCTCGATTCGCGCCTCGGGAAAGTCCACGCTGGCGCGCCGGGTGATGAAACGATGCCAGACACTGCCGACCCACTCTTCCAGTTCCAGGGTAAAGGCCATGGAGCCTCCTTTTTCGAATGCAGGAAAACGGTGCGCTGTAGCCGCTGCCGAGCCTGCGAGGCTGCGATCGGCAGCGGCTACAGGTTAGTGGTCGTTCATGAGGACACCACCGGGGCCGGTGCGCGCAAGGCGGCGCGGCCGCGCTGGCGGAAGCTCAGCAGGTAGCACAGCAGCCCGGCGAAGAACCCCAGCCCGCTGACCAGGCGTGCCCAGAACAGCCCATTGAGATGCTCCACCGTGGCCATGAACGGCATCGCCGTGCCGTCCTCGGCCCAGCGTTGCAGCAGCACCTGGACCACGCCTGCGGCGGTGAGCAACAGGGTGATCATCACCATCGACAGGGTCATCAGCCAGAAGCCCCAGACTTCCAGGGTCTGCGAACGCTCGTCCGCCGCTTCGCCGAGCCCGCGCAGGCGCGGCATGGCGTAGCTGATCAGGGTCATGACGATCATCGCGTAGGCGCCGTAGAACGCCAGGTGGCCGTGGGCCGCGGTCAGTTGCGTGCCGTGGGTGTAGTAGTTGACCGGCGCCAGGGTATGCAGGAAACCCCAGACCCCGGCACCGAAGAACGCGGTCACCGTGGTGCCCTTGGCCCACAGCGTGGCGGCGCGGTTGGGGTGCTGGCGGCGGCGGCTCTTCACCAGGCTGAAGGCGAAGATCACCATGGCCAGGAACGGCAGCGGCTCCAGGGCCGAGAAGATCGAGCCGACCCACAGCCAGACCTCGGGCGCGCCGATCCAGAAGAAGTGGTGGCCGGTGCCGATGATCCCGCTGATCAGCGCCATGGCGATGATCACGTAGAGCCATTTCTCCACCACTTCGCGGTCCACGCCGGTGACCTTGATCAGCACGAAGGCCAGCATCGCGCCCATGATCAGCTCCCACACGCCTTCCACCCACAAGTGCACCACCCACCACCAGTAGAACTTGTCGCGGGCCAGGTTGGCCGGGTTGTAGAAGGAGAACAGGAAGAACACCGCGAGGCCGATCAGCCCGGTCATCATCACCATGCTGACGGTGGTCTTGCGGCCTTTGAGCAGGGTCATGCCGATGTTGTAGAGAAAGCCCAGGCACACCAGCACTATGCCCATCTTGGTGATGGTCGGCTGCTCGAGGAACTCGCGGCCCATGGTCGGCAGCAGCTCGTTGTGGGTCAGCCGGGCCAGGCCCGCGTAGGGCACCAACAGGTAGCCGAAGATGGTCAGCACGCCGGCGGCGGCGAACACCCAAAACAGCAGCAGCGCCAGTTTCGGGCTGTGCAGTTCGCGGTCGGCCTCTTCCGGGATCAGGTAGTAGGCCGCGCCCATGAAGCCGAACAGCAGCCAGACGATCAGCAGGTTGGTGTGGACCATGCGCGCCACGTTGAAGGGAATGATCGGGAACAGGAAATCGCCGATCACGTATTGCAGGCCCATGATCAAACCGAACAGCACCTGGCCGAGGAACAGCATCAGGGCAAACACGAAGTAGGGTTTGGCCACGGCCTGCGAGGCGAATTTCAGGTGTGGATTGGCAAGACGCATCGTTCAGCCCTCCTTGTTTGGCGGCCAGCCATTGGTATTGATCTTCGAACTCCACTTGAGGAATTCGGCGATGTCGTCGACCTCCTGCGGGCTCAGGTTGAATTGCGGCATGGCCCGGCGTCCGGGTACGCCCAGGGGTTGCATCTTCATCCAGGCTTGCAGGAAGGGCTTGAAGCCCTCCTCGCCGCCGCGACGCTGGAACACGTTGCCCAGCTCCGGCGCGAAGTAGGCGCCCTCGCCCAGCAGCGTGTGGCAGCCGATGCAGTTGTTCTGTTCCCAGACCGTCTTGCCGCGCACCACCGCCGCGCTCAACAGCGCGTCGTTGCTGCGTACGGGAAAGGTCTGCTCCGTGTGATAGGTCAAGGCCAGGAAGATCAGGAAGAAGAACACGCTTCCCCCGAAATAGATGTTCCTGGCCATGCCTTTGGTGAAGTTCTGCGACATGCTCGCTTCCTCTTGGCTTGGCCCGGCCATGATAGGAAGCGCGGGGCGTAAACCTGCTTGATGGCAATCAAGAAACGCCGATGGTTTTACTCGGGTATTGCCTTTACAGACTGAGGATCAACCCCAGCAGCAAGGCCAGCGCCAGCGGCCAGCCGAGCAGCAGCCAGCGCCACAGGCGCGGCCCGTGGCGCAGCTCCATGAAGCCGTCGGCGATCAGCCAGGCCTTGGCCACCGCCAGCAGCAGGATCAGCAGCGCCAACCCGCGCGGCGCGCCCGGCCCCAGCCAACTGCCGAGCCACACCGTGCCGACGCTGAGACCGACCAGGGCGACCCAACAGCTCAGCAAGAACCTGCCAGCGGACATGCGCACCTCGTCAATCCAGAACGTAGACCAGCGGAAACAGCAGCACCCAGACCAGATCGACCATGTGCCAGTAGAGCACCCCGGATTCGAAACCCGAGCAGTTGTCGGCGCCATAGCGGCCACGCAGGCAGCGCTGCGCCAGCCAGGCGAAAATCAGCATGCCCGGCAGCACATGGAGGAAATGAAAACCGCTGAGGATCCAGTACAGGGTGAAGAAGGTGTTGTGTTCCAGCCCCAAGCCCAGGCCCAGCAGGTGCCGGAACTCGCCGAGCTTGAGCAGCAGGTAGACCGTGGCCACCAGCAAGGCCGCCAGCAGCAGCGCCGCGCCCTGGCGTGGCCGCGCCCGACGCACCCGTTCCTGGGCCAGCGCCGCCAGCAGCCCGGCGCTGAGCAGGCTCAGGGTCATGGCCAGGCCGCTGGAGCTGTCGAGCAGTTGGCGGCTTTCGGCGAACAGCTGTGGCTTGAGCCGCTGGGTCACCGCGAACGCGAGGATCAGGATGGCGAACACCGACAGCTCGGCGAGGATGAACAACCACATCGCCAGGTCCCCCGGCAGGTGGCGCCGCGAGGCCTCGGTGGCTGCCGCGGCGGAGTCAGCCGAAGTGCACATCGACCACGTCCATCAGCGCCGCCACCGTCACCGGGTCGTCGCTCAGGGGTTCGGCCAGGCACGCCAGGCAGGCTTCGCGCGGCGGCATGCCGGCGCCGATCATGCGCGCGGTGAAAATCAACAGCCGGGTGGACGCCACCTCCTCCAGGTCATGCTGCTCCAGGCGGCGCAGGGCCTGCCCCAGCCCGACGATCTGCCGCGCCAGCGCAGCATCCACTTGCGCCTCGCGCTGGACGATGCGTTCCTCCTCGGCCGGCGGCGGATAGTCGAAGCGCATCGCCACGAAGCGCTGGCGGGTGCTGGGTTTCATGCCCTTGAGCAGGTTCTGGTAGCCGGGGTTATAGGACACCACCAGCATGAAGGACGACGGCGCCCGCAACACTTCGCCGGTGCGTTCAAGGAACAGCTCGCGGCGGTCATCGGCCAGGGGGTGCAGGACCACCACCGTGTCCTGGCGCGCCTCGACCACTTCGTCGAGGTAACAGATGCCGCCCTCGCGCACCGCCCGGGTCAGCGGCCCGTCCTGCCACCAGGTGCCCTGGGCGCCGATCAGATGGCGGCCGATCAGGTCGGCGGCGCTGAGGTCGTCGTGGCAGGCCACGGTGTGCAGCGGCAGGTTCAGGCGGTGTGCCATGTGCTGGACAAAGCGGGTCTTGCCGCAGCCCGTGGGGCCTTTGATCAGCACCGGCATGCCGTGCCGCCAGGCCTGTTCGAACAGCGCCTGTTCATTGTTCAAGGGTTGATAGAAGGGTTCGCAAGCCGTTCCGAGATCCATGGGCTACCTGATTCACAGCGGGGTTCGGGGACCACGCTAAGGCGCCACGCAAGGGAGCGGCAAGCGAACCGGCGGGCAAACTTGATCGCCGTCAAGCGTGCCGCGCCGGGCTGCGCTCAGGCCTCGAAATCAGCGCCTGCAATCAACGCTCGCAATCGGGCTCGACGCACTCGCAACCAGAGGCTTGCCCCGGGCTGTCCAGGTCCTCCTGGAACAGCTGGCAGATGCTGTCCACCTCCAGCCGGCCGGCGGGCAGGATGCTGATGAAGCGCTCCGAAAGCTCCACCAGGCCGTTCCAGCTCAGCTGTTGCAGGCGCAGCCAGGCGGACGCGAAGTACTGGCGGAAGATCAGCCCGTAGCGGCTTTCGATGGCCAGGATATCCAGCTCCAGGTCACACGCCAGGCGCTCCATGACCAGCTGCCGGACCTGGTCGCCGGCCTCGCAGCGCCAGCCGCGACGGGTCGCCAGCTGGCCCAGGTCCAGCTGTTGCAGATAGTCCTCGAGCCGCTCGCTGTTCTGCGTATACAGCTCGTCGAACTGGCTGATGGCGCCCAGGCCGAAGCCCACATGGTCGCAGTAACCGTGGCAGGTAAACCCCTGGCAGTTGCGGCGCAGCCGGCCGCGCTCCTGGGCCATCATCAGGTCGTCGTCGGGGCGCACGAACTGGCCCAGGCCGATGTACTGGTAACCCGCCGCCAGCAGGCGCTCGAAACAGATGCGCCGCATCGTCTCCTTGGCCTCCTGGCTGCAGGCTGCCGCGGGGCGCTCCTGGCTCTGGCGCCGGTAGCGCAACGGTGGCTGGGCATAGTCGAACACCTGCAGGCGATCGGGCTCCAGCTCGATCAGGGTGCCCAGCTTCAAGGCGAAGCTCGAAGGGGTCTGCCAGGCATGGCCATACCCCAGGTCGACATTCACCGAGCGATAGCCAAAGGTCCGCGCCGCATCGATCAGCGAATGGATGGGCGCCGGGTTCTGGTAGCAGGCCACCGACAACTGGCTGTCGCTGCCGATATCCGGCACCCCGATATTGACCTGATTGAACCCCTGGTCGCGCAGCAGGCCCATGGTCGCCCAGTCGGTGTGGTGCAGGTCGACGTCGATGCTGTAGTCGCCGCAATCGTGTTCGAGGAAGTGAAAGCGCTGGCGCAGGTGCTGCATCAAGCGTTGCAACTGCGCCGCCTCCGGGGTGCCGCCGCCCAGGTGGAACTGCTCGATACGCTGCTCCGGCGCCAGGTGGCAGCCCACCAGATCTATCTCGCGTTCCAGCCGCCGCAGGTAGCTTTCGCCAGCGTCCACCGGCGTGCCCGCCAGGCGCGGCGGGAACTGCACGTTCAAGGACAGCGGCCGGCGCTTCTGCCGGCTGTTGCGCAATGCCCGCAGCAGGTCCAGGGAGCCGATGCCGCCGTGAAAGCGGCGGGTGTCGACATGGCAGTTGGGGTCTAGCACACCTTGATCGCGTCGAACGACCGGCTCGCTGCGGTGCGGGAGTAGATCGGGCATGACTGGGCTCCATGGCTGGCGGTGGAGGGTCAGTGTCCGGCGTTAACGCCCGGGGCTCCTTGACTTGCATCAAGCGTGGGGTCGGCGCCGACCTACCAGTTCAGGTAGAACATGCCCTTGGCCAGCAGCACGATCAGCAGCATATGGCCGAACAGGCTGTGATGGATAAAGCGCGAATAGCGGGCATTCATGCGCCCGCTCCGGAACAGCAGCATGGCCACCAGGAAATGCCCGAGCACGCTGGCGGCCAGCAGGATCTTGAGCAGCAGCAAGGTGCCGAACGACGACGCCAAGGGCGCTGCCAGCACCGGCAGATAACGCGCCCAGACCATGCCCAGCCCGGCACCGAACAGCACCAGCAGCACCCAGGGCATCAGCTGGCGGGCACGGCCGGCGATACCCTGTTCGAGCAGCACCATGAGCTTGGCCGGCAGTTGCTGGCGGATGTGTTCCAGGAACAGCACTTCGAAAAACACCGTGCCGATGAAGACCAGCGCGGCGAACAGGTGCAGAGTGAGCAGCAGCGGATAGATCATCGCTTCAGCCTCCGGTCACCGTAGGGAAAAACGCCACCTCGTCGCCGTCGTCCAGCGCCTCGTCGAGCCCGCACAGGTCCTGGTTGCGGGCACACATCAGGCTCGGTTCGTCCAGCACCCGCCAGATACCGCAGCGGCTCGCCAGGTGCCGGCGCAGGTGCTCGAGGCAGGCGAAATCGCCTTCGACCACCTCGCTCGCGCAGCCCAGGGTTTCCCGGTAGCGGGAGAAATACTGCACCTGCAGCCTCATGCCGACGGCGCCTGGTAATCGCCACTCTTGCCCCCGGACTTGCGCAACAGCCGGATCGATTCGATATGCATGCCGCGGTCCACCGCCTTGCACATGTCGTACAGCGTCAAGGCGGCGACGCTGGCGGCGGTCAGCGCCTCCATCTCGACCCCGGTCTGCCCGGCCAGCTTGCAGCGCGAAACGATGCGCACGCGATGCTCATCCTCGAGGCTTAACTCGACCACCACGCTGCTCAGCAGCAACGGATGACAGAGCGGGATCAGCTCGCTGGTGCGCTTGGCCGCCTGGATGCCGGCGATGCGCGCTACCGCGAACACATCGCCCTTGGGATGCCCACCACCGACGATCAGCCGCGCGGTCTCGGCGCGCATATGCACCCAGGCCTCGGCCACCGCCTCGCGAAAGCTCACAGGTTTATCGGTGACATCGACCATGCGCGCACGGCCGAGGGAATCGAGGTGGGTCAGTACCGCGTCGTTCATGGACAAGAAGCCTTGTGGTTTCAACTAAGGATGCGATGGGCTCGGACCAGACGGAATCGCCCCGGCCTCGCACGTTGCCGCGAGACTACCGCCCCGCCCCGCTGGCGCGGTTGACGTCAATCAAGAAAGCCACAAGTCCCCGAGAGGGTCGTCATCACCCCATTCACTGTATAAGGCCTAAAGAGCGACCGCACCCATGATCCGCCGCTTCAATCGCGATAACCCGCAAGCCGCAGGTAGCGTTCGCCTTCCGATTGCAGCTGCGCATCGCTCGCCGCCAACTGGGCCTGAGCTTCGGCCAGGTTTTTCCGGCAACCATTCCAGCGGCAATCCGGCAGCTGTTTGCTCAGTGAATTGGACGACACATTCGCGGCGCTCGCCTCCAATCGCTCGCCATTGCTCCAATCCATCCGCCACTCGGTGTCGGGCAAGTGCCCGGCACCGTTGCCGTAATGCAATTGCCCGCGGTAGCGCATCAGCTTGCCTGCAAAGAACAGCCAGGTTTCGCGCTTGACCGCTACCTGCCCCTCGATCGCCCGCTCGGCGCCCGCTTCGGCCAGCAGCTCCACCTGCGCGAGGGGACCGCTTTGGGTCAGATGCAACCACACGCCCTTGGGCGCGTTGTAGTGCTTCAAGCCGTACCAGCGCGGTGTGCTATCCGGCATCACGACGGTGCTGATGCGTTCCTTGGCACTATACGAATAGAGTCGCCTGGGAAACTGATTGAGCTTGACGGCAGCCGGCACGCGGCCGGTCCTGGCCCAGTCCGGCGATGCCTCAAGCCGCTCCTGCAGGTCCAGGCTCAAGTGCCCCGGCCATGCCAGCTGTCGCACGCTGCCGTCCGGCGCCTTCAGGTTGGCACGCAGGGTCGTCACCGCCATAGGATCGCCAGGGTGGCTATCTCCCCCTGGCGTTCTGACGGCGAGATCCACCATCTGATAACCGGGTACATCCTGCTTCGGGAAGACCAGCGCAATACTCAGGGGTTGCTTGCGTCGCTTGGAGAACCCCCGCCGTGCCTCCCACGACAAATCGCGGGCCCAGCTTGTAAACAAGGGCTCGCGCCACAGCGCCTCCGCCGGTGCGCGCAATTCGGCATGGCTGAAGCTGTAATGCTCGGCAGGTGTTTCGGGCAACTCGAAGCGCAGCTTCAGCGGCTGCCCCGCACTGCCCTGCAACACCTGTGCGCGAACCGTCACTTGGCGCCGCACCGGCAAGCTTTCCATCTCGAAACGAGGCGCCGGGACACAGACGGTACCGACCATGCAGGTGAACAGCTGCAAGCTGGGCCGCGTCTTCTGCGTCTTGCCCTTGCTACCGATAGAGGGGAAGTAATAGGCAACGAGCTCAGCCCCCGTCCATACTTGCGGCCACAATCGCGCCTGGGTCGATTCATCGAGGTAGGCAATGGAGCTGTCGGCCAGTTCGACCTCCAATGACAGCGACGCCGCCTGCAGGGGTACAACAGATGAGGCCACCAGCAATGCAGCGGTCGCGATGGCGCGCCGCAGGGTCGTTCTGCTAGCCGGATTGGCGAAAAACAGGATTGTTTGAATGAGCATTCTCCCTCCATGGAAATGAAACGACACATCGATACAGCACCCCTCAGGGAGCAGCAATGACCAGCATCATGGACCCCACCTTGCGCGGAACCGGCAGGATCACCGGCGCGTTCTTCAACCCGGCGGGGGATATCGCCGCGGTGGTCTCGGAGTTTGCGTTGCTGGTCAATCCGCCCGCGCGCGCGGCCTATGGCGGCACCGGCTTGCGTTATCGGCTCGGCCTGTACCGACGTGGCGAGCCGGTGCCGTTCGCCATCTTCGACGAACTGTGCCTGCCGATCAACGATGTGGGTTTCCACCCCACCCTGCCCCGCATCGTGATCGGCGCCGGCCGCTATGACGGCGGCTACCTGTTCGAAGGCGAACTGGCGGTGTGGAACTGGCAGACCGGCCAGAGCCGTCGCCCTTTTGCCGATATCCCCGAAGTGGCGCGCTGCCGCTACGACGCCAGCGGCGAGCGGATCGAAGCCTGGGTGCGGCCATGGAACGAAGAATGGGACGGGCTGGACGACAGCGACTGGTCGGTGATCCTCGACACCCTGTTCCTGGTTCAGGCCGATGACAGCGAAGCGACCTGGGCGACCAGGACGCCGCCAGTGCTGGAACTGGACCCGGCCGCGACCGTCGCTGCCTCGGGCCTTGCCGCAGATGACCAGCGCCCACCAGCCATGCGCCTGGCCCATTGGCTGGGTCTGCCCGAGCTGGCATGCCGGGGCGCGATCCGCGATATCGCCTGGCTCGGCCCGGACCGCCTGGGCGTCACCCGCGACGGCTGCCTGCTGGATATCTACGGCACGGATGGCAGCCGACTCGCTCACTATGGCGGTTCGGGCTACGGCGCCGAGATCCTGCGCGGGGCCGGCGTGCATGTGCACGGGGTGCAGGTGCAGGACGGGCCCGAGGCCTATCGCCGCGATTCCCGCTTGTATGCCCTGACAGACAACGGCCTGGTGCTGGTACAGGAATACGACGATGAATACACCTTTTCGGCTGCCCGCGACGGCCGTCTGCTGGGGCGGCGCAACCGATTGAGAAGCCCCGGTTCGAAGGCCGTCGATCTGCTGCTGGACCCCGCTCGCGACAACGTGCAGCCCGTCGATATCGGCCACTACGACTGCTTCAACCATTACATCGGCATCAGCGGCGCGCCCCATCTGTTCGCACTGCAGGGCACGCCGGCCAGTTCCCACGAACACAAGTACCTGTGCATCGTCCAGCCCGACGGGACCGTGCAAAGACTCTGGCCGCTGCTCAAGCAGGACGGCACCCGGGCCAGCCACGCCATGGAATGCCGCGGCGCTTATGTGGCGGATACCCTGGGCGCGAGCGTGGTCATCGCCGGCCAGCACTACAACCCTTCGGTCGGCGATGCGTACCAGGGCTTCATCTACCGCCGGCACCTGGAGCGCGGCCAGGAACTGTGGCGGCATCCCACGCCGGCCTCGCCCAGCGCGATCGTCCACCTGCCCGAAGCCGGCCTGGTGGCGGCGGCTTTCCTGGACGGAACGCTCATGCTGATCGATGCCCGCAGCGGGCAGCTACGCCTGAACGCCAAGGCGCGGATCGACGGCTTGCCGACCCTCATCCACGCCATGGACGCCCACGCCGGGCAACTGGCGCTGGGCACCGTGGATGGCCGGATTGCCGTGAAGTCGGTCGCTGATCTGCTGGGCGCTGGCAATACCCGGGGATGGGTGGAAATCGGCTGAGTCGGCCGCAGACAAAAACGCCACTCCCGGGAGTGGCGTTTTTTTATTGCCTGAGCGACTTAGAACTGCGCTTTGAGGGTCATGGTGAAGTTGCGTGGATCGCCGTAGTAGTTGCCGAAGCTTTCGATGCCGATGGTGGAGTAGTAGCGCTTGTCGAACAGGTTGTTGCCGTTGAGCGCCAGCGACCAGGTGTCGTCGATGCGGTAGCCGATACGGCCGTTCCACACCGCGTAGCCGGCCTGGGTGATTTTTTCGTTGGTGACCTGCGAGACCCGGAAGTTGCCGCTTTGCGCGTTGACCCCGGCGCCGATGCTGAAGCGCTCGAACGCGCCATCAAGGGCATAGTCGCCCCACAGGCGCAGCATATGGCGCGGCACATAGCTGTTGAATGCGGCGCCATTGAGCCCGCTGTCGATGTCGTCCAGGGTCTTGGTCTGGGTATAGGTGTAGCCGGCCAGCAGTTGCAGGCGCTCGATGACCTCGCCGCTGATTTCGGCTTCGAAGCCCTGGGCGCGGACCTTGCCGGAGTTCAGGTAGCAGTAGCCGTCCGATGACGCGCAGCTGGAGTTGTAGTCGGTCTGCGCCTGGTCCTTCTGCACGGTCTGGAACAGGTTGAAGGAGCTGTTCAGGCGCCCGTCGAACCATTCGCCCTTGATCCCCAGCTCGTAACTTTCCCCCACTAGCGGCTTGAGCGCCGAGCCGCTTTGCGAGCGGTAGTTGCCCTGGGGCGTGAAGATCTCCGCGTAGCTGGCATAGGCGGTCAGGTTGTCATTGAGGTCCAGCAACAGGCCGGCAAAGGGCGTGACCTGGCCGGTCTCGGTGCTTCTGGCGTGCTCCGAAGTGCCCGAGTTGAGGAACACCGAATCGCTTTTCGAGCGGTACCAGCTGACCCGGCCGCCGACGACGAAGGTCAGGGGTTCCGCCAGATTGAGCCGCAGGGTCGAGTACAGGCCACGCTGTTCGGTGACGGTCTTCACCGGGCCACCGCGGGTCGAGTTCTCGATGAAGTAACTGTCGTCCGGTTTCGGGATATGCCGGTCCGGATTGAACACGTTCTGCTGCTGCGGCAGGAAGGCCACCGAGAAGAAATCGTCCTTGTCCGCGCGACTGCCGTTGACCCCCACCACCAGCTCATGCTGCAGGCCGAACGCGTTGAACTTGCCATCCAGGTAGGCATCGAGGCCGTAATCGACCTGGTCGTAGTCGTACAGGCTGCCGAGCATGCCGGTGGTGTCGACGCCGGGGGTCACCGCGCCGGAAGCGAAGGCGTATTTGATGTCCTGGGTGTTCTTGGTGTAGACGCCGGCGACCTTCAGCGCCCAGTCGTCGTTGAGCTGGTGCTTGAGGTCGCCGAACACCGTGGTGCGCTTACTGCGCCAGGTGTTCCAGGACGGGTCGAGGCAGGTCGAGCGGCCGAGCTTCAGGTCGCTGCCGTCCTTGTAGCGCGGCAGGCCGCCCCAGCACGGGTTGGCGTCGACGTCTTCATAGGCGATGCCCAGGCCGAGGGTGGTGTCGGGGCTCAGGTCGAAGTCGAGCGCACCGTAATACACCTGGTCCTTGCGACTGGCGTCGTCGATGAAGTAACGCCGGCTCTGCTCGGCCACCACCGCGCGGCCACGCAGGGTGCCGGACTGGTTGAGCGGGCCGCCGGTGTCGACCTGGCCGCGGTAGTTGTCCCAACTGCCGCCGGACAAGGTGACTTCGGTCTGCGGCGTGCTCTGGCCGCGCTTGCGCACGAAGTTCACCCCGCCGGCGGTGCCGCCCGCGCCCTTCATCATTCCCGCCGCGCCACGGAGGATTTCCACCCGGTCGTAATAGGCCATGTCGCCGCTGAAGCTGTCGGCCTGGACATACTGGTTGCCCATGTCCAGCGGCACGCCGTCGTACTGATACTGGCCCGACATGCGAAAGCCGCGGGAGTAGAAATACTTGCCGCCCATGGTCGAGTCGTAGACGGTGATGCCCGGGGTCTTTTCCATGACCTGGTCGATGCTGTGCAGGTTCTGGTCGTCGAGCATCTTGCGGGTCATCACTGTCACCGATTGCGGGGTCTCGCGCAGCGAGTGCTGGCCCTTGCCGATGGTCACCGCCCCGGTGGTGTAGGAGCCGCTGCCCTCGGTGGTTGCCCCCAGCAATTGGCCGTCGATGTTGGTGGCGCCCAGTTCCAGCGCCGAGCCGAGCACCGGCACCGCGCGCAGCACATAGCTGCCGTTGGCCTGGGGCTCGGCGCGCAGGCCGCTGCCGCGCAGAATCCGCGCAAAACCTTCGTCGACCCCGAACTGGCCCTTGAGCCCGGGCGATTGCCGGCCCTGGGTTTGCTGCGCGTCAAAGGAAATCGCCGCCCCGGCGGCGCTGGAAAAACGGGTCAGCACATCCACCAGGCTGCCGGCGCCGATGTCGTAGGCCCGGACCTGACTCTGCTGCGCCGCGGCCCCTGTGGCCGGGTCGGCATTCGCCGAACAGGCGCTGGCCATGGTGGTTGCCAGCAAAGCGACTTTCACTGCGTTCGCCAGACGACCTGGCGCGTTCACCCGAGACATGCTCCCTCCCCCAAAACGGTCAATAACAACTCACTGAGGGATGAGCCGAACGGTGCGCTCGAAAAGTGCAGGCGCCGCAGAATTTTTTATCCAAGGCGCCTGTTCAGCGCGAATCGGCCCGGGCGACCTGGACCCAGAAACGGCTGTAGCGGGTCACGCGCAAGGCAAACCCACTCTCCAGCGCCGCCAGGGCGAGGTCGGTATCGTCGATGGGAAAGACCCCGGAGACTTTCAGGTCGCCGATGGCCGGGTCCCAACGCAGCACCCCGGGGCGATAGCGCGACAGGTCGTTGAGCAGCGCCGCCAACGGCCGGTCGATGGCGATGATGCTGCCCTGCTGCCAGGCGCCCACCGAGACATCGTTGCCCCGTGGCGTGCCCAGGCTGCGCTCGTCGAACGCCAGCCGCTTGCCGGCCTCGACCCGCATCGCCGGACTGCCGCCCGGCACACTAACCTCCACCGCCTTTTCCAGCACCGCCACCTCGCCGCCCCCGGGCTGGCTGCGCACGATAAAACGCGTGCCCAGCGCCAGCACCTCGGCGTGGCGGGTGACCACCTTGAAGGGCCGCTGCAATGGATCAGGCGCGGTGCTCACCAGGATCTCGCCCCACAGCAGCTCCAGCACCCGCTGGCGCCCATCGAAGCGCAGGTTGACCGAGGTGTCGGTGTTGAGCAGCAGGCTGCTGCCGTCCGCCAGGCGCAATTCGCGGCGCTCGCCCACCCGAGTGCGGTAGTCGCACATCAGGTTCTGCGCGGCCTGGCTGCGCCAGCCCAGCCAGCCCAGGGAACCGGCGCAGGTCAGCAGCAAGGCGCTGCGCAGCACCTGGCGGCGGGAACTATTGCCGGCCTGGCTCAAGGTCGGCGCCGCCAGGGCGCCCGGCACGCTGGCCATCTGCTCGGCCACCGCGGCCATTCTCTGCCAGGCCTGGCGATTCAGTGGATCGGCCGCCAGCCAGCTGTCCCAGGCGGCCCGGTCGGCGTCGGTCGCGGTGCCGGAATGCAGGCGGGCATACCAGCGCGCGGCGACGCCGATGGCTTTCATTTCTTCGGCGGGCAGGCTCATGGGAGTTGCAACTGGATCTGCATCAGGCAGCAATGCTCCATGGCCTTGGCCATGTGGTTGTTCACCGTGCGCACGCTGACGCCCAACTGCTCGGCGATTTGCGGGTAGGTCAGGCCACTGAACTGCGACAGGATAAAGGTCTGCTTGACCCGCGGCCCCAGCCCTTGCAGCAGGCGGTCGATCTCCATCAGCGCCTGGAACAGGATCGCCTGTTCCTCCGGCGACGGCTGCAGGGCTTCGGGCATGGCGGCCAGCACGTCGAGGTAGGCCTGCTCCAGCGAACGCCGGCGAAACAGGTCGATCAGCAGGCCCTTGGCAATCATCGACAGGTACGAGCGCGGCTCGCGGATGTCCAGCGCGGAGCGGGCCTTGATCACCCGGACGAAGGTGTCCTGAGCCAGGTCCGCGGCATCGAAGGCGTTGCCCAGGCGCTTACGCAGCCAGCCCTGGAGCCAACCGTGATGGTCACAATACAGATCGTTGACAGCACTGCGTAAGGACAAGTCGTTGGCGGGCATGACGATGGAATAATTCGCGACTGATAATGACTCGCATTGTCATGTACGCCATCGCGGCTTGCAACAAATACCTGTGGCCGCGGCTCCAGCCGCGTTGGAGCGACAACCTTCCCCTTCGACCTTGGGAACGACCTTGGCGACGAAGTCGTCGAGGCCGCCCGGCAGCCAGGAAAACATGATGTTGAAACCGTCGCTGCCGCGCGTCTCCAGCCATTGCTGCATGTCGTCGGCGATGCTCCGGGCGGTGCCGACAAACGACAGGCCGGCGTATCCACCGAGGCGTTGGGCCAGTTGGCGGACCGTCAGCTGTTCGCGATCGGCCAGGGCCAATACGCGCTCGCGGGCGCTCTGGCTGGCATTGGTCTCGGGAATCGGCGGCAGGAAAGCGTCCGGATCGAATTTCGTTGCGTCCGTGCCCAGGGCGATGGACAGCGAGGCAATCGCGCTCTCGTAGTGCACCAGGCTGTCGAGGTGCGCGCGGATCCGCCGCGCCTCCTCGAGGGTGTCGCCGACCACCACAAAGGCCCCGGGCAGGATCTTCAGGTGTTCGGGGTCGCGGCCGACGGCGAGCATGCGCCGCTTGATATCGGCATAGAACGCCCGGCCCTCCTCCAGCGTGCCGGGGGCGACAAAAATCACCTCCGCCGTTTCCGCGGCCAGCTGGCGCCCGGGCTCCGACGCGCCGGCCTGCACAATCACCGGCCAGCCCTGCACCGGGCGCGCGATGTGCAGCGGTCCGCGCACGTTCAGGTGGCGGCCGGCATGGTCGAGGCGGTGCAGCTTGTCCGGGTCGAAATACACCCCGCTGTCGGCATCGCGCACGAAAGCATCGTCCGCCCAGCTGTCCCAGAGCCCGGTGACCACCTCATAGAACTCCCGCGCCCGGGCATAACGCTGGTCGTGGGCAAAGGCCTGCTCCAGGCCGAAGTTCAGCGCGGCGTCGGGGTTGGCGGTGGTGACGATGTTCCAGCCGGCGCGACCGTTGCTCAAATGATCGAGGGAGGCAAAGCGCCGGGCGATATGAAACGGCTCGTCGTAGGTGGTCGAGGCCGTCGCCACCAGGCCGATGCGTTCGGTCGCCTGGCTAAGGGCGGACAACAGGGTGAAGGGTTCGAACGAGGTGGCGGTATGGCTGCGCTTCAAGGCGTCGATGGGCATGTTGAGCAAGGCCAGGTGATCGGCCATGAAAAACGCATCGAAGCGCGCCCGCTCCAGGGTCTGGGCGAAACGCTTGAGATGGGCGAAGTTGAAGTTGGCATCGCGATAGGCGCCCGGGTAGCGCCAGGCGCCGGTGTGGATGCTGACCGGACGCATGAAGGCGCCCAGCTTGAGTTGGCGTTGCGCAGGCATGGCAAGCTCCTTGTGACGGCTCCTGGGTCAAGCGGCCCCGCAGCATCGACCGGGCGAACTTGGCCTGTCCAATAATCAAAGGTGCTGGCTTATACCGTTATGGCGCGGTGCGCTGTCCGGCCCTGGACAGCCCCGCCGCCGCGGACGCCTGGAGGGCGGCAAGCATTCGCGGCGGGTTGAGGATGGCTCGGCACGCAGGAACCGCAATCGGCAGCCCAGCCTTCAAAGGTAGCTGAGGACGAAGGTCAGCGTGCCGTCGGCCTTGCCACTGGAAACCTGATTGGCAACCTGGATGTACCGGGCCGCCAGCTTCAACGAATTGATCCCGCCGTTGGCCAGCCCCATCATCTGCGGCTGCCCCAGGAGCATTGGCGTGTGGTTTGCCGTGGAAGCATTGAGCACCTGGATGCCGACCCCTGTCGCCGACTGCGCCGAAGAGGCCAACCTGATGGTCCCCGGGTAGCCACCGACCTGATAGGTATTATCCAGGGTCAGGTTGACCCTGGCTCCCGCATCGCAGCGCAGGTTGATGGAGAAGTTCTTTTCCTGCGTCATGCTGCCCGGGCCGCGAAAGCTGTTCGCATCCACCCTGCCCATCTTCACCAGGATGCTGTTCTCCATCACGAAGCAGGACGACACCGCCACATTGACCAGGGGAAAAGTGAAGGTGTTGAGCTTCTTGTCATACAGGCCACCCAGGACAGAGTCAGGGCTGCTCATCACGGAGAAGTCTGGAAATCGAAAACTCCCCCCCGCCACATCCCCCAGCTTGATCAACTCGAAGGTGTGTTGGAGCGAGTAATATTTGTCCCCTCCCAGATAGGGAAAGGCGACGCCAGTCATGGGACTGGTGCTGTTGAGATCGGTACTGCTGAACGCATAGTTTCCCAGGGGCGACGACAGGTTCCACCTCAATCCGATCCCACTGTTGCTCGTCCTGAATGCCCCACGACTGACCCCAACCGCCGCATTGGAAGACGACTTGAAGTATTGGGCATAGCTCCCGGTTGGAAAGAAGCGGTTATTACATCGAATAGGGGTCTTGACCTCCACGGACGCCAGTACGCCGCCAACCGGGACGTCCCGTTGCACAACCAGCGAGCTGGAAAAAGGAACACTGATAACAGCGGAACCTAAAGGAAGGCAGACATCGGAAAGGGCGGCGACCGAGTACGGGGAGAACATGCTGCCGGCCGCCGTAAGCCCTACAGTCCAGGCACTGAGCCCACGAATGCGGAACAAGAAATACTCCTCAGGAATTGAACGACTTGTGCGGCAACGCTACATAGAAGCTTCGACAGTCGATATAAGATATTTCCTAAAAATCAGCTTCATTCTCCATGATCAATTAGTGAATCTTGCACATGGAAATAATGAAGTCTCCGCGCGACCGCCGGGGTCAGCAATCTGCCCGGAACTGCTGAGGCTATCGCCGAAGACTATAAAGCTGGAACAGGGAGAGGAAGTTGCGATCGCTTGAGCGCGGACCCAGGACCAAGACTGCTGGCAAACGATAGGAACAACGCCTTTTTGATCATGGGCAAGTCCATTTCTTTGTTGTTTTAGAGAACGAAACGACAGCACCGAAACTTTCGCGTTTCCAACTATGGTTATGAGCCACATCGCCTGAAGGGGGCAGTCCCTCGATGCGGCGGATCTTGTCAGTGCCCATTACTGGGCCCTTTGCATCTCATTTTTCTTTTTCGGCTGGATGACCATGTCGGTCCGAGGGCGCGACTCGGTGATCTTGCTACCGGTGGCGCGACCAACACTGGCAATCTGCTTGACGGTGTCATAGACAATTTTCTCACCCAAGGTGGTATTGCCTGCGCTGATTACTTTGGCTCTGTCGATCAGAATGATGCGATTCTGCTGGGTCAGATATTGAATGGTCATGGCATATGCCTGGACCGGTTCAGGGTCTGTAGCTTTTTGCAATTGTTCGAAATAGGCCAGGTTGCCCACGGAGGTGACGACATCGACCTCGTTGTGGCTGCCCTTTTTCATGGTGACAGTCACAGTGTCGCCGGTGATCTTCATCGAACCCTGGGTAATGATGACGTTGCCGGTATAAGTAGCAAAACCTTGCCTGTTATCAATTTGACTGCGGTCGGCCTGAACTCGAATGAGTTGCTCACTGTCGTTCGGCAGCCCCCAGGCGTTCATGCTTCCCAGTGCCATGCTCAAGCCAAGCAAAACAGGAAAAGATTTAACGAACTTCATGCCATCCACTCAATCACCCCTTGAAAGCGCCACTGATTCGAGCTGCCACAATGCACGATCTTGATCTTGCAAAAAACGTGGGAATGGAGATTCAGATTGTTCTGAAGAGCGCTGGACAGCAACAGCTAGCAACCGACGCCTGCTTCTATACCGAATGGGCCGAAAGCGACTTGAACAAGTCGGCTGGCGCTCACTGAGGCAAAGGCCCACCGAGCTGGGCCCGATTTTCCCCTGCCCCCCTCCGGTCACCACAACGTCGGGCTGGAGTGATCTTTTTTTGCTGACCGAATGAACCTCGCGGGAGAACCTTCAGCGACACTTCGTAAATAACGAACCATGGGTGAGGAATAATCGATTTTTCTTCACCGCGATCTCCCCACTAGCATGAACCGTGGCTTCAGCACACGCCCGGACCGGGAGAACGGCATGCAGTCCCTGCACATCGGCGAACCCTGGATGTGGTTCGCCTTCATCATCTTCGTTCTGGCCATGCTGGCCCTGGACCTGTTTGTCCTCGGCGGGCGCAAGGCCCATCGCGTATCGGTACGCGAAGCGTCGTGCTGGGTGATTGCCTGGTCCACGCTGGCGCTGGCCTTCGCGGGATTGCTCTGGTGGTATCTGCAGGGCGAGTTCGGGCCTGAGATCGCCCAACGCAAGACCCTGGAATTCCTTACCGGCTATCTGATCGAGCAATCGCTGTCGATCGACAACATGTTCATCTTCGTGATGATCTTCGGCTACTTTGCCGTGCCGCCGGAGTTGCAGCGCCGGGTGTTGCTGTACGGTGTGCTCGGGGCGATCGTGATGCGCGGGGCGATGATTTTCGCCGGCGTGTGGCTGGTGTCGCAGTTCGCGTGGCTGCTGTATGCGTTCGGCGTGTTTCTGATCATCACCGGGATCAAGATGCTGCTGTTCGCCCATCGGCAGCCCGACCTCGCCAGGAACCCCCTGTTGCGCTGGATACAGGACCATCTGCGGATCACCAGCGGCTTTCATGACGAGCGTTTTTTCGTCAAGCAGGACGGTCGGCGCTGGGCCACGCCGATGTTCCTGGTGCTGGTGCTGATCGAGGCCAGCGACCTGATGTTCGCGGTCGACAGCATCCCGGCGATCTTCGCCATCACCACCGACCCGTTCATTGTGTTCACCTCGAACATCTTCGCAATCATGGGCCTGCGTGCCCTGTACTTCCTGCTGGCCGACATGGCCGAGCGCTTCCACCTGCTCAAGTACGGCCTGGCGATCGTGCTGGTGTTCATCGGCAGCAAGATGACGCTGATGCCCTGGCTGCACATGCCGGTGGAATGGTCGCTGGCCACTGTCGGCGGAATCATTCTGGCTTCGGTGCTGCTGAGCCTGATCACCAGTCGCAACAAATCGCCCGACGAGGACCGGATGCGCATCCTCTAGAAAGCGCCTGAGCGGCGAACGACGTATTGGACCCGGGCGCCCCGCCTGCTAACGTCAGCGCTAGCGACCCCGTAGCCCCCACCACTGACGCTGGACACCGACATGCCGACTCCCGAATCCACCCTGCTGCACAGCTGGCACCACAATGCCCAGGCCTGGATCGACGCCATTCGCGGCGGCGCCATTCAAAGCCGCGTCGAGGTCACCGACCAGGCGATCCTGCTGGCGGTGCTGGGCCGTCAGCCCGAGCGCGTGCTCGACCTGGGGTGCGGCGAAGGCTGGCTGTTGCGCGCCCTGGCGCAACGGGGCATCGAGGCGGTCGGGGTGGATGGCGATGCGGCCCTGGTGGAGGCGGCGCGGGCGGCGGGCTCGGCAACGGTGCATGTGGCCAGCTATGCAGCACTGGCGGAAGCGCAAGTAGACATCGGCCGCGACTACGAGCTGATCTGCGCCAACTTCGCCCTGCTGCACCAGGACATCATCCCGCTGCTGGCCGCCATGCACGCCCTGCTCGCCCCGGGCGGCGCGCTGGCGATCCAGACCCTGCATCCCTGGAGTGCCGCGGCCGGCGACTACCAGGATGGCTGGCGCGAAGAGACCTTCGCCGGCTTCAAGGGTCAGTGGCAACCCATGCCCTGGTACTTCCGCACCCTGTCCAGCTGGCTCAACGCCCTGGACATGGCCGGCTTCCAGCTCGCCAGCCTGCAGGAACCGCAACACCCACAAAGCCCGGTGCCACAGTCATTGCTGTTGGTGGCCGAGCGGCGCGGGTAAGCGCTATCCGGCTGACTGACACGACGTAGCGGTTACAGGCCAGCAGTCAGAGTCGCGAGTGCGGTAAAGGGCCACAACCCTTATCTAGATCGGGAGAACGAACCGGCGCTCGGCTCCCGCCTTGCTGTCTTCTGCGGGCTGCTCCGGCAAGAACCCGCAGCGTTCCACGACCTTGGTCGAGCCGAGATTTTCCGGGTAGACATAAGCCACCAGCTGCGTCAGTTGCCAGCGCGTCCGCGCTTGCTCGATCAGTTGCCGCAGCGCCTGTGTCGCAAGCCCCTGGCCGCAGGCGCTCTGGGCAATCCGATAGCCGACTTCGGCGGAGCGCTGCGCGGTATCGATGTTTTTCAGGTTGGCGCGACCGATGATGTTTGCGCTGCAGTCCTCGATCACCAAGGGGTGCCAGGTGCCGGCCGCGAAAGCGGCCAGATAGCCCTCGATATGCTCGGCGACGCCCTGCAACGAATAAAAGGCCGGGGCACGCGCCTCGATATGGGATTCGAACCACTCACGGTTCCGGGTTTCGAACGCCAGCAGCGCTTGCGTATCGGTACGGCTTAGCTCGCGCATTTTGAATGGCGGCATACACACCTCTGCTTTTCTCGGGCCGGAAGCGAACTGTATCGGTATGTCGGTGTTTAGGCGGTGGCCGTTGAGCGACAGGACTGTCGTCCATGATCCTATGCCAAATGCCACAGTCAGCCAACTGAACGCACGGCGCGTCGGCATCAAGAAGAGCCTTCATGATCGGCAGGCCGCTACCCATGCCGTCGGTGGCGACAGGCAGAAACCGGCCAGCAATATGCACTCAGGACTTACGCTCTTACCCTGAGCCCCGCCGCTGCCCCAAAAGGCACTCAACTTAGGCATAACGATGCCGGAAAGAGCAGCATCAACAGCCATCCCGCCACAAAAAGCCCCAGCCCGAACGTCAGATGCGCAGTGACGCTTCTGCACCTTGCCACGTTCGGTGCCGCTGTTTTTGAAGCGGCAACGCCGAAACCGAACGCGGGCTGCAGGATGAAGAAAGGCGCAATCACACTGACCAACCCCATCACCAGCGCAGGCGCCAGCGTGGGGTTGCAGATCCAGACAAGCCCTTTCGCACCGATCAGCATCATCGCGAAGACAATACCCGTGACGTAATGGAACACCCACCCCATCAGGCGTTCATTCCTGACAGGAGCCGCCGTCATGATCGGGGAATGACGAAACCGCCCCTGGAACATGTGGCCCAGCCAACGACCGACCAGGCCATAGTCAAGCGACGCCAGGCCAAACACTCGTGCTTGAATAAAAGCCGATACGTCCATGATCAGCGTGGCCCCCATTCCAACAAACAGAATGCGCAGTGCTGTCTCGGCTGTTCCCATGGTATTGCTCCTTGCCTTGAACCTGTTTTGGCGGTTTGATCCGAGCAGTCTGCAGGTTCAAGTCGACTTGAGGTCAAGCATGAAAGAGCTGGATATTGGTGAAGTGGCACGGCGTTCCGGCCTACCGGCTTCAACGCTGCGCTACTACGAAGAGAAAGGTCTTATCAGTTCGATAGGTCGTCGTGGCCTGAGTCGCGTGTTTCGTGCCGATGTACTCCAGCGATTGTCCTTGATCGCGCTCGGGCAGTCGGCAGAGTTTTCACTGGACGATCTCGTCGCCATGCTGGACGCGGAGGGTCAGCCTGACATTGATCGCCAGCGGCTTAACGACAAGGCTGACGAACTGGACCGTACCATCGAGCGACTCAGCGCCATACGCGACGAGCTTCGTCGAGTCGCGTCCTGCCCCGCTGCTCGTCACATTGAATGCTCAAAGTTTCAGAAAATGCTCAATGCCGTCAGGACGGGGGATATCCAGAGAAAAACCAGAAAAGGCGACCTGCGCAGACGAAAAAAGCCTTAGTCACGGTCGCGCACCTTTTTCAATTCAAGCGCCCCTTAAACCCTAATACTCTTACTCCCCCCTCCTACCTCCCCCCCGCAACTGCGCAATATCCCGCCTGGGCGCTGCGCCGAACAGGCGGCTGTATTCGCGGCTGAACTGCGAGGGGCTTTCGTAGCCGACCTTGAAGGCGGCGCTGGAGACGTCCAGGTGTTCGTTCATCATCAGGCGCCTGGCTTCGGTCAGGCGTAGCCATTTCTGGTACTGCAACGGGCTCATGGCGGTGAGTTGGCGGAAGTGGTGGTGAAAGGTCGGCGTGCTCATCTGCACCCGGGCGGCGAGTTCGTCGACCCGCAGTTGCGCGGTGTAATTCAGTTTCAGCCAGTCGATGGCCCTGGCGATGCGGTGGCCCTGGCCGTCGACGGAGGCGATCTGCCGCAGCCGCGCCGACTGGTCGCTCAGCAGCAAGCGGTAGTGGATCTCGCGCTGGATCAGCGGCGCCAGCACCGGGATGGCTTCGGGCTCGTCCAGCAACTCCAGCAGGCGCACGAACGAGGCCAACATGGCCGGGGTCGCGGTGCCGATGCCCACGCCCTTGCCTGTACCTCGATCGCGAGGTTGCAGCAGCCCACCCTGGGCGGCCAGCTCCGCCAGCATGCGCGGGTCGAGCTTGAAGCCCAGCCCGAGGCAGGGTTGCTCCAGACTGGCCGTCGTCACTTGCGAATTGGCCGGCAGGTCCAGTGAGGTCACGAGGAAGCGCGAGGGGTCGTACGGGTAGGCTTCGCCGCCGACCCACAGCTGTTTCGCTCCCTGGGCGACGAGGACGATGCTCGGCTCTGCCATGCACACGGCGGGCGGCGAAGGGATCTCGCGGCGAAACAAACCCAGACCGGGGATCGCTGTCGGGCAGTCCCCCGAGTGTTTGATCCAGGCGCCAATGAGACGCGTGAGGGTTTCCTGGGGCGCCTGGGCGCGGGTGTCGTGTGAGTGTGTCATGTCGGTATGGACCCTCCTTGCCAGACGTTAACCCGGCCCCGGTGCCGCTCCTACCGAAAAAACCAAAGTCCAGAGAATCAGGCAAGAATTCCAGCGAAATGCACTACTGGCCGCCTGCACCTGCCCGGGAAAATGGCCATCCAACGTAACGCAGGATGGAGTGTGCAATGTTAGTCAACGCCTATGGCGCCCATGCGGGCGACCAACCTCTGGAACCACTGCAGATTACCCGTCGTGCCCCCGGCGCCCATGACGTGCAGATCGACATCGCCTTCTGCGGCATCTGCCACTCGGACCTGCACCAGGTGCGCGCCGAGTGGCATGGCACGCAGTTTCCCTGCGTGCCCGGCCACGAGATCGTCGGCCGGGTCGCGGCGGTCGGCGCCCATGTGCACGGCTTCCGCCCGGGCGATCTGGTCGGCATCGGCTGCATCGTCGACAGCTGCAAGCACTGCGCCGACTGCGAGGACGGCCTGGAGAACTACTGCGACGGCATGATCGGCACTTACAACTTCCCGACGCCGGACGCCCCGGGCTGGACCCTGGGCGGCTACTCGCAACAGATCGTGGTCCACGAACGCTACGTGCTGCGCATCCGCCACCCCGAGGAGCAATTGGCCGCCGTCGCGCCGCTGCTGTGCGCGGGCATCACCACCTATTCGCCGCTGCGCCACTGGAAGGTCGGCCCTGGCAAGAAAGTCGGCGTGGTCGGCATCGGTGGCCTGGGCCACATGGGCATCAAGCTGGCCCATGCCCTGGGCGCGCACGTGGTGGCATTCACCACCTCTGACTCCAAGCGCGAGGCCGCTCGCCAGCTGGGCGCCGACGAAGTGGTGGTGTCGCGCAATGCCGAGGAAATGGCCGCCCACGCCAAGAGCTTCGACCTGATCCTCAACACCGTGGCCGCGCCCCACGATCTCGACGCCTTCCTGGTGCTGCTCAAGCGCGACGGCGGCATGACCCTGGTGGGCGCCCCGGCGACTCCGCATGCCTCGCCCAATGTGTTCAACCTGATCATGAAACGCCGGACCCTCGCCGGCTCGATGATCGGCGGCATTGCCGAGACCCAGGAGATGCTCGATTTCTGTGCCGAGCACGGCATCGTCGCCGACATCGAGCTGGTGCGCGCGGACCAGATCAATGAATCCTACGAACGCATGCTCAAGGGCGACGTCAAGTACCGCTTCGTCATCGACAACGCCACCCTGTCGGGCTGAGCGCGGCAAGCGCCTGATCCCGCTCATGCAGAACAACCTCTGGTAGTCCGTTGGGTGCCCGGCTTGGGCACCCTTCGCTTCGCGGCACCGAATCCGGTGTCGCGTTTTCCTTCTGCCGCGACCGGAGCCGCTCCAGCACCGGGCCGGCCCCGATCGCCATTCACGCGCCTGCCCGGTCTTCCACCGGCGGCGTGCACCCATTTATGCATCGAAGCGTCCGCAAGACCCGGCCGGCAACGCCCGGCGGTCAGCACGGACGCTTCCAGCCACACAGGAAACCTGTCGCCATGACCGCTACCTCTCACGCCGAGTCGCCCGCCCCCCGACACACCTGGGGCGCCGTGCTGGCGGTACTGGCCGCCCACGCCGCCACGCGCAAGCCTTTCATGGCAGCGAACATGGCGGCGTGAGCGCTGGTGGGCGCGACAAAACAGGGCCGGGTGTCAGCGCGCGCTGTCGATAATCTGGCCGCCGTCAGGCGCTGAATAAGGCTTTCCACCAGAAAGACATCTGTAAAAAATACGGACTGCCTGTACTTCCACCAGACGAAATGGTCGCCATCACGATTGCCACTCTGGGCAAGTCACCTATTTATGGCGCACGCATTTCGCTGCCGGAGGGGGGAATATCAGTTGGTTTATTCACTGCGGAGAACATTCGAACGCTGATGATTTTTATCAAGCGGTTCACACTGAGCATCTCAGTGAGATGCTGCCACAGGTGATGAATTACCTTTGCCTGCCCGCTGGCGCCAAGTTCATCATCGACAACCAAGGCTACGAAGATGTCTGGATGGAAGGCTGACAAGCGTTTGCCCTCGATTCAGGCTGATTGACACGACAAGGACGTATGGAAAATGAAAGTAAAAGTATTGCTCATCGCTTCGCTAGGCGTTCTATCGCTCACTCAAACATCACTGTCCTTCGCGGATAACAATGGGAAAAACCTCTATTCGCAGCGATGTGCCGTGTGCCACGGAGCAGATATCAAAGGAAGCGGACCACTGGCCAATAAAAGCAACCCTCCAACACCTGACCTTACAACACCCACTTTCAAGAAACGGCTCAACGATTATCCGGGCGTTATCGTGTCATCGATAATACTTCGCCCAAATGGCGACTTGATTCCAAGAACCTTGCGAGAGAATGGCGTAAAGATACCGCCGCACGCCTGGAGCATTAAGGACCTGCGCGATTTGAATCAATACATGAACGGTGTGATTTCAAAAAATCGATGACTCAGCGAAAAGCTGATGAAATATGAGATGGGCGACATGCCCCCCTCATTTGGCTGCCGGGTAAATCGCCCGCGATCATTTCACCAGGCGTTTTTCCTTCGACGGCCGATAGCCGAAATACGAGCTGTAGCACTTGCTGAAATGGCTCGGTGAGACGAAGCCGCAGGCCACCAGCACCTCGACCTGGGACAGTTCGGTGTGCTGCAGCAATCGACGCGCTTCGGTGATGCGCAATTCCAGGTAATAGCGCTGCGGGGTGGTGCCCAGCTGCTCCTTGAACAAGCGCTCGATCTGCCGCCGGGAACGCCCGGCATACTCCGCCAGCTGGTCCATTTGCAGCGGTTCCTCGAGGTTGGCGTCCATCAGATTGACCACCTCGCGCAAGGGCGCGCTCAACGACACATGCATCGTCGGCTTGATGCGCCGGTAGCGGGACTCCTCGAACGACAGGATGTCCTCGATGCCCTCGACCAGCGCCTTGCCGTGCAATCCCTTGATCCACTCCAGGGCCATATGGAAGGCGCCGGCGGGACTGGACGCCGTGAGCCGGTCGCGGTCCACCACAAAGGCCTCGCTGGTGACATGGGTGACCTTGGAAATCTCCGCCAGCGCGGGACGATGCTCCGGGTGGATCGCACAGCGGTAGCCTTCGAGCAGCCCCGCGACGCCGAGGAACCAGGCCCCGTTCCACAACCCGGCCAGGGTGATGCCCAGCTCGGCGGCGGTTTTCAGCAGGCTGCTCAGCCGGGGATCGGCCTTGAGCTCCGTGCGATAGCCGCCGCAGATCACCAGCAGGTCGAGGTCCTTGAGCGCCACCGCGGTCAGGCGCGCATCGGGGCGGATCACCAGCCCGAGATCGCTGGTGACCTCACCGTCCTGCAAGCCAAAGGTCGTTGATGAGAACAAGGCGGGACGCAGCAGGTTGGCGGTGACGATGGTATCCAGAGCCTGGGTGAAGGCCGGCAACGAGAAGTGCTCGAGCAGCAGGAAGCCCGCCCGCGCATGGGCCGCGGGCGCCACCCGCGCCTCTTCCAGGTAACGCAGGTTCTTGCCCTTCATGCCGCCACTGAAATCCCGTCGTTCAACCGCCATACGCCCTCGCCTGTCTTACCCGACCCAATGCGGTTTCAGTGTAAATCACCGGAGAAACCCGGCACTGCCCACACCAAGAAACCTGCCCGGACGCCAGCGCCAACAACGCCGCCGTGGCCTGCCGTGTCAACCTCGCAGGCGTTACCGGGCGACGGGATTCTACTGCCCCGCAGGCCCACAGGGGCAGAAAATATCGGCCAGGGCGCGGCCTTAAAAAAACGGCCGCCAAGCCTCGAGTTTGAGCCTTGCGTGCCGGCTAAAAAGCAGCCGATCTGCCAGGCGCCCCGGGGCCGTTTTTTTTCGTTTCTGCGCCGCTTTTGCATTTCTGTGCGACAGATCCCACTTCGGGGGCTCCCGTACCCTTCCCTTGTGGTGTTAGGTTGGGAGGTCAGATATTTCCTAACAATCTGCAAGGAACGCCTCCCGCAATGGATTTCTCCCTCAAGCAACTGGCCGCGGCCACCCTGGTGCTGGCCAGCCTGTCAGCCTTCACCACCGCCGCCCACGCCAACATCACCCCGCAGCAGAACGCGGCGATTCTCAAGAGCTTCGCCGATGCCTCGGTCACGGATTTCCGCCAGTTTCTCGGCACCTTGAGCAAAAATGAGGTGGCCAAGAGCGAGGTGGTCAAAGAAGCCAACCTCGGCCCGGCCATCAATGCCTTCCTCGACAACAAGGCGCTTTCCGCCGAGCAGCAGAACGAGATCCATCGCCTGCTGGGCCTGTATGCGCGGGTGAAGTACGGCAAGGCCGCCACCGAAACCCTGCGCGAGCTGGTGGCGATCCCCACCGTGCGCGTCGATGGCGTGCCGCAGCACGAGAACCCCGAGTTCCTCAAGATCGCCGACAAAATCAAGGCCCTGGCCCAGGCCTTCGACCTGAACTTTCGCAACATCGACAACCGCGTCTACGAGATCTCCTTGCAAGGCAGCGGCAAAGAAGTGGTGGGCATCCACGCCCATGCCGACGTGGTGCCGGTGACGCCGGAGAACTGGGTGCTGCAGGACGGCACCAAGCTCGACCCGTTCAAGGTCACCCTGGTCGGCGACCGCATGTACGGCCGCGGCACCGAGGACGACAAGAACGGCATAGTCGTGGCCCTGTACGCCATGAAGATAATCAAGGAAGAGAAGCTGCCCCTGGCGCGCAACTTCAAGCTGCTGGTGGACACCACCGAGGAAACCAGCGGCGACGCGATTCCCTACTACTTCGAACGCAACCCGACACCCAACTACAACCTGGCGCTGGACGGCGGCTACCCGGTGGTGATCGCCGAGAAAGGCTACGGCACCGTCATGGCCAGCTTCCCGCGGCGTGCCGCCGAGGGCAAAGGCGCGGAGATCGTCTCGATGACCGGCGGCCTGGCCACCAACCAGATCCCGGGCGCCTCGGTCGCCACCCTGGTGACCGACCAACCCGCGGAACTGGCGGCCAGCCTGCAGAAGGCCGGCAGCGAATACGCCAAGGCCCACGGCGGCGACTTCAGCGTGGCCGCCAAGGTCGCAGGCAAGGACGTCAAGCTGACGGTCACCGGCGTGTCCGCCCACTCCTCCGAGCCCGAGTCCGGGGTCAACCCGGTGGCGCGCATGCTCGACTTCATCAACGGCCTCGACGGCAAGGTCGCGCTCAAGCACAACCCGATCACCGACGCGGCGCGTTATGCCGCCGACAACTGGGGCCTGGACTACCTGGGCAACACGCTGGGGGTCGGTTTCGCCGATGACTTCATGGGCCCGCTGACCACCTCCCTGACCTATGTCGGCCAGGACGAAAAAGCCTTCAAGCTGGCGGTCAACCTGCGCGTGCCCAAGGGCAAGACCCCGGAGGTGTTGAAAAAGGAAATTGCCGACAAGCTGGCCGCCTGGAGCAAGCAGAACCAGGTCGCGGTGAACTTCGACTATTCGATCGCCGAGCCGATGTACCGCAACCCCGAGGGTGAATGGGTCAAGGCGCTGCTGGCGGTGGCCAGCGAAAACCTTGGCATGAAGCACGAGTTCGGCACCTCCGCCGGCGCCACCTCGGTGCATGAACTGCCCAACGGCGTGCAATTCGGCCTGGCCCGTCCCGAGGTCAAGTACACCGGCCACAACGACAACGAGTTCAAGACCGTCGAGCAGTTCCAGCTGGACCTGCAGATCGTCACCGAGATGTTCGGTCGCATCGGCCAGTTGCCGAAACTCTGAGTCGATGCGCTGCGGCAACGCGGCTGATAGGCACAAAAAAGCCACTGATTGAGTGGCTTTTTTTGTGCATCCCAGGGCGGGAAACGCGATCAGTTGTATTCCAGTACATAGGTCAGCGTTGCATCAGCCTTGCCGGCGACGACTTCTGCGCCTGTAGTGACGTAGCGTGCCTTTGCGGCAAAGCGGTACTTCTCGTTGCCAGGGCCGCTGGCCTGCCAATCCAGGGCCACCGCCTTGGCTTTGCTGAAGGGGAGTGCCACGTTTTTGTCGCTAGTCAGCGAGATGGCAACGCCTTTGGCGATGCCAGGCTGTCCGACACCGTTCAGATTCAACAAGCCATCACGAACGGAGTTGCCCTCGAAGTAGACCTTCACCGGTGGCTTGACCGTGGGATTGAGGCCTTCGCAAACGACATCCAGGGCGAAGGGATGATCCTGGACCGATCCGCGCTTGACTTGCTCTGCTGCGGGACGCCCCATATTGACCTCGGTACTGCTCTTGGGGGTGTAGCAAGTGCTGAAGAAGGCATTATGTTCGAACCTGGTTTTAAGGCCCGTACCTTCGATGGGGAAAACCGCTCGTGCCGGAGTGGTGTAATTGGTGTCAATAAAAAAACTTGTCTTGTAGTTGAAGGAAGGCATATCTCCCTTTCCGACACCGATGTCGGTACGCACAAACTCTATCCTCAATCTATCGGAAAAATAGAGGGTGCTCCCGAATACTCCGGTTATGGTAAAAGGTGGATAATTGGGGGTGTACCAGTTACTGGTGGCAAGGTGTCCAATACGAATGCCGACCCCAGGCACACCAGAATCGTAAAGCCCTGGACTACCTCTTGATACAAGGCTGGTAACCACTTCGGTCAATCCCCATTGAGAGTCACCGCACCATGCCCATCCTCCAGAACGGCGTCCGACCGCTACGTCGTAGGACGCCATTACCCCACCCATGGAGGCGTATTTCAAGGTTGTAATGGCGGGAAGACTGGCAATGATCGACGGGTTCAATGGATCGCCTAAGTTAGTCCTGCCGCAGTAACTTGCTGCGTAGGCAGAAGTTCCCATGATGCATCCCAGGGTCAGTGCCAGCAGCCCCGCCTGTTGTTGAATTTTCAAAGCATTTCCCCTCGATATGAGTTCGCAGTGGCGTCGCAACTTCCTTGGCTGGGAATCGGCGTGGGGCGGCAGTCTATGTGGGGCAACTACAAGGGATAAATCAGAGGATTCTCAAAATCGGTGCAGCACCCTGCTGCCTTTTTCGTCAGGAGAAGCCATTGAAATTAAAGTTCAGCCACGTGGATGTGCTCGTCAAAGACCTCGAGCAAGCGTGTACGTATTACGCCCGGGTCTTCAGCGCAAGGATTTCCAGGACCCTGGATTGGCAGCGCGACGGTCTGCAGGTGCGTTATGCGATCGTCAGGTTTGGCACGGAACGCCTGATGCTGGTGCAACCCTTTGCCGGCAATCTCAAGGCGCTGGAGGAAGCATTCGCCGAGGACAGGTAAGGCGCCAGCGCTTTCGCGTTTCTCCTGCCGCATAGGCTGAAACTCCCAGACCGCCTGGGAGTATCGGCCAATGCGCAACCTCCTGCGCATCCCCATAGTTGTGACATCTGCCAGCAGAGGGGCCCAAGTGCGGCCTCCACAACTAGAAGCGCCGAGGAGCCTGTTATGACCACCCCCCAATCCCCCACCACCGACCTGACCGCTGATACCCCTACCGATCTGTACCCCGTCTTCCCCAGCAACGACACACTGACCCTCACCGCCCTGGCGGATGGTGCTCCACTCGTGGGAGCGACCGGCACCAACGTTGCCCTGGACGAAACCAGCGGGTTGCAGAACGCCACGGCCACGGCCAGCCCAACGGGGGATGCCGACGACAATGACATCCTGCTGACCTCCCTGCCCTCGACCTTCGCCACCCGCTTGACCGCCCTCGGGGCCGGTACCGCAACAGACGCGGCCTTGAGTGGCTACACCGGTGCCGTGGGCGACACCGGCAGCAATGCCTTCACCCTCAACCTGGCGCCTGGTGCGATCAATGTCGATATCAGCTTCACCGACAGCCTGGGCACGGCGCTCAATGGCCTGGACAGCGGGCTGGATACCCTCGATGGCATCGACATCCTTCTGTATACCGATACCAATAACAACATCCTGCTGGGCCGGGCCGGAGGCCCTGCCGGCGCGATCGTGTTCGCCGCCTATATCGAGGAAACCGGGTCGCCGCTGTCGGGCGGCAAGATCTGGACCGTGGAATACCAGCCTCTCAAGCATCCGGACGCCAACAACCCGGACGATGCCCTCAATCTGCTGAATAAAGTATTCATCGGCGCCAGCCAGGACCTGACGTTCAGCCTGGCCAATGCGCCGTCCGGGCAGAACCTGTTCCTGATGTTCACCAAGGCCAGCCCGACGGTGGTCAACGACGGCGGCGTATTGCGGATCAGCGACCCGACGATCATCGCCACCGGCAAGGACCCCGCCGACCAGTCATCGGGCGTCAACATCAGCACCGGCGACACCATCAACACCAGCCAGGCCGGTGGCCCGACCACCTTCGGCACCAACAGCCAGATGATCACGGAACAGGAAGGCATTCGTTTTACCTTCGTCACCGGCGCCCGGCAGGACATGACCATTCCCAACCTGGATCAGAACGAAGCCGATGTCGAAGCCAACATCGACTTCACCGCGATGTTTAATGCCAAGGCGGCCAATTTCGATATCGTGCAGCTGCAAAGCGGCAAGAGTGCGGTAGTCAAGATCAGTGCCTTCAACACCGCGGTTGAAAGTGGCGCGAGTTTCGTCAATGGCTATGCGAACGATACGTCGGTGGCCATTACCAATGTTCGTGTGATCAACATCGCCACGGGACAAGTGATCGAAAACTCGGACGGCTCGGTGAATGACACGAGCATCCTCATCAGCTTTGCCAGCGGCGTGGCCACCGTCACCGGCATCAAGGCCGGCTACCAGATCGAATACACCACGGCCGCGGACCACAACCGCGTCCTGATCGAGAACGGCGCCGCCCTGGACGCCAAGGGCAACACCCACGCCGACTTCGATATCGGTGGCTTCACCCTGCGCCAAGCCTCCACCACGACCGCCGAAATCGGCTCGCATATGCTCTTCGAGGACGATGGGCCGGCAGCGGCCGGAACCGCCGTGGCGGGCACCGTCGACGAGGACGGCCTGGCCAGCGGTGTGGCCGGCGGTGTCGGTGACGTGGCCGGCGAGGCCACCGTGGCCAGCGGCAGCGTCAGCGGGATCTTCCAGTCCGGTGTCGATGTGCCGCTGAGCTATGCCTTGGCGAGCGATACCAGCGGCCTGCCGGCATTGAGCTCGGGCGGGGTGGCGCTGGTCTACAGCGTGGTCGGCAATACCCTGACCGCCAAGGCCGGCGCCGTCGATGTGTTCACCTTCAGCCTCAGCACGGCAGGCGCCTACAGCTTTACCCTGCTCAAGCCGCTGGATCACGCCGCCGGCAACGACGAGAACGACATCACGATCAACCTGGGCTCGTTGTTGCGGGCCACCGACAAGGACGGCGATACGGTCACCGCGGCGGCCGAGAAACTGGTGATCACCGTCGATGACGATACCCCCACAGCGACCGGGACCGCCGTGACCGGCACCGTCGACGAGGACGGCCTGGCCAATGGCATCGCCGGCGGGGTCGGGGATGTGGCGGGGCAGGCCACCAATGCCAGCGGCAGCGTCACCGGTATCTTCCAGTCCGGGGCCGACGTGCCGCTGAGTTATACCCTGTTGAGCGATACCAGCGGTCTGCCAGCCCTGACGTCTGGCGGAGTGGCGCTGGTGTACAGCGTTGCCGGGGACACCCTCACCGCCAAGGCCGGCGCCGTCGATGTGTTCACCTTCAGCCTCAGCGCCGCCGGTGCCTACAGCTTCACCCTGCTCAAGCCTCTGGATCACGCGGCCGGCAATAACGAGAACGACATCACGATCAACCTGGGCTCGTTGTTGCGGGCCACCGACAAGGACGGTGACGCGGTAACGGCCGCGGCCGAGAAGCTGGTGATCATCGTCGATGACGATACGCCCACCGCAACCGGGACCGCCGTGACCGGCACCGTCGACGAGGACGGCCTGGCCAATGGCATCGCCGGCGGGGTCGGTGATGTGGCGGGCGAAGCCACGACTGCCAGCGGCAGCGTCACCGGGATCTTCCAGTCCGGGGCCGACGTGCCACTGACCTATTCCCTGTCGAGTAATACCAGCGGCCTGCCGGCCCTGACCTCCGGCGCAGTGGCATTGGTCTATAGCGTCGCTGGCGACATCCTGACCGCCAAGGCCGGCGCCGTCGATGTATTCACTTTCAGCCTCAGCACAGCGGGTGCCTACAGCTTCAACCTGCTCAAGCCGCTGGATCACCCCGCAGGCAATAATGAAAACGACATCACCCTCAACCTCGGCACGCTGCTGCAAGCCACCGACAAGGACGGCGACACGGTGACGGCCGCGGCCGAGAAACTGGTGATCACCGTCGATGACGATACGCCCACAGCGACCGGGACCGCCGCGGCCGGCACCGTCGACGAGGACGGCCTGGCCAACGGTATTGCCGGTGGCGTCGGCGATGTGGCGGGTCAGGCAACTGTCGCCAGCGGCAGCGTGAGCGGGATCTTCCAGTCGGGGGCCGACGTGCCGCTGAGCTATTCCCTGTCGAGCAACACCAGCGGCTTGCCAGCCCTGAGCTCCGGCGGGGTGGCACTGACCTACAGCGTCCTGGGCAATACCCTGACCGCCAAGGCCGGCGTGACGGATGTGTTCACCCTCAGCCTGACCGTAGCGGGTGCCTACACCTTCACCCTGCTCAAGCCTCTGGATCACGCGGCCGGCAATGACGAGAACGACCTCACCCTCAACCTCGGCACACTATTGCAGGCCACCGACAAGGATGGCGACACAGTGACCGCCGCGGCCGACAAGCTGGTGATCACCGTCGATGACGACACCCCGACCCTGGCCTTCGGCAACCTGATCGGCACCGGTACCGACCATGCGCAACAAGGTTACTGGAGCATCGGATCCGGTGCCGACGGACTAGGGGCGGCCGGCCTGGATATTTCCCTGGTGAACGGCCAGTTCACCCTGGTCCGGCCGGACGATACGACCACCACCGGCACCGGTACGCTGGTCGAGCAGTCGCCTTCACCGGATGGCAATGGCGCCTATCAGTTCGCGGGCACCCTGACCGGTGACTTCGACAACAACGCAGCCACGGCCAACACCACCGTCCATTACACCCTGACCGCCAACGCCAACGGCACCTACGCCCTGGACCTGCAGGAAGGCTTTCGCTCGACCGTGGTCCTCAGCAGTGCCGACGGCTCGCTGGATGCCGGTGGTCCGGACCCGGTACGCACGCTGACCATCGGCACCGAGCATGTAGTGTTCTTCGGTGCCAACCCGCTGGCTCCGCAGACCGGTCCGAACAGCATCCTCACCGGCATCGGGCTTGGCGCGCCCGACCCTACCGAAGCCCAGTTGCAGACCAATCCCCTGCCGTCCTACATCGGCTCGGCGGCCATGAACGTCAGCACCTCCGGCATCGGTATCGCCAACAACAATCTGGAGGGCAACACCACGGCGGGCATCAACGCCGGTGATGAGAGTTTCGTGATCAACCCCGAGACGCTGCTGACGGCCATGAAGGTCTTTATCGACAACTCGGTACAGGGCTACGACCCGGCCACCGAAGAGCTGTACTACACGATCTACTACGACAACGGCACGACCTCGGGCGCGCCCATCAAGGTGCTGGCCTCCGACCTGCACGCGGAGGCGGGAGGACAGAAGTCCTTCCTCGTGGAGTGGGACGATTCCCACCTGATCGATGCGGTCCAGCTCACCATGGGCAAGGGTACGATCAAGATCCCGGTGATCCAGTTCATTCAGGAGACCCAGAACCTGGCCAGCGACATCCAGCTGTCGTTCAACGCCACGACGACGGACAAGGATGGGGATACGGCCACCAGCGCGTTCGACGCCAACCTGTTCGCCAACGACCCGAGCGATCAGAGCTTCGACTTCAGACTGGTGGGCACCGCCGGTGAACGGGATGCCTTCAATATCGATCTGTCGGTGGCCGAGAACCTGTACCAGGTCACTGGCTTCGATGCAGGCGCAGGCCAACGGGATGCGGTGGTGCTCATTGGTGACGCGGGCGCCACTGTGCAGTCGATCAACAATGCCGGCGCCGACAGTATCGTGACGATTGCCGAGACCGGCGGACAGCTGACGACCATCACCCTGCTCGGGGTCGACCTGCTCAATACCGACATTGTGATAGCCAGCGTCTGAAACCTGGCGCGTCAAACCCCTGCGAGGGTGGCCTGGAAACCACCCTCGCTTTTTTTGCCGCGCCGAACGCTCAAGCGGCCCAAGGTTTGAAGAGCACTTCATGGACCGGCGCCTTCGCCTCCCCCGTTTCCCTCCCAGATAGGCTGAAACTCCCAGACCGCCTGGGAGTATCGGCCAATGCGCAACCTCCTGCGCATCCCCATAGTTGTGACATCTGCCAGCAGAGGGGCCCAAGTGCGGCCCCAACGACTGGAACTGCCGAGGAGCCTGTCATGACCACACCCCAATCCCCCACGAACGACCTGACCACCGATACCTCTCCCGATCTGTACCCCGTCTTCCCCAGCGACGACACACTGACCCTCACCGCCCTGGCGGATGGTGCTCCACTCGTGGGAGCGACCGGCACCAACGTTGCCCTGGACGAAACCGGCGGGTTGCAGAACGCCACGGCCACGGCCAGCCCAACGGGGGATGCCGACGACAATGACATCCTGCTGACCTCCCTGCCCTCGACCTTCGCCACCCGCTTGACCGCCCTCGGGGCCGGTACCGCAACAGACGCGGCCTTGAGTGGCTACACCGGTGCCGTGGGCGACACCGGCAGCAATGCCTTCACCCTCAACCTGGCGCCTGGTGCGATCAATGTCGATATCAGCTTCACCGACAGCCTGGGCACGGCGCTCAATGGCCTGGACAGCGGGCTGGATACCCTCGATGGCATCGACATCCTTCTGTATACCGATACCAATAACAACATCCTGCTGGGCCGGGCCGGAGGCCCTGCCGGCGCGATCGTGTTCGCCGCCTATATCGAGGAAACCGGGTCGCCGCTGTCGGGCGGCAAGATCTGGACCGTGGAATACCAGCCTCTCAAGCATCCGGACGCCAACAACCCGGACGATGCCCTCAATCTGCTGAATAAAGTATTCATCGGCGCCAGCCAGGACCTGACGTTCAGCCTGGCCAATGCGCCGTCCGGGCAGAACCTGTTCCTGATGTTCACCAAGGCCAGCCCGACGGTGGTCAACGACGGCGGCGTATTGCGGATCAGCGACCCGACGATCATCGCCACCGGCAAGGACCCCGCCGACCAGTCATCGGGCGTCAACATCAGCACCGGCGACACCATCAACACCAGCCAGGCCGGTGGCCCGACCACCTTCGGCACCAACAGCCAGATGATCACGGAACAGGAAGGCATTCGTTTTACCTTCGTCACCGGCGCCCGGCAGGACATGACCATTCCCAACCTGGATCAGAACGAAGCCGATGTCGAAGCCAACATCGACTTCACCGCGATGTTTAATGCCAAGGCGGCCAATTTCGATATCGTGCAGCTGCAAAGCGGCAAGAGTGCGGTAGTCAAGATCAGTGCCTTCAACACCGCGGTTGAAAGTGGCGCGAGTTTCGTCAATGGCTATGCGAACGATACGTCGGTGGCCATTACCAATGTTCGTGTGATCAACATCGCCACGGGACAAGTGATCGAAAACTCGGACGGCTCGGTGAATGACACGAGCATCCTCATCAGCTTTGCCAGCGGCGTGGCCACCGTCACCGGCATCAAGGCCGGCTACCAGATCGAATACACCACGGCCGCGGACCACAACCGCGTCCTGATCGAGAACGGCGCCGCCCTGGACGCCAAGGGCAATACCCACGCCGACTTCGATATCGGTGGCCTCACCTTGCGCCAGGCCTCCACCACGACCGCCGAAATCGGCTCGCAGATGATCTTCGAGGACGATGGACCGACCCTCGCCTTCGGCAACCTGATCGGCACCGGGACCCAATTGGCGCAACAAGGCTACTGGAACATGGGGGCTGGCGCCGACGGGCTGGATGCCAACGGCCTGGACATCTCGCTGGTGAACGACCAGTTCACCCTGGTCCGGCCGGATAACACCACCACCACCGGCACCGGTACGCTGGTCGAGCAGTCGCCTTCGCCGGATGGCAATGGCGCCTATCAGTTCGCCGGCACCCTGACCGGTGACTTCGACAACAACGCGGCCACCGCCGATACCACCGTCCACTACACCCTGAGCGCCTATGCCAACGGCACCTATGCCCTGGACCTGGAAGAGGGTTTCCGTTCGACCGTGGTCCTCAGCAGTGCCGACGGCTCGCTGGCTGCCGGCGGTCCGGACCCGGTGCGCACGCTAATGATAGGCAGCGAGGATGTAGTGTTCTTCGCCGCCAATCCGCTGGCACCGCAGACCGGCGATAACAGCATCCTGACCGGTATCGGGCTCGGCGCGCCCGACCCTACCGAAGCGCAGTTGCAGACCAACCCCCTGCCGTCGTTCATCGGCTCGTCGACCATGAACGTCAGCACCTCGGGCATCGGTGTCGCCAACAACAACCTGGAGGGCAACACCACCGCGGGTATCAATGCCGGCGACGAAAGTTTCGTGATCAACCCCGAGACCTTGTTGACCAGCATGAAGATCTTTATCGACAACTCGGTGCAGGGCTACAACCCGGCCACCGAAGAGCTGTACTACACGATCTACTACGACAACGGCACGACCTCGGGCACGCCCATCAAGGTGCAAGCCGCCGACCTGCACGTAGAGGCGGGTGGCCAGAAATCCTTCACCGTCCAGTGGGACGGCAGCCATCTGATCGACGCCGTCCAGCTGACGATGGGACTGGGCACGGTCAAGATCCCGGTAATCCAGTTCATCAAGGAGACCCAGAGCCTGGCCAACGATATCCAGCTGTCGTTCAACGCCACGACGACGGACAAGGATGGGGATACGGCCACCAGCGCGTTCGACGCCAACCTGTTCGCCAACGACCCGAGCGACCAGGCCTTCGATTTCAGGCTGGTGGGCACCGCCGGTGAACGGGATGCCTTCAACATCGATCTGTCGGTGGCCGAAAACCAGTACCAGGTCACAGGCTTCGATGCGGGCGCAGGCCAGCGCGATGCGGTGGTGCTCATTGGTGACGCGGGCGCCACTGTGCAGTCGATCGACAATGCCGGCGCCGACAGCATCGTGACGATTGCCGAGACCGGCGGACAACTGACGACCATCACCCTGCTTGGGGTCGATCTGCTCAATACCGACATTGTGATGGCCAGCGTCTGAAACCTGGCGCGTCAAACCCATACGAGGGTGGCCTGGAAACCGCCCTCGCTTTTTTCTGCCGCGCCGCACGCTCAAGCGGCCCAAGGTTTGAAGTGCACCTCATGGACCGGCGCCTTCGCCTCCCCCGCTTCCCTCCCAGATAGGCTGAAACTCCCAGGCTGCCTGGGAGTATCGGCCAATGCGCAACCTCCTGTGCGTCCCCATAGTTGTGACATCTGCCAGCAGAGGGCCCGGGTGCGGCCCCAGCGACTGGAACTGCCTAGGAGAATGTCATGACCACCCTGCAAGAAAACCTATCCCTCACGAGCGACCCGCTCGTGGTAGCGACCGGTGTCAACGTTGCGCTGGACGAAACCACCGGGCTGCAGAACGCCACCGCCACGCCAGCCCCTGCGGGAGACGCCGACGACAATGACATCCTGCTGGCCGCCCTGCCCTCGGCCTTCGCCACCCGGCTGACCGCCCTCGGCGCGGGTACCGCGACGGACGCCGCCTTGAGCGGCTATACCGGCGCCGTGGGCGACACCGGCAGCAATGCCTTCACCCTCAACCTGGCGCCCGATGCGATCAATGTCGATATCAGCTTCACCGACAGCCTGGGCGCTCCGCTCGATGGCCTGGACAGCGGCCTGGACACCCTCGATGGCATCGACATCCTTCTGTATACCGATACCGACAACAACATCCTGCTGGGCCGGGCCGGAGGCCCTGACGGGGCGATTGTGTTCGCCGCCTATATCGAGGAAACCGGGTCGCCGCTGTCGGGCGGCAAGATCTGGACCGTGGAATACCAGCCGCTCAAGCACCCGGATGCCAGTAACCCGGACGATGCCCTCAACCTGCTGGACAAGGTGTTTATCGGCGCCAGCCAGGACCTGAAGTTCAGCCTGGCCAATGCCCCCTCCGGGCAGAACCTGTTCCTGATGTTCACCAAGGCCAACCCGACGGTGGTCGACGACGGCGGTGTACTGCGGATCAGCGACCCGACGATCATCGCCACCGGCAAGGACCCCGCCGACCAGTCGACGGGGGTCAACATCAATACCGGTGACACCATCAACACCAGCCAGGCCGGTGGCCCGACCACCTTCGGCACCAACAACCAGATGATCGTGGAACAGGAAGGCATTCGATTTACCTTTGTCACCGGCGCCCGGCAGGACGTGACCGTGCCCAACCTGGATCAGAACGAAGCGGACGTAGAAGCCAATATCGACTACACCGCGGTGTTTAATGCGACGACGGCCAGTTTCGATGTCGTGCAGCTGCAAAGCGGCAAGAGTGCGGTGGTCAAGATCAGTGCCTTCAGCACAGCGGTTGAAACCGGCGCGGACTTCGTCAACGGCTATGCGAACGATACGTCGGTGGCCATTACCAATGTTCGCGTGATCAACAACAGCACCGGGCTGGTGATCGAAAACTCCGACGGCTCGGTGAATGATCCGAGCATTGCCATCAGCTTCGATGGCGGCGTGGCCACCGTTACCGGCGTCAAGGCCGGCTACCAGATCGAATACACCACCAGCGCGGACCACAACCGCGTACTGGTCGAGAACGGCGCGGCGCTCGACGCCAGGGGCAATACCCATGCTGACTTCGACATCGGTGGCTTCACCCTGCGCCAAGCCTCCACCGCGACCGCCGAAATCGGCTCGAAAATGATCTTCGAGGACGATGGGCCGGCCGCAGCCGGAACCGCTGAGGCCGGCACCGTCGACGAAGACGGCCTGGCCAATGGCATCGCCGGCGGCGTCGGTGATGTACCTGGCGAATCCACCAATGCCAGCGGTAGCGTGAGTGGCATCTTCCAGTCCGGCGTCGATGTGCCGCTGAGCTATGCCTTGTCCACCGACACCAGCGGCCTGCCGGCGCTGACCTCCGGTGGTGTGGCGCTGGTGTACAGCGTGGTCGGCGACACCCTGACCGCCAAGGCGGGCGTAACCGATGTATTCACCTTCAGCCTCAATGCTGCGGGAGACTACAGCTTTACCCTGCTGCAACCGCTGGATCATCCAGCCGGCAACGATGAGAACGACATCACGATCAATCTGGGTAGCCTGCTGCAGGCCACCGACAAGGATGGCGACACCGTGACTGCCGCGGCCGAGAAACTGGTGATCACCGTCGATGACGATACGCCAACGGCCACCGGGACCGCCGCGGCCGGCACCGTCGATGAAGACGGCCTGGCCAACGGCATCGCCGGGGGTGTCGGTGATGTGGCGGGTGAATCCACCACGGCCAGCGGCAGCGTCACGGGGGTCTTCCAGTCCGGGGCCGACGTACCGCTGAGCTATGCCTTGTCAAGCGATACCAGTGGCTTGCCAGCCCTGAGTTCGGGCGGGGTCGCGCTGGTCTACAGCGTTGCCGGCGACACCCTGACCGCCAAGGCCGGCGCCGTCGATGTATTCACCTTCAGCCTTAGCGCCGTCGGTGACTACAGCTTCACCCTGCTGCAGCCTCTGGACCATCCAGCGGGCAACGATGAAAACGACATCACCCTCAACCTGGGTGCGATGCTGCAAGCCACTGACAAGGATGGCGATACGGTGACCGCCACTGCCGACAAGCTGGTGATTACTGTCGATGACGACACGCCAACCGCAAGCGGAACTGCCGCGGCCGGCACTGTCGATGAAGACGGCTTGGCCAATGGTATTGCCGGTGGGGTCGGTGATGTGCCTGGCGAGATCACCACCGCTAGCGGCAGCGTCAGCGGGATCTTCCAGCCCGGTGCCGATGGACTGCTGAATTACGCCTTGTCGAGTGACACCAGCGGCCTGCCGGCCCTCAGTTCGGGCGGGGTGGCGCTGGTCTATAGCGTCGCCGGCGATACCCTGACGGCCAAGGCCGGCGCGGTCGATGTATTCACCTTCAGCCTCAGCGCCGCGGGTGCCTATAGCTTCAGCCTGCTGCAGCCGCTGGATCATCCGGCCGGCAATGATGAAAACGACATCACCCTCAACCTCGGCACGCTGTTGCAAGCCACGGATAAAGATGGCGACACAGTGACCGCCGCGCCCGAGAAGCTGGTGATTACCGTCGATGACGACACACCCACCGCCAATGGCGCCGCCGAGGCCGGCACCGTCGATGAGGACGGCCTGGCCAATGGCATTGCCGGTGGTGTCGGGGATGTGGCGGGCGAGTCCACCACCGCCAATGGCAGCGTGACCGGGATCTTCCAGTCCGGTGCCGATGTGCCGCTGAGCTATGCCCTGTCGAGCGATACCAGCGGCCTGCCGGCCCTGAGCTCGGGCGGGGTGGCGCTGACCTACAGCGTCCTGGGCGACACCCTGACGGCCAAGGCGGGCGCGGTCAATGTGTTCACCTTCAGCCTCAATGCCGTGGGGGCCTATGCCTTCACCCTGCTGCAGCCCCTGGATCACGCGGCGGGCAACGACGAGAACGACATCACCATTAATCTGGGTAGCTTGCTGCAAGCCACCGACAAGGACGGCGACACCGTGACCGCCGCGGCCGACAAGCTGGTGATCACCGTCGATGACGATACCCCGACCCTGGCCTTCGGCAACCTGATCGGCACCGGTACCCAGCTGGCGCAACAAGGCTACTGGAACATGGGGTCTGGCGCCGACGGGCTGGATGCCAACGGCCTGGACATCTCGCTGGTGAACGGCCAGTTCACCCTGGTCCGGCCGGACGACACGACCACCACCGGTACCGGTACGCTGGTCGAGCAGTCGCCGTCACCGGACGCCAATGGCGCGTATCAGTTCGCAGGCACCTTGACCGGTGACTTCGACAACAATGCGGCCACGGCGAATACCACCATCCACTACACCCTGAGCGCCTATGCCAACGGCACCTATGCCCTGGACCTGGAAGAAGGCTTCCGCTCGACCGTGGTCCTCAGCAGTGCCGATGGCTCGCTGGATGCCGGTGGCCCGGACCCGGTACGCACCCTGACCATCGGCAGCGAGCATGTGGTGTTCTTCGGCGCCAACCCGCTGGCGCCGCAAACCGGCGCGAACAGCATCCTCACCGGTATCGGGCTCGGGGCGCCCGACCCTACCGAAGCCCAGTTGCAGACCAACCCGCTGCCATCGTTCATCGGCTCCTCGGCCATGAACGTCAGCACCTCCGGCATCGGCATCGCCAACAACAACCTGGAGGGCAACAATACGGCGGGCATCAACGCCGGTGACGAAAGTTTCGTGGTCAACCCCGAGACGCTGCTGACGGCCATGAAGGTCTATATCGACAACTCGGTGCAAGGCTACAACCCGGCCACGGAAGAGCTGTACTACACGATCTACTACGACAACGGCACGACCTCGGGCGCGCCCATCAAGGTCCAGGCCGCCGACCTGCAGGCGGAAGCGGGAGGCCAGACCTCCTTCACCGTAGAGTGGGACGGCACCCACCTGATCGACGCGGTCCAGCTCACCATGGGCAAAGGCACGATCAAGGTTCCGACCATCGAGTTCATTCATGAGGTCCAGAGCCTGGCCAGCGATATCCAGCTGGCGTTCAACGCGACAGTGACGGACAAGGATGGCGACACGGCCACCAGCGCGTTCGACGCCAACCTGTTCGCCAACGACCCGGCCAACGCGCTTTTCGACTTCAGGCTGGTGGGCACCACGGGTGAGCGGGATGCCTTCAACATCGATCTGTCGGCCGCCGAGAACCAGTACCAGGTCACAGGCTTCGATGCGGGCGCCGGCCAGCGCGATGCGGTGGTGCTCATTGGCGACGCCGGGGCCGTTGTGCAGTCGGTCGACAATGCCGGCAGCGACAGCATCGTGACGGTGGCCGAGACCGGCGGACAGATCACCACCATTACCCTGGTCGGGGTCGACCTGCTCAATACCGACATTGTGATGGGCAGCGTCTGAAACCTCGCGCAGGCGAATGAAAGCGAGGGTGGCCTGGAAACCACCCGCGCTTTTTTTTGCGCGCCCATATGAGAACCGCGGCGAGCGCTCGAGCAGCCCGTCGAGCCGCTCGACGACGGCCTGTGGCCGCCATCGCGGGCTACCCCTGAAGCCCCCCTCAGGGTCCTGTTTGCGAGCACTGCTGCGCCTTATCCCGCGTCACTTCCTGAATAGGCTGAAACTCCCATCCTGCCTGGGAGTATCGGCCAATGCGCAACCTGCGCGGCATCCCCATAGTGGTTGTATCTGCTAACAGAGGGCCGAGGTGCGGCCTCAACGACTGGAATTGCCCGGGAGAATGTCATGACTATTTCTAAAAAAACCCCATCCCCCACGAACGACCTGAGCGCTGACACCAGTACCGCTCTCTACCCCGTGTTCCCCAGCGCCGACACGCTGGCCGTCAGCACTGCCCAGGCGAGCAGCGCCTCGTCCATCCTGGTGACCGGTGCGAGCGTGACCCTGGACGAAACCAGCGGATTGCAGAACGCCACCGCCACGCCAAGCCCCGCGGGAGACGCTAACGACAATGACATCCTGTTGTCCGCCCTGCCCTCGACCTTCGCCTCCCGCCTGAGCGCCCTTGGCGTCGGTACCGCCATGGACGCCGCCTTGAGTGGCTACACCGGTGCCGTGGGCAACACCGGCAGCAATGCCTTCACCCTCAACCTGACGCCCGGTACCAACATCCTCGATATCAAGTTCACCGACAGCCTGGGCGCGGCGCTCAACGGCCTGGACAGCGGGCTGGATACCCTCGATGGCACCAGCATCCTGCTGTATACCGATACCAACAACAACATCCTGCTGGGCCGGGCCGGAGGCCCTGCCGGCGCAATCGTGTTCGCCGCCTATATCGAGGAAACCGGATCGCCAGTCAGCGGCGGCAAGATCTGGACCGTGGAATATCAACCGCTCAAGCACCCGGACGCGAGTAACCCGGACGATGCCCTCAGCCTGCTGGACAAGGTGTTCGTCAGCACCCTCAAGGACGGATTCGACCTGACCAACGCCCCCTCCGGGCAGAACCTGTTCCTGATGTTCACGGGGTCGAACCCGACGGTGGTCAACGACGGCGGTGTGTTGCGGGTCAGCGATCCGACGATCATCGCCACCGGTAAAGACCCTGCGGACCAGTCATCGGGCGCCAACATCAACACCGGTGACACCGTCAATACCAGCCAGGGCGGTGGCCCGACCACCATTGGTACCAACAACCAGATGATCGTGGAACAGGAAGGCATCCGCCTGACCTTTGTCACCGGCGCCCGGCTGGATGTGACCGTTCCCAACCTGAGCCAGAACGAAGCCGACGTCGAAGCCAATATCGACTACACCGCGATGTTTAATGCGACGACGGCCAGTTTCGATGTCGTGCAGCTGCAAGGCGGCAAGACCGCGATGGTCAAGATCAGTGCCTACAGCACTGCGGTTGAAAGCGGCGTGAACTTCGTCAACGGCTATGCGAACGATACGTCGGTGGCCATCACCAATGTGCGCATCTTCGATAAAAGCACCGGGCTGGTGATCGAGAACTCCGACGGCTCGGTGAACGATCCGAACATTGCCATCAGCTTTACCGGCGGCGTGGCCACCATCACCGGCGTCAAGGCCGGCTACCAGATCGAATACACCACCAGCGCGGATCACAACCGCGTGCTGATCGAGAACGGGGCCGCCGTCAACGCCAGGGGCGATAACCACGCCGACTTCGATATCGGTGGTTTCTCGCTGCGCCACCCCTCCACGATCACCACCGAAATCGGCTCGAAGATGATCTTCGAGGACGATGGACCGACCGCAGCCGGGACCGCGGCGGCCGGCACCGTCGATGAGGACGGCCTGGCCAATGGCATCCCAGGCGGTGTCGGCGACGTGCCTGGCGAGGTCACCAGCGTCAGCGGCAGCGTGACCGCCATCTTCCAGTCCGGCGTCGATGTGCCACTGACTTACTCCTTGTCGAGCGACACCAGCGGCCTGCCGGCCCTGACTTCCGGCGGCGTCGCACTGGTGTACAGCGTGGTGGGCGACACCCTGACCGCCAAGGCGGGCACCGTCGATGTGTTCACCTTCAGCCTCAGCGCCGCCGGTGCCTATAGCTTTACCCTGCTGCAACCGCTGGATCATCCAGCGGGCAACGATGAAAACGACATCACCCTCAACCTGGGCACCCTGCTGAAGGCCACGGATAAGGACGGTGATACGGTGACGGCCGCGGCCGAGAAACTGGTGATCACCGTCGATGACGACACCCCCACCGCGACCGGCGTCGCCGCGGCCGGAACCGTCGATGAGGATGGCCTGGCCAATGGCATTGCCGGCGGTGTCGGCGACGTGCCTGGCGAGGTCACCACGGCCAGCGGCACCGTCACCGGGATCTTCCAGTCCGGGGCCGATGTACCGCTGACTTACTCCCTGTCGAGCGACACCAGCGGCCTGCCAGCCCTGACCTCCGGTGGAGTGGCGCTGGTGTATAGCGTGGTCGGCGACACCCTCACCGCCAAGGCCGGCGCAACCGATGTATTCACCTTCAGCCTCAATGCTGCAGGTGACTACAGCTTTACCCTGCTGCAACCGCTGGACCATCCAGCCGGTAACGATGAAAACGACATTACCCTCAGCCTGGGCACCTTGCTGAAGGCCACGGATAAGGACGGTGATACGGTGACGGCCGCCGCCGAGAAACTGGTGATCACCGTCGATGACGATACGCCCACCGCCGCCGGAACCACCGAGGCTGGAACCGTCGATGAGGACGGCCTGGCCAACGGCATCGCTGGTGGTGTCGGTGACGTGGCGGGCGAAGCAACGACGGCCAGCGGCAATGTCACGGGCATCTTCCAGTCCGGGGCCGATGTACCGCTGAGCTATGCCCTGTCGAGCGATACCAGCGGCCTGCCAGCCCTGAGTTCGGGCGGAGTGGCCCTAGTGTACAGCGTCGCCGGTGACACCCTGACCGCCAAGGCCGGCGCGGTCGATGTGTTCACCTTCAGCCTCAGCGCGGCGGGCGCCTACAGCTTCACCCTGCTGCAACCGCTGGATCACCCGGCGAGCGACGATGAAAACGACATCACGATCAACCTGGGCGCGATGTTGCAAGCCACCGACAAGGATGGCGACACGGTAACCGCCGCGGCCGACAAACTGGTGATCACCGTCGATGACGACACCCCCACCGCGAATGGCACCGCTGGAGCCGGCACCGTCGATGAAGATGGCCTGGCCAACGGTATTGCCGGTGGTGTGGACGACGTACCTGGCGAAGCGACAACGGCCAGCGGCAGCGTCACGGCGATCTTCCAGTCCGGAGCCGACGTACCGCTGACTTACTCCCTGTCGAGTGATACCAGCGGTCTGCCAGCCTTGAGTTCAGGCGGAGTGGCGCTGGTCTACAGCGTCGCCGGTGACACCCTGACGGCCAAGGCCGGCGCGGTCGATGTATTCACCTTCAGCCTCAGCGCCGCCGGTGACTACAGCTTCACCTTGCTGCAACCGCTGGATCACCCAGCGGGCAATGATGAAAACGACATCAGCCTCAACCTGGGTGCAATGCTGCAAGCCACGGACAAGGACGGCGATACGGTAACGGCTGCCGCCGAAAAACTGGTGATTACCGTCGATGACGACACCCCAACCGCTACCGGAACCGCCGAGGCCGGAACCGTCGATGAAGACGGCCTGGCCAATGGCATCGCCGGTGGTGTCGGCGATGTGCCCGGCGAAGCCACCACGGCCAGCGGCAATGTGACTGCAATCTTCCAGTCCGGTGCCGACGTGCCGCTGACTTACTCCCTGTCGAGCGATACCAGTGGCCTGCCAGCCCTGACGTCCGGCGGAGTGGCGCTGGTGTACAGCGTCGCCGGTGACACCCTCACCGCCAATGCAGGCGTGGGTGGCGCCGAGGTATTCACCTTCAGCTTCAGTGCCGCAGGTGCCTACAGCTTTACCCTCCTGCAGCCGCTGGATCACCCGGCGGGCGACGATGAAAACGACATCACCCTCAACCTGGGAACCCTGTTGCAAGCGACGGACAAGGACGGCGATACGGTAACGGCTGCCGCCGAGAAACTGGTGATCACCATCGATGACGACACCCCAACCGCCACCGGCACCGCCGAAGCGGGTACTGTCGATGAAGACGGCCTGGCCAATGGCATCGCTGGTGGCGTCGGCGACGTGGCTGGCGAGGCCACCACCGCCAGCGGCGACGTCACGGGTATCTTCCAGTCGGGTGCCGATGTACCGCTGACTTACGCCTTGGCGAGCGATACCAGCGGTCTGCCAGCCCTGAGCTCGGGCGGAGTGGCGCTGGTGTACAGCGTCGCGGGTGACACCCTGACCGCCAATGCGGGCGTGGGTGGGGCCGAGGTATTCACCTTCAGCCTCAGTGCAGCGGGCGCCTACAGCTTCACCCTGCTGCAGCCACTGGACCACCCAGCGGGCAACGATGAAAACGACATCACCCTCAACCTGGGCACCTTGCTGCAAGCCACCGACAAGGACGGCGACACGGTGACGGCTGCCGCCGAGAAACTGGTGATTACCGTCGATGACGACACCCCAACCGCCACCGGCACCGCCGAAGCGGGCACTGTCGATGAAGACGGCCTGGCCAATGGTATTGCCGGTGGTGTCGGTGACGTGGCTGGCGAAGCAACCACCGTCAGCGGCAATGTCACGGGCATCTTCCAGTCGGGGGCGGACGTACCGCTGACTTACGCCTTGTCGAGCGACACCAGTGGCCTGCCAGCCCTGACGTCCGGCGGAGTGGCGCTGGTCTATAGCGTCGCGGGCGACACCCTGACCGCCAATGCGGGCGTGGGTGGGGCCGAGGTATTCACCTTCAGCCTCAGTGCCGCAGGCGCCTATAGCTTTACCCTGCTGCAACCGCTGGATCATCCAGCGGGCAACGATGAAAACGACATCAGTCTCAACCTGGGAACCCTGCTCCAGGCCACGGATAAAGATGGCGACACCGTGACGGCCGCCGCCGACAAGCTGGTGATCACCGTCGATGACGACACGCCAACGGCGAATGGCGCCGCTGGGGCCGGAACCGTCGACGAGGATGGCCTGGCCAATGGCATCGCTGGTGGCGTCGGCGACGTGGCGGGTGAAGCGACGACGGCCAACGGCAGCGTCACGGGCATCTTCCAGTCCGGGGCCGACGTACCGCTGACTTACGCCTTGTCGAGTGATACCAGCGGCCTGCCAGCCCTGAGTTCGGGCGGAGTCGCCCTTGTCTATAGCGTTGCCGGCGACACCCTGACGGCCAAGGCGGGCGTAACCGATGTATTCACCTTCAGCCTCAGTGCCGCCGGTGACTACAGCTTCACCCTGCTGCAACCGCTGGATCATCCAGCCGGTAACGATGAAAACGACATCACCCTCAACCTCGGCACACTACTGCAAGCCACGGACAAGGATGGCGACACCGTGACGGCCGCGGCCGAGAAACTGGTGATCACCGTCGATGACGACACACCTACAGCCGCCGGAACCGCGGAGGCCGGCACTGTCGACGAAGACGGCCTGGCCAACGGTATTGCCGGTGGTGTGGGTGACGTAGCCGGTGAAGCCACCAATGCCAGCGGCAGTGTGACCGGTATCTTCCAGTCCGGCGCCGACGTACCGCTGACTTACTCCTTGTCGAATGATACCAGCGGTCTGCCAGCCCTGAGTTCGGGTGGAGTGGCGCTGGTGTACAGCGTCGCCGGTGACACGCTGACGGCCAAGGCCGGCGCAACCGATGTATTCACCTTCAGCCTCAGCGCCGCCGGTGACTACAGCTTTACCCTGCTGCAGCCCCTGGACCATCCAGCGGGCAACGATGAAAACGACATCACCCTCAACCTGGGAACCCTGCTCCAGGCCACGGATAAAGATGGCGACACCGTGACGGCCGCCGCCGACAAGCTGGTGATCACCGTCGATGACGACACGCCAACGGCGAATGGCGCCGCTGGGGCCGGAA
>Ga0209070_100181_pt1 | contig 77783 bp, 76 predicted proteins | sample SynthPrep_5_END__FD_187205 | JGI IMG/M metagenome (GOLD analysis project Ga0209070, IMG submission 187205) | Synthetic microbial communities from Ohio, USA - SynthPrep_5_END_DS10_MetaG (SPAdes) (version 2) | ecosystem: Engineered > Bioreactor > Aerobic > Activated sludge | place: USA: Ohio... | reverse complement strand
ACTCTGCGGGCCTCAATCGGAGAAGGCTCATGAAGTCCCGAGGTCCATATCGCCGGCATTCGACGCCGTTCAAGTTGCAGCTTTGCCAGGATATCCGAAACGGCGTCATCGGACGGCGCGACGCACAGCGGACATATGGCGTTTCGGCAAACCTTATACAGCTATGGTTGACGCAGTTCGATCGCGGCGATCTGAACGATGAGGAAGCGGAGGCCAGCGTCATTGCCGAGTACGAGGCCCAAATTGCGGCGCTTGAACGCAAGGTCGGCCAGCTCACCATGGAGCTGGACCTGGTGAAAAAAACACCGCGCCAGCCGATCGCCGCGGACAGCGGGAGATCCTCCATCATCACCGGTCCCCGGCCTGTTCTGTCAGACGGGGGTGCAAAATGATCGATCTCCCGAGGAGCACTTACTATTATCGATCGACGGCAAAAGCTTTAAATCTCGGCGACAACGAGCTCGTCTCGATTATCGAGGACATCCAGGACGAGTTGCCCTGCTACGGATACCGACGCATAACGCATGAGCTTCAGCGGCGCGGCCACCTGGTCAATCACAAGCGGGTCGCTCGTGTCATGCGGGCCAATGGCCTTGGGATCAAGCCTCGCCAGCGGTATGTTCGCACGAACGACAGCAACCACGATTCACCGATCTACCCGAACCTCTATCGCAATGTGATCCCGGCGCGACCCGATATGGTTTGGGTGGCTGACTTCACGTACATCCGCATCGCCGTCGGCTTCTGCTACCTTGCCGTCATTCTCGATGCGTGCAGCCGGAAAGTCGTTGGCTATGGTCTGTCAAAACGCCTGGATACGCGCTTGGCGTTGGCCGCCTTGCATTCAGCGATCGAGAACAGAAAGCCTCCTTCCGGCTGCATTCACCACACGGACCGCGGATGCCAATACGCAAGTGAGACCTATCGCCGAGCGCTCGATGCAGCAGGTCTACAGGGATCCATGAGCGCCGTCGGCAACCCTTATCACAATGCGCAGGCAGAGAGCTTCATGAAGACTCTGAAGGTTGAGGACATCTACCCCGCAGGCTACGAGACATTCGCTGACGTAGCCGAACACTTGCCCAGATTTATCGACCAGATTTACAATGCCAAACGGCTGCACTCAGCCCTTGGCTACTTGTCGCCAGCAGAATTCGAAACTCAACTCGCCCAGCAGGCGGCTTAGTTTGACGCGCCTCGCTGGTCCAGCCCGAGGGGGTCACTCCAGTTTGCCGAACCCCAGTCCTTGGGGACACAAAGCGGTAGGTCGGTCCACCCGATAAGTGAGCGAACTGCGAACGGGCTCAATCGCCTGAGATCATGCCGCGCTCCTGAAACACCTCTTTGGCGACCCGAAAGCTGTCGAGCGCGGCCGGCATTCCGCAATAGACGGCTATCTGCAGGATCGCCTCGCGGATTTCTTCCTTGGTGAGGCCGTTGTTGAGCGCGCCGCCGACGTGGATTTTTAGCTCGTGAGGCCGATTCAGCGCCGCGATCATCCCGAGGTTCAGCAGCGAACGGGATCGCCGGTCGAGTCCCGGCCGATTCCAGATCTCGTCCCAGCAATATTCGGTGGTGAGCTGCTGGAGCGGCCAAGAGAATTCGTCGGCCTGATTAAGGGATTTGTCCACATAGGTATCCCCAAGCACGGCGCGCCGGGTCGCCAACCCCCGGTCGAATTTTTCAGACCTCGGTTTCGCTTCTGACATTTTCCTTCGCTCCTTTTCGGTCAAAAACATTCGCAGCTAACAGTGTTTGTGCCGCCTGGCGCATACCCAGACCCAATTTTACTTGGATGACGCCTACCCCGAGCGGGGCGCCATTGCTCCCGAAATAGCCCGGCAGGGACTGTCCTCCAAGACGCCGAGACCTCCCGTATTGATCCCCGAGGAGATGACGCGGCCTTTTGCTCTCGCCAGCGACGATCACATGGAACCGCAACGATACGCGTAGCGTGGCTACGGGATCGGCCTGCAAACAAGATGCACTTTCATGGGGATGGTCTATTCGTGAGAAGCGTAGGCGCTGTCTGCAAGCAAAGCCTGCGCAATGGTGGCCGCCGTGCTGACGTGGGCATGGCATGCGGCGACCGCATTGTCAGGATCATTTGCTTCAATTGCGTTGTAAATTTCGCGAATCTGCGCCGGTCCCGTAACCATCCGGTTTGGCGTCGAAAGCGTCATGACGCGGAGACGTGAAATGCGGCCATTGAGGCGGCTCACTATGTCCCAAGCGATGTTGTGGTGGCTCGCCTCGAAAATGATCCTGTAAAACTCCGTCGTGGCATCAAGCACGCTGACCGGATGCTGTTGCAGGGCGGTGCGGTCGAGTTCCTCCAGGGCGAAGAGGAGACGCGTTTTCACATCGGGTTCAGCTCGGCGCGCGCAGTCGGCGACGGCGGCAGATTCAAGCACTCCTCGTATTTCGTAAATTTGCCGGGCGTTACTCCAGTCGAGCTTGGCAACGATCGGTCCCTGTTTGGCGAGCATCTCGACAAGCCCTTCGGCTTCCAGGTGCCGAAGCACCTCGCGGATCACCGAGCGCGAAACCCCTAGCTGCTCGCAAAGCGTGCGCTCCACGAGCCGTTGCCCAGGCTCGAACAGGCCGCTGATGATCGCACGGCGTACGCGGTCAAGCGCAAGCTCCCGAAGTGTCGAAGGAGGCGTGTCGATCCGAAGAGAAGCAATGTCGTCGGGGCGGTTCATCATGCCTTTTCATAGTCAAAAAGAAACTTGAGCGCAAGGAATTGACATTTGCCCAGATGGTATACCAACATACTGTCAGGACTGAAGGAGGAATGTCGTGTCAGCAATAATTCGCAAAACGCTCTTGCATGTGGAAACGACGTTGATCGAAGGCGGCAAGGAGGCTGCCAAGCCGTTGAAGCTGATCGCTGCAATGGCGGTCGTTAAAAACCCCTGGGCGGGGCAGGGTTTCGTCGAGGATCTTCGGCCGGGCATTCACGCCGTCGCCCCGGTGCTGGGCGAACTCCTGACGAAAATGGTCATCGAGACGGCTGGCTCCGGTGAGATCATTGAAGCCTATGGCAAATCCGCGGTCGTCGGCCTCGACGGGGAGGTCGAGCATGCCTCGGCTCTTATCCACACGCTGCGTTTCGGCAACCACTACCGCACGGCGGTGGGCGCAAAGTCGTATCTCGCCTTCTGCAACACCCGTGGCCCGGCCAACGCGCCGATCATGATCCCGCTGATGGACAAGAACGACGAAGGTCGCCGTTCCCACTACCTGACGATGCAGTGCGCCATTCCGGACGCGCCGGCGGCCGATGAGATCGTCATCGCGCTCGGCGCATCCATCGGCGGCCGTCCGCATCATCGCATTGGTGACCGTTATCAAGATCTCAAGGAGCTGGGCCACGATGTTGCAAACCCTGCAGCGGTCTAAGACGAAGTCAGGGACTGCCTTCGTCACTCAGGGACAGGGGAGTGAGACGGTTGTCCTTATACATGGCGTCGGTATGCGTATCGAGGCTTGGGCTCCCCAGATCGATCGTCTGTCGGAACGGTTTCGGGTGATTGCCGTTGACCTTCCCGGTCACGGCTTTTCGGCCCCCCTCGGTGAGGCTGCGCACATTTCGAATTTCGTGGCCTGGTTCGACCGGACACTCGACGAAATCGCCGATCGCCCGATCAGCGTCGCCGGCCATTCGATGGGCGCGCTGATCTCGACCGGGATTGCAGCAACCGCACCTTCGAAGATCAAGCGCGTGGCGCTGCTGAACGGCGTGCATCGCCGCAGCGAGGCGGCGCGCAAGGCGGTCGAAGCGCGGGCGGAGGAAATCGTTTCCGGCAGTTTCGACCGCGAAGCGCCTCTTGCACGTTGGTTCTCGCCGGAGGAGGTGGGAAGCGCGGCCTACAATCTGACGCACGACCTTCTGCAGAAAGTCGATGCCGGAGGATATGCTGCGGCCTACAAGGCCTTCGCCACGGGCGACTCCGTCTATTCCGATTGCTGGTCGCGCGTAACCTGCCCGGCGCTTTTCCTGACGGGGGACGGCGACCTGAATTCGACTGCCGAAATGGCGGGGGAGATGGCAGCCGCCGCACCGAACGGTCGCGCCGTGGTGATCAAGGGCCATCGGCATATGGTGAATCTGACGGCGCCGGACGCGGTAAGTGCCGCGCTCGTCGACTGGCTGCATTGGGAGGTGTAGAATGACATTTGACCCCAGGGCTCTCAGGGACGCCTTCGGCGCGTTCCTCACCGGCGTGACGGTCGTTACGACTTTCAACGAAGACGGTGCGCCGCTCGGCTTCACCGCAAACAGCTTTACCAGCGTCTCGCTCGATCCGCCGCTGCTGCTCGTGTGCCTGGCCAAGACCTCGCGCAATTATGCGGCCCTCACCGGCGCGAAGGGTTTCGGCGTGAACATCCTGTCCGAAGAGCAGAAGGACGTTTCCAACACCTTCGCCCGCCCGGTTGAAGACCGTTTCTCGGCAGTCGAATGGCGCAAGGGGCCCCTTGGTTCACCGGTCTTCGCTAACGTAGCCGCCTGGTTCGACTGCGCAACGCATGAACTGGTCGATGCCGGGGATCATGTCATCCTGCTCGGTCGCGTGGAAGGTTTCGAAAACAGCGGTAAGACCGGCCTCGGTTATGCGCGCGGCGGCTATTTCACGCCGGCACTCGCAGACAAGACGCTGCTCGCCTCAACCGACGGCAGTTTGCTGCTCGGTGCGGTGGCAGTGCGCGACGGCGAGATCCTGCTTGTCGACGACGGGAAGGGCGGTTGGACACTTCCCTTCGTGGCGAAGGCCGAAAATGAGGGTGTCGAAGCGCTCGAGCGCCACGTCGCGGACGTGACGGGTCTGACGCTGACGACGGGTCTGCTCTATTCCGTTTACGAGGACACCAAGACCGGGCGCCAGCACGTTGTTTATCGCGCCGATCTCGGTGCGGGCCTGCCGAAAGGCGGGGCGTTCTTCCCTGTGCAGGCCGCGCCGCTCTCCGAGATCGCCGACAGCGCCGTGCGCGACATCGTCAAGCGCTACGGGGCGGAAAGCATGCTCGGCAATTTCGGCGTCTATTTCGGAAACCAGGAAAAGGGCCGTGTCCACGCTGTGGATGCGAAAGGGTGAAGCCATGAAGTTCTCTCTCTTCGTCCATATGGAACGGCTGGATGCCAGCCAAAACCACCAGGAACTCTATGAGGAGTTCATCGTGCTTTGCGAGATCGCCGACAAAGGCGGTATGCACGCCATCTGGACCGGCGAGCATCACGGCATGGACTTCACCATCGCACCCAATCCCTTCGTCAATCTTGCCGACATCGCCCGGCGCACGAAGAACGTGCGGCTTGGCACCGGCACGGTGATCGCGCCCTTCTGGCATCCGATCAAGCTTGCCGGGGAAGCCGCGATGACCGATATCATCAGCGGTGGCCGGCTTGATCTCGGTATCGCCCGCGGCGCCTACAGCTTCGAATACGAACGCCTGCTGCCGGGCCTCGATGCCTGGGGGGCGGGTCAGCGCATGCGCGAGCTGATTCCGGCAGTCAAAGGCATCTGGCAAGGCGATTACGCGCTCGACGGCGAGTTCTGGAAATTCCCCGCGACCACTTCGGCTCCGAAGCCGGTGCAGCAGCCGCATCCGCCGATCTGGGTCGCCGCCCGCGATCCCAACAGCCACGAATTTGCCGTCGCCAACGGGTGCAACGTGCAGTGCACGCCGCTTGCCAATGGCGAGGCAGAGATCGCAAGCCTCATGGAGCGGTTCAATGCGGCCTGTGAAAAGGCCTCCGACATGCCGCGGCCGAAGATCATGCTGCTCCAGCACACCTATGTCGGCTCCGACGAGGCCGATATCGCAAGGGCCGCGCAGGAAGTCAGCACCTACTACAATTACTTCTTCGCCTGGTTCAAGAACGAGCGGCCGATCCATCAGGGCTTGATCGAGCGACTTTCCGAGGAGGAACTGGCGGCCAATCCCAATCTTACGCCGCAGAAGATGCGCGAGAACATGCCGATCGGCACCGCGGACGAGGTCATCAAGCGCCTGAAAGTGTACGAGGACCTCGGCTATGACGAGTATTCCTTCTGGATCGACACGGGCATGAGCTTCGAGCGCAAGAAAGCCTCGCTTGAGCGCTTCATCGCCGACGTCATGCCGGCATTCGGGTGAGGCGGCCATGCAAGCGTTCCAGCAATATATAGACGGACAGTTTGAGGACGGCTCGGCCCGCTTCGAAAGCACCAATCCCGCTACCGGCAAGGCTTGGGCGACAATGCCGGAGGCGCGCGAGGACGATGTCGACCGCGCCGTGAAAGCGGCGCAGCGTGCCCTTTGGAACGGCGAATGGCCGGCGCTGACTGCGACCGCCCGCGGAAAGCTGCTCTACAGGCTCGCCGACCTCGTGCAGGAAAATGCGCAGAAGCTCGCCGAGCTTGAAACCCGCGACACCGGCAAGATCATCCGCGAGACCTCCGCGCAAATCGCCTATGTCGCGGAATATTATCGCTATTATGCCGGCCTTGCCGACAAGATCGAAGGTGCGACGCTTCCAATCGACAAGGCGGACATGGAGGTATGGACCCGTCGCGAGCCGGTCGGCGTGGTGGCGGCGGTGGTGCCGTGGAACAGCCAGCTCTTCCTCTCCGCCGTCAAGATCGGTCCGGCACTCGCGGCCGGCTGCACGCTCGTCGTGAAGGCTTCAGAGGATGGCCCTGCGCCGCTCCTGGAATTCGCCCGGCTGGTGCACGAGGCGGGTTTCCCGGCCGGTGTCGTCAATGTCCTGACCGGATTCGGCCCGGCCTGCGGCAGCGCGCTGACCCGTCACCCCGGCGTCGAGCATATCGCCTTCACGGGTGGACCGGTAACTGCCGCCGCAGTGGTGCGCAACTCGGCGGAGAACCTTGCCACGACCTCGCTAGAACTCGGCGGCAAGTCGCCGTTCATCGTATTTGCCGATGCCGACCTTGAGAGCGCCGCCAATGCGCAGGTCGCCGGCATCTTCGCCGCGACCGGCCAGAGCTGCGTGGCCGGCTCGCGGCTGATCATCGAGGCCTCGGTGAAGGACCGGTTCCTCGATATCCTCAAGGCGAAGGCCGAAGCCGTTCGCATCGGCTCGCCGCTGGAGATGGCCACGGAAGTCGGCCCACTCTGCACGAAGCGGCAGCGCGACCATATCGAGACGGTCGTTGCCGCGTCGCGGGCGGCCGGCGCAAAAGTGGTGACGGGCGGCCGTGCCGGGGAGGGGGATGGGTTCTACTATGTCCCCACCATCCTCGATTGCGACGGCGTGACCTCGCCTTCGGTGGAAACGGAACTGTTCGGACCGGTGCTCTCCGTCCTCTCCTTCACGAGCGAGGAGGAGGCGGTGCGACTGGCGAATGCGACGCCCTACGGACTAGCCTCCGGCGTCTTCACCCGCAACCTTGCCCGTGCCCATCGCATGATCAAGCGCATCCGCGCCGGTATCGTCTGGGTCAACACCTACCGCGCCGTCTCGCCAATCGCGCCGTTCGGCGGATACGGGCATTCCGGGCAGGGGCGCGAGGGCGGGCTTGCAGCGGCGCTTGATTATACCAAGACGAAGACGGTGTGGCTTCGCACCTCCGACGAACCGATCCCTGATCCCTTCGTGATGCGGTGACGGCGATGTTTGTCGAGATCCGTACCTATCGGCTGAAGAATGGCGGCATTCCCGAATACCTCAGGGTGGTCGGGGAGGAGGGAATTGCCATCCAGAAACGTCATCTGGGCAATCTCGTCGGCTACTTCTCCTCGGAGATCGGCCCAATCAACGAGATCGTGCACATCTGGAGTTTTGAAAGCCTTGACGACCGGCAGGCGCGCCGCGCGCGCCTTGCCGCCGACCCTGACTGGCAGGCGTTCCTGCCCAAGATCCGCGATCTGATCGTCACCGCGGATAACAAGATCATGATCCCGGCCGCTTTCTCGCCGATTGGCGGCAGCGTGCCGGCATGACGATCTAACAACTGAACCGGGAGGAGGACAACATGACCAACAGGATAGCAATCGCGCTTTTCGCGACGGCATTCGGCTTTGCCGGAAGCGCCGCTGCCGAAGGGCTGGTATTCACGAGCTGGGGCGGCACCACGCAGGATGCCCAGAAGACCTACTGGGCCGATGCCTTCACGGCGGCCGGCAATGCCGCCGTCACGCAGGACGGCCCGACGGACTACGGCAAGCTCAAGGCCATGGTCGAATCCGCCGGCGTGACCTGGGACGTGGTGGACGTTGAGGGCGACTATGCGGTGCAGGCCGGCAATGCTGGACTTCTCGAAAAGCTTGACTTCTCCGTCATCGACAAGACCAAGCTCGACCCGCGCTTCGTCACCGACTATTCGGTTGGCAGCTTCTATTATTCCTTCGTGATCGGCTGCAACAAGGATGCCGTCGAGGCCTGCCCGAAGACCTGGGCCGACCTGTTCGACACCGCGAAGTTCCCCGGCAAGCGCACCTTCTACAAGTGGTCGGCCCCCGGCGTGATTGAGGCGGCGCTGCTTGCCGATGGCGTTGCTGCCGACAAGCTCTACCCGCTTGATCTCGACCGCGCCTTCAAGAAGCTCGATACGATCAAGGCCGAGATCGTCTGGTGGGACAGCGGCGCTCAATCGCAGCAGCTTCTTGCCTCCGCCGAGGCGCCGTTCGGCTCGTTCTGGAACGGCCGCCTGACGGCGCTCGCCCAGACCGGTGTCACCGTCGAAATGTCCTGGACGAACAACATCACTGCCGCCGACGCGCTGGTCGTGCCGAAGGGCACGAAAAACAAGGATGCGGCGATGAAGTTCATCGCCCAGGCGACGAGCGACCAGGCCCAGGCCCAGTTCGCAACCGCGACCGGCTACGCGCCGATCAACCTTGAGTCCAACACGCTCATGGATCCGGAGCTGCGCAAGACATTGCCGGACATGCAGGCCGACACCCAGGTCAACGCCGATATGACCTATTGGGCGGCACATCGCGACGAGATCGGCACGCGATGGTACGCCTGGCAGGCTGAGTAAAGACGTCTCCCAAGACGCGCGGACCGGCGCGAAGCCGGTCCGTCTCCCCAAACAAATGGATGATCGACCATGGCTCTTTCGGCGACTGCGGGCGTAGCGCGCGGCGTGAGGAGGGACGGCAGCTTCGGCTATCTCGTTCCCGCGCTGCTCCTCGTCGCGATCTTCTTCATCCTCCCCGTCCTGATGCTCCTCCTGCGTAGCGTACTGGAGCCGGAACCGGGGCTGCAAAACTACGCGACACTTCTCGGCTCCACCACCTATCTGAAGGTCTTCCTCAACACCTTCCTCGTGGCGAGCGTCGTCACCGTCATTTCCATCGTCATCGGCTATCCCGTCGCGTGGCTGCTTGCCATCATGCCGGAGAAGTGGTCGCGTTTGGTCCTGGCGATCATCATCCTGTCGATGTGGACGAACCTGCTCGCCCGCACCTATGCCTGGATGGTGCTGCTCCAGCGCACCGGCGTCATCAACAAGACCCTGATGGGCCTTGGTCTGATCGATGCGCCGCTACCGTTGGTCAACAACCTCATCGGCGTGACGATCGGCATGACCTATATCATGCTGCCCTTCGTCATCCTGCCGTTGATCGGCGTCATCCGGGCCATCGATCCGGCCATCCTGCGCGCGGCGGCCCTTTGCGGCGCCGACCGGCGGCAAGCTTTCACGCGTGTACTGTTGCCGCTATCCCTGCCCGGCATCGCCTCGGGCGCGCTCATGGTCTTCGTCATGTCGCTCGGTTACTTCGTGACGCCGGCCCTTCTCGGCGGCACCTCGAACATGATGTTGGCCGAACTCGTCGCGCAGTTCGTGCAGTCGCTCGTCAACTGGGGCATGGGCGGCGCGGCCGCGCTGGTTCTGCTCCTCGTTACGCTGGCGCTCTATGCCGTGCAACTGCGCTATCTCACACCCAAGCCGGCGAGGTAGGTCATGCTGCTCGATTTCGACAAGCTCGGCGCCCTTCGCGGCGTCCTCATCGGACTGACGGTCTTCGTCTGTCTTTTCCTCATCCTGCCCATCGCCTTCATCGCGGCGCTCTCCTTCGGCTCGTCGCAATGGCTGATCTTTCCGCCGCCCTCCTGGACCCTGAAATGGTATCAGGATCTCTTCGCTGATCCGCGCTGGCTCTATTCGGCGCTGACGAGCCTGAAGATTGCCGCCATCGTCACGGTGCTCTCGGTGGTGCTCGGCTTCCTGACGGCGCTCGGTCTCAATCGCGGCCGGTTCAAGGGGCGCGAGGCGTTGCGGGCGCTGTTCCTGACGCCGATGATCCTGCCGGTCGTGGTGCTGGCGGTGGCGCTCTATGCACTCTTCCTGCAACTCGGCCTCGCCGGAACGACGATCGCCTTCGTCATCGCCCATACGCTCATTGCCTTGCCCTTCTCGATCATCGCGATCGGTAACGCGCTGGAAGGGTTCGACAAGTCTATCGAGGATGCCGCCATCCTGTGCGGGGCAAGCCCCTGGGAGGCGCGGCTCAGGGTGACGGTTCCGGCGGTCAGCCACGGCATCTTCGCCGCCGCCGTCTTCTCCTTCCTCGCCTCCTGGGACGAGGTGGTGCTGGCGATCTTCATGGCGAGCCCGACCTTGCAAACCCTGCCGGTCAAAATCTGGGCCACACTGCGGCAAGACCTGACGCCCGTCATCGCAGCCGCCTCCACACTGCTCATTGCCTTCACGATCCTTCTGATGATCGTCGCGGCGCTCTTCCGCAAGGGACGAAAAGCATGACCCAATCCTTCCTCAGCATCCGTGGCATCCGCAAGAACTTCGGTTCCGTGACGGCCGTTAAGAACGTGACGATGGATATCGCCCAGGGCGAGTTCATGACTTTCCTCGGGCCGTCCGGCTCGGGTAAGTCGACGACGCTCTACATCCTCGCCGGTTTCCAGGATCCGACCGATGGCGATATACGCATCAAGGGCGAAAGCATCCTCTCGACGTCCTCGCACAAGCGCAACATCGGCATGGTGTTCCAACGATACACGCTGTTCCCGCATCTTTCGGTCGGTGAGAACGTAGCGTTTCCGCTGCGCATCCGCCGTCGCCCGCAGGCCGAGGTTGCCGAGCGCGTCAAGGCAGCCTTGAAGCTGGTCCGCCTCGAGGGTTTCGAGGATCGTATGCCGGCGCTGATGTCGGGGGGCCAGCAGCAGCGCGTGGCTCTTGCCCGCGCGCTGGTCTACGATCCGCCAGTGCTCCTGATGGACGAGCCGCTGTCAGCCCTCGACAAGAAGCTGCGCGAGGAGATCCAGTTCGAAATCCGTCGCATCCACCAGGAAACCGGTGTGACGATTCTCTACGTTACCCACGACCAGGAGGAGGCGTTGCGGCTTTCGGACCGGATCTCGGTCTTCAGCCAAGGCGTGATCGACCAGATCGGGACTAGCCAGGAACTGTACGCCAACCCGGCGACCCGCTTCGTCGCCGAGTTCATCGGCGACAGCAATTTCATCGATGCGGATATCGTTGCGAGCGCGAACGGCAAGGCGCGTCTTATCCTACCCGGCGGCGCCGTGGTTGAAGGAGTGCCGCTGCACGGCAATGCTGCCTCGGGCGGCAAGGCCTCGCTTCTGCTTCGGCCCGAGCGCATCGATCTGCAGGCCGGAGAAGCAGGTGGCACACTGAACGGCGCGGTTCGGGACATGACCTTCCTCGGCAACAATATCCATGTGCTGGTCGAGGCTGCCGGTATCGATCCCATCTCGGTGCGCCTGCCCTTCGGTCATGCGGCGCTCGCCGGGCTTGCCGCCGGCACGAAGGTATCGATGCGCTTCAACCCCGCCGATACGCACGCCTTCCAGTAAGCCGGGCTGTTGCCCGCACTCGCAATCGTGTGCGGGAAGGGATTTGGGGAGATCGTTCATGACGCATCCGCTGAAGGCAGCGCTCAAGGATAAAAGCCTGCTTGCCGATAAGGCCTTCGTCGCCGGCCGGTGGGTCTCGGCCGCCGATGGCGGCACTTTTGCTGTCACCGATCCCTTCGACGGCTCGCCGATCGCCGACGTCGCCTCGCTTTCCCGAAGCGAGGTGGCCGCCGCCATTGACGCGGCTGAGACGGCGCAGAAACTCTGGGCTAGGCGAACTGCCAAGGAGCGCGCGAAGGTCCTCAATGCCTGGTACCAGCTCATCCTCGACAATGCCGACGACCTCGCACTGATCCTGACCGCCGAGCAGGGCAAGCCGCTGGCGGAAGCCAGGGGCGAGGTCATCTCCAACGCCGCCTATCTCGAATGGTTCGCGGAAGAGGCCAAGCGCATCGACGGCGACATTATCCCCGGCGCAAGTGCGGGTCAGCGCATCGTGGTGCTGAAGCAGCCGATAGGTGTCTGCGCAGCGATCACGCCCTGGAATTTCCCGAACGGCATGATCATGCGCAAGGCGGGTCCGGCGCTTGCCGCCGGCTGCAGCATGCTTCTGAAGCCTGCGGCACAAACCCCGCTTTCGGCGCTGGCGCTCGCCGTGCTGGCGGAGCGGGCAGGGGTGTCGGCGGGTGTATTTTCCGTCGTCCCCGGCGAGGCGCGGCCCATCGGCGAGGAATTCTGCCACAACCCGAAGGTCGCCAAGATCACCTTCACCGGATCAACCGGCGTCGGCCGCTGGCTGATGAAGGAGGCCGCCGACGGCGTCAAACGCCTGTCGCTGGAACTCGGCGGCAATGCCCCCTTCATCGTCTTCGACGATGCTGATCTGGATGCAGCGGTAGACGGCGCGATGACGTCGAAATTCCGCAATGCCGGTCAGACCTGCGTCTGCGCCAACCGCATCTATGTGCAGGAAAGCGTCGTCGAAGCGTTCACCGAAAAACTGCTCGCCAAGGTTTCCGGCCTGAAGCTCGGCCGCGGCACGGATGCGAGCACGACCCAGGGGCCGCTGATCGACGACAGGGCCGTCGCCAAGATGGAGGAGCATGTCGCCGACGCGCTGGAAAAAGGCGGACGGCTGCTTGCCGGCGGCAGGCGCAGCGTACTTGGCGGCAGCTTCTATGAACCGACCGTCATTGCCGGCGTCACCCAGGCGATGAAAGTGGCGAGCGAAGAAACCTTCGCCCCGCTCGCCCCGCTCATCTCGTTCAAGGACGAAGACGACGTTATCGCCATGGCCAACGACAGCGAATACGGCCTTGCCTCCTATTTCTATGCGAGGGACATGGCGCGCGTCTGGCGGGTCGCCGAGGCGCTGGAGGCGGGCATGGTCGGCGTCAATACCGGCATGATCGCCAATGAAATGGCCCCTTTCGGCGGCGTCAAGCAATCGGGTCTCGGCCGCGAAGGCTCCAAATACGGCATCGAGGGCTTCCTCGAGCTGAAATATATCTGCGTCGCTGGTCTTTAAGAGGAGCGAACGAAGCTGCGGCTAGGGCACGAGGGTGTCTTTAGCCGCCTCGGAGAGGAGCTGACAGCAAGAATGGGACGTTCGGAGCGGACGGCACACCCCTGCCGCCCGAACGGGAGAGCTTTTGCCCTCCCTCAGGTGAAACGAGAACAAAGGTTCGGGGCGGAGCGCGCCGGCCGGACAAAGGATTGAAGCGAATGAAGCCTTTTACCTTCCAGACCCCGTCGAACATTCTTTTCGAGGCAGGCGCGTCCAGCAAGATCGCCGGCCTCCTCAAGGGCTATAAGGCCGCCCATGTGCTGCTCGTCACTGACCGGGGCGTGCGGGCGGCGGGGCTGACGCGCAATGCGGAGGCGGCGATTGCCGAAGCCGGCATCGCGCTCACGGTGTTCGAGGACGTGGTCGCCGATCCGCCGTCGCATGTCATCGAGCAGGCGGCGGAGCTTTGCAGGGAGCGCGGCGTCGATGCGGTCCTGTCGATCGGTGGCGGCAGCGCGCTGGATACGGCAAAGCTCGTCGCCTATCTCGCGAAATCGCCGGACAAGCTGGATGACATCTACGGCGTTGGCCTTGCCACCGGCGAGCGCCTGCCCCTGTTGCTCGTCCCGACGACTTCAGGCACGGGATCGGAGGTGACGCCGATCGCCATCGTGACGACGCCGACCACCGAGAAGAAAGGCGTCGTCTCGCCGCGCCTTATTCCCGACTGGGCGATCCTCGATCCGGAACTGACGCTCGGCCTGCCGCCGCACGTCACCGCCGCGACGGGCATCGACGCCATGGTGCACGCGATCGAGGCCTATACCAGCAAGATCAAGAAGAACCCGATGTCCGACCAGCTCGCGCTGAAGGCGCTGGCGCTGCTGTCGGCCAATCTCAGGAAAGTCTGCGCGGACGGCTCGGATCTGGAAGCGCGCTCGGACATGCTGCTCGGCTCCATGCTGGCGGGCATGGCCTTCGCCAATTCGCCGGTCGCCGCGGTGCATGCGCTCGCCTATCCGATCGGCGCGATCTTCCATGTGCCGCACGGCCTCTCCAATGCGCTAGTCCTGCCTTACGTGCTGGAATTCAACCGGTCGGCGGCCGAAGCGCTCTATGCCGAACTTTCCGACGTCATCCAGCCCGGCTATCGCCGCCAGTCCGATGCGGCGGACGCTGCTGCCTTCATCGCCGAGATCGAGGCGCTCTGCCGCGACTGCGCCGTTCCGGGCTCGCTCTCGGCGGTGGGCATCGGCGAAGGCGATCTTTCCAAGCTGGCGGAGGATGCGATGAAGCAGACGCGCCTGTTGGTCAACAATCCGCGCGAGCTCGACTACGAGGAGGCGCGAACGATCTATGCGCGCGCCCTTGCCGGCCGCAACCCGGTTGCGGCGTAAGGAGGCACACTCATGAGCACCGACACGGACGACCAGGCACCGGAGTTCTCGCAGATGTTGCTGCGCATGACCGATATGTGGCGCAGCAACATGGAGCAGGCAGGCGAAGTTGGAAAAATGTTTTCCAACTCGATGATGCCGTTCCTGACGACGCGGGCGGCCGACAGCAGCCTGTTTGCCGCCGCGCAGGGCGGCGAGATCTCGGAAGCGATCAAGCGCATGGTGGAAGGCCCGCGCCTCGCCGATATGTGGAACCTCGACCGGCAGGTCTATGCGCTGATGGCGGCCTGGATGGACGTGCGCCAGCGCATGGCGGCCTACCACGCCATCGCCTCCGTGCCATGGAACAAGGCCTATGAGCGCTATGGCGCGACGCTCGGCGACAAGAAGGACGAGGGCGCGAAGGACTTCGACTGGCGCAAGGCCTTCTCCGCGTGGAGCGCCATCGCCAACGAGGAGATGATCAAGAACCAGCGCTCCGAGGAGTTTCTCACCGCGCAACGTGAACTGCTGCGCGCGGCGCTGGACTTGCGCACGCGCCAGCAGGAGATGGCCGACAGCATCGGAAAACTGTTCGGCACGCCGACCCAGCAGGATTTCGACGAACTGACGCGGCAGGTCACGGAACTGAGGCGCGAACTGCGCGCGAGTGTTCGGGCACAGCGCGAACGGGAGACCGAGGAAAGGGCCGCGCCATGACCGACGCAAGAGACAACGCCTTCAACAGTTTCCTGAAGGACATGACCGACAATATCGGCAAGTTCCAGAAGGGCGCGGACGTGCTTGCCGGCATTCGCGACGAGGATGTCGATGTCGGCGCGACGCCGAAGGCGCTCGTTCTGCGCCGCGACAAGGTGGAGCTGTTCCGCTACGAGCCGACGGCCAAGCGAACTGTCGAGACGCCCGTCCTCATCGTCTATGGCCTGATCGGCCGCTACACCATGGCCGATCTCCAGACCGACCGCTCTCTGGTGCGCAGCCTGCTCGGCAAGGGCATCGACCTCTGGCTGATCGACTGGGGCCAGCCCGGTCGCGCCGAGCGCTGGCTGACGATCGACGACTATGTCGACGACTATATCGAAGAGGCCGTGCGAAAGATCTGCCGGGAGACCGGGCATGACAAGGTCACGCTGCTCGGCATTTGCGAGGGCGGCGTCTTCACCTCATGTTATGCGGCGCTGCATCCCGAGCGGGTCAAGAACCTGGTCCTGACCATCACGCCGATCGACTTCCATGCCGATGTCGACGACCCGGCCGCCCATCACGGCTTCCTCAATATCTGGACGCGCTCGCTGGCACCCGAAGACATCGATCGCATGGTCGATGCGCTCGGCGTCATTCCCGGCGAGTTCATGAGCTCGATCTTCTCGATGATGACGCCGATGCGCTCGCTGACCAAATACAATGTCGACCTCATCGACATCGTCGGCGACCGCGACCGGATGATGAACTTCCTGCGCATGGAGAAGTGGCTGGCCGACCGGCCGGACCATCCGGGTGCTGCCGGCCGGCAATGGCTGAAGGAGCTCTACCAGGAGAACCGCCTGGTCGAAGGCCGCTTCGAGCTGTCGGGACGCACCGTCGATCTCGGGTCCATTACCGCGCCGGTGCTGAACGTTTTCGCGCTGGACGACCACATCATCCCGCCGACCTGCTCGAAGGCGCTCGGGAAGAAGGTCGGCAGCACCGATTACACGGAGATCCCGCTGCCGGGCGGGCATGTCGGCCTGTTCGTCTCGAGCAAGTCGCAAGGCGCGCTCACCAAGAGCATTGCCGAATGGCTTCAGGCACGGGACGGGTGAGGGTATAGCGATGCGCGACAAGATCGTTTCAGCCAGAGATGCCGTTGCCATCATCCGGTCGGGTGATACCATCGCAAGCTCCGGCTTCGTCGGAGTCGGCACGCCGGATGCAGTCATCTGCGCCATTGAGAAGCGGTTCCTCGAAACGGGAGAACCACGCAATCTCAGCCTCGTCTTTGCCGCCGCCCCCGGCGACGGCCGGGACAAGGGCCTCAACCGTCTCGCCCATGACGGTATGGTCAAGCGCCTCGTCGGCGGGCATTTCGGGCTGATCCCGAAGCTCGCTGAAAAGGCTGTCAGCGGCGAATGCGAGGCCTATAACCTGCCGCTCGGCTGCGTTTCCCATCTCTTCCGCCAGATCGCCGGCCGCAAGGCCGGGCTGATGTCCAAGGTCGGGCTCGGCACCTTCGTCGATCCGCGCCATGGCGGCGGCAAGATCAACGCCAATACCACGGAAGACCTCGTCGAACTGATGGAGATCGATGGCGAGCCCTGGCTGTTCTACAAGACCTTCCCGATCCATGTCGCCATCCTGCGCGGCACGACGGCCGACCCCTTCGGCAACGTGACGATGGAGAAGGAGGCGCTGACGCTCGACAACCTGTCGCTCGCCATGGCCGCCAAGAACTGCAAGGGCTTCGTCATCGTGCAGGTCGAGCGCATCGCCGCCGCCGGCTCGCTGAACCCGCGCGCGGTCAAAATCCCCGGCGCGCTGGTCGACTGCGTCGTCGTCGCCGAGCCGGAGCATCATGCGCAGACCTATGCGACCCACTACAACGGCGCCTTCTCCGGCGAGTTCCGCGCCCCGCCGGACCGCGCCGCCGCCATGGCGCTCGATGAACGCAAGGTGATCGCAAGGCGCTGCGCCTTCGAGCTGCCGATGGGCGGTGTCGTCAATCTGGGCATCGGCATGCCGGAGGGTGTCGCGGCGGTGGCAACGGAAGAGAAGATCATCAATTTCCTCACGCTGACGGCCGAGCCCGGCATTATCGGCGGCATCCCGCAGGGCGGGCTGGATTTCGGCGCGGCGATCAACGCCGAATCGATCATCGACCAGAACCAGATGTTCGATTTCTACGACGGCGGCGGCCTCGACCTTGCCTGCCTCGGCCTCGCGCAGGTCGATGCGCAGGGCAACGTCAATGTCAGCATGTTCGGCGGCCGGCTTGCCGGTGCCGGCGGCTTCATCAACATCTCGCAGAATGCCCGCCGTCTCGTGTTCTGCGGCACGTTCACCGCAGGCGGCCTGCGCACGGAGATCCGGGACGGCAAAATGCATATCCTGCAGGAGGGGCGGCAGTCGAAGTTCATCGAGGCGGTCGAGCAGATCACCTTTTCCGGCCGCTTCGCTCGCGAAGCCCGGCAGTCTGTGCTGTTCGTGACGGAGCGTTGCGTCTTCTCTCTTGAGCCAGACGGGCTGGAACTGACCGAGGTTGCGCCCGGCATCGACATCGAGCGGGACATCCTGGCCCATATGAAGTTCCGCCCGATCATCCGCGAACCGCGCGAGATGGCGGCAGTGATCTTTGCCGAGGGGCCGATGAACCTCGACAAGCTGCTGCTCGAGCGCCCGCTGTCGGACCGCATGGACTTCGACGCGGAACGAAACACCCTCTTCTTCAATCTCGATGGCTACAGCGTCCACACCAGCGCCGACGTGGAGGCGGTGCGCGAGGCGGTCTTCGCGCTCCACGAACGCCTCGGCCGCCGCTTCTCCGCGGTCATCAACTACGACGCGATCGACATCGCCTCCTATCTCGGCGACGCCTGGTTCACCATGGCCGCCGAGGTCGAGCGGCGCTGCTACGACCACGTCTCGCGCTACACGACAAGCGCGTTCCTGCGCCTCAAGCTCGGTGCGGCGCTGGCCGAACGCGACGTCGCCCCGCATGTCTTCGAAAGCCCGCATGAAGCCACAGGCTACGTGCTCGACGACGCCCGCCGCCGCAAGACGCCCGATCCATCCGACGCTTCGTAACGCATCCCTTCGAGGAGGAACCAGCCATGTCCGCATCGCAGACCCCCGATATCCAGACCCTGACCGACCAGATCAACGAGATGCTCGCCAAGTTCAACATGCCCGGCGTCGATCCGTCAGCACTTGTGGAGGAACAGTCCAAGAATATCGAGGCCGTCGTGCAGGCGACGCAGATCGCCAACAAGGGCGCCTACGACGTCGCCGAAAAGCAGCTGGAATTGTTCCGCGCGGCTTCTTCACAGCTCCTGGCGATGTTCGCCGATGCGGGCCTTGCCGGCAAGGACCGCGCCGAACTGGCGAAACAGGCCTACGAGATGGCGCTGAACGGCTCGCGCGAGATCACCAAAATGGCGAGCAAGGCAAGCGAAGACGCCTTCGCCATCGCCCGCCAGCGGATGACCGAGAATTTCGAACAGTTCCGCAAGGCCGCGACGCCCCGAAAGGATGCGTGAGGCCGGGCCTGCCCGGACGGACGTCAAGGCATAACGCGTGCATGAGAGACATTGGGAATGCGCATGGATCAAATCCTGGGGAAAAGACGCAGCCGCACACGCCAGCCGAACCGGCTCCAGCCGGAACGCACAGGCTCGGTGGTCGGCTTGTCGGCGACGGCGTTCCATCGCATCTCCTATGTCGATTGGGGACCGGTCGATGACGAGACGCCGGTCGTCTGCGTGCACGGTCTGACGCGGCAGGGACGGGATTTCGATCTCCTGGCGTCGGACCTGCGCGCCAGGGGACGCCGCGTCGTCTGCCCGGACCTGCCGGGGCGCGGACGCAGCCAATGGCTCGACGATCCCGACGAATATGCCCTGCCGCAATATTGCGCCGATATGAACGCGCTGATCGCGAGGCTCGGTGTGAAGCAGGTCGATTGGGTCGGCACGTCGCTCGGCGGCCTGATCGGCATCATCCTCGCCGGCATGCCCGGCTCACCCATCCGCCGGCTCGTGGTCAACGATATCGGCCCCTATGTCGCCTCGACCGGCCTGGTGCGCATCGGCCAGTATCTGCGCGAAATGCCGGAGGCCTTCCCGACCTTCGATGAAGCCGAGGCCTATTTCCGCGAAATCCTCGCGCCCTATGGCGACCTGACGGATGCCCAGTGGCGGCTCATCACCGAGCATAGCGTGACGTGGAGCGACGAGGAGAACGTCTTCCTGACGCTGTGCGACAAGAATATCGGCAAGGCCTTCCGCAATTCGTGGTTCGCCTCGCTCAACATCTGGAAGTTCTGGGACGAGATCCCTGTTCCGATCCTGATCCTGCACGGCGTCCAGTCCGATCTTCTGACCCGGCAGCTCACTGACGAGATGACCTCGCGCAATGCGAACGCGTCGGTCGTCCGCTTCGAGGAATGCGGCCACGTGCCCCCGCTCTTCGAGCCGCACCAGATCGAGGTCGTGCGCAAGTTTCTGACCGGCGATCCTCCGCCATCGAGGTGATGGGGAGCTGGAAAAGCGTTCTGGGAGGAACCATGACAATGAACGGCAACAAGCAGGCAACAAGCGCCTATCCGGTTTCCAGTGCCTGGGCCGAACGCGCAATCGTCGACACGGAGCGCTATGCGGACATGTATGCGGCCTCGATTGCCGATCCGGCCGCATTCTGGGGCGAGCATGGCAAGCGCATCCACTGGTTCAAGCCGTACGCCGCCATCAAGAACACCTCGTTTGCGCCCGGAAACGTCTCGATCAAATGGTTCGAGGACGGCACCACCAACGTCTCCTACAATTGCATCGACCGGCATCTGCCCGAGCGGGCCGAGCAGGTCGCGATCATCTGGGAAGGCGACGATCCCAAGGACGATGCGCGGATCACCTATCGCGAACTGCACGCCCATGTGATGCGATGGGCGAATGTCCTGAAGGCGCAGGGCGTCAAGAAAGGCGATTGCGTCACCCTCTACCTGCCGATGATCCCCGAAGCGGCTTACGCGATGCTGGCCTGCGCGCGCATCGGCGCGGTGCATTCCATCGTCTTCGGCGGCTTCTCGCCCGATAGCCTGGCAAGCCGCATCGCCGATGCGGGAAGCGCCGTCGTCATCACTGCCGATCAGGGGTTGCGCGGTGGGCGCGCCGTACCCCTGAAGGCCAATGTCGATGCCGCGCTGGCAAAGCTCGGCGGCAGTGCCACGCGCGTCATCGTGGTGAAGCGCACCGGGGCGTCGGTCGCGATGCAGGAGGGGCGGGACCACTACTACGACGATTTGGCGGAAGCCGTTTCCGGCGATTGCCCGCCCGAGGAGATGGAAGCGGAAGCGCCGCTCTTCGTGCTCTACACGTCCGGCTCCACCGGCAAGCCGAAGGGCGTCGTGCACACCACCGGCGGCTATCTCGTCTATGCCTCGATGACGCATCAATATGTCTTCGACTACCACGACGGCGATATCTACTGGTGCACGGCCGATGTCGGCTGGGTCACCGGCCACAGCTACATCGTCTACGGCCCGCTCGCCAATGGCGCGACGACGCTGATGTTCGAGGGCATCCCCTCCTATCCGACGGTCTCGCGCTTCTGGGATGTCATCGACAAGCACCAGGTCAACACCTTCTACACCGCGCCGACGGCCATCCGCTCGCTGATGGGCGCGGGCGAGGAGGCGGTGCGCGCGTCGTCCCGCACGTCGCTGCGCCTGCTCGGCTCGGTCGGCGAGCCAATCAATCCCGAAGCCTGGGAATGGTATCATCGGGTGGTCGGCGACAGCCGCTGCCCGATCGTCGATACCTGGTGGCAGACCGAGACCGGCGGCATCCTCATCACGCCGCTTCCCGGCGCCACGGACCTGAAGCCCGGCTCGGCCAGCAAACCGTTCTTCGGCGTCAAGCCGCAGCTCGTCGATGCGGAAGGCGGCGTGCTGGAGGGGGCGGCCGACGGCAATCTCGTGATCGCCGACAGCTGGCCCGGCCAGATGCGCACGCTGCTCAACGACCACGACCGCTTCGAGCAGGCCTATTTTTCCACCTATCCCGGAAAATACTTCACCGGTGACGGCTGCCGGCGCGACGAGGACGGCTATTACTGGATCACCGGCCGCGTCGACGACGTCATCAACGTCTCCGGCCACCGCATGGGCACGGCGGAAGTCGAATCCGCCCTCGTCGCGCATGCCAAGGTCTCGGAGGCCGCAGTCGTCGGCTATCCGCACGATATCAAGGGCCAGGGCATCTACGCCTATGTCACCCTGATGGCGGGCGAGGCGGCCGGCGAGGACCTGCGCAAGGATCTTATAACCTGGGTGCGCAAGGAGATCGGCCCGATCGCCTCGCCCGACAAGATCCAGTTCGCCCCCGGCCTGCCGAAGACCCGCTCCGGCAAGATCATGCGCCGCATCCTGCGCAAGATCGCCGAGGACGAATTCGGCGCGCTCGGCGACACCTCGACGCTCGCGGATCCCGCCGTCGTCGATGACCTGATCGAAAACCGGCAGAACAGGAAGGGGTGAGGGGATCATGAGGCTCATTATGTTTGGACCGCCCGGAGCGGGCAAGGGAACGCAAGCTTCGCGTCTGTCGAAGCGGCTGAACGTTCCCCAGTTGTCGACCGGAGATATGTTGCGAACCGCCGTGGCCAGGAAGACCCCGGTGGGGCTTGAAGCCAAGGAAGTGATGGAACGGGGCGACCTCGTCGGCGACGACATCGTCATCGGCTGTGTTCTGGAACGGCTTCAGGAGCCGGACGCCACGCACGGCTTCATCCTTGACGGCTTCCCCCGTACGATCGGGCAGGCCAGGGCTTTCGATGCGGAGTTGGAGAAATCCGGTTCCAGGCTCGATGCGGTGCTTGAACTCAAGGTCGTCGAAGCGGCGCTGCTCGACCGGATCGTTCACCGGGCACGCGCAGCGAAGGCGGAAGGCTTGCCGGTCCGGGCTGACGACAATCCGGAAGCCCTGAAAGTCCGTCTCGACGCCTATCGCGCGCAGACGGAACCACTGGCCAAATATTACCAGGACGCAGGACTGCTCCGCACGATCAACGGCCTCCTGCCGATCGATGACGTGACTGCGCATCTGTTGGTGGCACTTCGGCTCGCAGAAGCGTAATTTCCGCTCGCCCGCCTGAATGGACTGTTTCTCCCGGCCCGTTCTGAAGCGTGGTGAGCGAGAGAGCCGCGGTCGGCCGTCCTCGCCGCCGCGGCTCTCGGCAGTTGTCGATATCCCTTCTTGACGGGAAGCAAAGGAGCCTATGATGGCAAGAAAACGGCCGGACGGTATCGTCGACTACAAAGGCCCCGCCGGCGGATGGGGCGCGTTGAAGGCGGTCGCCCTCGCGCTCAAGGATCAGCAGGTCATCGCCCGAGGCTCCACGGCGTTGATCAGCCAGAACAAGCCCGACGGTTTTGACTGCCCGAGCTGCGCCTGGCCTGACCCCAAGCACACCTCCTCCTTCGAATTCTGCGAGAACGGCGCGAAAGCGCTGGCCTGGGAGGCGACGACCAAGAAGATCGGCCCGGCCTTTTTCCAGCAGCACAGCGTTTCCGAACTCTGGACCAGATCGGACTACTGGCTGGAGGATCAGGGGCGCATTACGGACCCGTTGCGCTACAATCCGCAAACCGATCACTTCGAAATCGTCGACTGGGCGGAGGCGTTCACCGAGATCGGGGCCGCCTTGAATGCCATCGACCATCCGGATCGCGCCGAATTCTATACCTCAGGTCGCACCTCGAACGAGGCCGCCTTCCTCTACCAGCTCTTCGTTCGCATGTACGGCACGAACAATTTCCCCGACTGCTCGAACATGTGCCACGAGGCAAGCTCGGTCGGCCTGCCGCTGTCGATCGGCGTCGGCAAGGGTACCGTCAGCCTCGAAGATTTCGATCATGCCGATCTCATCCTTTCCTTTGGACACAATCCCGGCACCAACCACCCGCGGATGATGGCCACGCTACGCAGTGTCTCGAAGCGAGGCGCCAAGATCCTGGTGTTCAACCCCTTGAAGGAGAGAGCGCTCGAGCGGTTCGAATCGCCGCAGTCGGTCGTGGAGATGCTCACGCTGTCTTCCACGCAGATCGCCAGCAACTACTTCCAGGTGAAGGTTGGCGGCGACGCCGCCGCCATCAAGGGGATGTGCAAGGCGCTCTTCGTCCTGGACGCCGAAGCCACGTCTGCCGGGCGCGATCCTATCCTGGATCATGCATTCATCGCGGAGCATACGTCCGGATTCGATTCCTTCGTTGCGGACGTGGACGCGACCGACTGGCAGGAGATCGAACGGCAAAGCGGCCTCACCAGGGCGGCAATCGAAGCGGCGGCGCAGGTATACGCTGCGTCGAAATCGACGATCGTCTGCTATGGAATGGGTATCACGCAACACAGCACCGGGACGGACAACGTCCAACTGCTCGTGAATCTGCTGCTTCTGAAGGGAAATATCGGCAGGCCCGGTGCAGGTATATGTCCGTTGCGCGGGCACAGCAATGTGCAGGGCGATCGCACCGTAGGGATCTGGGAGAAACCCAGCAAACTGCTTCTGGACCGTCTTGCAGAAGTCTTCGATTTCGAACCCCCGCGTGCGCATGGGCATTCGGTCGTCGAGAGCATCGCAGCCATGCGCGACGGCTATGCGAAGGCGCTGATCTGCCTGGGCGGTAACCTTGCCGTCGCCTCGTCCGATCCCCAGGCCTGTTTCGAAGGTTTTCGCAAGCTCGACCTTTCCGTCCACATCACCACGAAACTCAATCGCACCCATTTGCTGGTGGGGGAAAAGACCTTCATCCTGCCCTGTCTTGGCCGGACGGATATCGACATCCAGGAGTCGGGCCAGCAATTTGTCACCGTCGAGGATTCGATGTCGATGGTGCACGCCTCCCGCGGCTTCGTGAAGCCACCGAGCGACAATGTCCGGTCGGAACCCTGGATCGTCGCGCAGATCGCCAGGGCCACGCTTGGCGACAGCGGCGGGGTGGACTGGGATGGGTTGGCCGCAGACTACGACAGGATAAGAGAGAAGATCGAAGCCGTTTTTCCCGACTTCCATCACTTCAACGAAAGGGTCCGCAAGCCGGGAGGCTTCCATTTGCCGAATGCCGCAAGCATGAGGGTCTGGAAGACCACAACGGGAAAGGCGAACTTCATTGTCGGGCCTCGAACTGATGGAAACGCCACGGCGATCGATCCCATGGTGTTGCGCCTGACGACACTACGCTCGCACGACCAGTTCAACACGACGATTTATGCGCTCAACGATCGCTACCGGGGTGTCTTCGGCCGGCGAGACGTCGTGTTCCTGAACGAGTACGAAATGAAGCACCGCGGGCTAGTAGAAGGCGATCTGGTCGAACTTGCCACCGCGCTAGACTTCGCCCGCGAGGATCGGATCGTTCGCGGTCTGACGCTGGTCAAATTTGATCTGCCCGATGGTTGCTGCGCGGCCTATTATCCCGAAACGCAGCCCCTGATTGCCTTGGAAGATCACGACCCCCGAAGCGGAACGCCAGCCTACAAATCAGTCCCAGTCCATATCCACCCGTCAGGTGAAATCCGGAATGCCGATCTGGCTGTGGCGCGAGACGGCGTGGTGGGAACATCATTCCCGACAAACAGGTGAGGAGGATCAAAACCGTATCTCGACCAACCTACGCAGTTGTCAAAATGGACAGCCACAGAAGAGCCCAAGTAACGCAATTATGCCCGCGATCTCGCGGTTCCATAAATCAATTTTACGCCACAGTGACATCTTTTCAGTGGCTTAGTTGATTGAATGAGAAGGCCAACGGTTCGGATCCCTTCAAGAGCAGTTGCGACGCATCTATTTCTTAACGCCCCCTGTCGGGCGCTACTTGCCTTCAATCTCGGTTTCGTGAACTCCCGATGTGCAACGTCAAGCCCACAGGCATGTGCTCCAGCCCGAGAACCGTCAATTCAGCACGGACCAAGGTCGCCAAGCCAAAGATCTACGAAACGTGGTATTGACAATTACCCCGAGACACGCTTTTTTACCTAAACGTTTAGGTTTGGCGCGCCGGGAGGAATGGAGTGGCTCGTTCGACGATGCGCGACATCTGTCGCGTCACGGGATTTTCGGTCTTCACCGTGTCGCGGGCTTTGAGCGGAGGCGACGGCGTTTCCGAACAGAGCCGCGAGCAGATCCTCAAGGCGGCGCGCGACCTCGGCTACGTGGTGAACCGGGCGGCGCAGGAGTTGCGGCGCGCCAAGCGGGATTCCGTCGCGGTCATCACCGCGAGTACGGCCAACTCCTATTATCTCGACCTCATGGGCGGCATCCAGCAGGCGCTGGATCCGTCCGAGTGGACCGTCATCGTCGGCGACGTAGCCGTGGATGGCGCCTATGATGCGCGGCTCGAGGCGCGCATGATCCAGCGGTTGATCGAATCCCGCACGGCCGGGGTGATCTCCGCGCTGACGCTGCAGCCCGCCCATACCGAGCTTCTGGCGAAATGGGACATCCCGGTCGTTTTCGTCGACTCGTCCCCGCTGCCGGAAGCCGCCCATTTTCCGAGCGTGACGACGAACAACCACGAGGCCAGCCTCGTCGTGGGGCAGCATCTGGCCGAGCACGGCTACAAGGACTGGCTGTTTCTCGTCTATCCCTCGAAATGGTCTTCGCGCTTCGGCCGCGAGAGCGGCCTTCGCGAGGCGGCGCGCCTGCATGGCGTCAACCTCGTCGTCCTGGAGACCGCCAACGACGCGGCCTCGGCCCGTGAAACGCTCGCCCGGCACCTGGACGGCCGCGCCGGCCTGCCGCGCGTGGTGATCGCCGGCAACAACCCGCTGCTGCTCGGCGCGATGGGCCTCCTGAGGGAGCGCGGGATACGCATTCCCGACGACATGGCCGTGGTCGCCTATGACGAGTTCGCCTGGTCGGCGCTTACCGATCCGCCGATCACCTTGCTCAACGAGCAGAGCGAGGAAATCGGCCGGCGCGCGGCGATGATGCTGCGCGATATCATCGAGGGGCAGGAGGCGGCCGAGCGCAAGGGCAAGTCCCCGAGCCCGGTCTATCTGCCCGAGCACCGCCAGCAGGTGCCGGCGAAATTGACGCTGCGCGGCTCGTGCGGATGCGTCGCGCAGGACGGCGGTATCGTCAAGAAAGGATCCTTCCAGGCGGCTTGAACGGTTCCCATGCCGGGAAGGGCAGGATTCCGGCGATCAACCTAAACGATTAGGTAGGTCGCCGGCGCATGAAATCGCGGTGATCGTCGCGATCCGATCGTCAAAGGAGGCTGTCCGTCACATCACGACGGACGATCAAATGGAGGAAACCATGCAGTTCAAACCCCACATGCGGCTCGCCGCGACGGCATCCATGCTCGCACTCGGCGGCCTGCTCCTGGCCCAGCCGGTGGCCGCTCAGGATGCACCGAAGAAGATCGAGAAGATCGGCCTGATGGTGCAGGACATGTCCAACCCGTTCTTCTCGGCCATGACCAAGGGCGCGGAAGATGCGGCCAAGGCGATCGGCGCCACCGTCAACACGCAGGATGCGCAGCTCGACCTTGCCAACCAGAACACCCAGATCGATGCCTTCATCCAGCAGGGCGTGAACCTCATCGTCATTTCCGCCGTGGACGAAGCCGGCATTGAACCCGCCATCCTGCGCGCCAAGGAAGCCGGCATCATCGTCATCGCCGTCGATACCCCGGCCAAGGGCGCCGACGTGGTGATCATGACCAATGCGGTACAGGCGGGCGAGCGTTCCTGCGATTACCTCTTCAAGCAGATGGGCGGCAAGGGCGAGGTCCTGCTGGTGGACGGCACGCCGATCCAGACGATCATCGACCGCATCGCCGGCTGCAAGAACGTCGCCAAGAACTATCCCGATATCAAGATCGTCGGCCAGCAGGCCTCGAAGAACGATCGCGCCTCGGGCCTTGCCGTCACCACCGACATGCTGACGGCCAATCCCGACGTCACCGGCATCTTCGGCATGAACGACCCGTCGGCGCTCGGCGCGGTCCTTGCCGTCGAGCAGGCCGGCAAGGCCGAGACGATCAAGGTGACGGGCGTCGACGGCAGCCCCGAGGCGGTCGAGGAGCTGAAGCGCGAAGGTTCGCCCTTCATCGGCACGGCGACGCAGAACCCGGCCGAGATGGTGCGCCAGGCCGTCAAGGTGGCGGAAGCCATGGCCGCCGGCAACCCGCCCGCCGAAAAGACGATCCTGATCGAGAGCGTGCTCATCGACCGCCAGAACGTCGCCCAATATCCCGGCTGGTAAGACGCGAAGCGCTCAGCCCGCCGGAAGCGGTTTCTCCCCCGCTTCCGGCTCCCACGCGAGGCACGATGACATGTCCCATCCCCTTTTGACCCTTGAAGGCATATCCAAGCGGTTCGGCGCCACGCTCGCGCTGAACGACGTGCGCTTCGACCTCCGGGCAGGCGAGGTCCACGCGCTCATGGGCGAGAACGGCGCCGGGAAATCGACGCTGATGAAGATTCTCGCCGGCAATATCGAGCGCGATGCCGGTGCAATCCGCATTGATGGCGAGGCGGTCGATATCCGCTCGCCGCGTGAGGCCGCCCGCCACGGCATCGCGATCATCCACCAGGAATTGAACACGGTGCCGGAGATGACGGTCGCCGAAAACCTCGCTCTGGGCCGCGAGCCGACGACCCGTTTCGGCATGCTCGACCGCGCGCTGATGGAAAAGGACGCGCGCGACAAGCTGGCGCGCATCCATTCCTCCATCGACCCGCGCCGCAAGCTCGGCTCGCTCAGCGTCGGCATGCAGCAAATGGTCGAGATCGCGCGCGCCGTCGGCGAGAATGCCCGCGTTCTGGTGCTCGACGAGCCGACCGCGGCCCTGTCGCGCGCCGAGGCGATCGAACTCTACAAGCTGATCGAACAGATGCGCTCGGCCGGCGTCGGCATGATCTACATTTCCCATCGCATGGAGGAGGTCTGGCAGCTTGCCGACCGCGTCACCGTGTTCCGGGACGGCACCTATGTCGGTACGGGGACGCGCCAGGAGATCAGCCCGGCGGACGTGGTGCGCATGATGGTCGGCCGTACGGTCGCCGATCTCTATCATCACGAGCCGCGTGCGGCGGGGCGTCCGCTGCTCACGGTGAAAGGTCTCGCAGGCGCAGCCGTCGGCCCGGTGGACTTGACGGTCCATGCCGGCGAGGTCGTCTGCATGGCGGGCCTCATCGGCTCCGGCCGCACGGAGGCGGCGCGGCTGATCTTCGGCGCGGATGCGCGCACGCAGGGCCGCGTGGAGATCGCCGGGCGCGCGAGCGCTCCGGCCGATCCGACCGAGGCGATTGCCGACGGCATCGGCATGGTGCCGGAGAACCGCAAGGAGCAGGGCCTCTTTCTCGACCATAGCGTGGAGGACAATGTCGCCATCAGCGCGCTCGACCGCTTCGTGTCGGCGGGCGTCATCCGGCGGCAGGAGCGGCGCTCGGCCGTGCTCGGCGAGATGGAGCGTCTGCGGCTGAGGCTCAACGCCGTCGATCTGCCAGTCATGGCGCTATCGGGCGGCAACCAGCAGAAGGCGGCGCTGGCGCGCTGGCTGCTGCGCGATTGCGACGTGCTGATCCTCGACGAGCCGACGCGCGGCGTCGATATCGGGGCCAAGCGTGAGATCTACGAGCAGATCGACGGCCTCGCCCGTGCGGGCAAGGCGATCCTCGTCATCTCCTCCGACCTGCCGGAGGCGATCGGCATCAGCGACCGCCTGCTCGTCATGCGGCAGGGACGCATCGTCGCCGAACTGGAATCGGCAGGAACCTCCGAGGAAGAAGTGATGCTGCACGCCACCGGCACGGCGGCGAGCGCGGCCAATACGGGAGCACAAGCATGAACAGCGAACAGACAGACATCGTGACCTTGGCAAAGCCGGCGCGCGAACCCTTCGATTTCGCCCGGTGGTGGGACCGGGTCGGCATCCTCATGGTGCTCGTGGCGCTCGTCCTGCTGATGGCCGTCATCGCACCCAACTTCAACCGCGTCGACAATCTCCTGAATATCGCTCGCGCCATCTCGATTAATGCGATCCTCGCGGCAGGCATGACCGTGGTCATCCTGACGGGCGGCATCGACCTGTCGGTCGGCTCGACCATCGCCGTCTCGGGCGTGGTTGCGGTGATCACGGCCATTGCCGGCGTGCCGGCGCCGCTCGCCGTATTGCTCGGCATGGCGGTCGGGGCGCTCTGCGGCCTCGTCAACGGCTGGCTCACCGCCTATCTCGCGCTCGCGCCCTTCATCGTGACCCTCGGAACGATGACATTCCTGCGCGGCCTTGCCTATACGATCACCGATGGTCAGCCGATCGTCTCGTCGAGTCTCAATTTCCGCGATCTCGGCAACGGCTATGTCGGCCCGATCCCGGTTCCGGTCATCGTGATGGCCGTCGTCTACGCGGTGATCTGGTTCGTGCTGGAACGCACGCGCTATGGCCGGCATGTCTATGCCGTCGGTGGCAATGCGGAGGCGGCCAAGCTCGCCGGCGTCAGGGTCAGCCGGGTGATCACGTCCGTCTATGTGCTGGCCGGCGCCTGCGCGGGGCTTGCCGGCGTAATCTTCGCCGCCCGCGTCATCTCGGCCCAGCCGACGGCGGGAACCGGCTACGAACTCGATGCCATCGCTGCCGTGGTGCTCGGCGGAACGAGTCTGGCCGGCGGGCGCGGCCGCATCGTCGGCACGCTGATCGGTTCGGTCATCCTCGGCGTTTTGAGCACCGGCCTCATCCTGCTCAACGTGCAGTTCTTCACCCAGCTTCTCATCAAGGGCGTGGTGATCATCCTCGCCGTCGCCATCGACAGCCTGAAGCAGCGTCCGCTCTTCCTGCGCTCCGGCGGGGCGAAGACGCCGGCAAAATCCTGAGCCTCTTTCGGCCTGCCCGCGCCGCGGGCGGGCCTCCTTTCCGATTCTCTCCTGGAGATATTTCCATGGCCCATTCCATCCTGATCACCGATCCGCTCAACGGCGACCGCGATCATGAACCCGTCGTGTTTTCGGTCAAGGCGGAGCTTGGCGAGCCGCTCTGGTGGGCGCGCGCCGACAATGGCCAGCGCGTGCTCTGCCAGCGGCTGGAAAGTGAACCTGTCGCCGGCGAGACGCGCTTCATCTGCGTGCTCAGCTTCACCGGCACCTGCCGGCTGACGCTGGAGGCGCCTTGCCAGCCGTCCGAAACGCCGGCCGGTATCACCGCGCTTGCGGGCAGGGAAGCGGATTGCTTCGTGCGCCTCGATACCGGCGCTTTCGATCTCGAACTCTGCTCGGGCACGGCCGAAGGCCTCGGCTCCTCGAAATGGGGCATCCGGCATTTCAAGGCGCTGGCGGACGGCTTCGAACTGCTGCCGTCCGGCAACAATGCCATCGGCGGCTTCTACGGGCCGTTCTTCACGCCGGAAAACGGACTGATCAATCCGCCGGAACACACCAAGGTGCGGATCGAAACGGTCGAGCGAGGCCCTGTTCTGCACCACTACCGTATGCACGGCGTCATTCCGGACGGGCTGCTGGAGGAGCTGAAAGGCAAGCGCTTCGCTATCGACTGGAAGTTCACCTATGGCACGCCCTGGTTCCAGCGCCGCTATGACCTCGATCCGTTCCAGACCGTCATCAATGGCCGCTCCGTGACGAACAAGATCACCGTGGGCGACGAATTCGAGGGCGGCAAGGGCGAACTGGTCTTCGACCGCTTTGCCGCCTTCGGCGGAACACGGTACCGAGCGGGCGACCCCTATGCCGGCGAACTGATCGACATGGTCGCCGACACCGTGGCCAACTCGAAGAACCAGAGCCAGAAGTTCGAGGAATTCCGCGCGCATCTCACGGATATCGAATCCGCCCATTGGGACCTCTACTGGCGGCTCTTCTGCACCTGGGAAGGCGTATTGAGCGAGGAGGAATTGCGCGAAAGGCTCGCCCGAGTGCGCGTCGCCTCCCATGTGAAGGCCGATCTCGGCGATCGGCCCTGGATCCTGACGGACCAGCCGGTCGACGTTTCCGCTGTACCGCACGAGACCATCTTCCCTGGCCCGGCTGACAAGACGGTTGAGTATCACGAGGCGAGCGGGCGGGCGATGATCTGGTGGACTTCCAAGCCCTCCGGCGCCTTCCAGATCGTCCAGCGGCGCCAGTCCGGCTGGGTGAACTGGGGCAGCAACGGCGAGAACGAATGCCCTGAACTGCCGGTCGGAGTCGATATCAAGACCGCCTACGGCCCGTTCGCCGATCGCTGGGAGCAGATCGCGCTGCAGCTCGAAACGCCCCCGCGACCCGACAGCTAGCCTATCCGAACGGTCACTGTTCAATGACCGTCAATACCGGGAAGATATCGGCGATCGCCGCGCCTTGCGGAGGTTGGCGAGGTCGTCTGTCTGGAGTCCCGCCAGCCGCCTCAGCTGGAACCAAGGCCATGGATGCCATCGCCGATGCTGGGCTAACAGCCCGCGCGATGGCACTCGGATCACCGGATATTGGAAAGGCGGCATTGAAGGGGCAAGGGTTTTTCTATGTGACGGAAGAGCAGGTGGCGCCTCACCTCGCATATGGGCACCTCGTTTGTGTCCCGACTGGTGCGAGCCATTCTCCGGTTATCACCTCTATTATCCGAGCCGTCGTTAGCTGACGGCCGCCTTCGCCTCGTTGGTGGAGGCGTTGCGCTATCGGCGTTGAGCGATCGCGATTGTTCAGGGGAGGGTAGCGAAAATCCGGCACTTCGGTGGCGTGCTGCCTTCTTCGCTCTATCCGTTCCCTCAACTCTACAAGCAAAAAGCAAATCAATGCGGCACATAGATCGCATGGCGCCTGCAGCGACGGTTCAATTCCTTTCAAGAGCTTGCTCGCGTAACATACTGACCGGCCGTTAGCGCTGGAACGTGAGGTGGATGGTCCCACTTTCGGCCGTTTCTGCCTTGACGGTGTAACCGGCCTCCAAGCTGCGCAGATCGTCCCAGAGACGGATGCCGCGCCCAAGCAGGATAGGTGTGATGGCGACATGCAGCCTATCGACAAGACCGGCCTTGAGAAAGTCACAGACGACGGTTGGGCCGCCGCCGATGCGTATGTCCTTACCGCCAGCGGCCGCCACCGCCAACTCGAGTGCATCGGCAAGGGATGTATTTAGAAAATGAAACGTAGTGCCTCCAGTCATCTCGATGGAAGCGCGAGGCTTGTGCGTGAGGACGAAGACCGGGACACGGAACGGAGGTTCGTCTCCCCACCAGCCGCGCCAGTCTGAATCGTTCGGGTGGGCATGAAATCCGAACATGCCGGCACCCATAATCTCGGCACCGATATTTGAGAAATATGCCTGTGCATATTGCTCGTCGACACCGGTGGTACCCGTTCCGGACATATCCTTGAACACGCGTTCCCGCACCGTCCGGGTCGCGGCATAAGCAGCAACCAGACGTGACCAGTCATTGCCAAAGGGATTGTCGGGCGTCTGATCCGTGGTTGTCGCGAAACCGTCCAGGGAAATGTTGAGATCGACACGGACTGCCATTGCACTCTCCCAATAGTAAGGTACTTGCCTTAATAAATGACGCGAAATACAAAGGCAAGTGCCTTATTATTGTTGACGCGCAGGCATGATCCGCCTTACCGTGATCCATGCCTCATCATTCGACCCCGCTCGACCTCGCCTTTCATGCTCTCAGCGATCCGACGCGTCGCGCCGTGGTGTCGCGGCTTGCCCAAGGGGAGATGCGTGTGAGTGTCCTGGCAGAGCCTTTCGATATGGCGCTGCCTTCCTTCGCCCAGCATCTCAAAGTGCTGGAGGATTGTGGATTAATCGCCAGTGAAAAGCGCGGGCGCAGCCGCTGGTGCCGGCTTGAGCGGGCGCGTTTCGACGAGGCGGCAAACTGGATGGAAGCGGAGCGGCGAGGCTGGGCCGACCGGCTCGACCGGCTAGAAGCCTATTTGGACAACAATGGAAGCGAGTGACCATGGAAAAGCTGTTCGAGACCTGGTCGCTCGACCGTGAGATCGTTCTGGTCAAAGTGCTGAAGCACCCGCGCGAGAAAGTCTTCGCCGCCTGGATGGATCCAGAGGCGCTGGCGCAATGGTATGGCCCCGTCGGCCTCAGCATCGAGAACCATGAGGCGGATATCCGTGAGGGCGGGGTGTGGCGCTTCGACATGGTGGGCGAGTTCGACGGCCAACAGCAGCGCTTCCCCAATCTGATGCGCTTCCTCAAGATCGTACCGAACGAACTGATCGTGGTGGACTACGGCACTCCAGAGATTTACGATCCGGAACGTCTCTACATGATGATTACGTTCGATGAGCAGACTGGCGGCAAGACTGTCCTGACCATGCGCCAGCTTCACCCCAGTCGCGAGCGGCGGAAAGCGGTCATCGACTTCGGAGCGGTGGAATATGGGCTGCAGACGCTGGACGGCCTCGCAACTTGGCTGGACGAGTGAAACCTGCTCTTCTGGAAATTGGCTCTATCCAGCATCGTACCATGTTCGACCGCTTTCCGGACGTTTACAGTCCTACCTTGAACGACGGAATGAACGTCGATACCAGGCGTCGGCCCACCGCGGCGAGCGTTGGAAACTCAATGACAGTTGTTGCGTTCTCGTTGAACCATCGACATCCGGCAAGCGCCGCACAATTCCTCGCGGGAAGGGTCCAGTATGATGAACACGCAGCGCACTCCGCGGTCAGATGACCTTCACGCCATCATCGATGAAAAGCTGACGGCCCTCGTCGTTGAGATGGAGGAGGCCGACTGGAGTGCAGAGGAGATCGCCTCCGCCATCGAAGACGTTCTGCGGAGGAAGTGGCTCGATCAGGCGGAGGCGTTACGCAGGGCGCGCGCGGCAGTCCCTGAAGATTTCGTCTCAGATGGAAATGAAGGTTAGCCCTGGCTTTTGGCGAAAAGGAGAGACCAGATAGCCGCATGATCGGCGATCACGTCTCGTGCGGTCTGTTGCGATTAGATACATCACCGCCTGGCCGGTTCGGAGCTTGTGTTCTGATTGTTTTTTCGGACGTCCCTTTCAGCAAGATAGTCGACGGTGAAGACGGCGGCGAGCGTGTCGCCGTCTCCTTTCCGTTCGACCGGATGACGGTCCAGCGTTTCCGGCAGGAATTTCCCCGTGCTCGTTGGAGCGATAGGCGCAAGGCTTGGCTCGTCCCTGGAAAGACGGACCGGCGGCGCTTCGACCGCTGGAGAGCCAAGGAGGAATCCCGCGCCGATCCGTTTGCAGAAGAGAAGGGAAGGGACGCCTTCGCCTTCGAGCCGATCCTCAGCCCCTATCTCAGCGTCGACAAGGAAGGGTTTCGCATCAGGACGCCCTATTCGCGAAAGCTAGTTGAGGAAATCCGGCAGGTGCCGTTCGCGCGGTGGGACGGTGACAACAAGGTGTGGCGCATTCCTTTCGCGTCCTACGATGAGCTTGTCCACCACTGGCAGGCGATCGAGGCCGAGGCCCAGCGCTGCGAGCCGGACGAGCGCCGCAAGCGTGCCGAAGCGCGAAAGGGCACCGAGGACGAGCGCAAGGCCCGCCGCCGAGCGGCCGAGCGCCAGCGCCGGCGCATTCCCCTTCCGGCCGACGCCCTGCCGCCGCTGGACCGGCCCATCGCCACCGAGGCCTACGGCGTCGTCGTCGTCAGCGACATCACCGGCGAGTTGGCCGAGCACAAAGATGTCGCCGATCTCTATCCAGCCTTCGACGGAGACCGGGTTTGGGGACTATGGCGCGTCGCGACGCTGGAAGAACTGGTGCAGACGTGGCCGTCGAAGACCGCGCCTCAGGATGACGAGCGCCGACGTGGCTGGTGGCTGCCGACCATCGAAGAATTGCGCGATGCGCGGCGGGTCGCGCGGTGGCGCGAACGCAGGAGCGGGCAACGGCCTTCAAGTTGAGATCATTCCGATGGCGGCTCGATTTCGATCACGACTGGTGCGTGGTCGCTGGTGTGGTCCCAACCTCGCGGCCGGCGCCGCACGCTCGCGGAGCGCAGCCAGGGGGCGACAGCGGGACTGAGCAGGAAGTGGTCGATCCGCAGGCCCGCATCGCGTTCGAAGGCATGGCGCCAATATTTCCAGAACGTGTAGATCCGCTCGTAGGGGTGGAGATGACGGATGGCATCGGTCCAGCCTTGCGAAACCAGTTCGGCATAGGCCTTGCGAACCTCCGGACGAAACAGCGCATCGTCCCGCCAGCGCTCCGGAGCATACACATCCAGGTCCGTCGGCATGACGTTAAAGTCGCCCACCAGCAGGGCGGGAACGTCGAGATCGATGAGCTCGCCGGCATAGGCATGCAGCCGCTGAAACCAGCGGAGCTTGTAATCAAATTTGGGGCCGGGCGCCGGGTTGCCGTTCGGCAGATAGAGGCAGCCGATCAGCATGCCGTCGATGGCCGCCTCGATGTAGCGGCTATGGGTGTCGTCGGCGTCGCCCGGCAAGCCACGCCGCGTCAGAAGGGGCACAAGGCCTTTGGCTAGGATCGCCACGCCGTTCCAGCTTTTCTGGCCGTGCCAGACCGCGCCATAGCCGGCGCGCTCAAGTTCTGCGCGTGGGAACCGATCGTTCGGTGATTTCAGCTCCTGCAGGCACACCACGTCAGGTGAATCCTCCTTCAGCCATCGCAGCAGCACGGCGAGGCGTCCGTTGACCCCGTTGACGTTGTAGGTCGCAATCTTCATCGACGACCATTAGAACGGCGCCAGCGAGAAGCCGCTCGGCGGGCGAGCTTCGGCCGGGTCGTCTGCCGGATCGGGATCTTCGTGATAGGCCGTCGCCTGACGTTCGGCGGCGCGTTTGATTGCCTCAAATGCTACCTCGGGCGGCCAACCGGCGATGACGGCATGATCGACAAGCTCACGCACTGCGCCATCAACCGCGTGCTCGCATTCCAGCGCGACATCAGGATCGGTTGTTGGCTGTTGCGGGGGAGATATTCTGACATTCATGGCGGACCTCCTGTTGGGCTCCAAAAAGACGCCCCGCTACAGTGGCGGGGCGGCAAGCCAACATCGTGTGGCGGAGAAATGCCGAGAGCGTGGATTCGTTCCGATGTCCTGAACAGGAATACACGAGCCTTGGGTGCGAGCCTTAGCGAACGACCGGGACGTTGGCCTCCCGCGCTGCGGCGAGGAATGCCAACCAGGCTCTGGACGGTGAGCATTTTCCTTCAATTGCCTTGGCGCAAAACGCGAGCGCCCGCTGAAACGCGCGTCCGTAGGTCACCGGCCATCTCTCCGCCAGCACGAACATGGCGTTCCGCGGGTCTTTGATCTCAATTGCGCGGGGCATGTCTGGAAGCAGGATGGCGAGCGCGTTGTCCCAAATCACAGAAAGCATTTCATTATTCCCAATCTGACCGGGGCGAAAAATGCCGTTCAGGCAAAGTGGTTCCCTTCAGGACGACGAAATTTCGGCGGCTTTCTGCACGGACGACCTAATTGCCCATCTTCGTCGGGACTTCCTCCCCCGGAACGGGCGTGACGTCGGGAGCTTCCTCCGGAACGACATCCGGTCCGGGTTCTTCAATTGGGCGATCGGGAATATCCGGTAGCGAGTCCGGCGTTTCTCCCGGAGGCATTTCCTGAGGTTTTTTCGGGTCTTTTGGATCGTCGGTCATGTTGAGCTCCTTTCTTGTCGACCAACCGTGACGATACGGGGAATGTTCCGTCGGCTAGGCGGCAGGTACGTCAAAGTTTAAAGCGCCGACGGGGAATGGATGTAGGATGGCTCATCCGGGGGTGGGCTGTCGTCGGAATGTGTGTGTTTGCTTCAGCCAGCGGCAGCCAAAAAGCGAAAGGCCCGACGGATGCTCGGGCCTTCCGTTTCTCACCGGGCCTCGAGGCCAATAGGCCCAGGCTCCGGTGAACAGCGGTCGATCCGGTTCAGGGACACCGCTTCGAGCGCCAGCGACCCTGCTGGTCGTAAACCAATCGCCAACGCCGGGCTTCGACGTCCGTTCCCCTGGCGGTACGATAGGCTGGGATATCGAGAACAATGGCATCGCCGTCCGGATGCCAGTCTCCGAGCATCGCGACGCCGTCGCCAAATTCCACCACGCATTTTCCTTCGGTTGCTTCGGCATCCTCGATCCGGACTTCACCGCCCGGAAATGCATGGCTGTGAGGAAAGGTGAAGCGCATCAGCCGACCTGCTCCACCGAGAGGGATCCGGCCGGGAGGGGCCGGATCAACGGCTTGGCCGACACCGAAGGATCGAGCCAATCGGCCCAACTGTCCCGTTCGAGAACGACGATCTGGCGGTCGTGATAGGGTGCGATGTCCGGCCCTGGCTCCATCGTCAACATGGTGTATGCCTCTCCCACGTCCTCTGTTTCACGCCATATGCCGGCAATGGCAAAGATCGGCTCACCGACCTTGCGGAACAGCCACTTGTCCTTGCGCTTCTTTTTTGGGTCAGCCGGAGCCGTGAACTCATAAAAACCGTCGGCGACGATGAGGCAGCGATTGGAGGTGAATTCCCGCCCTTCGGAGCGAAAGTTGTAGACCGGCTTCCTGTTCGGGCTTGGCCAACTCCATCGCCGCTGAACGAGTTCGCCGGCGCCGCGCTCACCTTCGATGGTCCTGACGATAGGCCCGATATCGGTGATCTTGATGTCCTCGCGCGCCTCGTTATTTGGGCGCCCCTCGGGAAACCGGATCTTGATTTTCACCTGCTCGAACTCCTCGATGACCGATGCAAGCTCGACCATCAGCCGATAATCGTTGCACATGGCTCCTCCGAATGGCCAAAATCGTCACCGCGTCGCGGCCGATGCAATGGCAATGTAAGGCGGCCCGGCCGAATTTCGACCGACGGCGCCTGAAGTCGAACAACCTAGATCTGCAGTTCGAGCTGGCCCGCCTCGCTCGCCTCGTCGTCGATGAAGGACGACAGCGTAATACCGAGCAGGCGAATACCCTTCGCGGTCGGGAACAAGGGGTCAAGCAGCAATAGCGCGACGGCCTCAAGATCGTCCATTGTGGCGATCGGCGCCGTTGTCGTCTTGCTGCGCGTGATGATCTGAAAGTCGGCATATTTGACCTTCAGCGTCACCGTGCGCCCATGGAGCCTCTTCGCCTCGCATTGACGCCAGACCTTATTGGCGATTGGGGTGATTTCGGCGCGGGCCGCCGCGTGATCGAAGATGTCGATTGTGAAGGTGTCTTCCGCGCCGAGCGATTTGCGCGGTCGATCCGGCTGGACTGCCCGGTTATCGATGCCGCGGGAGATGTTGTAGTACCAGGCGCCAGACTTGCCGAAATTTTGCTGCAGGAAGGCCAGCGATTTCGCCTTAAGGTCTGCGCCGGTGAAGATGCCGAGCTGTTCCATTTTCGATGCGGTGGACGGCCCAACACCATGAAATTTCTTGACCGCAAGCGCCTCGACGAAAGCAGGCCCGTTTTTCGGCGTGATGACGGCCTGACCGTTGGGCTTGTTCAGATCCGACGCCATCTTGGCCAGGAACTTGCAGTAGGAGATGCCTGCCGAGGCGTTGAGGCCGGTGACCTCCTTGATGCGCGCCCGGATAATCGTCGCGATCTCGGTGGCGATCGGAATGCCCTGCTTGTTTTCGGTCACATCAAGATAGGCTTCGTCCAGGGAAAGCGGCTCGATCAGGTCCGTGTGCTCGGCAAATATCTCCCGGATCTGCGCGGAGACAGCGCGATAAGTGTCGAAGCGCGGCGGAACGAAGATGAGGTCCGGGCAGCGTCGTTTGGCGGTGACGGACGGAAGGGCGGAACGAACGCCGAAAGCGCGTGCCTCGTAGCTCGCTGCGGCGACAACGCCGCGCGCCGCGGAGCCGCCGACGGCGACGGGCTTGCCGCGCAGTTCCGGATTGTCGCGCTGTTCGACGGAGGCGTAAAAGGCATCCATGTCGACATGGATGATGCGCCGGACCCGCTGCTCGCCATCCGCACCCATCGCCATCGTCTCGATCGCGTCCTGTCTATCCATCGCCTTTGGCCGCGTACGCTCGCATCCTGCCCGCGTGTGTCATGTCCACATCGATCGCATCCGCGCGCCGACATCGATCCGGACGTTTCGCGCGCTCCGTTCAGTGGCCGATGCGCCGACCTTCGGCCAGCTCGCCACCTCGAAATACTGCAGGAGAGTCGCAGGAATGAAACGGGTCTTTTGCGCGGAGACGTAACGATCCCCCTGCGAATTCTGACCGTAGGTGTAGAAGCGCTGCGGCGTGATGAGGGCGAGACTGTCGCGCGCCCGCGTCATGCCGACATAAAGCAGCCGGCGCTCCTCTTCCAGTTCAGCGGTCGTTCCCGTGCCGAGATCGGACGGGATGCAACCGTCGATGACGTTGAGCATGAACACCGAACGCCACTCCTGACCCTTGGCCGAATGAATGGTTGAGAGGATCAGATAGTCCTCGTCGAGCAGCGGCACGCCAGCCTGGTCGCTGGTCGCGTCGGGTGGATCGAGCGTCAACTCGGTCAGGAAACGTTCCCGGCTCGGATAGCCGCTGGCGATCTGCTCGAGCTGAAGGAGGTCGCCCTTGCGCGTATCGGCATCCTCGTGAATGCGGTCGAGATGCGGCTCGTACCACATCCTGACCGTTCCGATCTCCGCTGGCCAGCCGGCCTCGGCTTTGCGCAAGGCGGTAACCAGCGTGACGAAGGCGGGCCAGTCGTCACCGCTCTTGGGTGGCGGCGGGATCTCGGCGAGCGACTGGAGCGGCTCGGGATCGGCCGCGATCGTGTCGAGGATTTTGCCGGCAGTCTGTGGCCCGATGCCCGGAAGAAGCTGGAGCAATCTGAACCCGGCGACGCGGTCGCGCGGGTTCTGCGCGAACCGCAGGACGGCCAGTAGATCCTTGACGTGGGCGGCATCGAGAAACTTGAGGCCACCGTATTTCACGAAGGGCACGTTGCGGCGGGTCAGCTCGATTTCGAGCGCGCTCGAGTGGTTGGAGCTGCGAAACAGCACAGCCTGCTGTTTCAGGGATATGCCGACCTCGCGGTTCGCCAGCACCTGCTCTACGATATAGGCGGCCTGATCCGTCTCGTCCTTGACGGTGACGAGCAGGGGCCGCTGCTCGGAGGCTCGATCGGTCCAGAGGTTCTTCGTATAGCGCTCGCGCGCAAGGCCGATGACGCCGTTGGCGGCCGCCAGGATCGGCTGCGTCGAACGATAGTTGCGATCGAGCGTAATGACGTCGGCCGGCTTCGGCGAGAACTCGTTCGGAAAATCCAGGATGTTACGGATGGTCGCCGCCCGGAACGAGTAGATGGATTGCGCGTCGTCGCCGACGACGGTCAGGCCGCGGCCGCCGGGCTTCAACGACATGAGGATGGCCGCCTGTAGGCGGTTGGTATCCTGATATTCGTCGACCAGCACATGGTCGAAGCGTCCGCCGACGTCGTCGGCCAGGTCCGGCTCAGCGACCATCTGCGCCCAGTAGAGGAGGAGATCGTCATAATCGAGCACGTTCTGCGCCTGCTTGGCCTCGACGTAGCCTGCGAAGAGCTCCTTCAGCTCATGCTCCCATTCAAGGACCCATGGATAGGAGGCCTTCAGCACTTCGCCGATCGAGGTCTCCGAGTTCACCACACGCGAATAGATCGCGATGCAGGTGCCCTTGGTGGGAAAGCGGTTTTCCGTTTTCGAGAATCCGAGCTGATGGCGGACAATGTTCATCAGGTCCGCGCTGTCCTCGCGGTCGTGGATCGTGAAATCGACACCAAGCCCGATCTGCTCGGCATACATGCGAAGCAGCCGCGCGCCGATGCCATGGAACGTCCCCGCCCATGCGAGCGCATCCGTCATGATCGCGGCACTGTCGCCGAGCACCTGCCGGCAGATCCTTTGCACCCGCCGCGTCATCTCGGTCGCCGCGCGGCGGGAAAAAGTCATGAGCAGGATGCGGCGCGGATCGGCGCCATTGACGATCAGATGCGCGACTCGGTGCGCCAGCGTGTTGGTCTTGCCACTCCCGGCACCTGCGATGATCAGCAGCGGGCCGCCGATCTGTCCGTCCGGAAGGCCCACGCCGTACTCGACCGCCGCGCGCTGGCCGTCGTTCAGTTTCTCCAGATAAGCCGCCATTTGTCCCCAGCACGCATAAGAAAATTTCCTGACCCTCCAGCGTCCGGATATCCCCTTGATGCCGCTATTGGATTCGTTTCAACGGCTTAGCGGTAGTGGGTTATCCGGGGCGGAGGCCCGATTGACTCACGAAACCAATCGGAACAAATAATGAACATATCAGCTTGAAGAACCGCTGGAAACCCTGAAGGAGCAACAATTCTGCCGTGGCCAACCATGCCCTCAATCCCGTGCTTGCCGAGCTTCGCGAGCGCATTGGCCAGCTTGAAGGTGGGCGCGCGCGCGCGCGCTCCGTGCTGCCCTTCGCGGTTCCCGATATCGACCGGGCACTGCCGGGAGGAGGGCTGGCCTTCGGGGCGTTGCATGAGATTGCCGGCGGCGGGGGCGGCACGGTCGATGGAGCGGCTGCGGCGCTGTTTTCCGCCGGCATCGCCGCCCGGACGAACGGAAAGGTCTTGTGGTGCATGACGCGCCCCGACCTGTTCTTCCCGGCGATCTCGCAGGCCGGCCTGCATCCTGACCGGGTCGTTTTCTGCGAAAGCGATCGGGAAGAGGAGGTGTTGTCTGCCATGGAAGCGGGGCTGTCCTTCGGCGGTCTCTCCTGTGTTGTCGGCGAACTGGTTCGCCTGTCGATGACCGCATCTCGCCGCCTGCAGCTCGCGGCGGAGAAGACCGGCAGCATGGGGATCGTGCTCCGCCGATGGCGGCGGCAGAACGAAGCGTCGGACTATGGGCAACCGACAGCTTCGACGACGCGGTGGCGCATCAGCACCCTGCCGTCGGAACGATTGCCGGTGGCGGGCGTCGGGAGGGCGCGCTGGCTGGCCGAACTGATGCGGGTCAAAGCGGGCGAGTGCGCCGAATTTGAAATTGGAGCCCCCGATGCCAAGGGTCGTATCTGTCTACTTCCCATATCTGGCGACCGAGCGGATCAGACGACGCGCTGGCGAAGCCTTGTCGGCTGAGAAACCGCTTGTTGTCATCGCGCGGCGCGGATCGAAGCGCTGGATTTCGGCGACCGATCCGGTTGCCTCGAAACTCGGCCTGCGCATCGGCATGCCGGCGAGCAAGGCGCAGGCCATGGTTGCCGATCTCCTGATGGTCGATGCAGCGCCGGCCGAGGATGCGGCCGCGCTCGAGCGGCTGGCGCTCTGGGCGCTCCGCCAATATAGCCCGGTGGTCGCCGTCGACGGCGTCGACGGTCTGGTGATCGATACCGAAGGCGCGGACCATCTCCAGGGCGGTGAGGATCTCCTCATCTCCGGCCTGGTTAATCGGCTGCGCGGTCGTGGGCTGACAGCGAGGGCGGCGGTCTCCGATACCTGGGGCGCTTCGCACGCCATCGCCCGGCTGATCTCGGCGGAGACGACTGTCGTTCCAGTTGGAAACGTCGCGAAAGCCGTGATCGACCTGCCGATCTTCGCCTTGCGGCTTCCGGGCGAGATGATCCAGGGTCTCCGTGTGCTTGGCATCGACACGGTCGGTCAGCTTTCCGCCATGCCGCGCGCGCCGCTCACCTTGCGCTTCGGCCCTGAGCCCGCCCGCCGGCTCGACCAGTTGTTCGGGCGGGTGGCGGAGCCGATCGAACCGATCCGCACGCCCGAACTGGTGGAGGTCTCGAAGAATTTCGCCGAGCCGATCGGCGCGCCGGAAACCATCGCCAAATATGTCCGGCGGCTGGTCGGGCAGCTCTCCGCCAGGCTTGCCGAAAACGGTCTTGGCGCGCGGCGCTGCGACCTCGTCATCCACCGCGTCGACAACACGCGTCAGCATCTTCGTGCCGGTCTCGCCAAGCCGGTGCGCGATCCGGCGCGTCTGTCCAAACTCCTGTGCGACCGTATCGAGAAAATCGATCCCGGTTTCGGCATCGAGAAGCTGGTGCTCGTCGCCGTCTTTGCCGAGCCGCTGGAGGAGCGGCAGGTCGCCTCGTCGCTGATCGAGGAGGAGGTGGCCGATATCACGCCGCTGGTCGATATCCTCGGCAATCGCGGCCACCGGCTGTTCCGGGTCGCGCCGGTAGCCTCCGATGTGCCGGAACGCTCCGTTCGGCGGCTTCCGGCGACGGCGCCTGACATCGGCCAGACCTGGGCCAACAAGTGGCCGCGGCCATCGCGGTTGCTGGCAAACCCGGAGCGCATCGACGTCATGGCGCTTCTGCCCGACCAGCCGCCGGCAGTGTTCACCTGGCGCGGTAAGAGACGGAGAGTTGTCCGCGCCGACGGGCCGGAGCGCATCTTCGGGGAATGGTGGATGCGGCCGCGAGAATTCCAGGCGGTGCGCGATTATTTCATCGTCGAGGACGAGCTTGGCGAGCGCTACTGGGTCTACCGCGCCGGCGACGGCATCGATCCGGAGACCGGCTCTCACCTGTGGTTCCTGCATGGGGTGTTCGGATGAAATACGCCGAGCTTCAGGTGACGACGCATTTCAGCTTCTTGCGTGGGGCTTCCAGCGCCGACGAGCTGTTCGCGGCCGCGGCCGCGCTTGGTATCGACGCTCTTGGCGTTGTCGATCGCAACAGCCTCGCCGGCATCGTGCGAGCTTGGGAGGCGGCGAAGACGACCGGCGTGCGTCTCGTCGTCGGATGCCGGCTCGATCTCACCGACGCCATGTCGGTTCTTGTCTATCCCATGGATCGACCGGCCTATTCACGCCTGACGCGGCTGCTGTCTCTCGGCAAGGCGCGCGGCGGCAAGGGCAATTGCCTGATCGATTTCGCGGACCTCGCCGAGCACGCCGCCGGCATGATCGGCGTGCTGGTGCCGGATGAGGTCGATGAGACCTGCGCGGTGCAACTGCGCAAGATGGCCGATCTCTTCGGTGACCGCGCCTATGTCAGCCTATGCCTTCGCCGCCGGCCGAACGATAAGCTGCGTCTGCACGGCATCGCCGCGATGGCGGCGCGCCATAGGATCCGAACGGTCGTCACCAACGACGTGCTGTTCCATGAGCCGGGCCGCCGGCAGCTTCAGGACGTCGTGACCTGCATTCGAGCGCGCACCACCATCGATGATGTCGGCTTCGACCGCGAACGCCACGCCGACCGTTTCCTGAAGGCGCCGGAGGAGATGCACCGACTGTTCGCCGACTATCCGGAAGCCTTGGCCCGCACCCGCGAAATCGTCGACCGCTGCAAATTCGATCTCAAGGAACTCCAGTACCAGTATCCGGAAGAGGCCATCGTGCCCGGTCTCGATCCGCAGCAGTCGCTGGTGAAATTCACATGGGAAGGCGCAGACGTGCGGTATCCCGAGGGCATCCCTGAAAAGGTCAGAAAGTCCCTGCGCGACGAGCTGGAGCTGATCCGGACGATGAACTACGCGCCCTATTTCCTCACGGTGTTCTCCATCGTCCGTTTTGCGCGTTCAAAAGGCATTCTCTGCCAAGGCAGGGGATCCGCCGCGAACTCGGCCGTCTGCTACTGCCTCGGCGTGACGTCGATCGATCCCGACACCAACGACTTGCTGTTCGAGCGTTTCATCAGCCAGGAGCGGGACGAGCCTCCTGATATCGATGTCGATTTTGAACACGAAAGGCGCGAAGAGGTCATCCAGTGGATCTACGAGACGTACGGTCGCAGCCGCGCAGCTCTATGCGCGACGGTCACCCGGTATCGCGCCAAGGGCGCGTTGCGTGACGTGGGCAAGGCGCTCGGTCTTCCCGAAGATATGATCGGTCAGCTCTCGTCGGGAATATGGAGATGGTCGGATGGCCTTTCCGAAAGCCAGTTGAAGGAGAACAATCTCAACACTGCCGATTACCGGCTGAAGCTGACGCTGGAACTGGCGCAGCAGCTCATGGGCGCGCCGCGCCATCTCGGCCAGCATCCGGGTGGGTTCGTCCTGACCCATGACCGGCTCGACAATCTCGTGCCGATCGAGCCGGCGCGCATGGACGATCGCCAGGTGATCGAATGGGATAAGGACGACATCGAGGCGCTCAAATTCATGAAGGTCGATGTACTCGCTCTGGGCATGTTGACCTGCATGTCGAAGGCATTCGCGCTGATGGCAGAGCACAAGGGTGATGTCCGCGATCTCGCCTCCATTCCCGCCGAGGATCCGCGGACCTATGCGATGATCCGCAAGGCCGACACGCTGGGCACCTTCCAGATCGAGAGCAGGGCGCAGATGTCGATGCTGCCGCGCCTGAAACCCCGCACGTTCTACGATCTCGTCATCCAGGTGGCGATCGTCCGGCCGGGGCCGATCTAGGGCGACATGGTGCATCCCTATCTCCGTCGACGCGAGGGGAAGGAGCCGGTCGAATATCCCACGCCGGAGCTGGAGGCCGTTTTATCGAAAACCCTCGGCATTCCGCTGTTTCAGGAGAGCGCCATGAAGGTCGCCATGGTCTGCGCAGGCTTCACCGGCGGGGAGGCCGACCAACTCCGCAAGTCGATGGCGACCTTCAAGTTCTCGGGCGGCGTCTCGAAGTTCAAGGACAAGCTGGTGGCTGGGATGGTCAAGAACGGCTACTCAGAGGATTTCGCAGAGCGCACGTTTTCGCAGCTGGAGGGCTTTGGCAGCTATGGATTTCCGGAAAGTCATGCGGCCAGTTTTGCATTGATCGCCTACGCGTCGAGCTGGGTCAAATGCCACCACCCGGACGCCTTTTGCGCCGCGCTTCTAAACTCGCAGCCGATGGGTTTTTATGCCCCCGCCCAAATCGTGTCCGACGCGCGAGCGCACGGCGTCGAGGTGCGGCCCGTCTGCGTCAACGCGTCTAGGTGGGACTGCACACTGGAAGACACCGGCGACGAGCGTATGATGGCGGTTCGCCTCGGCATGCGTATGGTGAAGGGCCTCTCGACCGCAGATGCGGCCCGGATCGTGGCGGCGCGGGCCGGCGAGCCGTTCTCCTCGGCTGACGATCTCTGGCGCCGATCCAGCGTGCCGACTGCCGCTCTGGTCAAGCTGGCGGAAGCCGATGCGTTCCTTCCGTCTCTCGGTCTTCAGCGACGGGACGCGCTATGGGCGATCAAGGCGCTGAGAGACGAGCCGCTGGCGCTCTGGACCGCAGCCGCCGAAAGAGAGGCGCGGCAGATCTCCGAGGCGCAGGAACCCGACGTTTCGTTGCCTGCGATGCGGACAGGCCACGAGGTCGTTGAAGACTATTCCCATGTCGGCCTGACGCTACGCCAACACCCTGTTTCCTTCCTGCGTGAGGATCTTCGCCGCAAACGGATCGTAACATGCGCCGAGGCAATGGCCGAGCGGGACGGCCGATGGCTGATGAGCGGCGGGCTCGTGCTCGTGCGCCAGCGGCCGGGCTCTGCCAAGGGTGTTATGTTTATGACCCTGGAAGATGAGACGGGCATCATCAACGCCGTCATCTGGCCGACGGTGTTCGAGCGCCAACGGCGGCTGGTCCTGTCGTCGTCCATGTAGGCGATCAATGGGAAAATCCAGCGAGAGGGCGATGTCGTGCATCTCGTGGCGCAGCGGCTGTTCGACCTATCGGAGGATCTCGGTCAACTCGGTCAGCGGGGGGATCGGTTTCCGCTTCCGCACGGGCGTGGCGATGAATTCGCTCATGGGAACGAGGCGCCGGATCCGCGCGTACAGCCCAAAGCGGCTGCACCGGTCAGAGATATTTTTGTACCTGATCTCCTGATCGACCGGCTGAAGGTCAAGAGCCGGAACTTTCACTAGAGGGGACTATCGAGCCTCCGGTTTCGGGCACGAATTGGTTCAAGAGCATTCTTGGCTTCTCCCGTCTTGCGCGGCAAGTGGCGGCGCTCGCTTGAAATCGGGCTTGTTTTCAGAAGTCGTGTAAGTGGCTCACCTCCGCATAGCCCTTCGCCTGATGCACCCTACAAAATAGATGATGACAAAGCTGCCGCGGCCGAAGACCTGCAAGAATAGATAATGAGCCGGCGCTGAGAGCCAAAGTGCGGAATGGCTTTGGGACCGCGGCAGATCAGCTCGGTGCGCCCGATGTTCCTTTTTACATAAACCTCTTCAGTGCGCTCTCCCTGCGCCACTTCTGCGTCGTGGAAAATGAGTTACATCCCGCTTGTTGCTTCTTGAAGCAGTCTCTCGTGGTAATCCCAGAACCCAGCCGTAAAGCGTTTCGCGAGCTGATTGTCCGCTCCATCGCTGCGGCGCATCGCGAGGAAACCGGCATCGATAAAATGCCCGAATGGCCGGACGACTACTCCCCGGCCTTGGTAATCGGTGGCAGAGGACGGGTCGATGATCGCGATCCCCACTCCCTCCGATACCAGCGTTAGTGCGGTGTGAGAAAGGCGTGTCTCGATCGTCGATGCCCTTGGAATGCCAGCCAGCGCGACTTCGACGCGCATGGCAAACAAGGTGCCCGGCTCCAGAGTGATCATCCGCTCACCTTCCAGATCCTCTGGCCCGATCGTGGATCTGTCGGCAAGCCTGTGGCCCTCCGGCATGGCGATCACGGCGGCTGCGGAACGGGATTCAGTTAGGAAGCCGGGGCGGTCCAACGGCCCATCTGCGAATCCTAGATCGGCCTGGCCGGAGGCAACGGCCTCGATGACCATGGTGGAGGGATAGCCATTAAGGGAAACATGGATGTTCGGACGGTCACGCAGGAAACGCGCGAGGTATCGTGGCATGATGCCGTTGGCGAGCGCGGGCATTACGGCGATGCGCAGCATGCCGGCATTCTGGCGACCGATCTCCTCGGCGAAGACCTTGATGCGGTTCAGCCGGCTGGACGCTGCCCGGCGTCATGTCCGTCGGCGCCGCGCAGATCGCCCTCAAATCCGCCGGCCTGCTGCCGGAGGGGCCGGTGGTGCTGGCGGGCAGCGGGCCGCTGCTTTATCTCTACGCCTCCCAGGTGCTTGCCGCCGGCGGCACCATCGACGCCATTCTCGACACGACGCCGCGCCGTAACTGGCTGCAGGCGGCGCCGCATCTTCCGTCCTTCCTCGCATCCCCCTATGCATGGAAAGGGCTCGGCCTGCTCTTGAAGGTGACGCGTGCGGTGCGGATATTCCGCTCCGTGACCGCGCTCGAAATCACCGGCAAGGAACGCGCCGATAGCGTAACCTTCACGGCGGGCGGGAAGACGATCTCGCTGCCGGCAAAGAGCATCTTCCTCCATCAGGGCGTCATCCCTCATGCCAATCTCGCGAATGCCGCCGGCTGCGAGATGGGATGGGACGACCGGCAAAAGTGTTTCGCGCCTGTCGTCGACGGGCAGGGCCGTAGCACAAGGCTTTCGATTTTCATCGCCGGAGACGGAAACGGTATCGGCGGCGCCGTGGTCGCGGAATTCGACGGGCGCATTTCCGGTCTTTCAGCCGGGCTGGAGCTTCTCGGCAAGCAGCCTGCGGAAGAAGTGCGACGCTATATCAGGCTGCGGCAGAAAGCATTGCGGGGCCGGGCCTTCATCGACCTGCTCTACCAGCCGGCCCCGTTGTTCCGGGCGCCGGTCGAGAGCGATGTGATCGCCTGCCGCTGCGAGGAGGTATCCGTCGGTCCCATCCGCGCCGCGGCGGCCGGAGGGGTTGCCGGCCCGAACCAGCTGAAAACCATGCTGCGCTGTGGCATGGGACCGTGCCAGGGCCGCATGTGCGCGGCAACCGTCACCGAGCTTCTCGCGGATGCGCAGCAGCGGTCCCAGGCCGATGTCGGCACCTATCGCCTCCGCCCGCCGATCAAGCCCGTGCCGCTCCCGGAAATTGCAGCGCTCCCTCATACGTCCGACGCGGTCTATGCCGTGACGGGCAGTCATTCCGGACATTGAACCCAGAAAGGTATCGAGAAATGGTCCAACGCTCTCTTCAAACGCCGATCATGCACCGGCTCGTCGAGCATAACGGCATCGTCTATGTCGGCGGCACGACCTGCGACGACGAAAGCCTCGACATGGGCGGCCAGACCCGCCAGATCCTCGCGAAACTCGACCGCTATCTGGCGGAAGCCGGCACGGACAAATCGAAATTGCTGACGGCCAGCATCTTCGTCACCGATCTTGGCAAGAAGCCGGATATGGACGCTGTCTGGAAGGATTGGCTGTCGCCGGGAAATCTGCCCGCCCGCGCCACCGTCGGCGTCGCCGATCTCGGCGGCGACACGATGATCGAAATTGTGGTCTCGGCTTTTAGGTAGCTGAGGATTTATTGCAGAACCAATCTCCAAGATGCGCATCTTCGATGCACCATTCCTGGCGCAGCACGAAAGGCTCGGTAGCAACAGATTTAAGGGGAGGCATCGCTGCAGAGCTGTCGTCCGGCCTTCAGCCCTGAAAACAAAAAACCGCGCGGTGATGAGCCGCGCGGTTTGTTCGTTGCGTCGCGACTAGTTATGCGGCGTGCGCTATGCCGGTGCGGGCCGGCTGGGATGCCGCATAGATGCCGCCCATCTTGAACTGGGAGAGCAACGCGCTGAGCGCGGCGGCCTCGGCGGCGAGGCCGTGGCTGGCGGCTGTCTGCTCTTCCACCATGGCCGCGTTCTGCTGCGTGCCCTGGTCCATCGTGTTGACGGCGGTGTTGATCTCCTGGAGGCCGGTCGATTGTTCGCGGGCCGCCAGAACGATGGCGTTCACATGGCCGTTGATCTCCTGAACCTCGCGCACGATGGCCTCGAGGGCAGCACCCGTCTCGTCGACCAGCGACACGCCGGAGCGAACCTGATCGCCTGAGGTCGTGATCAGCGCCTTGATCTCCTTGGCGGCATTGGCCGAGCGCTGCGCCAGTTCACGCACTTCCTGCGCAACGACGGCAAAGCCCTTGCCCGCTTCGCCGGCGCGGGCCGCTTCCACGCCGGCATTCAGCGCCAGCAGGTTGGTCTGGAAGGCGATGTCGTCGATGACGCCGATGATGTTGGAGATCTCGTGCGAGGACTTCTCGATGCCCTGCATGGCCGTGACGGCGCGGCGGACGACTTCGCCCGACTTCTCTGCACCGGCGCGGGTGCGCGAGACGAGCGAGCCGACTTCCTCGGCCCGACGGGTCGAGTCCTTGACGGTCGTGGTGATCTCTTCCAGCGCGGCGGCGGTTTCCTCGACGGAAGCGGCCTGCTGCTCGGTGCGATGGGCCAGCGCATCCGCGGAGCCACGGATTTCATTGGCGCCGCCGTCGATGGCCATCGCCTTCTCGCCAACCGTCGCCATGGCCTGATGCAGGCGGGCAACGGAATTGTTGAAGTCGATGCGCAGGCGGTCGAGATCGCCGGCGAAGGGGGCTTCGATGCGGTGGGCGAGATCGCCTTCGGCAAGGCGGCCCAGCGCGTCGGCGACGGTGTGCACGGCATGCGCGACGGTTTCGGCTTCCTGTGCCTTGATCGCGTCGCGCTGGCGGCGCTCCTGCTCGGTCAGGGCCTGATTGTCCTCCGCCTCGCGGGCCAGACGGCCGCGCTCGATGATGTTTTCGCGGAAGACGGTGACGGCAGCGGCCATCTGGCCGATTTCGTCGGCACGGTCGCGATCGGGAATCTCCTCGGAGACGTCGCCGCGCGCGAGCTTGCTCATCATTCCGGTCATGCGCACGACGGGCTTGATGACGAGGCGCGAGAGCAGAAGCGCCAGCACGCCGATCATGGCGAGAACGCCCACGACCGTGCCGATGGTGGCCGCAACGCGGAATTCGGAAATGCCGGCATAGGCCATGTCGCGGTCGACGATCAGGCAGAGATACCAGCTGTCGAGCACCGGCAGACCCTCGACCGGCACGAAGCTGACGAGGACGCGCTTGCCGCCGAGTTCGGTTTCCATCAGGCCCTTGCCGTCGATGGACGGGGTTTCCTGCGGGAACACGTCCGTCAGCGGCTTGGCGACCAGCTTGTCGTCGGGATGGACGAGAACCGTGCCCGACTTGTTGACGAGGAAGGCCGAGCCCATGCCGCCGAGATCGACTTCGCCGATCATGCCGAGAAGGCCCTGCAGCGGGAAGTCGGTGCCCGCGATGCCGATCAGCTTGCCGTCACGCTTGACCGGCGAAGTGGCGCTGATCACGAGTTTCTGCGTCGCCGAATCCACATAGGGATCGGTCAGGACGGGGCCGCCGCGCGCGACGGTGTCCTTGTACCAGCCGCGCTTGCGCGGGTCGTAGCCCTCGGGCATCTTGGCGTCGGGAAGGCGCGTCATGGTGCCGTCCTCGCCGCCGAAATAGACCAGCGCGAATTCGCGGCTCAGCAGCGGATTGTCGAAGCCCTTGAGAATTTCCTACGGCTCAGGTGCCAGGCCGACGCCCGCGCCGGCCAGTTCCGTCAGCATGACGCGCGCATTCAGCCAGTTGGCGATGCCATTGGCGGCAAGCTCACCGGAAGACTGGATTTCGGACGCAACGCCCTTGGAGATCGCGTTGCGCTGCAAGCTGTCGATATAGACCGAGAAGCCGCAAAAGGCCGCGACGACCGCAAGCGAGGCCGCCAGCAGTATCTTGGTCATGAGATTGAGACGTGCGTTCAAGGAATTCCCCCGTATCCCACCGTCGGCCGCAAGCCTCCAAAGGCCCGGATCCGACAGGTCAAAAATGTCTTGAAAATCGAGCCGTCATGGCGGTGCCGAAGCGAATGCTCCCAGGCGGCGAGAATGGAGGGATATCGTTAAAACTCGTCTAATGGGCCGGCGTAGATGGCTGCAGTGCGGTGTTCATCATGGGGCCATAGAAAGCCCGTGACGACACGTCCACTTGGAGGTTGTATAAACGCCATTGCGGCTATAAAACCTGTTAACTAAATTTTAATTTTTCGAATGTCTTTTCATCAGTCATTTCAGCACCTTTCCCGGATTGAGAAGTGCCGGGGCGTCGAGCGCGTCCTTTATCCGGTGCATCAGGGCGAGTTTCGCCGGGTCGGACAGAGCCGATAGGGGCGTCACCCGCTTCGCGCCGATCCCGTGTTCGGCAGAAAACGATCCGCCCAGCTCTCCGATGCCCCGGTAGATCGCGTCCTCGGCGGCACTCGCCTTTTCGGCCGGAATGTCGCTGCCCGCGCTGTTGAGCACGATGTGGAGGTTTCCGTCGGCAAGATGGCCGAAGACATAGGGATCGAACGCGGCATCGATCGCCTTTAGATCGGCGAGGCAACGTTCGAGATAGGACGCGACCTGCGAGAGGGGAATGGAAACGTCGTAGGATGGCGCACCGGGATGCTGTCGATAGATGAGGTCCGTGTCCTCGCGAAGCCGCCAGAGATCGGCCTCCTGCGCGCCCGAAAATGCGATGACGGCCGAGGTGTCGGGGTGAACGGCAATCACATCCTCGTAGATGCGGGCGAGCTCTGATTGCAGGGCGGTCTCGTCCGCGCCACCGAGCGTCATCAGGAGGTTGACGGGATGATCGGTGGCGTAGTCAGCGGCCGACCAGCGATGGTGGCTGGAGGTCAGGCGGAAATAGCTGTGCCAGATCGCTTCCGCAGCGCGCAGATGGCCGTATTCAGCATCGAGTCCACGGCGAACCGTTTCGAGTGCTGCATCCACCGAGGCCAGGCCGAACAGCACTGTCGCGGTGGCCAAAGGCTGAGGGTCGAGCTTGACGGCAATCCGCGTTATCACGCCGAGCGTGCCTTCCGCGCCGACAAACAGATGCTTCAGATCATAGCCGGCGGCGTTTTTCACGACGCGGGTCAGGTCGGAATAGACCGAGCCATCCGCAAGCACGGCCTCCAGCCCCAGAATGCGATGCCGCATGACCCCGGACCGGAAGGCCGAAATCCCGCCGGCATTCGTCGAAGCCATGCCGCCGATCGTCGCCGAGCCGCGGGACGGCAGATCGATGCCCGGCTCGAGGCGATGCTCTGCGGCTGCTGTCTGCAGCGCCTGCAGCGTCACGCCGGCTTCCACCACCGCAACGCGCTCGACGGGGCAGAGATGCAGGATGCGATTGAGCCGGGCGGTGGAAAGCACGAGTTCGCCCGATTTTGACAGGCTGCCGCCCACGAGCCCGGTTCGCCCGCCATGCGTGACGAGCGGCACGCCGTGGGTGCGGCAGCATCTGATAATGGCGGCAACCTCCCCGGTCGTGCCCGGGAGGACGATGGCGCCGGCGTCGAGATTTTCCGGCGCCACGCCGTAATCGATCATGGCGACCGCCTCTCCCTCCCTGAAATTTCCTGCACCGACGATGGTACGGATTTCGGCGGTGAATTCGGGCTTCAGACGGTGCATTGGACAGGTCCTGTCGATGGCATCGGGAAAAGGGGAGAGGCTGGCCTTGGGAGGTTCAGGGCATCTAAGCGCGAAGCGTGGCGTTTTTCTTCGCCGTCCAGGTGGCGATGTAGTCCATCAAGGCGGGGTTGAGGCAGTCGTAGGGCGCGAGATCGAGTTCGCGCAGACGGGTCCGAACGCTGTCCATCTGCGCCGGATCGGTGCCGCTTTCGATGATCGAGGAGACAAAGGCCGCAAATCCGGGCCTGGCCCAGCCGTTCTCTTCAAAACGCTCCGGATGCACGAAGGACAGGCCCTTGAACGGATGATCGCGCTCGACCGGGCCGTACATATGCACGCCGCATGCCTTGCAGGCATGGCGCTGGATGAGGGCAGCCGGATCGACGACTGCGAGCTTGTCGCCGTTTTCGACGACCTCGACATTGTCGGTCGAGGCGACGGCGACGATCGAGAAGACGGCACCATCAGGCTTCCAGCACTTGGTGCAGCCGCAGGCGTGATTGTGTGCGATGTCGCCCTTGATACGGACCTTCACCGGATTGCTCGCGCAGTTGCAGACGAGCATGCCACCGGAAAAGGCGGCATCGGTCGCTTTGAACCCGCTGTCGACGGACGGATGTATTGCGATGTTTGGCATGGGTTTCTCCTCCTTCATGACCGGCGCGGCATGCGCGGCCGAAAACAGGCACCGCCAGCGCTGGTGCGGCAGTGCAATGCATGGATTGTGAGGTGCAGGCGGTCTTGAACCCGCGCTCAGTATACCACGACGCCGCGGATGCTCTCACCCTTGTGCATCAGCTCGAAGCCATGGTTGATGTCCTCGAGCGGCATTGTATGCGTGATCATCGGATCGATCTGGATCTTGCCGTCCATGTACCAGTCGACGATCTTCGGAACGTCGGTGCGGCCGCGCGCGCCGCCGAAGGCCGTGCCCATCCAGTTGCGGCCGGTGACCAGCTGGAACGGACGCGTCGAGATTTCCTGGCCCGCACCCGCGACGCCGATGATCACGGACTTGCCCCAGCCACGATGCGACGATTCCAGCGCCTGGCGCATCACCTTGGTATTGCCCGTGCAGTCGAACGTATAGTCCGCGCCGCCGATCAGGTCGTTGCCCCGCTTCGTCATGTTGACGAGATAGGGCACGATGTCGTCGCCGACTTCCTTCGGATTGACGAAATGCGTCATGCCGAACTTTTCGCCCCATGCCTTGCGGTCGGGGTTGATGTCGACGCCGATGATCATGTCCGCGCCGGCAAGGCGCAGGCCCTGCAGCACGTTGAGGCCGATGCCGCCGAGGCCGAAGACGATGGCCGTCGAGCCGATCTCGACCTTGGCCGTGTTGATGACGGCGCCGATGCCGGTCGTGACACCGCAGCCGATGTAGCAGACCTTGTCGAAGGGCGCGTCCGGATTGATCTTGGCCAGCGCGATCTCCGGCAGGACCGTGAAGTTCGAGAAGGTCGAGCAGCCCATGTAATGGTGGATCTTGTCCTTGCCGATCGAGAAGCGCGAGGTGCCGTCGGGCATCAGGCCCTGGCCCTGGGTGGCGCGGATCGAAGTGCAGAGATTGGTCTTGCGCGAGGTGCAGGAATAACATTCGCGGCATTCCGGCGTGTAGAGCGGAATGACATGGTCGCCCTTCTTGACCGAGGTGACGCCCGGACCGACGTCGACGACCACGCCGGCACCCTCATGGCCGAGGATGGCCGGGAACAGGCCTTCCGGGTCGGCGCCCGAGAGCGTGAAGTCGTCGGTGTGGCAGATGCCCGTCGCCTTCACCTCGACCAGCACTTCGCCGGCGCGCGGGCCTTCCAGCTGTACGGTCATGATTTCAAGCGGCTTTCCGGCCTGAACGGCAACGGCGGCGCGTACGTCCATGGTATTTTCCTTCCAGAGTGTCCGTCGTTTCAGAGATTTGGCTACCGCGGCAGGTAGCGCGTCAGGCGGGCTTCAAGCAGCCGGACGAGGGTGATCAGCACCAGATTGATCAGGAGGTAGAGCACGCCGGCGATGGCGAAGACTTCCAGGATCGCATAGGTCTGGCTCATCAGGCGTTTTGCATGGCCGGTGATTTCCAGCACGGTGATGGTCGAGGCAAGGCTCGTTCCCTTGACGACGAGCACGAGCTCGTTGCCATAGGCCGGCAAGGCCTGCCTTATGGCCAGTGGGAACGTGATCCGGCGAAAACACAGGAGCCGCGACATGCCGCAGGCCTGCGCCGCCTCGACGAGGCCACCTGGTATCGACAGGAGGCCGCCGCGCAGGATTTCCGACGTATAGGCGGCGGTGTTGAGCGCCAGCGCCATCACGGCGCAATGAACGCCATCGCCGATGACCCACCAGAGGATGGGATTGTCCCGCACGGCGGCAATCTGACCGAGGCCGTAGTAGAAGAGGAAGAGCTGGACGAGCAGCGGCGTTCCCCGGAAGACGGTGCTGTAGCCCTTGGCGAAGCCGCTGACGAACCGGTTTTTCGAAAGCCGCATGACGGCGAGCGCAAGGCCGAGATTGAAGCCGACGGCCACGGCGGCCAGCGTCAGGACGGCGGTCAGCCACAATCCCTTGGCAAGGGTCGGAACGGCAAGCTGGATGAGATCGAGATCCATGGCCTATGTCCTCGTGCGGGGGCGCAGAAGGCGCTCGATCCGGTCGAAACCACCCTGGCTGACCAGCGTGATGACGAGATAGACGACAGCCGCGATGAAATAGAAAATGAAGGGGTGGCGGGTGGAGCCGGCGCCGACGAAGGCGGCACGCATCAGTTCCTGCAGGCCGACGACGGACACGAGGGCGGTATCCTTGATGGTTGTCTGCCAAACATTGTTCATGCCCGGCACGGCAATCCGCAGCATCTGCGGTGCGATGATCCGGCGGAAGATGCGTCTACCGGGTATACCGAGCGCGCGGGCGGCCTCGATATGGCCCCCGGGAATGGCGGCAAGCGCACCGCGCACGACCTCGGTGGAATAGGCGCCCGATATGGCCGCGATCGCAATGACGGCGATGACGAAGGCATAGCCGTTGCCGGCCAGTCCCTCATAACCAAAGGCCGCGGCGACCTGCCCGACGAACTCGACGGAGGAGAAGAAGAGAAGATAGATGATCAGGAGCTCGGGCACGCCGCGCACGATCGACGTGTAGAAATCCACCGCCAGTGTCAGCGGGAAGAGCCGCGCCCATTTGATCAGGCCGCAGGCAATGCCGATGACAATGCCGAAGGCCATGCTCGCGACGCCGACGGCAATGGTGATCGCCGCGCCGCGCAGGATTGCGGCTATCCAGCCGCCTTCCCAAACCTGCCATAATCCAAATTCCATCGGATCCGCCCAAACCTGTCTGTTGTCCTGTCGGAGGTGGTGTCTCCCGGAGGCTTTCCGGGAGACACCATGTCGGCGTTACTTGCAGGGGCGGGAAATGTCCGTCTTGAACCAGGTCTGGCTCGCCTTACCGATGGAGCCGTCGGCGACCAGGTCGCAAAGCGCCTTGTCGATGCGCGCCTTCAGCTCGGTGTTTTCCTGGGCGATGCCGACGCCGATGCCTTCGCCAAGCGTCGCATCGGAGGAGCTGGCGATCTTGACATCGACGAGCTGGAAATCCTTGCCTTCCGGCTTGGCGAGGAAGTCATCCAGCGCGGACTTGTCGGAGAAGGCTGCATCGATGCGGCCGCTGGCGAGGTCAATCTGCATCTGGTCGAGCGTGTCATAGGTCTTCAGATCGGCGTTCGGCGCGTTCTTCTCGAGATAATGCGCGTGGGTCGTGCCGGCCTGCACGCCGACCTTCCTGCCGTCGAGCGCCTTGATCAGGCTGTCGAAATCCTTGATGCCGGCAAGGTCCGACGTCTTCGGCGCGACGAACATGTTGGCGAGTTCGGCATAGCCGATGGAGAAGTTGATCTCCTTCTTGCGGTCCTCGGTGATCGACATGCCTGAAATGATCACGTCGAAACGCTTGGCCTTCAGCGCGGGAATGAGGCCGTCGAAGGCCTGCACGACGAACTGGCACTTCATTTCCAGCTTGGCGCAGAGCAGGTTGCCGACATCGGCATCGAAGCCGGTGACGTTGCCGACGGCATCGGCCATGCTCCAAGGCGGATAGGCGCCTTCCGTTCCGATCGACAATTGGCCCTCCGCGGCCTGCGCGGTGGTGAGGCCGGTGGCAAAGAGCGTGGCGAGCAGCAGACTTTTCAGCTTCATGTTCTGGTTCCCCATGTTGAGCTTCGTTGTCGGGTGGGTGAGGCCGGCGGCTGTCAGAACGTCCGGGCCAGGAACTGGCGCATGCGTTCGGAGCGCGGATTGGTGAAAACCTCCGCCGGGGCACCCTCTTCCTCCACCTTTCCCTGATGGAGGAAGAGGATCTTGTGCGAGACCTCGCGCGCGAACTGCATTTCATGCGTCACGAGGATCATCGTGTTTCCTTCTTCGGCCAGTTGCCGGATCACCCGCAGCACCTCGCCGACCAGCTCAGGATCGAGCGCGGAGGTCGGTTCGTCGAGCAGGATGAGTTTCGGGCGCATCGCAAGCGTGCGGGCGATGGCGGCGCGCTGCTGCTGGCCACCCGAGAGCTGGCCGGGATATTGGGCGTGCTTGTCGGAGAGCCCGACCTTCTTCAGCAGCGCATGGGCGTGATCGACAGCCGCCTGCCGCTCCTCCTTCAGCACATGCAGCGGCGCTTCGACGATGTTTTCGAGCACGGTCATGTGCGGCCAGAGATTGAAGTTCTGGAACACCATGCCGACCCGCGAACGGATGCGCTCGACCTGCCGCATATCGGCCGGAACGGCATTGCCGTCCGCCGTCTTCTTCATGCGGATTTCCTCGCCGTCGATGACGATGCGTCCGTCGTTCGGCTGTTCGAGCAGGTTGATGCACCGCAGGAAGGTGCTTTTCCCCGAGCCGGAGGAGCCGATCATCGACACGACCTCACCCGGCTGCGCGGAGACGCTGACACCGTTCAGCACGGGCAGGATGCCGAACCGCTTGTGGATGCCGTGCACCTCGATCGCCGGCCGTTCGGCAAGCCTCGGGCCGTTGACGTCCGCATGGGCGACGACGGTCACGGCTGCTGCTGCCGGAACGGTCTTTTCCGGGCCGGCACCGCCGACCGCCTTGAGGTCGGCGAAGGCGCGGTCGAAATAGCGCAGCGATGCGGCAAGGCATGCGCGCTGCCAGTCTGCGTCTTCGGGAATGAAGGTGGCGCGCAGGGTTTCCTTGATCCTGCCGCCGAGCGACGTGTCGACCTTGCCGAACAGGTGAAGCCAGTTATCGGCCTGCACCGCGTCCGAAACGGTGGCGCCATCAAGCGTGCCGCATTCGACCACCAGCGGCAGGACACGGGCCTTCGGCAGCGCGGTTCGCACGGCCGCTGAGACATAACCGGTCGCGGTCGCGGCAATGCCGGTATCCGTCGTTGCGTTTGCGCCGGTGACGACGATGGAAAGGGCAGGGCCGAAGATGCCGCGTCCCCAATCCAGGCCGGCATGCTCGCTTTCGGCGACGGAGAGCAGCGCCGGATAGCCATAGGGACCGGCACCCGTGTGCAGGTCGAAAACGACGACCTCGGCCGCCTGCTGCGCAAAGGTCGTGAGGATGTCGATCAGGGTGCGGTTGGACCAGACGGGGCCGTCGCCGCCATAGAACAATCCATCCGGAAAATCGTACTGACCGGCTTCGATGATCGGAGCAAGGCCGGCATAGCCGCCGGAACGCCGCTTGGCCTCGTCATAGGCCTCCATGGCCGTATCGTGCGCCGGCCCTTCCTGCACGGGACAGACGAGCGCGCCGTGCAGGGCGCCATAGCGCTCGTTTTTCGGCGGCGCCTTCTGCCAGTCGATGAAGTTGCGGTTGAGGTCGACATTGTCTTCATTCACCCGGCGTGACCATGCGGTGCCCCAGGGGTTGATGAGGTGGATGGCGAGGACGGCGGTATCGTCGGGAAGCTGCCAGGGCGTGTTCTGGGAGAGCCAGGCGGTCTGGCAGGCCGAGCCGAACGGACCTTCGACCCCGTGGGTGCCGGAAATCAGCACCATGAGTTTGCGGGCATCCTCGCGTCCGAGATAGGCGACATCGGTCGCAAGCCGCTCGCCATCTGGGCCATGCAGCGGGTGCAGATATTCGACGAGGCTCGCGCCGGCGGTGCGCGCTGCGGCGAGGAAACGGGTGCGCAGAGCGGAATAGTCGCCGGAAAACAGATCGGACGGCGTCGATAGGGACATGCGATGTGGCTCCCGGTTTGCTTTGGGCAGACTTGCGTTTGCGCTCATGGTTCGTTCCCTCGGACCGTGGATCGGCCCCTGTTCTGCTTGTCTGATTGGGGCGGCGCTGCGGCGCGTCACTCCGTGGCGAGGGCGGTCAGCGCCTCGATGAAACGGTCGTTTTCGGCGCGGCTGCCGATCGTCACGCGGATGAAGGTTTCGTAGCCTGCCTCCTTCCACGGCTTGATGATGATCCCCTTCGACAGGAAGTGATCCAGCGCCGCCCGGCTGTCCCAGCCGACATCGATGAAAAGGAAGTTCGTCTGCGATCCGGCGAGGCGAAAGCCGAGGGCCGCGACGCGCTGGGAAACCCGCTGCCGTTCCTGCTTCAGTGCGGCGACCGACGCGCGCATCCATGCTTCGTCCTCAAGCGCGGCGAGGGCGGCGGTCTGCGCGGCGGCATTGACGTTGAACGGTGTCTTGGCCGCGGTCATGGCGCGCGCCAGGCGCAGGTCCGACGTCACGGCATAGCCGACACGCAGGCCGGCAAGCCCGTAGGCCTTGGAAAAGGTCCGCAGCACCACCCAGGAGAGATTGGTCCTTGTAAGGGCGGCAAGTCCGTCGGGTGTATCGTCGTCGGTGAACTCGAAATAGGCCTCGTCCAGCACGAGCAACGTTTGTGGCGGAACCGCCGAGAGAATGCGCGTGAGGCCGTCACGGTCGAGCGCTGGCCCGACAGGATTGGACGGCGACGACAGAAAGAAGATCGCCGGTTTTTGCGCAAGCATGGCGACGATCGCGGGAATGTCGAAATCGAGGTCCGCTCGCATGGCGACTTTCTCGACCCGCGCGCCGTTGGCGAGCGCCTCGATCTCGTGCAGGCCGAAGCCAGGACAGAGCGTTGCGACGAAGGCTTCGGGACGAAGAATGGCGCGGCACACCGCGGCGATCATTTCCTCCGAGCCGTTGCCGACGACGATGCGGTCCGCGGGAACGTCGAGCTTGTGGCTGAGGGCCGTGCGCAGCGCCGTGCAGGCCGGGTCGCAATACCGTGCCGGATTGAGGCCGGCGAGGGCGGCGGCGACCTTCGGCGAACAGCCGTCCGGGTTCTCGTTGCTGGCAAGAGCGGCAATGTCCTGCCGGCCGCTGTGCTTCTGCGCGGCGGCGATATTCATGCCGGCATTGTAGGGCGGCAGCCCGGCGACATGCGGGTTGAGCGGAATTTCGTCTCGGAGCATTTTCGTCACGGGTTCTCCTTGGGGTGGCGAGGCACCCCCGGTTCAGGCCGCAGCCTTTTATTCACAGTCGCTACAGATCGAGCACGAGCGAGGATTTCGGCCGGGTACAGCACAGCAGCACCCGATCTTGTGGGATCACGTCGAGCGGCTCCTCGAAATAGTCGACCTCTCCGGAGACGAGGCCCTGTTCGCAGGTTCCGCAGACCCCCGCCCGGCAGGAGAATTCCGGCTCGATGCCCTGTGCCTCCAGGAAGGTGAGGATGGATTCACTCGTGCCGTCCCAGGCGAGCCTGCGCCCGGATTTATGAAGAACGATATGAGGTCCGTCGCCTGCGGGGGATTGGTCGGCCGCCGGCGGTTTCACGGGTTGCGGTGTTGTCTGCGCGGCCTCCGTGAGAAGGCTTGCCGGGCCGAAGAACTCATAGGCAATACGTTCCTTGCGGACGCCGAGGCCGGTGAGGATGCCATAAAGCGCCTGCATGAAGGGGGGCGGGCCGCACATGTAGATGTCGTAATCGTCGAGCGGCAGAAGCTCCTGGAGCGTTGCGCGCGTCAGGAACCCTTGCGAATGGCATCTCATCGTGTCGAGGTTGGCGCTGTCTGCGAAGCGGTAGCAGAAATGCACGGTGACGCCGGGCCTGAGGGCGGCAAGCTGTTCGACCTCGCCGCGCAGGGCATGGACGGCCCCACTGTCGCAGGCGTGGATGAACCAGACGGGCCGGTTGCTTTCCCGTGCCAGCACATCAAGCATCGAGACCGTGGGCGTCAGCCCGACGCCGCCGGAGAGCAGCACGACGGGCCGACTACTCGCGGTGTCCAGCTTAAAGGCGCCGCGCGGCAGGTCAATTTCGACGACGGCGCCGGGCTCGATCTCGTCATGCAGCCAGCACGAACTCACACCTGCCGGAACGCCCTGCGACGGTGCGGCCTCACGCTTCACAGTAATCCGGTACGTGCCTTCCTCGCGCGGCGACGAGGAGACCGTATAGTTGCGCAGGACATGGCCACCCTTCCTGTCGGGAACCCGTATCGTGAGGAACTGTCCGGCCTCGAATGGCTGCCAGTGCTGCCGGTCGAGAGGGGCAAGTCGGAAAGATGTGATGGTGGTGCTTTCGCGCACTTTCGAGATCACTTCGAAGGGGCGGAAGCGCGAGGCCGCGGCGTCCAGCATTCGGGCGATCCTTACTCAGCCGCTGCGGTGGCAGGCCCGGCTTGCGCTTCGGCGGCGATCATCTGGGCGAGCTTGCGGCGGAAGCGCATCGGGCCGACGTCGATCTTCAGGTCTAGGTTCGGCGTCTGTTTATTCGCCATCCCGTGATGGACCGCCTCCAGCACGACGCGGTCCTCCTCGAAGGCGCCGCGCACCGACTTGGCGAAGCTCTCGGAAACCTTGGCATCGTCGGGCGCGAAATTGCGCATCTGGAACCAGTAGTATTTGGTACGGTTCTCATCGACCGGCGTCATGAAGTTGTAGCTGTCCATGAGGAAGGTGTTTTCCGGCAGCGCGCGGCCTTCGCCGCCCGTGTGGGCCGGGGCGAAGATCGCCTTGATGATGGCGTTGCTCGGATAGCGGACCTCATAGTGCTGCTTGCGGTCCGTATTGCCTTCGAACTGTAGGAAGGGGGCATAAAAGGGCGCCGGTTCGGAGTCGATCATCCAGCGCCAAACGGTCACTCCATCGTCCTTCACGGTCGTCTCCAGCGGCGTTTCCTCGCAGGCCGAGCTTGCGAAGGACGACTGATGGACCCAGGCGACGTGGGACGGATCGAGCAGGTTGTCGGTCATGTAGAGGTAGTTGCAGTTGAGCGTCATCGACTCGCCGCGATTGATGCCCCAGGCCGGATCGTCGAAATACTCCACCTCGAAAATGTCCTTCGGGTCGGCTTTCTCCGCCTCGCCCATCCATATCCAAAGCAGGCCGTATCGCTCGTGGACTGGGTAGGAACGCACCTTGGCGACATGGGGAATACGCTCTGCACCCGGAACGCGCGTGCAGGTGCCCGAACAGTCAAAGGTCAGGCCGTGATAGCCGCATTCCACGTCGTCGCCCTTGATGCGGCCCATGGAGAGCGGCAGCTTGCGATGGGGACAGGCATCCTCCAGCGCGGCGGCCTGACCATTCTGCAGGCGGTAAAGAACGATCTTTTCGCCGAGGATGGTGACGGGCTTCAGCTCTCGGCTTACCTCGTGATCCCAGGCCGCGACGTACCAGGCATTCTTGAGAAACATCTCGCTCTCCTTGCGTTTTGATAAGCGAATGTTCGTTGTTTTCCCGGCGCCAACAAGTTGCCAGCTGCTGCGTTCTATTTTAGAAAATCTAAATTGGGATGTGTCGCGGGAGGAATGTGTAACGATGTCGAACCCGTCCTTGCGCGGCTTGCAGGCCTTTGAAGCCATTGGACGATGCGGCTCGGTGAGTGCTGCCGCGGAAGACCTGGGCGTGTCGCCGGGAGCCGTCAGCCAGCTGGTGCGCAATCTGGAGCAGTGTCTTGGATTAACGCTTCTGGAGCGGCGCGGCCGGCGGGTGGAATTATCGTCCTGGGGACGGCTCTATTATCGCGAGGTTGCGAAGGGTTTTCAGCAGCTTTCCCATGCCGCCAACGTCCTGACGCGTGCGCGGAACGAAAGCGGCATCGTGCTCAGCGCCCTGTCCTCGGTCGCCAGCCGTTGGGTCAGCCGCAAGATCTTTGATTGGCAGTCGCTCTGTCCGGGCTCGAACGTGCGCATTCTCGGCCAGGAGCAGGAGCCCCGCCTCGGCGCGGAGGAGGTGGATTTCCGCATCACCTACGGCCGGCGCTCCTATGCCCACGAACACGTGGCGGCCCTGTTCACCGACTGGGTCGTGCCGGTCTGTTCGCCTGCGCTCATTGCAAACGGGGCTCCGAGCTGTCCGCAGGACATCCTCACATTTCCCCTACTCAATGTGGAATGGGAAGCGGACTACAAGGCTTCGCCGCAATGGAAGGACTGGGCAAGCCTCATCGATGCCGATGGCCGGCAGACCTTTTCCGGCCTTTCCTTCACCCTTTCGAGCAGCGCCATCGACGCGGCAGCCAATGGCAGGGGGTTCGTTCTTGCGCAGGTTTCCATGGTGCAGGACGAGATCGCCGCCGGCAGCCTGATCGTGCCGTTCGATATCCGCATGAAGTTGTCCGAGAGCTACTATCTGGCCTGGGACAGGACCGCCCTCGAAAAGCCGTTCGGCCAGCGGTTCCACAAATGGCTTGTTGGCATTGCGCGACAGCAGGATCAACAATCGGCGCCAACCGTTCTACCTAGCATCGTGTCATTGTCTTGAAGAGGCAAATGGAGCCAGCATGTCGGCGATCGCTGCCTCGGTAGTTTGGCTATAGGTCTGACATGAAGTATGACGCGACGGGCCGAGATCCTTGTCGTGGCGGTGCTTGTGAATGAGGCCGGCGAGGTTCAGGCAGTGGTCGAGAACTTTGGAAAAGATACGGCCAATGTGAGGCTGTTGACGGATTTTACAGTTCCGGCCTACAAGACTGCACGTCTGAACGTGCTAACAGGGTCACGTTCGGTTAAGCTCACCGGGTTGTCTCTTCCGAAGCCGGCGGATGCGCAGCTGCACGAGATAGCCCTCGAGGAAGCGTTTGGTTCACGGAGCAAACGCCCCACCGGGCCTATTCTCGCGAAGGGGGTCGCCAAATTGACGCGTTGAGTATCTCGGTCGCCTTGCGAAAATGAGCGTAACTGGCCTGTCGGGTCGGCTGTAGCGCTTTTATCTATTGTGCCGACGTCGGTTGCTCAATCCTTCGACAACCTTCTTCCTTCTTCAACTAGCGTTAGGCTATCAACAAGGTCGAGCTTATGACGGGCGTTCAAATCCGCTTGCCGGAAATCATCGAGGTTTTGAGCAAAGCGCTCGATATGACCGAGGGGTGCAGTCTGGCTCGCTGACGCACGAATAGCTCTCTGGTTGAACTGCCCCCCATTTCAACCGGACAGTCGGCATAAGCAGAAAGGCTCAAGCACAGGCTTATGTCTAACGCGTATCGACACGTTGAATTGCTGACGGGAGATGTCCGCCGCAGGCGGTGGACAACCGAACAGAAACTGACAATCATCGAGGTATGGCCTCTTCCTGAAAGTGCAGCACGCTTTCCATTCCGATATTGATGCGCTCTACGACAATCCCGATCTCGACGACTTGCTGCCGGATCTGAAGGGCAGGCGGCGGCTCAACTTAATACGACAGGATCTCGCCGACCTCGGTGTCGCCGGGCTGGTGGAGCACGTAGAGCCGGTCTTCACAAAAGACGCAGCGCTGGACCTGCCGACGGCTCTCGGCTGGCTATACGTGGCGGAAGGCTCGAATCTCGGCGCCGCCTTCCTATTGAAGGAGGCCGTAAAGCTCGGGTTTTCGGAAACCTCGGGCGCACGTCATCTAGCGGGCGCGCCGGAAGGCCGCGGCCTGCATTGGCGTACCTTCATGGCGGCTCTCGACACGGTCGCTCTCTCCCATGCGGACGAGGGGCGTGTCGTCGCCGGAGCGGAAGCCGCCTTCCGCCGCACCAAGACGCTGGTCGACACGATCTTCGGCGAAGCGGTTCCGGCCTGATCGCACAAGGATGTCAAATTCAGGGCGGGATAAGCCCGCCTCGCATTCAGGGGCCGGTCGGGCTGGCAAAATGGCGGGCTCGCGGGGCCGATGTCTCACTCGGCCAAACGTAGGATGAAGAGGCCCAACGCAACTTGGAAGGCGATCGATAAGAAGACGAACAGAAACCAAAGGGTAAAAATACTCAGACGCTTATGTTTCACCAAACGGGTCCCGTTTTTGAAATTTGTCAAATCTCTCCTAGGCCGGGTCTGTCGCGTCTCTCTTGTCGGAAACATCAGGTAGCCACTTGACATGCAGCGGCGCAACGCCGGCACATAACGGTGCCGTCCAAACCGGGCCGACCTATCAGGTCCAAGCGAAACCAGAAGCCGGCCACCGGTCGGACCTGTGGATGTCCCACTAGAGCACGCCCGGATAGCCGCCGCTATGGATTGGGAGTGATCACATCATGCGACACAGGACTTAGGCCCGAAGTAGAGGGCTACGCCGATATCCTGTCAGAGCGGTGTAGATGATCAATCGCCGTAATCAGTTCTTGTCCAGTGCTGAAGCGGGTTACGAGCGATTGCAGCACTTTAGCCTCCTGGTTCAGCGAAAGGCTGGCTGCAGTGGCCTCCTCTACCATCGCCGCGTTCTGCTGCGTCACCTGATCCATTTGATTGACGGCAGCATTGATCTCTTTGAGGCCGACGGCCTGTTCCGATGCTGAAGACGAGATTTGACTGATCAGACCGTTTATCTGCACAACTTGTCCCGTGATATTCTCTAGCGCATTGCCAGCCCGACCAACAAGCTCGACGCCTTCGCGCACGTGCAATTCAGAAGCGGTGATCAAGTCCTTGATCTCCTTGGCGGCCTGCGCCGAACGCTGCGCCAGCTCTCGGACTTCCTGGGCGACGACGGCAAAGCCCTTGCCGGCCTCGCCCGCCCGAGCAGCCTCTACACCGGCGTTGAGCGCCAGCAGATTGGTTTGAAACGCAATCTCATCGATGACACCGATGATCTGGGAGATTTCGCCGGACGAGCTCTCTATACTTTTCATTGCGGCAATCGCCTGCTGCACCACTTCGCCCGATTTGGTAGCGTCACCACTGGCATTGGCCACTGAGAGGGCAGCCGTGCGGGCATTGTCGGCACTGAAATTGACCTGGGAAGTAAGCTCATCGAGCGCCGCCGCCGTCTCCTCCAGGCTTGCGGCCTGTTTTTCAGTGCGGTGCGAGAGTTCGGCCGCACCCGTGGAAATTTCGTTGGAACCATTGTTGATATTAGAGACCGACGCGTTGATCGTCTGAACCGTCTCCTCGAGGCTTGTCATCGCGGAGTTGAAATCGGTCTTGATCTTGGTGTACTCGACTGGAAACTCACCGGATAAGCGGTACGACAGTTCGCCAGAAGACAGTCGGGCAAGCCCCTCGGCCAGTCGCGCGACAATGGCGCGCTGCATCGCACTAGATGCCTGGCGTTCGGCTTCGGAGCGGGCCCGCTCCTGATCTGCCATCGAACGTTGGCTCTCCGCTTCGACCTCAAGGCGCTTCGTGTCGCTAAGTTGATGGCGGAAACCCTCCAGTGCCTTCGCCACCGCCCCGGTCTCATCGGTGCGCTCCTGGCCACGAACGGGCTTGTCATAGTTTCCAGCGCTCAACATCTGGACGTCGCCCACCAGAGTTGTGAGTGGCATCTGAACGAAATAGCGGATGGCAGCCCACAGACCGGCAAGCACGACGGCCAGCACGACCAGCCCGCCGACAACCATCATGAAGGTCTGCTCCTTAACCGGGGCATTGATGATCGAATGCGGGATGTCCACCAGCAACACCCAGGTTGTATTGACGTCCGGCAGGGCGACTGGATAGACGACGCGGTCGAAGGGCTCATAGTCGGCGGCAGTGAGGTTGGGGATGAAACCCGCTTTTCGGGACGACAGTGCCTCCTTGATCGCGTCACTGCCGGTTCCTTCATAGTCTTTCATTTCCATATCCGGCCGTGGAGCGACTAGCCATTTGCCAGACTGCGTGAGGACAAGAACGCGGCCCGAACCAAATGGCTTTAGTTCTGAGACTCGCTCGGTGAGCGTCGACAGGGAAACATCGATGCCACTGACGCCGATCAACTTGCCGTTCGAGTTGACGGGGTAGGCAATCGACGAGATGGGGATGTTGTCGCCCGTTCCGGTTTCAAGGAAGGGCGCGGTCATGGCGCCTTTACCGCTCTTCGCGGCCAGCGCGTACCATGCGCCCTCTGGGTCGGCTTCGAAGGTGGTCAGGCTGATGCCCTCCTTGCCCTTCGTCCAGTTGGGATTGAACGTACCGGTCTTGCTGCCGCCGAATTGCTTGTTGCCCATGTAGTCCGCGGCTTTGCCGTCGAAGGCGTCCTTGTCGGACGCAAACCAGCTTCCAAAGGCAATGTCGTTTCGCTCCACACTTACCTTCAGAAGATCGATGACGGTCTTGCGATCGAGGTATTGACCTTGATGACCGTTCCCGATGATGCCGGCGGTAGAACGGGCTGCGCTTGCCAACTCGCCGATCGCCCCTGCGATATCTGCGGCGATTGCGCGTGCCTCGATGTTCGCTTCATTACGGATCAGCGACTGGACCCTTTCTCCAGATTGGGAAATCAGAACAAAGTTGGATGCCAACAGAACGGCCGCGATCGTACTACCGGTCACTGCGATCAGTTTCGTCGCGAGCGACTTTGAATGCATATTGAACATGGAATCCTCACAGGCTGGGGCGTTCACCGCGGAGCCACGGCGACTTGATGCTATCGAAATTTGGGAGAGAACTCCGTCATGGAGGATTGGCTGCGGCGACCGGTCTTTGAGAGCAGTCTTTGCTCTCGCGTATGCGCATCTCGTCTGCTCAAACGTCAAAACCGCCGACATGCTGGTCATGACGGACGATAACCGATCCATTGCACGCACTGATGTAACCAGGTGACTTGGCTGAAATTGACCTTTCCTGAGTTGGTGGTTGCTTATCGTGCCGTGGCGCCACTACCGCTTTTCCGGCGATGGATCGGCTTATGGAAATGATTTGATGTTTCTCTTCATTATCCCACCCAAGACCGTTCGAAGATAACGCAGGATGCAAAGCCAGATGGGCCGAATCTCGGGGTAAAGCGATGATGATGAGTCCGCCGCTCTCCTGATTTCCGCCTGCTCCGAATGGCAAATGAACAACGGCATGCGTCTTCCTCCATGCCACTTACACAGGCTTCTCACTCACGCTCTGGCTTGTCGTGTCGTCCTTGAGGCAAGGCCAATGCGTTCTCGCCCTCTAGCGGGTGCGTATATACTCCCCTGCCCATGCCGCAGATGAATATCCCCACAGACGCATCGTCCCAGCGCGGGTCCGGCCGCACGCTGCGGGATGGCGCTCGCTGCGTCCGCCGCGCCTCGAAGGAAACGGGCACCACCTTTCGGCCGCGACTGAACAGCAAGTCGAGCGCATTGCGGATCATCGGCATTCTCCATTTTGCCGACAGGGTACGATCGATTGTAATGTAAAGGAAATTTGCATTATAAATGCCTGTATTTCCATTTTTTTGCCTGGAGGCCCTGTCCAGGTTGCCTTCCCGTATCAAGAGCAGAAGAAATAAACTTTCCAAATGCCATCATCATATGAATAAATTTTTGTGATGACGGTGCGCCCTATAACCTGTTGGTCATTCAGCGTCCCACAGATGGAGGAGCACAATGACGGACGACATGCTGCATGTGATGAAATGGCACAATGGCGAGAAGGAATATTCCCCCTTTTCCGATGCCGAGATGACGCGCCGCCAGAGCGACGTGCGGCGGTGGATGGCGGAGAACGACGTCGATGCGGCGCTGTTCACCTCCTATCATTGCATCAACTACTACTCCGGATTCCTGTACTGCTACTTCGGCCGCAAATACGGCATGGTCATCGATCAGGACCATGCTACGACCATCTCGGCCGGCATCGACGGCGGTCAGCCGTGGCGTCGCAGCTTCGGCGACAACATCACCTATACGGACTGGCGCCGCGACAACTTCTACCAGGCCGTCCGCCAGCTCACGCCCGGCGCCAGGCGCATCGGTATCGAGTTCGATCACGTGAATCTCGACTTTCGCCGCACGCTCGAAGAGGCGCTGCCCGGGGTTGAGCTCGTCGACGTCGGCCAGCCGTCGATGTGGATGCGCACGATCAAGTCGCTGGAAGAACAGAAGCTGATCCGCGAAGGCGCGCGGGTGTGCGACGTCGGCGGTGCGGCCTGCGTGGCCGCAGTCAAGGCGGGCGTTCCGGAGCACGAGGTTGCGATCGCCACGACCAATGCGATGGTCCGCGAGATCGCCAAGTCGTTCCCCTTCGTCGAACTGATGGACACCTGGACCTGGTTCCAGTCGGGTATCAACACCGACGGTGCCCACAATCCGGTGACCAACCGCATCGTGCAGTCGGGCGATATCCTGTCGCTCAACACGTTCCCGATGATCTTCGGCTACTACACGGCGCTGGAGCGAACGCTGTTCTGTGACCACGTCGACGATGCCAGCCTCGACATCTGGGAGAAGAACGTCGCCGTGCACCGCCGCGGCCTCGAACTCATCAAGCCGGGCGCGCGCTGCAAGGATATCGCCATCGAGCTTAACGAGATGTACCGGGAGTGGGATCTGCTGAAGTATCGCTCCTTCGGCTACGGCCACTCCTTCGGTGTGCTCTCCCACTACTATGGCCGAGAAGCGGGCGTGGAACTGCGCGAGGACATCGATACCGTGCTACAGCCCGGCATGGTGGTCTCCATGGAGCCGATGGTGATGTTGCCAGAAGGCGCTCCCGGTGCGGGCGGCTACCGCGAGCACGACATCCTGATCGTGACGGAGGACGGCGCCGAGAACATCACCGGATTCCCCTTCGGGCCCGAGCACAACATCATCCGCAACTGAGCGGCAGGGTGCGTGATCAATGAAAGAACGGGCCGGCAAGGATGTTTGCCGGCCCGCTCTTTCGTCTACGACCGCGCGAAGGGCGGCATCAAGCGTGGAACTCCGTCTTCAGCGCCGAGACGATGCCCTTGACGCAGACGTCGAGAAGGATGCGTCCCTTTTCCTCGGATGCGTCCCTGGGCGAGGAAAGCGTGCCGCTCGGCGGGGTCCATTCCGGCTTTGGCGGGTAGACGTCGTAGGGCGGAAAGCTTGCCGGCGCGTGGTCTACCGCCCGGTCCAGCTCGACCAGATGCGGATAGAGGGCGAGCATCAGCGACGTCTCCAGCACGCCGCCGTGCTCGAGGTCCCAGCCGGTGAACCCGCCAGGGTAGAGCCGGGCGATCGTCGCCTTGTCGACGAAGTCCCAATAGGAAAGCACCACGATCTTGATGTCTTCGATGCCGCTCCACTTGAGCTCGCGGAGCGCAAGGTCGATACCCTCGATGATGAACCAGGAGTTCTCGAAGTGGCCGTTGACGAGGCATATTTTGCGCACGCCGTGGCGGGCGAATTCCTTGATGACGTCGCGTAGCGCCGAGACCAGCGTGGCGCCGTCGAGGCTGGTCGTTCCGGGCAGGTGATTGCCCCCGCCGGATTTTTGATGGGACTTGTAGCCGTAGGTGAAGGGTGGCGCGACCAGCCCACCGACTTCTCCCGCCACCCGCCGGGCGAATTCGGTGGGCAGGAGCACGTCGACATGCATCGGCATATGGTGGCCGTGCTGTTCCATGGACCCTATGGGAATGAGGATTGGCACGGCACCGTCCCGGACCCGGCTGTCATAATCCGGCCATGGCAGTTCGGCGGCAAATACGGAATCAGTCGGCATTGGCATCTCCTCTTCAAAAACGGAGAGGAATAATTGCTGCCGGTCCGAAAATATGAGAAATTTATATTCATCATCTTTGTATGAGAAATCGAAATCCATGCGCCACATCGTCAATTTCCAGACCGACCTCCTGCGGACCTTCGTTTCCGTGATCGATCTCGGCGCCTTCACTAAGGCCGGCGAGGCCTTGGGGCGGACGCAGCCGGCCATCTCCCTGCAGATCCGGCGGCTGGAAGAGTTGGTGGGCGCGCCGATCATCAAGCAGGTGGGCCGCACGCTCCTGCTGACGAGCGAAGGCGAGATGCTTCTGAGCTATGCTAGGGAAATCCTGCGGCTGAACGACGACGCGGCTTCCTATTTCAACCGGGCGAAGATCGCCGGTGTCATTCGTGTTGGGCTGCCCAACGACTACGCGGTGGCCTTTCTGCAAGGCGTGATCACCGAGTATACCCGCCAGAATCCCGAAATCTCGCTTGAGCTTCATTGCGGATGGAGCGCGGAAATCCTGGACCGGCTGCGTGCCGACGAACTGGATATTGCAATCGCCATGGTCAACGGAGAAAGTACGCAATACCTGTCGCGCTCCTGGGTTGAGCGGCCGGTCTGGGCTGCGGTGGAAGACATCAAGTTCGACCGGGCCCAGGGAATTCCTCTCGCTGCCCATCCGGAAGGGTGCGCCTATCGCTCACGCATGATCCAGGCGCTTGATGCCGCCAACGTCCGTTGGCGCGTTGCCTATACCGGGTCGGGTATCGGTGGACTGCAGAATGCCGTCATCAACGGTCTCGGCATCAGCGCGCTCACCCGCTACACCATGCTGCCCGGCATGCGGATATTGGATGAAAAGGACGGCTTTCCGCCGCTCGCCGAAATCCGGGTCGGCCTGTTCTACAAGCATCCGCGCCTGTCGGATGCTGGTATCCGATTGGTCAATCATGCCATTGCGCGCCTCGATGAAGCAGGGGTCTCCGGTGACCCAACCCGGGTCCATGTGGAATTGGTCCGTCAATAAGGCAGCCAAATGCAAAAATTATGAGAATTAATTTTGCAAATGGCTGAGCACTACATACCCTCGTTCCAATAACAAGCGAAGGGGAATGCAATGACAACCAAATCCATCATTCCGGAGCGTCCGACCAGACGCGATCTTCTCAAAAGCACTGCCATTGTGGGCGGCGGAATTCTCGCCACCCCATACCTCGGTCGGATGGCCTTCGCCGCCCCGGTCGAACTCACCATGCTCGCCTGGTATGGGCACGCCGAGCCCGACGTCGTCGCCGAATTCGAGGCGGAAAACAACGTCAAGTTCAAGCCCAAATATTATACCGGCGGCGACAACATGCTCGGGCTGATCGCCCAGTCGCCGCCCGGCACGTTCGACGTCATCCTGTCGGACGCGGAATACGTCCAGCAGTTGAATGCGGCAGGTTACATCGAGGAACTCGATCCGAAGGACTATGCCTTCGACGACTTCTTCCCCGAGTTCCAGCAGTTCCCGGGCCATTGGCAGGATGGCAAGCTGTTCTCGGTGCTCACCCGCTTCGGCTTTCTCGGTGTCGCCTACAACACCGAGGCGCTGACGGAAAAGGAAGCCTCGACCTACAACGTCTTCTGGGACGAGAAGCTCAAGGGCAAGGTCGGGCATTTCGACTGGCATCTGCCCAATCTCGGCCAGATCAGCCTGCTGGAAGGCAATGCCTCGCCCTATGACATCGATGAGAGCGCCTGGGAAAAGGTGCAGGAGAAGATAAAGACGCTGCGCCCGCAGGTCGGTGGCTTCTTCGACTACGGCGGCACCTTCTCCTCGCTGCAAAACGGCCAGATGCTGGCCATGGCCGGCATCGGCGACTGGATCACCGGCACGCTCGAAAGAAGCGGAGCCAAGGTGCGCAGCGTAATTCCGGAGGAGGGCGGCCTGCAATTCACCGAATCCTTCTCCATCGGCAAGGGATCGCAGAAGGCCGACTTGGCCAGGAAATGGATCCAGTACATCACTTCGCCCAAGGGCCAGGTGAAGTCGGCGAACATGGCCGCCTATCCCTGCCTTATCCCCAGCCGGAAGGGCTGGGAACTGCTGGCCAAGGAGACGCCGGATGAGGCCAAGCGCCAGGGCATGCTGCTCAACGAGAGCAACGTGATGGACATGATCCGCAACGGGCGCATCAAGTACCGGCAATTGCCCGTCCAGCAGAGCCTCGAGGACTGGAACGATTTCTGGTCCGAATACAAGGGCGCATAGTCTGCGACTGCGGGGCGGTATCTCCACTGCCCCGCTCCGGGCGGACCCGAGGTCCGCCCCCCATCCCGGCGATCCCCTGCGAGCGCCGGCCAGTCGCCACATGCCGAGCCCGGAGCCAGCCAGATGCGCAAACCGATTACCCTATACGGGTTGACCTTCTCCCTGCCGATGCTGCTCTGGCAGGTCATGTTCTTCCTCGCACCCTTGCTGTTCCTGATCGCCCTGAGTTTCTGGACGGTCAGGAACTTCCGGATGGAGCCGGACTTCGACACCGTCAACTGGGTCAGGATCCTTGGACGGGGCGTCTTCTGGGATGCCTATATCCGCACCTTCGCCCTTTCGGCCGCCTGCGCCGCCATTGCCACCGCGCTCGCCTTTCCCGTGGCCTATGCGATCGCCTTCAAGCTTTCGGACACGGCGCGGCGGTGGGCCATCTTCCTGATGGTCATTCCCTTCTTCACGAGCTACCTCGTGCGCGTCTATTCCTGGCAGATATTCCTCTCGGACAACGGCATCTTCAACGCCCTGTTCGCCCGCATGGGGCTGGGGCCGTTCACCATGCTCAACACGAGCTTCGGGGTGATGATCGGCTACCTGACCCTGTGTCTGCCGCTGGTCGTCCTGCTGCAGCTCTTCAGCCTGATCTTCGTCGACAGGAATTTCATCGAGGCGGCGCACAATCTCGGCTGCGGGCGCTTGCGCACGGTCTTCGAGGTCATCATGCCCTCGGCGAAGGTCGGCCTGGTCATCGCCGCGCTCTTCTGTTTCATTCTCACCTTCGGCGATTTCGTGAGTCCGCTCTATCTCGGCGGCGGCGATCCGCCGACGCTCTCCATCCTGATCACGGACACCACCAAGTCCGGCCAGCAATGGCCGCGGGCGGCGGTGATCGCGCTGACCATGATCGCAACCCTGCTGATGGTCGCCTTCGCGGCGGTCCGCTACGCCTACAAGGAGCGCGGACGATGAACGCCTTCAATCGCAATCCGCTGGTCGAATTCCTCCTGAAGCTCTACCTGCTGCTGGCCTTCGCCTTCATCTTCGCCCCGATCGGCGCCAGCTTCGTCTTCTCGTTCAATGTCGACCGGTTTCCCTCCCTGCCGCTCGGCGGCTTCTCGACCATATGGTACGAGACCGTGGCCGCCGACCCGTTGGTCTGGGAGGGGCTGCGCAACACGCTGGTGACCGGCCTCACCGTCTCGGTCCTCGCCACGGCCATCGGCTTCGGCGCGGCCTACACCGATTTCCGCTATCAGTTCATGGGCAAGTCCCTTTACCTCGCGCTCGCGCTCCTGCCGCCGACCATTCCGGTGGTTATCCTGGGCCTTGCGATGCTCGCCTTCCTGTCGAACATCCACCTCTCCGGCGCCACCCATTCGGTCATCATCGCGCATGTGGTCATGTGCGCGCCCTTCGCCATGGCGATCATCCGGCTGCGCCTGTCCCAGATGGACCCGTCGCTGGAGGCGGCCGCGTGGAACCTCGGTGCATCGGAATGGATGGCGATGCGCCATGTCATCATCCCCTTCTGCAAGCCGGCGATCCTTGCCGCGCTGTTCATCACCATGGCCGTGTCCTTCGACGAATTCGCCGTCGCCTGGTTCGTCTCCGGCCTCAACGAGACCTTGCCGGTCAAGGTGCTCGGCTTCCTGCAAGGGCAGGTCAGCCCCCGCATCAATGTCATCGGCACCTTCGTTTTCATCGCCTCCATGACGCTGGTGGTGCTCGCCCAGATACTTCTCATGAAACGCAGCAGCGCGCCGAAGGCCGCCGCCGAAAACACCGGAGTTCAATAGCATGACCGAAGAGGCTCTCGTTGTATTCGATGGCGTCGCCAAGCACTTCGGCGCGTTCATCGCCGTGGAGAAGACAGACCTGGAGATCCGCAAAGGCGAATTCCTCGCCATCATGGGATCCAGCGGCTGCGGCAAGACGACGACGCTGCGCATGCTGGCCGGCCTCGAAACGCCGAGCGAAGGAGAGATCCGGCTTGCCGGAAAGCGCATCAACAACCTGCCGACCTGGGGACGGGACACGCCCATGGTCTGGCAGAGCCTGGCGCTGTTTCCCTTCCTCACCGTGCGCGAGAATGTTGAATTCAGCCTGCGCATGCGCGGCGTGGAAAAATCGGCGCGTCGAAAGCGGGTCGATACATGGCTGGAGCGTATGCAGATCAGCGAATTCGCCGAGCGAAACATCAACCATCTTTCCGGCGGCCAGCGCCAGCGCGTGGCGCTGGCCCGTTCGCTCGTGACGGAACCGCAGATTCTCCTGCTCGACGAGCCGCTGTCGGCGCTCGACGCCCATCTCAAGGTGCGGATGCAGACGGTGCTATCCAACCTCCAGCGCGAACTCGGCATCACCTTCGTCTATGTCACCCACAGCCAGTCCGAAGCCTTTTCGATGGCGGATCGCGTCGTGATCATGAGCCGGGGCCGGATCGAGCAGATCGGCAATCCGCAGGAGATCTACCGGGCGCCGCGCACCCGCTTCGTCGCCGAATTCCTCGGCTCGTCCAACATCTTCTCCGGCAGCGTGGCGGATGCCGGTGGCCAGTCCGTGAAGATCGCCACGCAGGCGGGGGAATTCATCGTCACATCCCATACAGCCACGCAGTTGCGCAAGGGGGATCAGGCCACCTTCGTCGTCTCGGACGACCGTGTCCATCTGAGCAACGAACCACCGGGCGAAGGATATAACAGCGTACAGGCGTCGGTCGTCGGCGAGGAATTCGTCGGTGCCACGGCGGTCATCCATCTGGAGAATGCCGCCGCCGCATTGGAACTGAAGGCGCAGAAGAGCCATGACGAACTGGAGGGGCTCGATCTTTCCCCGGGGGCTGCGGTCTGGCTCTCCTGGCGCCCCGAGGCGGCCCATGTCCTGCCTGGCACGGCCGGCTGACGGGCGCACGGACAGGAAGGAGCGGTGATGTTCGAACGTGGGATAGGATACGTCGTCGCCAACCGGCGGGAGCCGCCGAAGACGCACCATCGTCCGGGCGTCGAACTCAGAGTCGGCTTCGTCCTGGCGCGGCATTTCACATTAAGCGCGTTTTCCCTGTTCGTCGATACGCTCAGGCTTGCCAGTGACGTCGACGACCGTTCCGGCCGGCGCCTGTGCGATTGGGATATAATAAGTTCCACGCCCCACATGATTCGGTCGAGCAGCGGTATCAATGTCTCGCCGACAACAAGGTTGGGAGATCCGGAACGCTTCGACTACATTGCCGTCATCGGCGGCCTTCTCGACGTCGAGGAACAGCTCGATCGTGAAACCATGGCATTCCTGCATGAGGCTTCGCGCAGGAGGACCAGGATCATCGGGGTTTGCACCGGCAGCTTCATCCTCGCCGGCTCCGATCTGCTGCGCAACCGGCAGGCCTGTGTCAGCTGGCTGCACCATTCGGAGTTTAAGGCCCGCTTTCCGGGCATCCGATTGACATCGCAGCGGCTGTTTGTCGAGGATGCCGGCGTTATCACTTGTGCTGGCGGCAGCTCAGTTGCCGACCTTGCCGCACTTCTCGTGCGCAGGCACGTAGGGGAGCACGCGGAGAAGAACGCCCTGGAAATCCTTCAACTTGACCGCCGGCGCGAAGGCCGTGAGGTCCAAAGCCGTGCGCCAATCCCACTTCCGGTACATTGCGACGACCGTATCAAGGCCGCACTGATTTGTATGGAGCAGAATCTCGACGAGCGTATCGGCATCGACGAGATAGCAATAAATGTAGGACTTTCCCGTCGCCAGCTCGAGCGGGTCTTCCACAAGAATACGGGCATTTCACCCGCGGAGGCATACGAGAAAATTCGCATGAAAAAAGCCATGCTCCTCATCGAGCGCACGTCCAAGTCACTGATCGAGGTCGCCCTCGATGTAGGCTTTGCAAGCAGTTCGCACTTTTGCCGGAGGTTTCGCGCAAATTTCGGGATAACACCCAACGCACTGCGCAAGCAGTCAGGCTCGCGGCAATCACTTCGGCCCGGAAAAGAATAAGCGGTGACTTTCACCCCTTGGGAGGGCTCATTTCGCGCGTCGCACTGACCAGAAGATTGACAAACAATCTCGGACGGCTTCCAAACCTCTGGTAATGCCGACACAACTAGGGTCAGGACCTATTGATTTTGGCTGCGGCCCGTGATTCAGGCTTCGCGAGCAGGAGCCTGACTGATGAGTAATTTGTTTTGGTTGACGGATGAGCAAATGGCTCGTCTTCAGCCCTATTTCCC
>Ga0209070_100179_pt1 | contig 77967 bp, 81 predicted proteins | sample SynthPrep_5_END__FD_187205 | JGI IMG/M metagenome (GOLD analysis project Ga0209070, IMG submission 187205) | Synthetic microbial communities from Ohio, USA - SynthPrep_5_END_DS10_MetaG (SPAdes) (version 2) | ecosystem: Engineered > Bioreactor > Aerobic > Activated sludge | place: USA: Ohio... | reverse complement strand
AATCCCTGGGCGTGGACCTCGGGATCATCGACAAACGCCGTGAGAAAGCCAATCACTCTGAAGTGATGCATATCATCGGTGATGTCGAAGGGCGTACCTGTATTCTGGTTGATGACATGGTCGACACTGCCGGCACCCTGTGCCACGCGGCGAAAGCCTTGAAAGAGCACGGTGCGGCTAAAGTCTTCGCCTACTGCACACACCCTGTGCTGTCGGGCCGAGCGATCGAGAACATCGAGAATTCCGTGTTGGACGAACTGGTGGTGACAAACACCATCCCGTTGTCCGCCGCCGCTCAAGCCTGTGCGCGTATCCGTCAACTGGATATCGCACCGGTCGTTGCCGAGGCGGTCCGCCGCATCAGCAATGAAGAATCGATCAGCGCGATGTTCCGCTAAGGGTCAAACCTTCGGCACATCTCACTGACGAAAAGCGCCCCGCCCCGACATTCTGTTGGGGCGGGGCTTTTTTGCCCATGTCGAGTACGGCGCTGGTCGCAAACGCCCCTCGATGATGGCTATTTTGGAGATACAAAATGACTGACTTTACTCTGAACGCTCAAGCGCGTACTGACCTGGGGAAAGGTGCGAGCCGCCGCCTGCGTCACGCCGCCAACATCCCAGCCGTTGTATACGGTGGTAACAAGCCTGCTGAATCCGTGACCATCCTGGCCAAGGAAATCGCCAAGCTGTTCGAAAACGAAGCTGCCTACAGCCACGTTATCGAGCTGAACGTCGACGGCACCAAGCAGAACGTCATCGTTAAAGCGATGCAGCGTCACCCGTCCAAGCAGTTCATCATGCACGCTGACTTCGTTCGCGTTGTAGCTGGCCAGAAACTGACCGCCATCGTGCCTGTGCACTTTGTTGGTGAAGACGCTCCGGTCAAGAAAGGCGGCGAGATCTCGCACGTCCTGAACGAAATCGAAGTGACCTGCCTGCCGAAAGACCTGCCTGAGTTCATCGAAGTCGACCTGTCGGCTCTGGAAATCGGCGCTATCGTTCACCTGTCCGACCTCAAAGCCCCTAAAGGCGTTGAGTTTGTCGCACTGGCTCACGGTGATGACAAAGCTGTTGCCAACGTTCACGCTCCACGCGTTGCTCCAGAAGCTGAAGAAGGCGCTGCAGAGTAATTCACTCTGTATTGCCGGAGCTTGAGGAAACATCGCGGACCGGAACGTAGCGAGAAAGCGGGCGATAACGCGGCGTTTACTCTTGAGTAAATAGCTTCTGTCGTCCACTTTCGCCGCACACCGGTTGCGGCGATGTTATCCACAACTCCAAAGGAAGGGCCCCTGTCGTGACTGCCATTAAACTGATCGTTGGCCTGGGAAATCCAGGCGCCGAATACGAACAGACCCGGCATAACGCGGGGGCCCTTTTTGTTGAGCGCATCGCCCACGCCCAAGGTGTGAACCTAGTGGCTGATCGCAAATATTTTGGCCTGACCGGGCGCTTTTCGCACCTGGGTCAGGATGTTCGTCTACTGATTCCCACCACCTACATGAACCGCAGCGGCCAGGCTGTCGCGGCGCTTGCGGGCTTCTTCCGGATCAAACCCGAGGAAATCCTGGTGGCCCATGACGAACTGGACCTGCCACCCGGTGTTGCCAAGCTCAAGCTGGGCGGCGGGCATGGCGGGCACAACGGCCTGCGCGACATCATTGCGCAGTTGGGCAATCAGAATAACTTCTACCGCCTGCGGCTCGGCATTGGCCACCCAGGCGTTGCCAGTATGGTTTCAAATTTCGTCCTGGGTCGTGCGCCACGCGCCGAACAGGAAAAACTCGATGCCAGCATCGACTTTGCCCTCGGCGTGCTGCCGGATATCTTCGCCGGTGAATGGAACCGCGCGATGAAAAACCTGCACAGCCAGAAGGCCTGACTCTTACCGAGGGGAAACACCATGGGATTCAATTGCGGCATCGTCGGCCTGCCCAACGTCGGCAAATCCACCCTGTTCAACGCCCTGACCAAGTCCGGTATTGCGGCGGAGAACTTCCCCTTCTGCACCATCGAGCCCAACAGCGGTATCGTGCCGATGCCGGATCCACGCCTGGACGCCCTGGCGGCCATCGTCAATCCAAAACGCATCCTGCCGACCACCATGGAATTCGTCGACATCGCTGGCCTGGTTGCCGGCGCGTCGAAAGGTGAAGGCCTGGGCAACAAGTTCCTGGCCAACATCCGTGAAACCGATGCCATCGCCCACGTGGTCCGCTGCTTTGAAGACGAGAACGTGATTCACGTCTCCAACAGTGTCGACCCGAAACGCGACATCGAGATCATCGACCTGGAACTGATCTTCGCCGACCTCGACAGCTGCGAGAAGCAACTTCAGAAAGTCGCGCGCAACGCCAAGGGTGGCGACAAGGACGCCGTGGTCCAGAAAGGCCTGCTGGAGCAGTTGATCGCTCACTTCACCGAAGGCAAGCCGGCACGCAGCCTGATGAAGAACATGGGTGTCGATGAGAAGGCTGTGATCAAGGGCTTCCACCTGCTGACCACCAAGCCTGTGATGTACATCGCAAACGTCGCTGAAGACGGCTTCGAGAACAACCCACTGCTGGATGTGGTCAAGGCCATCGCCGACGAAGAAGGCGCCATCGTTGTTCCGGTGTGCAACAAGATCGAAGCGGAAATCGCCGAGCTCGATGACGGCGAAGAAAAGGACATGTTCCTTGAGGCCCTGGGTCTGGAAGAACCGGGCCTGAACCGCGTAATCCGCGCCGGCTACGAGATGCTCAACCTGCAGACCTACTTCACCGCCGGTGTTGAAGAAGTCCGCGCCTGGACCGTCAAGGTCGGTGCCACCGCACCACAGGCCGCCGGTGTGATCCACACTGACTTCGAAAAAGGCTTTATCCGCGCCGAAGTGATCGCCTACAACGACTTCATCCAGTTCAAGGGTGAAGCCGGTGCCAAGGAAGCAGGTAAGTGGCGTTTGGAAGGTAAGGAATACATCGTTAAAGATGGCGATGTGATGCACTTCCGTTTCAACGTGTAATCGCTACTCGCGGTTTACGCCGAATATAAAAAGCCGATGCACTGCATCGGCTTTTTTGTGGGCGACGACTTTACGAATACTCTGACACAACAGATCAGTCTAAATATCAACAGTTTTCAGACTCTGCCTACTCTCCCCTGCACCGCTCTACTTAATACGTTCAGCGCCCGAAAACTATCAAACTTATCCCACATGACTTCGGCAACTAATCACCCTAAGGACCGGTGATAACTGTTATAAAATTCGCTCTATTGTGCAGAGCCTGCACGTTGTCTTTTCGACCGTGAAGCAAGAGCGAGTATGGAGTAATCATCCGATGTCGGCGCTTGACCACATGGAAAACGAAACAAGCACTTCACTCATTGAAGACGCTGACATTGAACATGTCTTGAGCAGCACTGCCCCCCTCAACGTTGACATCCTGCTGCTGGGAGAAACCGGCACCGGCAAAGATACCTTGGCACAACGCATTCATCGGCTATCAGGGCGACGGGGCAACCTGGTCGCGGTCAATTGCGCAGCCATTCCGGAGACCCTGGCGGAGAGTCAACTGTTTGGAGTCAACAGCGGCGCGTACACCGGCGCCGTGCAATCACGGGCAGGCTTTATCGAAGCCGCGCACCTGGGCACCTTGTACCTGGATGAAATCGACAGCTTGCCGCTCTCGCTCCAGGCCAAGCTGCTGCGAGTACTGGAGGCTCGTGGCGTTGAGCGCTTGGGTTCAACCCGCTTCATTCCGGTGGATATGCGCGTTATAGCGTCTGCCCAGCAGCTGCTGCATAAAATGGTTGAGCGAGGAGCGTTCAGGCGCGATCTTTATTTCCGCCTGAATGTGGTCACCATCCAGCTCGCGCCACTGCGTGAGCGCCGTGAACGCATTATCCCTTTATTCTTGAGCATGCTCAGGCAGGAGGCCGAGCGATTCAAACGCCCACCACCTTCACCACCCTGCACGCTGCTGCTGCAGCTGCTTGGCTATTCCTGGCTGGGTAACGTGCGTGAATTGCGCTCGGCCGCCAAGCGCTGCGTACTGGGACTGCCACCGCTGTGTGGGCCGGCCATGCCGGATGAAGGGGTTGAGATAGGCCTCAAGGGCCGCCTTCAACAGATTGAAAAGACGCTGATTGAAGAGTCTCTGCAGCGGCACGAACACAATGTGGACCGTGTGGCAGTCGAGTTAGGCGTGGCCAAACGCACGCTTTACTACCGAATGAAACAACTTCATATTTCGTTGGATTAACCCCCAGGCAATCAACTAATAATTCGAAACATTTGCACGAAAAACTTCAGGAACGCCATCCACATCAACGGCCACATAGTTAGTGCCAGCAGCGATTCAAATATTATGAATCAAACTGGTAAACCCACTATCTTTATTGCAGGCATCTCTGGAGAACACCCAATGACGATACCCTCCAACACTGGCTATAACCCTTATCCGGTTGGCAATGGTTATGGCTCAGGCGCACCGAGTTTGGAACAAACCACCGAAGGGTCTAAAGAAGACAACAAAAAGATCGCAGAGTTGGCTCGAGAAGCTAGGTGGCAAACCGGCTTGAAGAGTGTTGCTGATACCTACCGTTAAGAATGGCCAGCTTCCCCGAGGCAATCAGTCGGGGAAGTTTTCTACAACGGCGACGCTGACCCAGCTTCGCCCTCCTGAGCCCTTGATGCAAAAGGTCTGGCATGCAAATCAAAACCGTTTTTTCCGCAGAGCATGACGACACTGGCAGCGCACACAGATCAGTTGAATATTCACCCGCACCGCCTGCCGATATCCATCTCTTCACCTCAGCCCTGGCACAGCCAACCCCCCTGGCTGCCACCACGCATCGGGCTGAACGGAGCAGCCTGCTGGCAGACGCGTCAGACGCGCTCGCCCACTCAACAGAACGCATGGGCAAAAGTTTGCGCGCCCTCAGTAAAAAAAATAACGAGCGTGCAATGCGGGACTACCCTAGCCACCTTTCCAACACCTTGCTGCTGACTCACATCCTGGTCAAGAGTGTCGGGAAAACCGCCCAAGGCCTCGATAAAATCAGCAATTTGCAGTAGCTGGGCATGAAGTCCCTCCTCCCCGCTCTGCTGCTTTTATGGCTCGCCTTCATGCTGAACGGTTGCAGTGAGCGCGTCGAACTCCACCGCCAATTATCCGAACAGGAAGCCAACGAGGTCATTGCCGAATTGGCTGACAAACATATCCGCGCACAAAAAGTGCCTGCTAAAGACGGTGTTGTCGTGGTCGTCAATGCCATCGACATCGGTCGTGCCGTGCGTACGTTGGAGGCGGTCGGATTGCCCAAGGTCGCACGTACCACATTGGGTGATACGTTTCGCAAGGACGGCGTCATTTCAACACCACTGGAGGAGCGGGCTCGGTACATCTATGCCCTGTCCCAGGAACTTGAGGCGACCTTGTCGAACATTGACGGTGTCATCGTCGCCCGGGTGCATGTGGTGCTTCCAGAGCGCATCGCGCCGGGAGAACCGGTGCAACCGGCCTCTGCTTCGGTTTTCATCAAGCATGATCCGCGGCTAGACCCCGATAATATCCGTTCTCGGGTTCGCCGAATGGTTGCCAGCAGCATCCCGGGAATGTCCACGGCGGTGGATAACCCGCAAAAGCTCACGGTGGTCTTCGTGCCTTCAATCGTCTATCAAGAGCAACGGCAGCTGACGTATTTCGGGCCGTTCTTGATACCCGCAGATGACCTCGGTTTTTGGCGCGCCAGCATGACCCTTACGTTGGTTGCCATCGTGATGACGACGGCCGCGTTACTCTTCCTGCGCAACCGGCGACAGCGGGCAATCCAAGCTGCGGCCGGCTACTCCAATAATTCGCAAGCGACCCACCCGTGAGTGAACACCTGAGCTGGGCGCAATGGTGGGCGCGTCCTTGGAGGTCGGCGCACGATGACTGGCATACCCTCGGCGACCCAGTAATCAACGCGCTGCGCCTTATCGACGCCCCAGTGAACTGTACCGTCGAAGGGATTACCCCAGGCCTGCCCCCTGCTCCTCACCCCACGCTGCTCAAGCTGGCCTTGGCGTCGGTCTCGGAACTCGATTTCGTGCTCGACCTGATTGACAGCATTTGTAGGCCGCAAACCACCACCGCCTTGCAGGAGGATCATCACCTATGGTGCAAGCGAATTGCCAAGGCCTTGCCCCCGCAAACACTGTTACCTGCAGACGATCCTTTGCAACTGCTGCGTGCATGGGTTGAGCCTCCCGTCTGGCAACGCCTCCGATTGCGCTTTTGCTTTGCGCGTGTGCTCGAACTGGAAAGAAGCCACCGCCCATACGTCGGCGATGCGAGTCGCCTGGATACCCTGTGGCAAGCCGTGGTGTGGCGCATGACAACACGCACCAGCACTCGCGTGGTGCCTGCGCCCCACGCAATGGACAACTGACGATGCTCTGCCGACGCAAAATCACACTGCCGCCCGACGCCCATAGCCTGTCGCACGGGCTGATTCCCAGAGAGGTGCTCGCTGACTGCACCCAAGCCGAACACCTGTTAACCCGCGCCAAGGCTCAGGCTGACGCGTTGCTCAACCGCGCACAACTCAGCCGCGAGGCGCTTTTGGAGCAGGCGGGCCAGGCGTTCTGGCAACGCGCCAACGCACAGCTGCATCGATGGGAAAACGAGCAAAAAGCATTGTGCGACAACCTGGAGCGGTACATCACAGGGGTCGTCAACCAGGCGATCAGGCACCTGCTTGACGAGACGCCGCAGCCACAACGCCTGGCAGCGCTGCTCAAGCAATTGCTGGCAAGCCAGGTACCGGAGGTGAATGCGCTCCTGTTGTGTCATCCACGGGAAATCGAGGCACTCAAACATTGCCTCAGCCGCCATGACGCCGCGCGTTGGAGACTTCAGCCAGACGACACCATCAGCACTCAAACCCTCGTTCTGAAAACCGACGAAGGCGACTTTCACATCAATTGGGCCTCCATGCTTGCCCCGTTTTCCAAAGAAGGTGATCGGGCTCCACTGGCTGGCCTGGCGCAATCAACTTGGAACTGAATAGCCAGCACTGACCACAGAGGTGAGGTCTATCAGGAGAGAATCATGGACTTCTATAACGGCTTCAAACGTGAGCTTCTGGGCCAAGTTAAGGCTGACACCCTGCGTTATAAAACCATCGAACAGTCCCCTGCGGAGACCTCAGAGGACATGCTGATGTTTTACGAGAGCATGTTTAAAAGGCATCACTCCGATTGGGCGTTCAACGAGCACAGCCGGGTCAACCACATGCTGTTCAAAACCGCACTGGACGGTGTGCCATAAGTTGGAAGATCAACTTATTGACTGGTTGGACAGCGACTCAGAACAGATGCTCGTCCTCGAGAACAACGATGAAATCATCCTGAAACGTCACGGCGACGCCGTGTTGATCTGCGTTCAACTGACGTCCTGTCGGCCGGATCACGCACCGTTGCACTGTTGGCTGCGACTGGGTGCGGTCAGCCTGAATCACTTTCAAGGCTCGCTTGCCCAAGCGCCTGACAGTGGCGCGCTCTGGTTGGTCCAATGCCTGCGCACCGACCCGCACGAGACATCGTTGCTCAACAGCCTCGAAGCCCTGCTCAACCAACGCGACACGTGGCGCTCGACGGTCGCGCGCCTTGCCCTGCCGGCTCATCAATCCAAACCTACTTCGTTACGTTCGCTGTCGTATTAACCAGAGAACTCTATGTACAACAAGACCCAGAGCTATAACCGCATGCCTACTGCCTTGCCCGGAACATCGTCAAGGCTTGCCACCTGGCGTTGCCTGCTCACACTCCCCTGGTTGCTGATACCTGCGCAAAGCGTCCTGGCCGCCATTCCCCCGGAATGGAAAAACACCGCCTACGCCTATGAGGCCGAACACAAACCACTACGGGAAGTCCTCGAAGACTTCGCCCAGACCTTCGGCACGCAATTGCACATCGAGGGCCTGCTGGAGGGGGACGTCAACGGCAAGATCCGCGCGAACACCCCACAGTCACTACTGGACAGACTAGGTGTCGAACACCGTTTCCAGTGGTACCTCTACAACAACACGCTCTACATCAGCACGCTGGATCAGCAGGAGTCAGCACGCCTGGAGGTCTCATCAGAGACGATTTCCGACCTCAAGCAGGCGTTGACCGATATCGGACTGCTCGATAGCCGTTTCGGTTGGGGAGAGTTGCCCGAAGACGGGGTCGTACTCGTCTCCGGCCCCAAGCGCTATATCGAACAGATCAAGCAGTTCAGCAGCCAGCGCCGCTCACCGGATGAAAAACAGAGCGTGTTGAGTTACCCGTTGAAGTTTGCCAATGCAACGGACCGCCAGGTGGATTACCGCGGAGAAAAACTCAACATTCCCGGTGTCGCCAGCATTTTACGCGGGCTGCTGGAACCACGCTCTGCCTCTACGCTCGCGGGGCTGACCCCACGCCCATCATCCCAACCCGCGCCTCTCACGCCCAATGTGCCGCGACTGGGCAACCCGCTGCTGGGCCAAATGCTCGGTACACAGGGCAACACCGGGCCAGTGGACGCAACACCCGCATTGACGCCGCGAGCACCGGTACCCGCCAGCCGGATCCGCGTCGAAGCCGATGTACGCAATAACGCCGTGCTCATCTATGACCTGCCGGAACGCCAGGCGATGTACCGCGAACTGATCACCCAACTCGACGTTGCGCGAAAGTTGATCGAAATCGACGCGATCATTCTCGATATAGAGCGTACGCAATTGCGCGAATTCGGGGTGAACTGGGGTTTCCAGAACAGCCGCTTCCGGGGCGGCGTCAACATGGCACCCGGCACATCGTCGCAGTTGTCGATTGAAAACCGCGATCGTTTCTACGCCGATATCCGCGCGCTGGAAGAGAAGGGACTGGCAACCATGGTGTCGAACCCATCGGTGCTCACCCTGGAAAACCAACCGGCGGTGATCGATTTCAACCGCACCCAATACCTCACTCCCGGCAGCGAAAACGCAACCATTTTACCCGTCACCGTGGGCACCAGTTTTCAAGTCGTGCCCAGGGTCACCACCAGCCGCGGCGATCACCAGATCCATTTGGCAGTGGACATTGAAGATGGCAATTTCGACGCGACCAACCCTGACCCCAACCACCTTGATGTACGCCGGGGCAAGGTCAGTACACAAGCCGTGATGGCGGAAAAGCGCTCGCTGGTGGTCGGCGGTTTCCATGTCACCGAAAGCACAGACAAACAAAGAAAGATTCCCCTGCTGGGAGATATTCCGCTGCTGGGCAAGGCGCTGTTTTCCTCGACGGAGCGCCAGAACAATCGACGTGAACGCCTGTTTATCCTCACACCCCGCGTTATCGGCGACCAGGACGACCCGTCTCGCTATTTGCCGCAGGCCGACCAGGCCGAGTTGCAAGCCGCCCTCACACCGCTGGCCAGGCGGATTTCACCGCACGAACCGGTGATCAAGCGCAGTGACATCATCAGCACCCTGGCACGTATGGTCAGCGGGGAAGTGCCCAAAGCGTTCAACTCGGCGCCGATGCCTCTGGGACTGAACAGCTTGTGCAGCGCCCGTGACTTGCTGGCGCTCAATACCGACCGCAGCCAGTGGTACGCAGGCCCGCATTACAACGTGGCGGTCGTGGTGTTGCGCAACCAGTTCAAGCGCAACGTACGTATCGACGAAAAAGAGTGCAGCAACTCGCAGACCCTGGCGGTCACCGTGTGGCCGCGCGCCTGGCTCAAGCCAGGCGAAGAAGCCGAGGTGTTTATCGCCATGCGTCCGGTGGTAAAGGACGAACACCTCAGTGTGCCCCGCCCCTCCTTGATCACTCCAGCCCGGAAGGCCACGCCATGAAACACAGCTTGTTGTACGTCACCCTGATTTTCGCAGCCCTGCACCTCGCCGGTTGTACACCCACCTGCAAAGGTGATTCATGCTCACGCCCACAATCGACCCAGGACAAGATGGTGATCTGGTGGCCGCCGCAGATGCGCGTCGAACCTGGGCCCGCCGGCGAGCGGGCGGATTACCAGACAGTGTCGCTGGAACGGTGAAGCTTCCAGGTATGCCCGACGATCGACGCCAGGCATTCCTGGACGACCTGGTGAGCGGCACTGCCGCTCAGCTGTCCCTCGCGCCCGGTATCAAGGTAGGCGCATTGAACGCTGGAAATTGCCCGGGACTTGCCCTGCACGTCGCTCGCGAAGCGTTGCAGGCCGGGCAATTGCAGCGCGTGCTGGAGCGACGCATTGAGCAAGCGTTGGCGTTCGATGGCTGCTTTATTTACCTCGACGCCCAGAACGCGCTGGTGATCTGGCATGCACTGCCGGCAGCCGCCAGCACGCTCGACAGGATCCTCAGCCGAATGCTGTCGCTGGCCACGCTGCAAGCCTTGGACAGGTGATCAACGCCGCTCAAGCTCGGGCAGTTCCAGGGTTTCGCGCTTGGCCTCATCGTCGAGCTCGCGCAAGGTCCGGTAAATCAGCGCCACGGCCTGCAAGGTTTCACGAGGGATGCTGGCGCCCAGTTTTTTCGTGTAAAGCGTGCGCGCCAGCCATACACACTGGATCACCGGTACGTCGGCCGCCTTGGCACGGCGGATCAATGTGCGGGCTTCATCGTCCGTGCCTTTGCTCACTAACATCGGCAGCGGTGTCTTACCCGGTCGGTAATACAGCGCGACAGCAAAGTGCGTTGGATTGACCACCAACATGTCGGACTCCTCCAGCTTGGGCAGCTTGACCTTCGGTTCCTCCTGGGCCAACTGGTACGCCAACGAACGGCGCTGCCCCTTCACATGAGGGTCACCCTCCATGTCCTTGTACTCTTTGACGACCTCCACTTGAGTCATGCGCATGCGCTTGGCAAAAAAGTGCCTGGACAGGATCAAGTCGACAAGCGCAAGCACTAGCAGCACGCCAAGGCACACATGCAACAGATGACGGAACAGCGCGATCAACGCCACGATGTAGCTTTGCAGGTCACTGGTGGCCAGGTTGATCAGCGTGCTGATCGAGGGCCAAATCACCACATACAGAATCAAACCGATAAGGAATGCTTTCGCCACGCTCATCAACAGGTTCATCAACTGCTGCGCAGAAAACATCTGCTTGACCTGGCTCACGGGGTTGAGACGATTGAAATCCATCTTCAGGGCTTCCGGCGCAAACAGCAGCCCGAACTGCATCCAACTGCTGATCAGCTTGGTAGTAATCGCAACCCCGACCATCAACAGGGCGAAGGAGAAGAACACCCCCAGCCCGTCGAACAGCACCTCTTCCAGTGCGCGCGTGAAAGGCTGATTCAGACGTGACATCGGCAACAGCATCAATTGCTGAAAGCGTTGCAGACTGGTTTCGGCGGTGAACAAGGCGATTTCACTGATCGCCGTCAACGCCAGCAGTTTTGCGACATCCTGGCTCTGGGCGACCTGGCCTTTCTTGCGTTGGTCCCGCAGTTTCTTGGCGGACGCCGGGTGTTTTTTTTCGCCGGAATCACTCATGGCACCGCGACCTTAAACAAAACGCCCAATGAATGTTTAAGATCGCCCAGCAGGCTCATGCGCCCAACGATCAGATCCTCCAACAGCGCAAAGTACAACAGCAGAATGCCAATGCCCGCCAGGCTCTTGACCGGTGGCGCCAGGGTACTCACTTGTAACTGCTGGCTGTAGACCCCCAACAGTGCGATGCCGAACTCCAGCAACAGCAACACCGCAATAAAGGGCGCGGCATAGAGCAGCATGTGGGTGAAGGTATCGCCAAGCAGGTCGACGAACACACCGCTGCCATTCGCCGCAGGGAGCGGAAACCACAGGGTGGGCGGCCAGATCAGGTAACTGTCCCAGATCACTTGGGTCAACGTGCCCAACCCGAGACTGGTTATCAGCAGGAAAATCGCCAATTGCTTGAACAAGTGCCCGATTGGTGTCGCATCCGGCCCCAGTGAAGGGTTGAGTTGCCCGCCCGCCAAGGCACCGCGCTGGTTGTCCAACAGTGCCCCCACTGACTCGAACATCCAGAACGGCATTGCCAGAAGCACCCCCAGCAAGATACCCAGTGCCACCTCCTTGAGTACCAACGCAGCCAGCATTAGCGCGGAGTAATCCAAGCCCGCCAATGCGGCATGAATACCCGGCGCGGGCATCAACGCCATGACCATCACCAGCGTGTGCCGCGGCATACCGCGTATGTGTTGAAAGCAGAACGCCGCCACCAAGATGCCGCAGGGGTAGATGCGTGCCATGCCGATCACCAGGCTGGGTAGGTATTCGAGATAGACCAACATGAGCAGGACCTCAGTTCAGGGCCGAGCGGCCGATCATTTCAAAGGTCAGGTTGATCAATTGGATCAACTCCACACCAATCCAACGGCCCGTCATGATCAGCGTGACGCCCACCGCCACCAACTTGATACCAAAGGGCAGTGTCTGGTCCTGTATCTGCATCAACGCCTGCACCAGGGACGTCAGCACCCCCACCACTACAGCCACGATCAACGGCGGCGCCGTCAGCAGCACCACCAGCAGCATGCCCTGCTTGAACAGCACGATAGGTTCCATAGGGCACTCAGAGATAGGAGAGGAAAAGACTGTCGAGCAACCGCGACCAACCAGACACCATCACGAACAACAACAGCTTGAGCGGCAGGGAAATGGTCATCGGCGAAACCATTTGCATGCCCAGCGCCAACAACAAGTTGGAGACAATCAAGTCGATGACGATGAAGGGAATGTAAATCAGAAAGCCGATCTCAAACCCCGCCTGCAACTGCGATAAAACGAACGCCGGAATCAGCAGGATGAGGTCTTCGCGCTGTACCTCCTGAGCCATCTGCGCAGGCCATAAGCGCTTGGAATTCTCCAACAGGTGTGTCAGTACATCCGGGTCAATGTTGCGGAGCATGAAGGCACGTAGGGGTTTGATGGCCTCATTTCCCGTCTGCAGAAGCGTTTGCACGCTGCTCAAGTCAAGGGGTGAAACCTTGATACTCTCCGCGATTTCATATCCTACCGGCGCCATGATAAACAGCGTGGCAGCCAACGCGATGCCATTGATGGCCATGCTGGGCGGCACCTGCTGCACGCCTATGGCGTTACGGGTGATCATCAACACAATCACAATTTTCAAGAACGCTGTGCAGACGATCAACAGCATGGGCATCAATGACAATGCCGCAAGAAACACCGCGAGAACTAAGGGGTCCAGCCCTTGAAGTATCATCCGCCGAACATCACACGGGACAGCTGCAAGCCCAGGCGCCCGTCGATCTCTACCAACTGCCCCAGGCCGATCGGCCGGTCACCGTAATAGAGGCCAGCCATACCGGGAGCGTAACCGGAGACGCCCAATACGGCGCCGGGCGCGAGGCTGCGCAACTCGCCCAGAGTGAGGTTCAGCGTTCCGCAGCGTATGTTCAGTGCCATGCTCAACTCATCAAAGGGCTCATTGCCGAATACGTCCAATACCGGCTCATCTTCGTCATACCCCGAGTAGTGGGGAGGGGTAAATTCTTCATCCACGGATGTGCCCTCAATTGAAGTCAGTGTCAGACGCAACACGCCTGTGTCATCGTCAATGCGCCCATGCAGCCGCTGCCTGCCAACCTGTACATGGCCAGCGCCTTGGGCCTGGAAAAAACTTTGTTCCAATATCAGCACATCACCAACGCGCAGGCTGCGCGCTTGTGCAATCGGCAATTGCAGGTGCCCAAGGATCACGGCAATTGCCAGTTGAAACGACGCTGGCAACGGCGCGGCATTGCTGCGCCACGCTCCGGCGTCACACAACGCGAGGAAGTTCACTGCCGTCAGCCACAGGTAGCCCATCGCCCGGGATGCCCCCAGCGTCACGCTGAGTCGGCAACCAAACCCCTTGGGGCGATCGACCTCCAGCAGTCGCACATAACCCAGCAGCGCTTGTACCTGCGGGCTTAGGTGGTGCTGGAACAACGCCCAGAACCAGGAGTCAGGATCGTTGCCCGCCTTGGCCAAGGTCACCGGACATTCGCCCAGCAGACTGAGCAGGGGGCCCGCCTCGGCCAATGCCAGCACTCCGCGTGCCGTTTCGAAGCTCAATGATTGGCCCCCGGTAGGTGCACGACCCGGTTCGAGCGACAGCTCTCCACGCTGCCCCGCGACGTCGAACGGCAGGCGCAAGCCGCGTCCGAGACGACGACGCGCAGCAACCACATCGCCACTGACCCGAGGTAACGGCACCGCTGGAATCATCACCCCGACCCGACAGTGGGAAGCCGCAGGCTGACCGTCTGCCCCAACGTTTGCGTTAATCGACCCTCAACCTGTTGCCTCACGCCATTGAGCCAGCGCGCCGTCTCATCCTCTTGCGCTTCAAGCTCGATGCTCCAGGCGCTCTGTTCACGGCGCACACTGGCGTTGATGCGCCCCAGGCGAGGCAGGTACAGCACCGCCTGAAGCGGCCACTGCAAAGCGGCCTGCATACGAGGTGCCAATTGCTCGGCCAGCGCCTCGATCATCGCAGCACCGCCCAACGCCTTGGTTCCCGACAGCCGAGTCCCGGCACCAGAACCGTCATCAGCCCACAACTGGGAAAACAATCGCGTCAGCTCCGTGGGTACAACACCTGCCATTCCCGGTTCTCGCTCTTCTCGCGCGTCACGCGGTCGGGGACGCTCGGCGGGTTTATCTGAAACCTGGGTCATGTCGGCTCCTGCGCCAGTAAAAGAGATAACTCCTGAAGTTTTTCCACCTGACGCAGGCAGGCGGTGACCTGCTTCTGGGCTCTGCCGACGCTGATCTGTTTTTCTTCTTGCTGGCCCTGCAAGGCTTCCAATTGCCCCATGCCCCGGCGAGTCGTGGCAGACAACGAGCGCTCCTGTGCGCTCCAGGACTTCAGCGCCTGCATGTTCAATACCTGCCCCTGGTGTTGGCTGAGCAACTGGGCGCTTCGCTCGGCTTCCTCGCGTCGGGTCTGCTCAAGCGCATCCTCAGCCTGACGGATATTGGCAAGCAGGGCCTGCTGGGCCCGCTTAGCCTCACGCAAGGCACGCTCGGCCCGGTCTGCCCGGTGCCGTCGCAGGCGTCGCAGCGTCTCGACTTCGCCAAGCAGCCCTTCAGAATGGGACATAGGCGGTCAGCTCCTTGAGTTGTTCCAGCGTCACAGCCATCGGCGCAGGCTCACGCAAGTCCTGGCGCAAGAAATTGTCCACAGCCTGGCGACTGTCCACGGCCAGATCGGTCAAGGCATCGCTACCGGGCTGGTACTCCCCCAGCTTGAGCATCAGTTCGATCTGCTGATACGCCGACAACAAGCGTCGCAACGCCGTACCCGCCCGGATGTCCGCAGGCTCGGCGACGTTGCTCAAAATCCGCGACAGACTCGCCAACACATCCACTGCGGGATAGTGACCACGCTCAGCCAACTTACGAGACAGTACGATGTGACCGTCGAGTAGCGAGCGGACTTCATCAGCCACCGGATCGTTCATGGAGTCCTGCTCGATCAGCACGGTGTAGATCGCCGTGATCACACCTTCACGGGTCAACCCGGCGCGCTCCACAAGACGCGGTAGCAGGCTATATACCGAAGGCGGCAGACCGCCGCGGCCAAGGGGTTCGCCGGCGGCAAGGCCGATTTCGCGCTGGGCCCTGGCGAACCGAGTCAGGGAGTCAATCAGCAGCAACACGCGCAGCCCCTTGCGCCGATAACCTTCAGCCAGCGCCGTCGCCGTGAAGGCCGCTCGAGCTCGCTCCATGCTGGATCGGTCGGATGTGGCGCACACCAGTACGGCCTTGGAACGCAGTTGCTCATCGAGCTCATGATCAAGGAACTCGCGCAATTCCCTGCCCCGCTCGCCGATCAGGCCGAACACGATGACATCGCACTCCACGTTACGGGCGATCTCGGCCAACAGGGTGGTCTTGCCGCAACCTGCTCCGGCGAACAGGCCCACGCGCTGACCTTCACCCAGCGTCAGCAGGCCGTCGATCGACCGCACGCCGGTGGCCAGCGCACGGTTGATGCGCGGGCGCTCAGTGGGCAGCGGTGCCTCGCACAACACCGCACTGGTGTCCGACAAATCAGCCTCGACAAACGCACCGGGGCCTTCTCCCGTGATCGGCCGCCCAAAACCATCCAGCACTTGACCCAATAATGCCTCGCTGACCTGCACCCGATGCGAGACGCCAAGGCGCTCGACGCCCGCGCCCACCTGCACACCTTCCAGGTTGCCCAAGGCGCTTAGCACCGCGTCCTGCTGATCAAAACCGATGATCTCGGCCAGCATGTAGTCGCCCGGCTTTTTCTCGACCCGGCACAAGTCACCGATACGCGCTTGGGGCAGCCGACACTGCAGTAACATGCCATTGACGCGCTGGATGCGCCCCCGCATCGTCACCGGCGCGAAGGTGGCCAGCGACTGGACTTGACGCTGCTGCCAGGCCTCCAGGCGTGCTTGCAATTGCTCACTCACCAGCGCACCTCATAGCGCTGTACGCCATCGAATACCACCTTGCTGTTATCAATCAGCACCAGGCGCAGGCCATCCACTTCATCCCCGATAAACAGTCGGCTGCCCTCCTCCAGGACCACGTGGCCATTGGGCCCGCCCACGATCTGCACGATCTTGAATGGCAACACTCCATCGCGCGCACGCACGCGGCTGATTACCGGTACCGCGCTGTCGAACTGCTCGCCAAAACGGCTGAGCATGCGCGCGACCAATTCAACCTCATCCTGCGAGACATCCCCACTGAGCGCGACCTGCCCATTGATCACCTGCAAACTGACGCGCTGGCTCAATTCACGTTCGCCGAGCATCTTCAACAGCTGCTGGCGGACCTCGAACGGCGAGGCCAACTCGTGCTTTTTCACCACAGGCAGCATCAGGGATGCCTGGGCTTCAGGCTTCCCGGTGGACGCCATGCCCACCACAATGAAGATCATCGTCACCACCAGCACCAGCGTGATCAGACGCTTCTGCTGAGCGTGCGAGATCGCCGATAGCTTGAGCACGGGCACCGGCACCGACACCGGCTCACTGGCCCGTGTCGACACGGCCGGTGCGGGGGCTGGAGACTGGGGCCAAGGTTCATCGGCCAAGGTGACGCACAGCCGCACGTTCGCCACCGAAAACGTGACGTTCAGCGCCAGGTGCGCAATCTGTGCCAGCACCTGACCATCAGCATCCTGCAATAACCCGGCCTCAGCCTGCACCGACCAGTTCGAGTCCATGAGCCGCAGCCGGGCATGCTGTTCAGCGATGCCAGGATCGTTCAGCACCAAGTCAGCATCGGCGTGGGCACCGATGCTCCACTGCTCCCCGAACAAGGGCAGCGCAGCCCCCTGATGTCGCCCATCAAGCACTCGCAATTCGAACATCAGCGAGCCCTCCGGGATGGACATAGCCAAGTCTTCATGCCGCCGTACCGCGCATCAATTCGTCCTGGCCCAAGTCGAAGCGCCCCAGCACCTTGACCTTTGAGGCGCTACCCAGCTCAGCGAAAGACAGCACCGGCACGTGGTTGAATTCTTCCAGCAACAGCGCGCGCAGCGGGCTGCGCAAGTCCTGTGCGACCAGCATCACGCTCTTGAGTTTGGGCCGTACGGGAAAGGCTTGATTGAGCAGGCTAACCAACGCTGCGCTGTGTTCGTCATCAAGGGCGAAGAACACCCCGGTCTGGGTCTGGCGCAGCGCCTCACGCAGGATGTTTTCAGTCTGAGGCGACAGCAGCCAGGCATGCAGGCCGTCGGCTTCGCTGCACTGGTGGTAAATCTGCGCCTTGAGCGCAATGCGCGCGTAGTCGGCCAGCGCGTCTGGCTCACGTTCATGCTGGCCGTACTCGATCAGCGACTCGACGATCAGCCGTACGGCGCGCAACGGCACCCCCTCGCTGGCCAGGCGTTGCAGTACCGCCGAAAACCGCGACAGCGGCATGATCCGCTGCAGCTCCTGGACCAGTTCCGGTTGGTTGTGCTCCAGCCAACTGAGGATCGACTTGCTCTCCTGGATCCCCAGGAACTGCGGCCCGCTGAGCATCATTGCCTGCTTCATCCGCTCGACGATCAGGCTCGCTGAGGTGAAGCGCTCCAACTGCGGATCATCCAGCAGCGGATCATCCGGCGCCAACCAGAGCCAATCCTGTTCATCGCGCTCTGCCAGCCCCGGAATGGCGTGCGCAGGCTCGACCGTCAGCGCTTTACGCTCAACCGCCACATGGCTGACAACCGATGCCTTGACCATCGGTACTTCGTGGACACAGAAGCGCATTTCGTCGTCGGCGAGCGAATCATCGAGTTCCACTTCGAAAGGAGGCAGCGTCAGGCCGATATTGGCGACCATTGCATTTCGGGCCTGGCGAATCGAGTGAACAAGATCAGCCACCTCAGGCGTGCCCCGTAACACCGGGGAGAATTGCAACAGGTAGGGTCTCGACGGATCAAACCCACGCAAGTCCTCACGGCCGTTCTCTTCGGGGCGCACCGCTTCAGCGGTTTCAGCTTCGGGTTGCTCCAGCCGTTGACGCTGGCGCATCAGGTAGTACCCCAGGCTGCCGGTTACCAGTGCGATCAGGATAAACACCAACGTGGGCATGCCGGGCACCGCCGCAAAGGCGAGCATTCCCACCGAGGCGATCATCCAACTCTTGGGTTCGCTGGTCATTTGCCGGGCAATTTCGGCGCCCATGTTGCTGGCGCCCTTGCGTCCGTCCGGCGCCACACGGGTGATGATCATGCCGGCGGTGAGGGAGATCAGCAGCGCCGGGATCTGTGCGATCAGGCCGTCGCCGATGGTCAATACCGAGTACAACGTAATGGACTCGGAAGCGCTCAAGCCGTGCTGAAACATGCCGGTGGAAAAACCACCTAGCAAGTTCACCACAACAATGATCAAGCCCGCGACCGCATCACCTTTGACGAACTTCATCGCGCCATCCATGGCGCCGAACAACTGGCTCTCACGGGACAACTGCTCCCGTTTGTCCCGCGCTTGCATGCCGTCAATCAAGCCGGCCCGCAAGTCGCTGTCGATGGACATCTGCTTGCCGGGCATCGCGTCCAGGCTGAAACGCGCCGCCACTTCGGCCACCCGCTCCGAACCCTTGGTGATCACCAGAAAGTTGACCAGGGTCAGGATCAGGAAGATCACCATCCCCACGGCGAGGTTACCGCCAACCACAAAATTACCAAAGGCCTCGACGATATGACCGGCGTCCTGCTCCAGCAAAATCAAGCGCGTCGTGGCAATCGACAGAGACAGGCGGAACATGGTGGTCAGCAGAAGAATTGACGGAAACGATGAAAACGCCAGGGGGCCCGGAAGGTATAGCGCCAGCACGATCAACAGGCATGAGATGCAGATGTTGAGCGCGATCAGGATGTCCACCAGCCAGGTGGGCAGCGGCACGATAAAGATGAAGACGATGGCCATCACCACCACGGCGCCCAGTACTTCTGCGCGTTGCGCGACCTTAAGCAAAAAGCCGTTGATGGCCGAAAGTGCAGTCACGCCATGATCCCCAGCTTACCCGGAGAACGCGCAGGGCCACGCGTCATCCGATCCAGCTCCCCCATCACCGTCAGGAAGCCACGCAGGGTTTCTTCGCGTACTCGACCGTCGAGCCATATCGCCAGAGGCAATTGCTGGACCAGGGGATAAAGCGCATTGAGGGCCAGCAATTGCTGAACGTTCGAACTACCTGACAAGTCGCTTCCAAGCCGCAAGATTTCAGCAGCAGCGATACCTGCGCCTGCGTAACCCAGCAGGCGTTGCAACAGGCTCACTGCATCATGATCGATACCCAGGCGTTGGAGCAGGGCATTGCAACCGGACAACACGCCGCTCAACTGTCCGCAGCTTTGCAGGCCTTGCAAGAGGGAACGCAACAGCGGCGTAGGGAGTGAGGACACCTTGGCCGCGATGTCATCCACCAGAGCCTTGCGCATCATATTGAGCCCGTCGGCAAGCCGTTCGCCGCCATACACCCCCAACAGCGCCTGCATCATCGTCGCCAACGATTGGCGTGTGACCACACTGGCGTAGTAGAGCGCACGCAACGCCTGGCGCTCCTGTGGATCGGCACTGCCCGCCTGCAGCGCCAAGGCAATGTTCAGGCCTGCCTGGATCTGCCCTTTGAAGCGGACCTCCAACTTGGCGATGGCATCACGGGCCAACGCTGCTTCCGATGGGCGCACTTCAGCGTCTGCCTGGGTTGCCACATATTTGAGTACCACGAATGCACGCGCGGGGTCCCCGCCAGCCAGCTCCAGCAATTTGTCGACATGGGGATGCTGCAGCAATTGCAAGCGGATGCGGCGCGAAAGGCTCGCAAGGGTCGCCTGGGCAGGGTGCCCCAACTGATCATAAATCTGCGCAAGCTGTTCGGCCGGAGGCACGCGCACGCTCATCTTCCGCTGACTCAAGGGCTGGCTGTTGTTCTGTACTTCCAGGCTGAACAGGTGAGCGAGCTCATCCAAGCCAGGAACTGGCGCCGACGTGGATGTCTGGCTGACAGCAGGTTTATCCAACTGCTGGACCGTTTGCACATCCGGGGAAGATTCGACTTTCATGGACAGACCTGAACAGGAAGAGTGTTTCCCTGTGTGGCAAGGCCAGCTCAAACGGTTCCATCAAGTCGAATGTCACGAAAAATTTGAAAAGACTTGCACGCACCTCAACGGCTCTATGCAAGGTCCTGCGCAAAATCACACCATTTCAAGATATTTATCTTTATAAATCAGCTTGTTACATAAAAAACTGTCTTGGCATAGCCAGTGCAAAAGGGGTTCCCGTCGACACCTTTTCGACTGCGTCTACACCAAGGAAACAATCATGAATATCCCTATTGAAGCTTTAGCGCACCTCGTGGGCAGCTCGCCTCAATTCATGCTTCACCTGACAGACGACCAGCAAAAAAAACTTCGGCGCTTCATTCACAAGCGCGTACTCAACCCGGAGGATGCAGATGATCTTCTGCAGTTGACGTATCTGGAAGCCTGGCGCAACCGAGAGCGTTTCAGCGGCAATGCCACGCTCAGCACGTGGATGTGTGGTATCGCGCAAAACCTGATCCGCAATCACTTCAGGCGCTTGTACGCCAAGCCCGTGCATTGCGAGTTTGATGAGTCGCTCTGGCATGGCCAGGAAGACAACCACAATCTGGATTGGGAGTTCGAGGTAAACCGTCGCCTGGAAAAAACCCTGAGCGCTATCGACCATCTGCCAATGGAAATGCGCAAGACGCTGTACGCCTCACTGGAAACCGACGGCAGCTATCAGGACACAGCCGACGCGCTGGACATTCCTATCGGCACCGTGCGTTCACGCCTGTCACGAGCACGCGAACAGCTTAAGCGGGCCACGCACAACCCGAAACATCCCTAGCGTCATTGCACGCGTTGAGCGGCAGGGATATCTGCTCAACGCGATCAAGTTTTGCGGGGCATTCGGCAGGGCGAAGAGTGATCCACTCGTCGCCAGATCCGCTGATTTCGCTTAAACAGTTGAAAGCGTAGATAAAAATTCAAAATAAATACTTGACGCATTCCCGTTCTACGCGAATAATGCGCGCCACTTGGCTACATAGCTCAGTTGGTTAGAGCATAGCATTCATAATGCTGGGGTCCGGGGTTCAAGTCCCTGTGTAGCCACCAAGTACCTGTTTCCTAGTGCTTCCATACGACTTAGAAACAACACAAGAAGCCCGCCTAGTGCGGGCTTTCTTGTTTCTGAACATCCCCTAATGATTCCATACATTCTTGCCCTCCTTGTATCCGCTCATGTACCTTGGCAAAAAATTGAACCTGGGGGATACAAGAAAAATGAAGCGCAGTCAGATAAAGCGTCGCCCCCTGGCCGATACCGTACTGGCTACCCTGGAACCCGAGACAAAGGAGTACCGGGAGTTGGACGGCAACGCCTTGTATCTGCGCGTGCGCCCGGACGGAAGCAAGTCGTGGCAACTGCGTTACAAGAAGCCAGACGGCAAGTGGTCATGGCTTGGCCTGGGCGGCTACGGCAGTGGCGATCACCAGCTATCAGGATCACAAGCCAGGCAAAAAGCCGCCCTGCTGAGAGAGGATGCTGCAAAAGGTGGGAACCCACTCGCCACCAAGCGAGCCCGAAAGGCTGCAGAGATCGAAGCGACGAACAACACTTTCGAGCACTTGGCGCGAGAGTGGTACAACATCAAGCGCAAAAGCTGGACGGATGGAACGGCTACACGAACCATCGGCGCGCTGGAGCTCCATGTGTTTCCGGTATTTGGTAAGCGTATCTATACCGAGATTCTGCCCATGGAATGGATGGAGTTCCTGCGCGGTATGGAACAGAAGGGCATCATCGAGCAAACCAGCCGAGTTCGTGCCCGGTGCCAAGAGATCTACGACCTGGCCCGCGTCACTGGCCGCGCCACCCATAACCCTCTTGAAGGGCTTCACAGGTTTCTCCAGACCAAACCGTCAGAGAACTATGCCCATGTGCCGGTGGATGAGTTGCCACCATTACTACGCGCTATTCGCGCCTACCCTAGCGCCATAGATGTTCGGATCGGCCTACACTTGCTCTCGATGCTCGCCTGTCGCCCGTCGGAGTTACGCGAGGCCAGGTGGTCTGAGTTCGACCTAGACAGCGCGCTTTGGACTATACCTGCCGAACGGATGAAGCGCCGCCGTGAGCATCTGGTGCCACTCCCCCGCCAGGCCGTGGAGTTATTGAACGGCCTGCGCAATCTAACTGGATGTTATCCGCTGCTGTTCCCTGGACGCAGCGACACCACCAAGCCCCGTAGCAACACAGTGTTTCTGATGGCCTTGCGCCGCCTGGGCTACGAAGGTCGCCAGACGGGCCACGGTTTCCGCCACATCGCTTCAACAATCCTTAACGAACACGGCTTCGACGAAAACCACATCGAGGCTCAGCTATCGCATATCAAAGAAGGTGTGGCCGGGATATACAACAAAGCCCAGTACCTGGCTCAGCGCGCGACCATGATGCAATGGTACGCCGACCATCAAGACACATTGGCCAATGGCAATGTCGTGGAGATGAAACGCGCTTAACGGTCGCCCTCGGCTTTGCAATGTAATCGACGATTAGCATAGGGATGCAGAAGGATGAGCAAGTTATTGAAGTTTAAGCGCGCTCTGTGCGCCAAAGAAGCTTGTGAGCTTCTGGAGAGATTGATCGACGAACCCGTATCGCCTGAATCACTCTCAGTTTTAGGAGATCAAGGGTATTTGAGTAAATTGCTTGCCTACAATCAGCTGCTCGTAGGTTTCGAGATACCTGAAGATGGTGGAACAGCGGCGCTCGTTGAGGCCATGATGGGTAATGGCGCAGAGCGCGCTTTCATGTCATTCGAAGGAATCCGTCTTGGAAGCATGGTCGCGCACCCCTTCGGAACAAAAACTATCGACGCAAGTTTTGCCGCCCAGATCCAAGACAAGGCAGGGAAAAAGTATTTAGTTTTCGTGATGCCTGAGGACATTGGTGGCGGTTGGAATATACCGACCCTTCTTACCATGGATGAGATTACTGGTATCAACGCCGACGACCAGGAAAACCTTCATTACCTTGCATCAGAACTCATCACATTGGCTCAGTTTGCGAACTCGTCTGAAGCTCCGCCACTGCCCAAAACCATAACCGATAAACCGTCCGCCGACTTGAAACATCCGGACGGTTCGTGGGCCATTCTTGAGTTCATTGATGAGAAAGGCCCCATACTAAAGCATCCACATTTGACCGAAGGCAACGATATGCCGCTACGGTCTCGACGGACATTGCTGACAATTGTCGCGTCTCTATGCAGTAGTCAGGGATTAGACATCCGAGCTCGGGGCGCGTCTCAGCGGATAAAAGAGATGACGGAGCAGATCGGGGCACCAGTCGACGACGAGACCATCAGGAAAGTCCTTTCTGCAATTCCAGATGCCATAGAAAGCCGCGCAAAATAAAAACACCTAATTCGGGAGCGCGAAATCCTAATTCGGAAACCCCGATTATCGTACACAGCAATATGCGTCTCGTACCCATACGGAGGCGCACAAATGCACCCTTCATCGACCGCAGTAAAGGCCCTTATCCGCCAGCCGGCGCTTTGTGCATGGCTAGATCTATCACGCTCCGGGTTAGATAAGCTCCGCAAAAAAGACTCTACATTTCCGCGACCTCTAAAGAACGGCGATACGCGGCAAGCCGCTGCGTTCTATGTCGTTGAGGAAATTCAATCGTGGCTCAAAGCCAAAATTGAAGAGAGGGACGCCGCATGAAAGACAAAAAAAGGGCCGACCAACAGGCCAGCCACAAAAATACTCACGTCGAGAATACCAGCGGAACAGCCCAGCGCGCTCGCCTTTTGGAACGACTGCAAGCTGGCCCAATCGATACCTTCACCGCCATCCGCGAACTGAATATCGTCCGTCCTGGTGCCCGCATCAATGAACTACGCAGCCTGGGCCACAAGATCCTGACCCACCGCCTCACGTTGACCGACGATCAAGGGCGCACTCACCAGGGCATGGCGCTCTACTACCTCAGCACCAACCCGCCTGAGGGGGTATCGGTATGATGACTACGATCATGCCAAGCGATAGTCGGTCGAAAACTCCGCTTGCGGCAATGTGGTGTCGGCGCTATGGTTCAAGGGTCACGGTAAATCCCGTGACCGACCTTGGCCGGTCGAGTATCGTTAGGCGCACAAGCGCCCACCATCCGATTGCTGGCGCTTTTTTTGCGTCCGCACATTCGTGTTATGGCGGCTGTGCGTGGGACACCTTCGGGTGTGCCGGGTTCCTAACGTCCCGGTCGGCCAACCCGCGCACAGCTGCCACCCCTCCTCGCTTGGCCGCGAAAAGTGGCAGCTCCTCAACGTTAGGAGCTACACCGATGACCACTCTACATCCGTCCGCAATTCATGCATGTGTTCACAGCCGCAGAGCCTTGCCCCTACTGCATAGCATCACGCAGGAGGCTGTCCAATGAAGACTGTCGACTCTATCGTCATCAAGCATGGCGAACTTCGCGCACCCACGAACGTTAGCGGCTCCGTCATTGGCCCGGTCTCGCTCTCTGCGTCCGAGTTGATCGGTCTGCGTAATGCCCGCGCGATGTTCGACGAATTAAGGTCGCTCCTTTCCGATGCTGTTCTGCCAGCTATCGGCGGCGCCCGCCATCCCGTGAGCGTCCGCCTGACGACACTGCTAGGCGAGATTCATATTCAATCGGCTGGCTTCCTTGCGCAGCACTGGCGCGAAGCCGATCGCTTTGCAGAAGCCAAGGAGGTGGCAAATGTCGATCATCGCAATCACTAATCCTGGGGTAGTACGAGGTGACAGCTACTTCATGGTCATGACGCCGGCGAAGCAAGGCAATGGCATCCTCATCGCCAAAATCATCGCCCCGTTCGCAACGGAGGCTGATGCGACCAAGGCAGTAGAGCTGCTGAACAGTCGGTATCCAGGCACCGGCTCAAGCATCGGCTTGTCCCAATACATTGACGATCACGATGCTGAGGATCTGGACAGGCTCTATTGCCAAGCTCGAGGCGGCCTCGCCGAAGTTCTGACGGACCTCACCAAGGGGGCCGCCAAATGACTGATTTCAAGCAATTGCTAATCGACCCTGAAAGCTTCGGGAACATCACGACCGACAGGCTCAAAAGCATAGGCTCTGCCGCCGATGACATGGGTGGAACCATTAGCCACGGTATAGCTGCTATCGGAGCAATCCTGGCGAGTGCCGCGATGAACGAGGACGCAGGCTTGAACACTGACGCCGTGGCCGATCTTGGCTGGCTTCTGCAAAGCCTAGGCACGCTCAGCTCAGGATTGGACGGCATCAAAACAAGAGCCAATTCCCGCATCGAACTGCGTAGCCCCCAGAAAGAGGCTTAACCCATGAACATTCAAAACGACGCACCGACGTCGACGGGATCGGCTTGCCCGAAGAAAGTCACCGAACTGTTTTACGTAACGCATCCAAAGGCGCCCAAGGCGCTGCTAGGGCCCTTCTTGACCGAAGCTGACGCCGAGTGCGGGCGCGTTGTTATGCGTAATGCTGCCGCGCAGATAACGGTGCGCCTGGTCGATGCAATTGATGAGTTCACACGCGGTCATGGCGTGAATAATGGCCGGGTCTGCCGCGCCTTTGCTGGGAGAGCCAGCCATGGATGATGCAACTATTCTGTTCCGTGACGCGCTCCAGGCGGTCTATGGGCAGCTCGACTGGCTGCCTGAACCAGATGGGGTAATCCACCGGTTCCGCGTCCCTGAGGACAAGCCAGGCTCACTTAACGGCTGGTACGTGCTTTACCTGGACGGTATAGCGTCGGGCGCGTTCGGCAGTTGGAAGGCTGGCGGCGCCAGCACCTGGTGCAGCCGCGAACCGGTGGACGCTCGCGAAGCCGCGCAGATCCGCGAACGTGTTGACCAAGCCCGGCGTCAGCGCGAAGCCGAGCAACACCGGCGCCAGCAGGAAGCCGCCGAGAAAGCCATTCACTGGTGGCGCAATGCGCGCCGCGCTTCACCCGACCATCCGTACCTGGTCGCCAAGGCAGTTCGCTCCTACGGCCTGCGCCAGCGTGGCGCTGACCTGCTGATCCCGCTGTACCTAGATGGGCGCTTGGTCAACCTGCAACGAATTGCTCCGGACGGCGACAAGCGCTTCCTGTTCGGCGGCCGGATCAAGGGCACCTATTCGCCGCTGGGCATCATCGAGCCAGGTTCTGTGCTTTGCATCTGCGAAGGGTGGGCGACGGCAGCCAGCCTCCACCAGCACGGCGGCTATGTCGTTGCCGCGGCCATGAACGCGGGCAACTTGATCCCGGCGGCGATGAGCTTGCGCGCTCGCTACCCGGGCCAGGCAATCGTCATCGCCGGCGACGACGACCGGCTCACCGATGGCAACCCGGGGCGCGTAGCGGCAAACGCCGCGGCGGCGGCAGTGGGTGGCCAGGTGGCTTTCCCTGACTGGCCAGAAGGCGCCCCCGATGACCTTACCGACTTCAACGATCTCGCCAACTGGAAACTCGCCCATGTCCAAGCCTGACACCAACGTGATCAACCTTCGGCCGGACGCCGCGACCATTGCGCCAGATCGCCCCTGCTGGGCGGTGTATGAGCATTGGGTGATCAATGAGAAGGGCCGCAAACTGCGCCCGGGCGTTTACTGGCATAGCTTCAAGCGCGCCGCCGCTGACCAGGACGACGCCGAAGGCGATACCGGCGACCGACCTATCACCGATGAGTGGATCTCAAGCCCTGTCACGGTCGTGGCCCGCACCACCAACAGCGACGACGGCAGCGAGGGCCGGTTGCTGCGCCTGGTCACAGAGGGCGGCATCAAGGAATGGATCATCGCCATGGAAGTCTTCGGCGGCAGCGGCGAGGACGCCCGGCGCGCCTTGTTCGGGATGGGCGTCATCATTGCCCTCAAGAAGCGCGGCACGTTCATGGAGTACCTGCTCGACCAGCATCCGGCAGAAGTGTTTGCCACCACCAGCCGGCCAGGCTGGCATGAGTCGGGCGCGTTCGTGCTACCTGGGAGAACCATCGGTAGTGCCAATGTGCGGTACCAGGCCAGCAACAAGGCCCAGGTACTTTTCAGCCGGCGCGGCGAGCTGGCGCTCTGGCAATCCGAGGTGGCTACCAAGTGCGCGGGCAACCCGGTGCTTACTCTGGCGATCGGGTGCTCGCTGGCTGGCCCGCTGCTGAGTTTGGTCGGCGTGCTGGGTGGTGGTGTTCACCTGGTGGGCGACAGCTCCAGCGGCAAGTCGCTGGCGCAGCTGATCGGCTCGTCGGTATGGGGCGACCCGGGCGTGTTCGCCGCCAGTTGGGACATGACCAAGGGCGGCCTGGAGATTGAAGCATCGAGCCGTAATGACACCATCCTGCCCTTGGATGAGATCAAGCGCGCCGATCCCAAGCGCGTACAGGAAATGGCGTACTCCCTCGCCAACGGCCAGGGTAAAGGCACCATGACCCGCGAGCGCGAAGGCCGCGCCAAGCTGAGCTGGCGCCTACTGACACTCTCCAGCGGCGAGCGCTCCCTCTCCGAACACGCAGCCATATCCGGCAATGCCGCCCACGCTGGCGCCGAGTTGCGCATGGTCGACGTGAACGCCGGTACCCGTACGCACCGAGCCTTCGACGAATTGCATGGGCTTGAGGGAGCGGATTTTCACCGGCAGCTCACCGTAGCGGTCGGCGCCCACCACGGCCACCTTGGGCCAGCCTTTGTCGAGAAGCTGCTCGAGAGCGACGACCGGGCCGGCCTACTGGAAGATTTCGCCGGGGTACGCGCCAGCTTTGTGGAAGACAATGCCCAGGCCGGCCGAGTGGCTGATCGGTTCGCCGTGATCGCACTAGCCGGTGAAATGGCAATCGCGTATGGCCTGCTACCTTGGGTGCCGGGTACCGCCCTCGCCGACTGCCGCTTGCTGTACGGCGAATGGCTTAGCCGGGTTGGTAGTGGCAATGCAGAGGATCGGCAGATCCTGGCCGGCATCCTGGACTTTATCGACCGCCACGGCAGCAGTCGCTTTTCAGATGTCGACGATCAAACGCCTGACACCAAGGTGTTCAACCGGGCCGGTTACTGGGAGCTGGTGGGCACTAATCGCCTGTATCTGTTCAACAAGCCGGCGCTCATCGAGGCAGCGCACGGCTATGGCCTGTCTCGCATAATCAAAGCGCTGGAGGTCGCCAACGTCCTCGCACGCCGTGACAACGAGCGTAAAACCAAAAACTACCGACTCCCTGGTGGTGGCCAGGCACGTCTCTATGTGATCGACCCAGACATCATGGATCGTGAAGGCGGTGGCGTATGAACGTCACTCAAAGACCACCAATTCAGATTGCCCGAGTTCACAGGAACCTAGAATCACTGGCAACAGTGGCAACACCGGCAACGGCCATATGGGGTGTGGCTTACAGCCGTTGCCACCCTATAAAAAAAGTGGCAACAACTGGCAACGCACACCTCATTTTCAACATAAGAGATCCGATCTCTCCTTTCATTTGGTTATCACTGTTGCCGGTAAAAAACCTGTGGCAACAGTTTGGCAGCCTCGGCAACGCCTGGAGGCCACGGTTTACCGGGCTGTTGCCATTGTTGCCGCTGTTGCCGGTGTTTTTGAAATCACAGGAACATTGGATTAGCAGCGATCAGGCCGAGGTGACTATATGAGCCTCCTATCCGGCTTGCTAAGCCAAAGACCAGCACCGCTATCAACACCGGCCGATATGCAGTCGCAGAATCAGCCACAAAGCCTATCGGCTCAGCCTGCGGAAACTGCACGCCAGGTAGAAATACTCGACACACAGGCACGACATGCCCACTGGCGGGTGATGCTCAACGGGAAAGCGGTCTGCAGCATGATTGGCGAGCCAATGACAGAGGCTCAGGCCTTGGAAGAAGTCCGGCACCGCTGGCCTAGCGCTGAAGTCATGCATCCACAAGATCATGCACAGGAGCCAGGTCATGGCCATTGAAACCATTATTCGGGCCTGCACCGTGGCAGAAGTAGAGCAGGCCGGCGCATTGCCTGAGCTACTGGCTGCCTATAGCGATGAATCGAGAATCCCTGAGCTCGGCGAGGTAGATGCCTGCTTTGCGACGTATCGGGCAATGGAGGCGAGTGGTGCACTGCACATTCTCGGCGTGTTCGGCCCTGACCTGGTCGGGCTTGCGTCACTGCTGGTGTATGGGTTGCCGCACTACGCAGGCCGCCGCATTTGCGCAATGGAGTCGTTCTTTGTGGAGCCTGCTGCGCGTAGTCACGGTACGGGCATAAAGCTACTGCGTGCTACTGAGGCACTTGCCCTTGAACTGGGCGCGTCTGCTCTGATGGTCAGCGCGCCAGTTGGCAGCAGACTGGCGACGGTCCTGCCTCGCTCCGGCTACCGGGAAACCAATCAGGTATTCCTGAAGGGGCTCGCATGAACGACATCACTTCAGCAACGCCTTCACTTCCCACGATGACCAGCCGCGACGTAGAGAAAGTTCAAGGATTGGAGGCGCACCTACTCGGTATCGAACAGGTGGCCATCCAGACCCGTCACCACTTTCATGCCGGACTGTACGCCCGAACCATCCGCATCCCTGCCGGCGTGATGATCACCGGCGCCCTGATCAAGATCCCCACCCTGCTGATTGTCTCAGGGCACGTCACAGTCTTCATCGGAGGCAAGTCAATTGAGCTGCATGGATACCACATCGTCCCAGGACAGGCCGGACGCAAACAGGTGTTTCTGGCGCATGCCGACACTGATCTAACCATGACCTTTGCCACCCAGGCTAAGACGGTTGAAGAAGCCGAATCAGAATTCACCGATCAACCCACAGCGCTCATGTCGCGCCAGCAAAGCAACGATCTGATCATCACCACTGGAGAATAACTATGTCTGGATACACAACAGCTGTTGCTTTATCCACCGCCGCCGCCGCCACCGTGTACTCGGTGTACGCCACTCAACAATCGGGCAAGCAGGCACAGTTGAACTCTGATGCCCAGTCGGACCAGGCAAAGAGCGATGCTGACACCGCTGCGAGTGCCGCCGTGGTGCAGGCCGACCGTATCCGCCGCCTGGCACGCTACCAGGCCAGCGAAGCAAATGCCGCATTGGCTGCATCCGGGGTTGAGACCGGTGCCGGTACCGCGATCAACATCAACGAGCAGATCATCGGCAATGCCGAGGAAGACGCAGCGCTGACCATCTTCAATGGGCAAAACCAAAAGGTACGGGGTTACGCCGACTCCAGCAACTACAAGCTGGCTGGGAGCCAAGCTCGCTCTAATGCGAATGCTGAATCTGTCGGCACCGTGCTTTCAAGCGGGGCAAAAATCGCCGGTGGATGGAAGGCAACGGCTTCCGGACAAAACATGCAAGGCCAAGCCCAGGCGTTGAATACCAATCCGGCCTGGGTCAAAAACAGTTAACGCCACAACGGGCTTATGATCGGGCCAGGCGGCCACCGCGGTGAATGGCATCAACGGCCGTTGAACGACCGTTGTTTGCCAATGCCGCCGACGCTTTAAATCATTGGACCGACCAAGACCCACTACCAAAACTCGATTGCTGGGGGCTTATGAGTGATCAATGGAATTGCGGCTATTGACCTACATAACAGGTCTGCCCTCGCGCGCGCGCGCGTTTGCAGGCCCCAAATGACCCGTCGTACAGCGCCGACGCCGACAATAGATTGGTTCCAAGTGATCATGGAAATATCGCGCTATGGGCTCTCAATGCAGGTAATTGCTCAAACCATTGGCGTGGCACGTACAACGCTGCTGGGCTGGAAACAGGGCGCTGAACCTCGCCACTCGGAGGGCGATCGTCTGCTAACTTTTTGGACCAGCGTAACTGGTCACGATAGGTCAGAAGCACCGATGGTCTCGATCAGCGACTGGTGGGCATACCATGCCAAGTAGTTTCGACCTACTGCTGCAAGATGCAGAGCCTAGGCGAGTCATCAGGGAATTGCGGCTGTAGGTGGCTCGTTGGGGCTAACTCAACCGCTGGGCAGCTAGTCATACAGTCTTTCGAGACAGTGCTACGATTTCAAGCTGGTGTGACCTCCACCCACTTACTCAAGCGGGCGCTCGCTGCGTAGCTAAAGGGGGTCGCACTTCACCCAATAGAAAATGCGCATGAAAAAAATCCCGTTCTGCCTCGAATTCTTAGAGCCTATCAGGCACCTGGCTATCTTGGGATGTGCCGGAGCGTCTTCGATAAGGCGGTGCGGCCATACGTGCTCGAGTTCGCGATCGGTCAGCGAGGCGTTGGCTTCGACCGCTTGGAGCTCGACCAGTGGGCGGATTTGTACATAGCAGCGCACTCGATTGAAAAAAAAGCGAAGTTGGAGTCATCGTCGGTTCCGATCGCAACTCCACAATTAGGCCGTAAAAAGCGCGGTCTGGTTATGGCAGCCTCGGTCACTGGCAAAGCTCCCTATCAAACACCCGCGTCAGAGAACTTCTACAAATTGGTGGATGAGATCCTGGGGAGGTCAGCGGACAAAAAAGATCGTAGGCGGGGAAAGCATGAGAACCAAAAGCCGCCAAGCGAGGGTTAACCCAGGACCATATATGGACGATGATTGCGAAGTGGTATTTGTCGCCGCCCTGGGCAAGATGCTCGGCCGGACTGAAGCATCTGTCAGGGAGGGAATTCGCCGGGGCGTACCGTGGCTGCCCATGGGTTTCAAGATGGGCATCAGGCATTGCTGGTTGAAGGAGGGTGTTCGGGAGTTTCTGCGTGCGTGTCGCGACGGCGAGAACAAGGCGCCGAAGGTCGGTAGACCGCGACATGCACCGCCAACACTGAGAGCGTGAAATAAATGCGCTATTTGACCGTAAAAAAGTTCTCCAGCGAGTCGGGATACACCGAGGCCGCGATTCGAGCAAAGATCGCTGACGGCACATGGGAAAAAGACTACGTTTGGCGAAAAGCACCAGATGGCCGGGTGCTGATCGATGTTGAGGGTTACGAAGCCTGGATCGAAATGGGCAAACCATCAAGATCTCACCGAGGAGGTAGATTTCGGTCAGTTAATAGCCCAAAACCGGTAATGAGCCTAGGGCCGGAGCGTGGAAGTCCAAAGCCGCTGGTTTGATACCGTCTGTCGGTGCGGATGTGCAGACCAAATGGCTACTCTCGAGCGCCTTCCGGCGATTCGCCCCATCAATGAGCTGTGACACCAGGTATCGCGCCGCATCATCAGGGTGTCCAGCGTCGTCGTGGCACCACAACCAATTACAGACGACGATCAGTTTCGGCACCGTCAAAACCGGGTAAGAACACCCCCTACCCGACTGCTTAAACAATGGGTAAGAACACCCCTCCCCTGACCACTAGCGCCGTTTGAAAAACCAACCCCATGAATGAGGCTGATCGGGGTTGAATATCCCGTTGCGGAAACACCCCATGAATGATCAGCAGCAGTCGTTTTAATGTCGGTTTTTGTCATATTCCGATGCGGCGTGATGACAGGTTCTCGACCTGAAAAAAGTTTAGGCTTTGTTGATCGTCGGTGCTAACCGGATCGGGGGGGGGGGCATCCACTCTGGTATCCACTGTCTCAGACATTAAAGGGCCAAGACCTGAAGCGTGCCCACGCCCGCCGAACATCACCCCTCGTAGCTCCCTGTCAGGACAACAGATTCGACGGCCGGTACTAAAGGAAAAGTGAGAAAATGCAGGAACAGGCTACAATCACGAGCACCAGCTGATCCGCTAACCGTGGTGGTGTCTTAGGCAGGAAGCGTAAATTCACTTGCGACTTTCGTCAGCAGGATCGATAAATAAACAAGACACATGGCCTGCGCCGTTGTCGAAGTTATAGGCCAACCAATTCTAGGGAGGTAAGCATGGCTAAGAATTTTTTGGATTTGAAGACAGATCCAGGCCTGTTGTCTGCGCTCCAAGGGGCCTCGCAACGCAAGCAAACTGCCGCAGAGATGCTGGAACAGCGCATCTCGTTTGTCTACGGGTCTGTGAGCTCGAAGAACGGAGTAACGCGTGACCAAGTTCGTAAGCTAATACTTGAGCAGGAAGGAGCCGAAGGGGAAAAACGTTGATCCTCTTCGAGCTATGCGGTAACACTGAGCAAAATCTAGTTTACCGAGAGCTGGAAGTTTCTAATGGCAATCGGCAGTACGATTTTCTGCGGTCTATAGTGGGTGCTGCATTAGCTGTAGACCGCGCATTCCTGTCAAACCACATCATTAAAGCATTGAATTTTCATGCTATCACTTGCCTGCATACGAATGCTGGCGAGTATCGACCTTGCCAAGTCTTCGTAGGTAACCATACGCCTCCAGAGCACTACCGTGTCGAGGCGCTAATGGACGACTTTGTGAATATGGTGAACAGAGACTGGGAGCTATCCGACCCAGTGGCGCTGGCAGCACTCGTGCTCTGGCGGCTGAACTACATTCATCCATTCATCAACGGCAACGGTCGTACAGCAAGGGCGGCCTGCTATTTCGTGTTGTGTGTGAAATCAGGGGGCTGGTTACCTGGTGCCACGATACTTCCAGAGCTGATTCGGCGCGACCGGGCTGAATACGTTGATGCATTGCGCCTCGTGGATGAGTCTGTCGCCCAAGGAGCGCGGGATCTAAGCCCACTGCATGAACTGTTGTCCAGACTCATCGGAGAACAACTCGCTACGCAACCAGCTCCAGCCGGTGGCCCGCCTGATTAACTCCCGCCAGCGACCAAGTGGAGAGTTATTGGGAGCCATAAAAAAGGAAACAGGCGCCCATACCGACGACGTGTAACTAGGCAGGGTGTTACAGCTCCCGATACAGTAAAACACGCTGTTTCATGTAGCGCTCACGCGCAGATTTCGCGCACCCGAGCGGAGTGAAAAGCCACAAAGTACGCAGGCTGGTACGCGCTAGCTATAAGTACGCACTCTGATGCGAGTGCCGCTCAAGTTCGCGCTTGAGGTTCGCACCCGCCAATGCGAACCCTGCTGACGGTTACCAGCGCGGTTAACACGAAAAGTTACCAGATTGGTCGGTTGCCAAGCGTCAGGTTTCCGCTGTTGTTTCCAGGGTTTGCAGTGGTATCTCGATCACTTGCCTAGGTCGAACGAGCCTAAAGGCTTGAAGTTACGTCGACTGTTGGTGTCGTCATTCCGGGCTGAGCGCCGGCGTCTATCCAACTCTTGAAGTCCGGATCACAGCAATACCGGACAATTGTTGGTTCGGAATGGTAACCACCCATGCCCATGCCCATGTTCAGAAAATTCACACTTATCCTATCAATTGGGCGTGCTCTTAGAGCTTCATATCCTTTGCTGTCAAAGTAGCTGTCGATAAGTGGCATAAGCTCGTCATCCTTACCCAAAGGAGTCGTCTGAAAGAACCACCCATGGCGATTAAACACTTGCGTCAGTTGCTCAGCTACAGACATCACATGAGAGGGCGGCAGGGAAAGCCCGTAAGACGCGTTGGTTAGTAGCTGCAAGGTAAGGGGAGACTTTCCCGACTCAATGCTCTCCCACTCCCTAGGAGTTTTACCTGTGAAATATGCGAGCTGACCAGGATGGATGCTGTTATCCAAACGGATTTCTCGGAGCACCAGCAGTAACAATGTGGATTGGCTTGAGTTGCGTTGCATCGGAGTCGACGGTCCTTGGCTGGATGGATTTTGTCCTGCCGAGAAATGTAAGCTCCTTGAGAAAAGCGTCAAGGTAAATCTGCCTTTCACGAGACGCGGGGATAGGGCGAGTCATCCGGAAAATGTGGCCGACACCTACAATCAGAGTGGCAGGAATGCCACTGCGTGGCACTGTGACCACGCTTTCGCGCTGACGTGAGGTCCCGCTCGTCGGATCAATCCGACTTACCAAATGGTCGCTTTCGAGCACCTTCTGGCGAAAAGAAAAAAGGCCGAAAACCACCTAGCAGCGAGCGCCATGTATCCCCACATGTATCCCTCACGCAACAATCAAGATAAAAAATCAATTATTACAGATGGTTAAGTAACCAGTTCAAATGTCTGTGTACACCAAGTACCGATCCATAGATGTCTACAGCAGTCTATGAATCACCTCAAGAAGCCCGCCTAGTGCGGGCTTTCTTGTTTTCTACCGTTTCAAAAGACCCTAGCGCTGACAGCGCTGCCTCCTGAATGCCCTCCCCCAAACATCAACCCACATACGCTCATGACCCGGCTGCAATGGGGTTAACCGCGAGCGCTGAAACACCGTTTCCCCTTCAGTTGTGCGGGGTTTCCCATGCCCCCCTCCGAAATACCTGACACCCAAGAACATTTACTTCCGAGCATGATCCGCATCGCAGGAATACAGCCGCGCTGCCTGAACGCCCCAGCCCGCTGGTAAAAATGCGGGACACAGGAACGGCAATCACGCTGGCCGAGTATCTGCCGTTGCGACGGGATTCGTTCGGGGCACTGTTCTTCTTTGATCTCATCGATGCGGTCGAAACGCTCGCCCCCCCCTACGAGCACTCAGACACCGTCGAATGGTGGAGTACACTCCGAGAGGCCAGCCGATATGCTGATGTCAAAGCAGCGCTGACCCATCCCGGGACGAGCAGCAACAACTTCAACTCGCTGAACGGCCTTGCATCCTCACGCGCAGGTCTCCCAGGTCAATCGTCAGATCAGGGCTCGGCAGACTACCCAGTGTGTCGTTCAGGTTCATCCGCAATGGCTTATCGGGGTCAAGCCCATATTCAAGGTTCAATGCCCTTGACCAATACGTCGCTGAGGTTCCACTGCGGGCGAAGGTCGTTTGCGTCACTCAAGGGCACACTGTGCAATTGCTGGCGTGCGTCTCTGTCTTCGAAACTCGAAGGTGTCTTCAACAGTTGCCCTTCATGGCTCAGGCCTAGGCGGCTAAAGGCTCGATTATCCGCATCGGGCCCCCAGGAAAGTGAGAGAGGTTCAAAGCGAAACAGTCGCTGGCCAGCTAGGCGAAACTGCTGGCCATCAAGCTTTTTCACAACGGCGACTGCATTCGCAGGAAAAACCGCCCATCTGTATTTTGACGCTCGCCCGCCCCACTGTTAGTGTCCGGCTCCACCCTTGCACGCATGCCGTGCTCTACCTGGAAGGCACGATTTATCTGTAAGAAGCAGTACCCCAAGGACAACAGATCATTCTCAAAATGAACGGAGTTCAGCGCGTGTTTTCGATTTCCCGCCGCCAACTGTCAGTGATTGCCGCAGCCCTTGCACTGGCTGCATGCAATACCTCTGTCAACGAACAGCCACCGGCGCCAGAGCTGGGCTCAGGCTATCGCACCGACCTCACCACCCAACAGGCTGAGCGTCATATGGCGGCCGCCGCCAACCCGCTCGCGGCCGAGGCCGGGCGAGAGATGCTGCGCAAAGGCGGTTCGGCTATCGATGCGGCGATTGCGATGCAGGCGGTGTTGACCCTGGTGGAGCCGCAGTCATCCGGCATCGGCGGTGGCGCGTTCATCATGCTGTGGGACGCAAACACCGTGCACGCCTATGACGGCCGCGAAACAGCGCCAGCCGGGGCGACGGAGCGGTTATTCCTGAAGACCGATGGTAAGCCGATGGCGTTTCCAGACGCGCAGATTGGCGGACGGTCGGTCGGCACGCCTGGGGTATTGCGTGCTCTTGAGATGGCACACAAGAAGACCGGTCACCTGCAATGGGCCGAGCTGTTCGAGCCGGCGATCCGGTTGGCGGAACAGGGCTTCGCCATTTCTCCACGCCTGCACAGCCTGATCGCAGCCGACCGCTACATCGCGCAATCGCCGGACATGGCAGCGTACTTCCTGAACGCCGATGGCTCACCAAAAGCCACCGGTACGCTGTTGAAAAACCCCGCACTGGCCAACGTATTCAAACGCATCGCCAAGGAAGGGCCGGATGCACTGTACCAAGGGCCGATTGCCGATGAGATCGCACGCAAGGTGCAGGGCCATCGCAACGCAGGCAGCCTGTCCCTGGCGGACCTCAAGGGCTACGCCGCCAAAGAGCGCAAGCCGCTGTGCACCGATTACAAACAGTGGAAAGTCTGCGGTATGCCACCGCCGTCATCGGGCGGAGTCGCCATCGCACAAATCCTCGGCACCTTGCAGGCGCTGGAAGCACGCGATCCCGCCCTGACCATCGCAGCCATGCAACCGGTGAAAAGCTCGTCGCCTGCTGGCCTTGAGCCCGCGCCCGAAGCCGTGCACCTGCTGGCCGAAGCCGGGCGCCTGGCGTTTGCCGATCGCGCGCTCTATGTCGCCGACGCGGACTTCGTTCCAGTGCCCGTGGCGGGTCTGGTCGCACCGAACTACCTGGCCAAGCGTGCGGCCTTGATCGGCGAACGCAGTATGGGCATCGCCAAGCCGGGTGTACCTGCAGGTATCCAGGTGGCCTACGCGCCGGATCGCTCGCCGCTGCGCATTTCCACATCACAAGTGGTGGCGGTGGATGACCAGGGCGGCGCTGTGTCGATGACCACCACGGTGGAAGCGGCATTCGGCTCACATGTGATGGTGCAGGGCTTCTTGCTCAACAACCAGATGACCGACTTCTCGTTTATTCCCGAGGAAAACGGCCAGCCAGTCGCCAACCGCGTCGAGTCCGGCAAACGCCCGCGTTCGGCCATGGCGCCGACCCTAGTGTTCGACCGCAAAAGCGGCGAATTACTGGCCACGGTGGGTTCACCCGGTGGCTCGCAAATCATCGAGTACGTGAGCAAGTCCCTGGTGGCCATGCTCGACTGGAAACTCGACCCGCAAGCCGCCATCAGCCTACCTAACTTTGGCAGCCGCAATGGCGCAACCGAGCTGGAAACCGGTCTGTTCAGCCCCGCGCTGAAACAGGTCCTCAAGGACAAGGGCCATGCGCTGAGCGAGATCGATATGACCAGCGGCATCCAGGCCATCGTCCGCACGCGGGATGCCCAGGGCAAAGTGTCGCTGAGCGGCGGCGCCGACCCTCGGCGCGAAGGCGTAGCGGTTGGCGACTGACTATTCAATCAACGGAGAACGCGCTCGTGCAGCAGGCAGATAATCTCGGCGCCATCCCTGGCGTCGACCACGGTTTTTGTTCGATCAATGATCCGCTGCGCCCGGCAGAGGTGTTCATCTGCAAGCAGGTGCATAGCCCTTCGGTGATCGAGTGGCAAGCCGACCAGGTGCCCAATACCGTTGAAGCGGACGGGGTGTGCACGGGTGAGCATCATCCCATTGCGGTGATTACCGCCGACTGCCTGCCCCTTCTCATTGCCTCGCAGGGCGGCGAAAAGGTCGCTGCGGTGCATGGAGGATGGAAGGGCCTGCAAAGCGGGATCATCGCCAATGCCATCAAGCGCTTTACCGATGAAGGGATTGCGGTCGACCAGTTGCGGGTGGCGATCGGGCCGTCGATCAAACCGTGCTGCTATGAGGTAAGCGAAGGGTTTGTGGCGCAGTTTCAGGCTGACCAAGGGCACGTGTGGTCAACCGGGCAGGCGCCGTGGAGCACCGCTCAACCAGCGCCGTTGCTGCCGCCTGAGATCACACCACCCTACGCCCGGCAAGAGGGAAGTGCGTGGTTTGATTTGAGTGGTTATGGGGTGATGTTGCTGCAAGCCGCCGGCATCCGGCGGGAGCAGATCGAGGTGAGTGAGGTGTGCACTTACTGCACCTCCCGCACCTTTGCCAGCTACCGCCGAAGGACGCATCATCCAGAGGAAGTGAAGACGCTGATTTATTCGTGGATTGCTCGCATCACCGACTGATCTTCAACCCCTTGCGCCCCGCGTGCCGCTCCAACGCCAGCTCGATCAGCCGGCTCACCAGTTCGCTGTAGCTCATCCCCGCCGCCTGCCACAGCTTGGGGTACATGCTGATGCGGGTGAAGCCGGGCAGTGAGTTGATTTCGTTGATCAGCACTTCACCGTCGTCGGTGAGGAACACGTCGACCCGTGCAAGACCGGAACAACCCAGCACCTCGAACGCCTCGATGGCCAGCCCGCGAATACGCTCGCTGGCTTCCTGGCTGATGTCGGCCGGCACCACCACCTGGGCGGCCTGGTCGTCGATGTATTTGCTGTCGTAGGAGTAGAAACCGCTGCTCACCACGATTTCGCCACAACCACTGGCGATGGGGTTTTCGTTGCCGAGCACGGCACACTCGATTTCACGGCCTTTTACGGCGGATTCAACCAACACCTTTTCATCAAAACCCAGGGCCAATTCGACAGCCGCGTGGTATTCGGCTTTGTCGCCGACTTTACTCACGCCCACGGAGGAACCTTGGTTGGCAGGTTTGACGAACATCGGCACGCCGAGTTTGTTCACCGCAGCCTCAAACGAAGTACGCGCCGCGTTGCCGCGGGTCAGGGTGATGAACGGGGTAACGGCGATACCAGCATCGCGCAGCAGGCGTTTGCTGATGTCCTTGTCCATGCACACCGCCGAGCCGAGTACGTCGGAACCGACAAAAGGCAGGTCCGCCATGCGCAACAGACCTTGCAGGCAACCGTCTTCGCCGAGAGTGCCGTGGACGATGGGGAAAATCACATCGACATGTTCCAGCAAGCCCGTGCCCGAGGTCTCCACCAGCTGCTGGTTGGCCTTGCCGGGCACCACCGCCAGTTCGCGGTTGGACTGGTTGAGTGCGATCAGGGACGGGTTTTCCTGGTTGAGCAGGAAGTTCGATGTGTCGTTGAGGTGCCAGTGGCCAGCCTTGTCGATACCGATCAACACCGGCTCGAAACGGGAGCGGTCCAGCGCGTCAACAATGTTACGCGCCGATTGCAACGAGACTTCGTGCTCGGCCGACCTGCCACCAAAAATAATACCTACCCGCACCTTGCTCATGACCCGGCCTCACTGTTGAAAGTAAGGCTTCTTACCACGGGCGGTCAGCGATTCGCTACCAGATGTGCACCGAACAGCAGGTAGCAGCCCCCGGCAAAGCGGTCGAGCCACTTGCGCGAGCGACTGTAGAGATCGGCCATGCGCTCGCTGGAAAACACCAAGGCCACGCAGGAATACCAGCTGAACGACAAGGTGGCCATGGTGATGACCGCCAGAGTCAGCAGCAGCGGTGAGGGAGACGGCGGCATGGTGGACGCGAAGATGGTGGCCACAAACAGCGCCGCCTTGGGGTTCGACAAGTTACCCAGCAACCCCAGCCGCCAGGCGGAAAACAGCGAGCGCCGAGCCTCGTCCGGCAGCATGCTCTGGCTCATGGCCGGTGCCGAGCGCTTGAACAACTTCAAGCCGAGGTAGATCAAGTAGCAGCCACCCAAGACCTTGAACGCCAGGTAAAGCATCGGCGCGGCGGTAAACAACGACTTGATGCCCAGGCCGCCGGCCAGTCCCCACAGGATGGTCCCCGTCGCCACACCGGCCGATGCCACCACGCCATGGCGACGCGAACAACTGGCGGCCAATTGCGCCGTATTGAAAAAGTTGGGGCCGGGCGTCACCACTGCCACTGTCCACAGCAGGGCCAGCGAAACCAGGGGCGCCAGGTAGGCGGGGTTGAAAAAATCCATGGGAGGCAGCTCCATCAGCGCAAGGCACGAACAGCGATCATAGGCCTCGCCCACGCCCTGCACAATCGTACAAGACCCCGGCAGACAACCCGAGCCAGACTGGGTTAACGTACTTATCTTTCCTTCTTTGTGACGCGCCATCATGGGCAAACCCACCGCCACCCTCGACTGGCTGCACCGCGCCCCGCATGCCAGTGGCCTGGACCGTATCGAGGCGTATTTTGCCGGCTTCGCCTTCGACCCTCATCGCCATGACACCTACGCCATCGGGCGGACGTTGACGGGCGTGCAGAGTTTTCACTATCGCGGCGACATGGTGCACAGCCTGCCCGGCACCACCATGGTGCTTCACCCCGACGAGACCCACGACGGTCACGCCGGCAGCGATGAAGGCTTCAAGTACCGGATGATTTACGTCGAACCATCGCTGATCCAGCAGATCCTCGGCGGCAAACCGTTGCCGTTTATCCCCAACGGTTTATCCACCGACCCACGGCTGTTTCGCGCCAGCGAAGTACTGCTGCAGAATCTGGATAACCCCATCGACCCGTTGCAGGAACAGGACGCCCTGTTTGACCTGGCCCACGCCTTGAGCAACGTCTCGGGCGGGATCGTCAGCCGCAAGACCTTCGACTATGTAGCCGCAGAGCGCGCGCGGGAATTTATCCACAGCGCCTTGGGCCGCAGCATCACCCTGGATGAAATGGCCGACCATGCCGGCCGTGACCGTTGGGCCTTGTCGCGGGATTTTCGCTTGCTGTTCGGCACCAGCCCCTACCGCTACCTGACCATGCGCCGGCTGGACCTGGTGCGCAGCCTGCTGGCCCAGGGCCAATCGCTGGTCGACGCGGCAATGACCGCAGGGTTTACCGACCAGAGTCACATGACCCGGCAATTTCGCAGCACCTACGGCATGCCGCCGTCGCGCTGGGTAAAAATGTCAGACCGCTTCCAAGGCAGATAACCCCGCCGGTTGCTTGAGACGCAGCGCCAATATCGCGCCAGCCAGGGCAATCGCTGCGCTCCACCACAACGCCCGTTCGATGCCCCCCGCGCTCGCCACCGACACCAGCACCGCCAGCCCCAGGGCCCCGCCGATCTGCTGGCTGGTGGAGGCCATCCCAGCCGCCACGCCCTGCTCGCCCGGACGAATGCCCAGGCCCGCCGCCACCCACATCGCGGTCCAGGTCATGCCCTGGCCGATGCTCAGGATGAAAATCCCCGGCAGCAGCGACCAGAACCCCACGCCGGTCGGCAACGCCCATACCACCAGCGCAATGCCCAGCGCGCCAGCCAGTTGCCCACTGACAAGGGTGTTGCGCAACCCCAGCCGCACCAGCGAGCGCTCCGCCAGCCAGATGCCGAACGTGCACACCAAGGTCGCCGGCAAGAACGCCAACCCCGCCTGCAATACGCTGTAGCCGTAAACTTGCTGGTAATACAGCGCAAGGAAGTAGTACTGCACGCCAAAGCTGCTCATGAACACTGCCGTCAGCACCATGGCCATGCGCAGCTCACGGTAGGCAAACAGGCGCAGCGGCATCAGCGGGTCGCGGCCTCGGTGTTCGATCCAGGCGAACAGCCCGAGCAGTACCAATGCCATGCCCAGGCAGCCGAGGGTGGACGGGGCCGTCCAGCCCCATTCCGGGCCTTGTACCAACGAGAACACCAGCAAGGTACCGCCGACGGTCACGGTCAGCGCGCCACTGATATCAAAGCTACGCCCGCGCGCGGGCGCAGGGTCAGCGGGGATCCAGTACCGCGCCGCCCACGCACAGCCGCCCGCCAGAGGCACGTTCACCAGAAATACCGCTTCCCAACCCCACACCTGGGTCAGCACGCCGCCAAGCAACGCGCCCAACGCCAGCCCCGCCGCCGACGCCGCACTCCACACGGCAAACGCACGGTTGCGCGCCGGCCCTTCGGCGTAGTGAGTGTTGATCAGCGCGAGCGTGGCCGGGAACAGCATCGCACCGCCCACGCCCTGCACCGCCCGCGCCAGTACCAGCAATATCGCGCTGCCACCCAGCACCGCCGCCAGGGAGGCCAGGGCGTAGAGCGACTGCCCCACCCGGTACAAACGGCGCTTGCCGAGCAAATCCGTGGCCCTGCCACCCAGCAGCAGGAACCCGCCAAATGCCACGCTGTAGGCGCTGACCACCCACTGCAATTGCTGGGCAGAAAAATCCAGGTGAGCACCGATCTGCGGCAAGGCGACAAACACGATGGTGGCATCCAGCGCGATGATCAATTGCGCGGTGGCCAGCAACGTCAACATCCAGCCTGAGGGTCGAGAAGGAGACATCACAGCGTCCTGTCCGAAAATGAGAGGGCATCAGTTTCTTTCATGCCTGATCGATGATAAATAGCGCTATCACTCTTTCAGTAATGACTTTAATCATGGATCTGAACGCTGTTCGCCTGCTGGTCCGCGTGGCTGAAACCCGCAGTTTCACCCGTGCCGCCGGTGACCTGGGGCTGACCCAGTCCGGTCTGTCCCGCGCCATTTCGCGCCTGGAAAGCGAGCTGGGGGTTCGCCTGCTGCAACGCAACACGCGCAGCGTCAGCCTCACCCCCGATGGGCAGATGTTGTACGAGCGCAGTGCACCGTTGCTGGCGGAATTGGCCGAAGCCGAAAAACTGCTGCTCGACCGGCGCAGCAACCCGTCCGGTCTGTTGAAGATCAGCACGCCGTCGCTGTTCGGGCGCAAAGTGGTGATGCCAGTGATAGGCGAATTGACCTTGCGTTACCCCGAGTTGCGCATCGAGGCGGTGATGACCGACCGCCTGGTGGATATCGTCGATGAAGGCTTCGATGCGTTGCTGCGTACCGGCGAGATCCAGGACCAACGCCTGATCGCCCGCGCACTGCCGCCACTGCGTTGGGTCACGGTGGCCGCACCCGGTTATCTCGCACGTTTCGGCACCCCGCACTGCGTCGATGACCTCAAGCACCACAACTGCCTCACCGTACGTAACTTGCGCAGCGGCCGTCTGGTGGACTGGCAGTTCATGATCGACGGCAAGGTGCAGGATGTAAGCGTCGAAGGGCGGCTGATCTTTGACATCGGCGATGCCCTGGTTGACGGCGCCGTGGGCGGTTTTGGCATCGCCCAGGTGATGGATTTTGCCGTGCGCGACGACCTCGCGGCCGGGCGCCTGGTTCCGGTACTGGAACACGTCGCCGGGCGCCGTCGGGCGATCTCGCTGGTCTACCCGCCGTCCCGGCAGTACTCACCGAAGCTGATGGCGTTCGCCGAAGCCCTCAGCCAGGCAAAATGGTAACCCTGTAGGAGCCGGCTTGCCGGCGATGCGGCCTGTGGAATAGACGTACTCCTCAAGACGGTTATCGCCGGCAAGCCGGCTCCTACAGGGGGCGTCAGGCCAGGGTCTTGCCGGTGATCGGCTGGCCGATGGTCAAGAAATGCCCGCCCGCCACATGGTGCAAGGTGCGCAGTTCATCATGGCCTTCGAAGTGCCAACGACCGTCGCTGAATACGCGCTCATCGGCATAAGCCGCCACCACTTCACCGAGGAACAGATCATAGGTCTGCTGGTTATAGGGCTCGGGCAACAGACGGCACTCCAGCCAGGCAACGCAACCTTCCAGCAACGGCGCTTCGGTGTGTTCACCCTTGAACGTCTGCAAGCCGTAGGCGGCAAATTTGTCAGTGTCGGCGCCGGTGATGTTACCCACGGTTTGCACAAGGTCGGCCTGGGCCGCGCAAGGCACCTGGAGCACAAAGGTGCCGGCGCCCTCGAGCAGTTGGCGGGTCCATGTTGCCTTGTCCAGCACCACGGCGACTTTCGGCGGTTCGAAATCCAGCGGCATGGCCCAGGCAGCGGCCATGATATTGCGCTGGCCATTGTGCGCGGCACTCACCAGTACGGTCGGCCCGTGGTTGAGCAAACGGTAGGCCTTGGACAGCGGAACGGGGCGACGGTGGGTAGGGCTCATGGACGGTCGGCTCTTCATGCAAGAAAGCGCCTACGATACCTGAAGCCCCAGGCTCAACTCGACAGTTGGTTGGCGAACTGCCCCACCGCGCTGACGACCTTCTGCGCGCCGTCCTGGATCTCCACGATCACCGTGCCCGCTTCGGCCGCCAGGGCCAGGCCTTGCTCGGCTTGCAGGCGACCTTCAGTCATCAGGCTCACAGCATCGCGCGCCATGTCCTGGTTCTGGCGCACCACGCCGACGATCTCTTCGGTCGCCTTGCTGGTCCGTGATGCCAACTGCCGAACTTCATCGGCCACTACGGCAAAACCACGGCCCTGCTCACCCGCGCGCGCCGCTTCGATGGCAGCGTTGAGCGCCAGCAGATTGGTCTGCTCGGCAATACCGCTGATGGTCTTGACGATGGTGCCGATGACCTGGGACTGAGCGTTCAGCGCCTCGATGCCGTCGCCGGCCTGCTGCATGTGCTTGGCCAGGTCGCGCATCACATCCACAGCCTGGGTCACCACGGTGGTACCGCGCTGGGCGCTGTTGTCAGTTTGCAGCGAGGTGCTGTAGGCAATGTTCGCTGCTTCGGCGACCGCCTGTTCCTGGTTGACCTGGTCGGTGATCACTGTGGCGAACTTGACCACTTTGTACAGCCGGTCATTGGCGTCCAGCACCGGGTTGTAGGTCGCTTCCAGCCACACCACACGGCCATGGCTGTCGACCCGCTTGAAGCGCGCCGCGACAAACTCACCGGCGTTCAAACGCTTCCAGAAGTCCTGGTATTCGGTGCTGTTGTATTCCTCCGGCTCGCAGAACATCCGGTGATGCTTGCCCTGGATCTGCGCCAGACTGTAACCCATGCCGCCGAGGAACCGATCATTGGCGGTGAGCACGTGTCCACCGAGATCGAACTCGATCACGGCCGTCGAGCGCACCAGGGCGTTCATGAGGTTTTCATGCTCGCGGGAGGCCTCGATCGTGCGGGTTAGATCGCTGGAATAAATCGAAAAATGCTTGATGCGCCCATCGGAACTGCGCACCGGCTGCACAATCGAGCGCAGCCAGGCTTCCTGGCCATTGCCACGCATCAGGCGCACGGTGCCGGCGAAGTGTTCACCGCGCACCAGCGCGTTCTTGAAGCGCTGCTGGAACTCATCCCGACGCACATGGACGGGCTCCAGGTCTTCGATCTTCCGTCCCAGCAGTTGGCCGCTCTGATAGGCCAACTCCTGCAGGAAGTTGGCGTTGGCCCATTCCACCCGACCTTCGGCGTCCAGCGTCAGGCACAGCATTTCGCTTTCCAGGCTCTCCTTGACCTGATTCAAGCTGGACAATTCTTCGCGAAGAGCCGACAGCTCCTGCTTCAAACGGGTGTTGAACATGGGGCACCGATGGTCAAGTGGGGAGAGTGATCTGACCTGCATCGGCGCTGCCTGCGTTTTCTGAAGAGAGCTTTAGCCTCAGGTCCAACAATATTTTTGGATCCATTAGCTGCCGTTGTTTCGGCACACGCCCATCACTTTATATTCAAGGGTATTGAGCTTGCCGCTGGAGTCTTCATAGGTCATGCGCGACGGCACCGCGTTGCACGAACGGATCGGCGGCGTGACGTTGACCACCTTGGCAATATCCAGCTCCAGGCCATAGCGATACACCTGGACCTCGGGCGCCGGCTTACCCTTTTTGGCGGCATAGTCGGCCATGGCTTTCTCATTGCGCTCCATCATCAGCGCGAACGTACGATCGCCCCCGCCCTCGGCCAATACACCGAAAGACAAAACTGCAGTTAACACGCCCAGCGCGACGGTATAAAAGTTCATGGTTAGTTCCTCGGTTGAAATGTTCAGTGCCGAGACTAACCAACTGACCCTGACGCAATCTTCACCAGAACATTACTTATTTGTTAGATAACGGTGAGCTTCCAGAATTGTAATGTTCACGCCACTTCTTCGTTATCCACAGTTTGCAACTATCAGCCCGGGCCAGATCAATAAGAACGCCCACTCCCATAAGAAGCTGAACACTGCCAGTACCCAGGAGCGAACCATGCGTATCCGTCACTACAGCCTTCCCCTTTCACTATGCGCCGCCTTGCCCTTGGCCGCCGTGGCTGCGCAAGAAAAACCCGAGGGGTTTATCGAAGGCAGCAGCCTTAACGTGCTGGCACGTAATTTTTACTTCAACCGCGATGATCGCAAGGGCCAGTCCAGCCCCACCGGCAACGGCTACTCAGAAGCCTGGGCGCAGGGATTGATTGGGCGCTTCGAGTCCGGTTTTACCCAAGGCACCGTGGGGTTTGGCCTGGACGCATTCGCCATGGTCGGCGTGAAGCTGGACTCGGGCACCGGCCGCAGCGGTGGCAAAGGCTCGTTCGGCGTGTTACCGGTGGACAGTAACAACCGTCCGGAAGACAACTACAGCAAAGTCGGTGGCGCCGCGAAATTGCGTGTGCTGGACACCGTTATTAAAGCCGGCGATGTATTCCCGCTGACCCCGGTCGTGGCATACGGTGACTCACGCGTTTTGCCGGAAAGCTTTCGCGGCGTCACCGCACAAAACACCAGTCTTGAGGGCCTTAGCTTGCAGGGCGGACACTTGAGCGGCATGAGCCAGCCGACGCAAAGCGGCATGGACAAGGGGTTTGCCACCTTCTACGCGGGCCCGGTCGACTCGCCCTGGATCGGCTATTTCGGCGGCGACTACACCGTCAACAAAAACCTTGGTTTCAGCCTCTACAGCAGCCGCCTGAAAGACGCCTGGAACCAGTACTACGTCGGCAGCACCGCCAGTTATCCACTCAATGATGACGTCTCGCTGTTCGGTGACTTCAACTACTACAAGGCAGTGGACGAAGGTAAGAAGCTGCTGGGCGAGTTCGACAACGACATCTGGAGCGCCAGGCTCGGGGTGAAGGTCGGCGCCCACAGCCTGGCCGTCTCGCACCAACGCAACAATGGCGATGACGACTTCGACTACCTGCGCCAGTCGGACTCGATCTTCCTCAACAACTCGATCCAGTACAGCGACTTCAACTCGCCCAAGGAGCGTTCGTGGATGGTGCGCTACGACCTGGACATGCAGGCGTTCGGCATTCCCGGCCTGTCGTTCATGACCCGCTACGGCAAAGGCAGCGGCGCTGACTACAGCAACGCCAACGCGGTGTACATGCGTCGCGATGCGGCTGGCAACCCGCTCACCGACCAACGCCGCTGGGAGCGGGACATCGAAGCCAAATACGTGGTGCAGGAAGGCAGCTTGAAAGACTTATCGCTGCGACTGCGCCAGGCGACAGTGCGCTCTAGTGCATTTGAGTCGGACCTGGAAGAAGTTCGGTTGATTGTCGAGTATCCCATTGCAGTGCTTTAAGGGATGTCCATTACATTCACTTGCCGATGGCCTACATCTGTTTACAAGTTGAAGTCTGTCAGAACTGTAATATTGGCCTCACCTTCTCGTTAAGTTGCACTTTTTACACTGCACATCGAACACAACTCATCTCTGCGGCTTTTGTGTAGCTCCTTTGGAACAGAGATGAACTTTTTGCGCCCCGCTTGGGGCGTTTTTTTTGTGCGCAGAGTCAGTGACGAATCGTCGCACTCGTCTGACGCGGCTTGACCCTAAAGCTACTTCACGCTTCAGAGTTTTCCTACAGATTACTCAGCCTCGCCATGAGGCCATGCCCCTTTTCGTTTTCTTTGAAGGTAACCCCCCATGCGTATCCTTGTGGTTGAGGACGAACAGAAAACCGCTGACTACCTGCAGCAAGGCCTGACCGAAAGTGGCTATGTCGTCGATTGCGCCGCCAGCGGCATTGATGGCCTGCACCTGGCCAGGCAACACAGTTATGAATTGGTGATCCTCGATGTCAACTTGCCCAACACCGACGGTTGGGAAGTGCTTGAGCAACTGCGCCGCGACGGCAACCAGCGCGTGATGATGCTCACCGCGCGCGGGCGGCTGGCCGACAAGATCAAGGGCCTGGACATGGGCGCCGATGATTACCTGGTCAAGCCCTTCGAATTTCCCGAACTGCTGGCCCGCGTGCGCACTTTGTTGCGGCGCAGCGAGCACATCCCGTTGCCAGACGTGCTGCGCGTCTCGGATCTGGAACTGGACCCCCGCCGACACCGCGCCTATCGCGGCAATCGTCGGATTGACCTGACCACCAAGGAATTCGCCCTGCTGCACGTACTGATGCGCCAGGCCGGTGAGGTGATGACCCGCACGCAGATCATCTCGCTGGTCTGGGACATGAACTTCGACTGCGACACCAATGTGGTGGAAGTCTCCATCAGCCGTCTGCGCGGCAAGGTCGATGACCAGAGCGAGGTGAAGTTGATCCATACCATTCGCGGCGTGGGCTATGTGCTGGAGGCGCGCCCATGAAGACCAGCAGCCTGTCGATGCGCCTGGGGCTGACGGTGAGCCTGATGGGCGCGGGGTTGGTGGTGCTGCTGGCGAGCCTGGCGTACCTGGCCCTGACCCATGAACTGGACAAGCTGGCACGCAAGGGCCTGGAAAACAAAATGGAACAACTGGCCCATACCCTCAACCAGGGCCTCGATGAACACCGCATCACTAACCGCCCTCATTCACTGCTGGACCTGGTGATGGGCCACGACAACATCTACCTGACCATCCTCGGCGCACGGCCCGATGCGCCAGTACTGCTCAGCGTCGGCGCCAAGCCCCAGCAACCGCTGCTGCTCGACGTGCCCACCGGCAAAAACCTGGCCTACTTGAACTGGGTCGACGGCCAGGGCAATCGCATCCTCAGTGCGACGCGCCTGATGCCCTTGCAAGGCGGCGAATATGTACGCGTGCTGCTGTCGCTGGACCGTTCCGATGATGAGGCGTTGCTCAGTGCCTACCTGCGCTCCACGGTGATCGCCCTGCCGATGTTGCTGATCCTGATCGGCATGGGCGCCTGGTGGCTGGTGCAGCGCGGGCTCGCGCCGTTGCAACAGTTCAGCCGCGTGGCGGCCAAGGTCACGACCCAGGACCTGACCCATCGCCTGTCCCTGGACAACCTGCCCAAGGAGCTAGGCGAGTTGGCCGAGGGCATCAACGTTATGCTGCATCGCCTCGACGCCGGGGTGCAGCAACTGTCGCAGTTCTCCGACGACCTGGCCCACGAACTGCGCGCGCCCTTGACCAACCTGATGGGCAAGGCCCAGGTGACCTTGTCCCGCGAGCGGCCTTCGGAGGAATACAAAGCCGGCCTAGAATCCTGCACCGAGGAAATGGAGCGCCTGTCGCGGATTGTCTCGGACATGCTGTTCCTCGCCCAGGTCAGCCACCCCGCCGCGCGCGCCGGGTTTGCCCCGGTGTCACTGGCACAGGAAGCACAGCGGGTGATGGAGCTGTTCGCCCTTAGCGCCGAGGACAAACACATTACCCTGAGCCTGCGCGGCGACGCCTGGGTGATGGGGGATCGCCTGATGATCCAGCGCGCCATTTCCAACCTGCTGTCCAATGCCATTCGCCATACCCCCGAGGCTTCCAGTGTTTTGCTGCTGGTGGAAAGCTACGACCAGAGCGTGTCGCTGTCGGTGGGCAACCCGGGGCGGGGTATCGAAGCTCATCACCTGCCGCACCTGTTCGAACGTTTCTACCGCGCCGACAACAGCCGCGCCCGTGCTGAAGGCGGCACCGGCCTTGGGCTGGCAATTGTGCAGTCGATCATGCGCCTGCATCAGGGGCACGCCGACGTCAGCAGCCAGCCGGGCCGGTTTACACGGTTCAGCCTGGTGTTTCCTCTTCCTTGCGATGCGCCCACTGATACAACGCCGGCAGCACCAGCAAGGTCAGCAACGTAGAGGAAATAATCCCGCCGATCACCACCGTCGCCAGGGGCCGCTGCACTTCGGCGCCGGTGCCGGTGGCGAGCGCCATGGGGATAAACCCGAGGGACGCCACCAACGCCGTCATCAACACCGGGCGCAGCCGGGTCAGCGCGCCCTCATTGATCGCCATTGACAGCGAGCGCCCTTCCTCGCGCAGGTTGCGGATGAACGCGATCATCACCAGGCCGTTCAACACCGCCACGCCGGACAAGGCAATAAAACCCACACCCGCCGAGATCGACAGCGGAATATCCCGCAGCCATATCGCCATGATCCCACCGGTCAAGGCGAACGGAATGCCGGTGAACACCAGCAGGCCGTCCTTGAGGTTGTTGAACATCATGAACAACAGCCCGAACACCAGCAGCAGCGCCACAGGTACCACGATGCGCAAGCGCTCGGACGCTTCCTTCAACTGTTCGAACTGGCCGCCCCAGGTGGTCCAGTAACCCGCCGGGACCTTCACCTGGGCGAGAATCGCCGCCTCAGCCTCTTCCACGAACGAGCCGATATCCCGCCCACGCACGTTGGCGCTGACGATCACCAGGCGCTTGCCGTTCTCTCGGCTGATCTGGTTCGGGCCGAGCACCAGGTCCAGGCTCGCCACCTGAGATAACGCAATGAAACCCAACTGGCCAGACGCATTACCCGGCACCGGAATCAACAGCCGCGACAGCCCATCGATATCGGTACGCAGCGCGTCGGACAAACGCACGACCATGTCGAAACGCCGGTCGCCTTCGTACAACGTACCGGCCTGACGCCCTCCGACGGCGACGGCGATGGTGTCCTGCACATCCCCCACGTTCAGGCCAAATCGCGCGGCCTTGTCGCGGTCGATATTGATGGTCAGCACCGGCAGGCCGGAGGTTTGCTCAACCTTGACTTCCGAGGCGCCATTGAGCTTTTTCAGCGTCTCGGCAATTTCCCCGGCGGTCTTGTTGAGCACGTCCATGTCATCGCCAAACACCTTCACCGCCACATCGCTGCGCACGCCGGAAATCAGCTCGTTGAAACGCAACTGGATCGGCTGCGACAACTCGTACGCACTGCCCGGCACAATCGCACTGGCGCGCTGGATATCAGCGATCAGGGTTTCGCGGGACTTCTTGGGATCCGGCCATTCGTCCTTGGGTTTGAGCATCACGTAGCTGTCGGAAATGTTCGGTGGCATCGGATCCGAAGCAATTTCCGCAGTGCCGGTGCGCGCGAATACCCGCTCGATTTCCGGCACCTGGGCCATCAAGATTTTTTCCAACTGCTGCTGCATCTGCACCGATTGCGTCAGGCTGGTGCCGGGCACGCGCAGGGCCTGCTGGGCAAAGTCGCCTTCGCTGAGGCTGGGGATAAATTCGCTGCCCATGCGGCTAGCGACTACACCCGAAGCGACGATGGTCAGCACGGCCAAGCCGAACACCAGCGGCCGACGCGCCATCACCCAATCCAGCACTGGCGCATAGATCCGACGCGCGCTGCGCATGACGATATTTTCTTCTTCCTTGACCTTGCCGGTGACGAACAGCGCAATCGCCGCCGGTACAAAGGTCACCGACAGAATCATCGCACCCAACAAGGCAATCACCACGGTAAACGCCATGGGGTGGAACATCTTCCCGGCCACGCCGGTGAGGGCGAAGATCGGCAGGTACACCACCATGATGATCAGTTGCCCGAAGATCAGCGCTCGCCTTGCTTCCTTGGCGGCGGCGAACACTTCGTGCAGGCGCTCGCTGCGCGTCAACAGTCGCCCGTGACGCTGCTGTGCGTGAGCCAAGCGGCGAATGGCGTTCTCGACGATCACCACCGCACCGTCGACGATGATGCCGAAGTCCAGCGCGCCGAGACTCATCAGGTTGGCGCTGACTTTGTTGGTGAACATGCCGGTGAAGGTGAACAGCATCGCCAGGGGAATCACCATCGCGGTGATCAGCGCGGCACGGATGTTACCGAGGAACAGGAACAGCACTGCCACCACCAGCAGCGCACCTTCGAAGAGGTTTTTCTTTACGGTGGCGATGGCCTTTTCGACGAGGTTGGTGCGGTCGTAGACGGTGACGGCGACCACGCCTTCGGGCAGCGAACGGTTGATCTCTTCGAGTTTCTTCGCCACGGCCTGGGACACGCTGCGGCTGTTTTCGCCGATCAACATAAACACCGTGCCCAGCACCACTTCGCGGCCATTTTCGGTGGCGGCGCCGGTACGCAGCTCACGGCCGATCTCGACCTGGGCCACGTTGCGCACGCGAATCGGCGTGCCGTCCGAGCTGGTGATGACGATATTGGCGATGTCGTCGATGGACGCCAATTGCCCCGGCGCACGGATCAGCAGTTGCTCGCCGCTGCGCTCGATATAGCCGGCGCCGACGTTGGCGTTATTGCGTTCCAGCGCCGTGACCAGGTCATTCAAGGTCAGGTTGTAGGCGGCCAGGCGCTTGGGATCGGGCGCAATCTGGTATTCCTTGGCGAAGCCGCCGATGGTGTTGATCTCGGCCACGCCGGGCACGTTGCGCAGTTGCGGTTTGATGATCCAGTCCTGGATCACCCGCAAATCCGTTGGGGTGTAAGGCGTGCCGTCGTCCTTGAGCGCGCCGTCCTTGGACTCGACAGTCCATAGGAATATTTCCCCCAACCCGGTGGAAATCGGCCCCATTGCCGTCTCGATGCCTAGAGGCAATTGCTCACGGGCGACTTGCAGGCGCTCATTGACCAATTGACGGGCGAAGAACAGGTCCGTGCCATCCTTGAAGATTACCGTGACCTGGGACAAACCGGACCGCGACAGCGAACGGGTCTGCTGCAAACCGGGCAAGCCCGCCATGGCGGTTTCAATGGGAAAGGTGATGCGCTGCTCGGTCTCCAACGGTGAATACCCGGCCGCCGCCGAGTTGATCTGCACCTGCACGTTGGTGATGTCGGGCACCGCGTCGATGGGCAGTTTCTGATAGCTGGCGATGCCGACACCGGCCATCAACAGCACCGCCAACAGCACGATGATGCGCTGCTCGATGGCAAATTGGATAAGGCGCTCAAACATGGGAAATCACTCGCGGAATCAATGGGCGTGTTCGGCCGAGCCTTTGCCCAGTTCGGACTTGAGAATGAAGCTGCCAACGGTGGCCACCTGTGCGCCAGCGTCGAGGCCCTGGCGTACTTCGACGTAGCCGTTTTCACTCGCGCCAAGCTCCAGGTGACGGGTGACAAAACCGTGCTCGGTGCGCACGAACACCGAGGGCTTGTCCTCGACGGTCTGGATCGCCTCCTGAGGGACGGTGACCTTGGCCTGGAACGTGTCGGCGGCCAGTTGCACGCTGACAAACAGACCAGGACGCCAGGCGTCGTCAGGGTTGGGCACACTGATGCGCACCGTCGCGGTGCGGGTTTGCTCACCGAGCAAATTGCCTACATACGCCACCGTCCCCTGGACTTCAGTGCCCATTTCGGTGGAGCTGACCTTGACCGGTTTGCCGACCCGGACCTTGTTCAAGTCCTTGGGAAACACACCGAACGTGACCCACACCTGGGACAGGTCCGAGAGGATGAAGGCGTTAGTCGTCTCACTCACGACTTCACCGACACCCAGGTGTTTTTCCACCACCACGCCGGCGAACGGCGCACGCAATTCATAACGATTGCCACCGACCAGCACAGCACTGCCACTGAGAGCGGTCATCTTTTGTCGCGCATTGTTCAGGGCGATTTCGGCTTCTTGCAGGGTTTGGCGCGCCAGCAGGTAATCCTGCTCGGCGGAGATTTTGTCCTGCCACAATTGGCGTTCGCGCTGCAAGGTGGTGCGCGCCAGCTCGACCCGCCGCTCGCTGGCCGCCAACTCGCTGCGCTGATCGGAAATCTGCTGGCTGGCGATCACCGCCAACAGCTCGCCCTTCTTCACCGACTGACCGAGGTTGACCTTCACCGACTCCACCACACCCGCCGTGCGCGGGACGATGTGGGAGGTACGGTCCTCGTCGAAACGTACCTCGCCCGGCAGCACCAGCAAGGTGCTGACCGAACGCGGTTGAGCCTCAGCGATTTGAATGCCGGCGGCCTGGATCTGCTGTTCGGTGAGTTCGAGTTCGCCTTCTTCATCGGCCTTCGCAAAACCGGACAGCATCAGGCTCAAGGCGACGGCGAGTGCCACGCCGTGTCTGTTGTTCATAGAGGACTCCAAAGGAAATCAAAAGCGGGCGAGGTCGCCGTAAATCCGTTCGATACGCACCCAGGCGTCAGTGGCCTGGGCGGTGGCGGTGAGGTACTGCGTGCGCGCCGCGATCAGGGTGCGCTGGGCATCCAGCACGTCGAGAAAGCCGAACTTGCCCATTTCAAAACCGCGGGTGGCGCTGTCCACCGCGCTTTGGGCGGCGGGCAGGATCTGCTGATTGAACGCGCGCACTTCGGTATTCGCGGACTGCCACAGGTCGAGGGCCTGGCGGGTTTCGGTACGCAGGCGCAACTCGGTGGCGTTACGCAGATCGCGAGCCTGGTCGGCACGACGAGTGGCGGCGAGAACGTTGCCCTGATTGCGGTTGAACAACGGGATTGGCATCGACACCCCCACCAGGTTCACCCGCTCACGCACGCTGGCGTCGTACTGGCTGCCGATGGACACGTCGAGATCGGGAATGCGCTGGGCTTTTTCCAGGCCAACGCTGGCTTCGTTTTGCAGGATGCTCAGTTCGGCCAGGCGCAACTCGGCGGTCTGCTCAAGGCGCGCCAGCAACTGGGTGGCTGACGGCACGGTCGGTGCGGACAGGTTTTGTGTGGCGACAGCCTGGAAGTTCGGCGCGGCGCTGCCCGTGCTGGCGGCCAGGCGACGGTAGGCATCGGCAAGGCCAATTTGCGCGCGGTCAAGTTCCAGGCGAATCTCCGAAACTTGCACTTGGGCTCTTGTGACTTCCACCGGCGAGGCTTTGCCTGCTGTCACCCGACCGTTGGCGACGACCAAGCCCCGTTCGGCCACGGCCATGGAACGCTGCGCCAGGTCGAGGCGTTCCTGGGCACGCAGAGCGCCGTAGTAGTTGTCGATGACTTCGGCGCGCAGGGTGTTGCGACGCTGTTCCAAGGTCAACGCGGCGGCGTCCTGGACGCGGGACGCCACATCGATGCGCGCCCCCCGTTTGCCGCCCAGCTCCAGGGCCTGGCTGATCTTGATGCTGGTGGTGCGGGAGTCACGGCGAGTGTCCTCCACATCCCATGAGGCCACCGGATTGGGGATCAACCCCGCTTGCTGACGACCACCCTGGGCAATGTCGATCTCCCATTGCGCGGCCGCCAGGTCCGGGTTGTTGGCGAAGGCAGTTTGCAGGGCCGAGTCGAGGGTGAGGGTTTGTGCCTGGGCAGCGCATGCGGCAGCCCACAATGCCGCCGCCCCCAACAGTGTTCTAACCGAAAGTGCCATAACGAAAGTTCCACGCCCATGAAGTCGCTGAGGTTTCCCAGCGGGGGCAATGTAGCGTTCGGTACTTATCAGGGCGGTGGGCAGAACATTACAAATCCGTTAGCCAGGATCAGGCATGCACTTCGTCATGCTCGTCATGCTGGAAGCCCTCCCCTTCGACCTGAATAGTGGCGTGGGAAATATCGAATTGTTCATGCAGTAATGCCGTCACTCGTCGCAGAATCTGTTGCTCGGAGCCCTGGGCCGCATCGGCGACCAAGTGAGTACTCAACACATTTTTGCCGCTGGTCAGGGCCCAGATGTGCAGGTCATGCACGTCCTTGACCCCCGGCACGCTGCGAATGCTCTGTTCGATCTGGTCGATATCCACGCCGTCCGGCACGCCTTGCAGCAGCACGTTCATGCTCTCCTTGAGCAACGTCCAGGTGCGTGGCAACACCCAGAAACCGATGGCCGCCGCGACCAACGAGTCGACCCAGCCCCAGCCGGTGAACATGATCAACACCGCCGCAATAATCACGCCGATGGAACCGAGCATGTCACTCCACACTTCCAGGTAAGCGCCCTTGACGTTGAGGCTCTCGCCGCTGGCCGCGCTGAGCAGGCGCATGGAGATCAGGTTGACGATCAGCCCCAGCACAGCAATCAACAGCATGCCGGTGGACTGGATTTCAGCGGGCGCCTGTAACCGTTGGTACGCCTCATACAGGATGTAGAACGCCACGGCGAACAACAGCAATGCATTGAACGCTGCGGCCAGGATCTCGAACCGCGCATAGCCGAAGGTGCGCTTGCGGTCGGCCGGGCGCTTGGCAATCTGGATGGCCACCAGGGAAATCGCCAGGGCCAGGGCGTCGGTCATCATGTGCGCGGCATCGGATAACAGCGCCAGGCTGCCGGTGACGAAGGCCCCGATCACTTCGGCAATCATGAAGCTGCCGGTCAGGCCCAAGGCGATCCATAGCTTGCGTTCGTGGCCGGCGCGTACTTGGGCGTGGTCGTGTCCTGCGCTCATGCGGAGTGCTCCTGATCTGTTGTAGGAGCCGGCTTGCCGGCGATAGTGATGTTGACGGTAGGCGTCGAGCTTACGGACGCCATCGCCGGCAAGCCGGCGCCTACAAAGATAGAGCCCTGGCGCAAAAACATTGGCATGCCTTGCAAAGTTGTCATCTGCACGCCAGCCCACCGTTATTTTTAGAGCACCAAAATCGTACACGAGCGCTCTGCAACGGTTCTATCAGGTATGCTTTTCGAACAGGAAACAAAAAGAAACAATTTTTCCAACCTGTTCGATAAGGAGTCCTGTTTTGGAGTTATCGACTGCCGCGTGGATGGTCCACGACACCCGCCTTATGCTCTGTGTACTGCTGGCCATCGCCAGCATCATCGTGCTGATCAGTGCGACCAAATTACCGCCGTTCCTGTCGATCCTGATCGGCACGTTTATCGCCGGTGTCGGCGCCGGCCTGCCGCCGGAAGAAGTGGCCAAGGCATTCAGTAAAGGCGCCGGAGCCATCCTCGGTGAAGCCGGGATCATCATCGCCCTGGGCTCGATGCTCGGCGCGCTGATGGCGGAATCCGGTGCAGCCGACCGCATCGCCACTACCTTGCTCGGGTTGGGCAAGGGCAAGTCATTGCCCTGGGTGATGGCGTTGGTCGCCATGGTGATCGGCCTGCCGCTGTTTTTCGAAGTGGGCCTGGTGATGATGGTACCGATCATCTTTGTGATGGCTAAACGTTCGAACCAGCCGTTGCTGAAAATCGCCATCCCGGCACTGGCGGGTATGACCACGTTGCACGCCCTGATGCCACCGCATCCGGGGCCACTGATTGCGGTGGGCGCGTTGCACGCCGACCTGGGCCTGACCATGTTGCTGGGCTTCTGCCTGGCGGTGCCAGCAGTGATCCTGGCGGGCCCGATCTACGGCAACTGGCTATCCAAGCGCCTGCATGTAGATGAGCCTGCCGACATCGGCGCACTGTTCAGCGCACCGCCCAAGGCGCCGCGCCAGCCGAGCTTTGGTGTGTCGTTGTTGATCATTCTGCTGCCGGTGATTCTGATGCTGGGCAGCACCTTGGCCAAGGTCGCGCTGCCGGCTGAAAGCACCGTCGGCCTGACCTTGAAATTCCTTGGCGAACCGCTGATCGCCCTCGGCCTGGCCGTGATCGCCGCCGTGATCTGCCTGGGCTGGGCCGCCGGCATGCCGCGCGCCGAGGTCGGCAACACCCTGCGCAAGGCGCTCGCGCCCATCGCCGTGTTGCTGCTGACCATCGGCGCCGGTGGTGGTCTCAAGCAAACCCTGTTGGATGCTGGCGTGAGCCAGACCATCAGCAAGGTCGCCGAAGGCGCGCACATGCCCTACCTGCTGCTGGCCTGGTTGATCGCCGTGGCCTTGCGCCAGGCAACCGGGTCGGCCACCGTCGCCACGACGACGACCGCCGGCATCCTCGCACCGATGATGGCGGGGCTGGCGGCGACACAGAGTTCGCTGGTAGCCCTGGCAATCGGCGCCGGTTCGGTGTTCTTCTGCCACGTCAACGACGCCGGGTTCTGGATGGTGCGTGAGTACTTTGGCTTGCAGTTGAAACAGACGATCTGGGTGTGGTCGGTGTTGCAGACCATTGTTTCAGTCGTTGGTCTAGTCGGAACGCTACTGCTCTGGCACTTCTTGACTTAAAGCCTAGGCAGCCAAGCTGTGGCGCTTACCAAACAGCGCCACACTCCCCACCCCTACCGCCCCCATCACCACGCAATACCCCACGCAAATCCACGGGCTGGTCGGCATCAGCGCAATCAGCAACAACGGCGTGGTACTCGCCCATAGCGCGTAGGCAATGTTGTAGGTGAAGGAAATCCCCGACACCCGCACCTGCGCTGGAAACAGGCCGACCATCACCGACGGCACCGCGCCCACCACGCCACAACTCAGGCCCGCAACGGCATACGCCGCACCCAGCCAGATACCGCCGCTGATCAGGCTGGCGTACAGGACCGCAATCCCCACCGGCAGCAACAGGCTGTAGACCAGCACCGCGCGCCAGGCGCCGATACGGTCGACCAGCAAGCCCGCCAGCACACAACCGATATTGAGGAACACGATACCTAGGGCGCTCAAGGCGAACGTGTGGCTAGGGCTCATGCCGAAGGTTTTCTGCATCATGGTCGGGGTGATGACCACCAGCACCACCACGGCGGAGGTGAGCACGCAGGTGAGGATCATTGCCGGTAACAACACGGCGCGGTGGTCACGCAACACGGTGCGCAGGGGGAGTTCGGCGGCGGCCTGGCGGCGGGCCTGCATTTCGAGGAACACCGGGGTCTCGCTGAGCCAGCGACGCAACCACACGCCAATCACGCCGAACACACCACCGAGCAGGAAGGGAAAGCGCCAGGCGTAGTCGAGGATTTCGGCCGGGGTGAAGACTTGCGCCAGCAGGGTCGCCGTCAGTGCACCGAGCAGGTAGCCGAAGGTCAGGCCAGCTTGCAGGAAGCCCAGGGCGTAACCACGATGGTGGGTCGGCGCGTGTTCAGCGACAAAGGTCCAGGCGCTGGGTACTTCACCGCCCACGGCGGCGCCTTGCAGCACGCGCAGCGCCAGCAGGATCAGGGGCGCGAAATAACCGATTTGCGCGTAGGTTGGCATGATCCCGATCAGCAGGCAGGGCAGCGCCATCATCAGGATGCTCAGGCTGAACACGCGCTTGCGTCCAAGGTGATCGGCGAAGTGCGCCATCAGGATGCCGCCCAGCGGGCGCGCCAGGTATCCGGTGACGAAAATGCCGAAACTTTGCAGCAGGCGCAGCCACTCGGGCATTTCCGGCGGGAAGAACAGTTGGCTCAAGGTCAGCGCGAAAAACACGAAGATGATGAAGTCGTAGATTTCCAGGGCACCGCCCAAGGCGGCCAGGCTCAGGGTTTTGTAGTCGGAGCGGGAAAAACGCTGCGCCTGTGTAGGAAAGGTGGCAGTCATGTAGAGGCTCGGCAGACAAACAAAATGGCGTGCAGGTTATGAGCTGAGCCCAATGATGGCAATCGCGGCAGATATATTTGTTTTCCTCATTGATCGATGAAGATAACTGCATTCCCATATCAATGGCTGTAGCGGAACATGCCGGAAAATTGCCTGCACCCTAATAACTATAAGAGGAAAGACTCGTGGCCGACGCTATCGAAGAAAGCCGCTATGCCCGATTTGCCCTGCGTTGCTCCAACTTCGCCGAACGCTGGTTTCCCGACTCCTGGGTGTTTGCGGCACTTGCCGTGATCATCGTCGCCGTGGCGACCCTGGGCATGGGCGCCGCGCCAAGCGAAGCCGCCAAAGCGTTCGGTGACGGGTTCTGGAGCCTGATCCCCTTCACCATGCAGATGGCCTTTGTGGTGATCGGGGGGTATGTGGTGGCCAGCTCGCCGCCCGCGGTGAAACTGATCGACCGCCTGGCGCGTATCCCCAAGAACGGCCGCTCCGCCGTGGCCTGGGTGGCGTTGATCTCGATGGTCGCCTCCTTGCTGAACTGGGGCCTGTCCCTGGTATTCGGCGGCTTGCTGGTACGGGCGCTGGCGCGTCGTACGGATTTGAAGATGGATTACCGCGCAGCCGGTGCGGCGGCGTATCTGGGGCTGGGCGCCGTGTGGGCGTTGGGGTTGTCGTCGTCGGCCGCGCAGTTGCAGGCCAACCCGGCCAGCCTGCCGCCGTCGATCCTGTCGATCACCGGTGTGATCCCGTTCACCGACACCATCTTCCTGTGGCAATCCGGCGTGCTGCTGCTGGCATTGATCGTGGTCTCGCTGATCATCGCCTACGCCACCGCCCCCGGCCCGAACAGCGCGCGTGATGCCAAGGCCTGCGGCGTCGACCCGGCGTTCAACTTGCCCAAGATACAAGCACCGACTCGCCCCGGAGAGTGGCTGGAGCACAGCCCGTTGCTGACCATTCTCCTGGCATTGCTGGCGGCGGGTTGGCTGTTCCATGAGTTTTCGACCAAGCCGGCGATCAGTGCAATCTCGGGGCTGAACACCTACAACTTCCTGTTCATCATGGCCGGCGCCCTGCTGCACTGGCGCCCGCGCAGCTTCCTCGATGCGGTGGCCCGTGCAGTGCCGACCACCACCGGCGTGCTGATCCAGTTCCCGCTGTACGGCTCGATTGCCGCGCTGATGACCGTCGTCAAAGGCGGTGACGGCCAGACTCTGGCACATCACATCTCGACCTTCTTCACGTCCATCGCCTCCCACGACACCTACGCGCTGCTGATGGGCGTTTACTCGGCGGTGCTCGGTTTCTTCATTCCGTCGGGCGGCGGCAAGTGGATTATCGAAGCGCCCTACGTGATGCAAGTCGCCAATGACCTGCAGTACCACCTGGGCTGGGCGGTGCAGATCTACAACGCCGCCGAAGCGCTGCCGAACCTGATCAACCCGTTCTATATGCTGCCGTTGCTGGGAGTGCTGGGGTTGAAGGCGCGGGATTTGATCGGGTTTTCGTTCGTGCAGTTGCTGGTGCACACACCGCTGGTGTTGTTCTTGCTGTGGGCGCTGGGAACGACGTTGAAGTATTTGCCGCCGGTCATGCCTTGATCAACGGATGAAGCACCTGTTGTTGCAACGGGTGCTTCATACAGCTGCGACGGGAAGACGCTCCAATAAATCAGGTAAAGCGCTCTGGATCGTGTTCCAAACCACATCAAGGTTAATATCGAAGTAACCGTGGGCGATTCGGTTGCGCATTCCGCGCATGCTACGCCATGGCACTTGTGAGTGAGCTGCCGCAAAATCCGGGTACTGGCCGCGCCTCTGCCAACACTTTCGAGCGAAACTTCAACGGCAAATCAGCAGGCGTCAGCAAGTCCACATTGACCCCAAGTAGATCCTCAAGCTCGACCTGCAGCCCGCCAAGATCAAAAAGGGTCGTTCCCGGCGGAGCATCGACCAACAAATCCAGATCACTGCCCTCTTGGTCGGTCCCGAGCAACACAGACCCGAATACTCTTGGGTTTGAGATGCGAAAGCGTCCTACCACCTCTCTGACGGCGGCTCGCTGTAGGTCAAGGGCGGTTGAAGGTTTCACGGTTCACCTCAATGGCAGCCAGTATCTAACCCGTCTAGCAGTGCAGGTCGCCGGTAGACACATGCATATAAAACACCTGGCCCTGAATACAATCGACAAGATAAAAGCCAACTCTCTGACCAAACGCGTGGTCTTATCTCACTCAGATGGATGGCCCTTCCTGACTCCTCCCGCCAATGCCTTTGATTAACCTGTCTCGGCTTTCTCCTCACCTGACACCAAGGAAAATCCGATGACGCCCCTCTCCAAATCGCTGGAAGAACTGATCACTGATATCTACAAGGACGACAAGGTTTCGGTTCCTGAATACCGAACATTGCGCGACGACGCCGACCGCCGCATGGCCGCCGTGATCAAGGAGTTCGGCCTGCATAACAACATCACCGCGTTCCAGAAATCGATCGACGTGGCGATGCAGTTGTTGCAGACCAGTGTCATCGATGCAAAGAAGGCCAAGCTGACCGACACGGGCGAGGCCATCGTCAAGGATGCGGTGACGGCCCAAGTGGAGTACTTGCGCGCCGGCAGCCAACTGGCACTGCGTCTGCTGTGAAATCACTGTCTTCGTTCCGTCACATTGCATTGCTACCGTCCTGCGAAATATCTTGCAACATTTCGCCAAGGACTCCCCCGCAATGAGTGACGAGCACGAAGACCGCCCTTCCCCCGATTCCGCAGCCCAGCCGCCGGTCGACACCAGCCGCCGGCGCTTCCTGGGAGGCGCAGCGGTGTTGGGGGTCGGCGCGACGTTAAGTGCCTGCGGCAACACCAGCGAAGCGCCGGGCAAACCGGTTGCACGTCCGCTCACGTCGCAAGAGTTAGACAAGGCACTGCACGATCAGGTGAAAACCGTGGTGGTGATCTATGCCGAGAACCGCAGCTTCAACAATCTGTTTGCAGATTTCCCGGGGGTGGAGAAACCGCTGTCAGCACTGTCCGCCGCCGACACACAGCAACGCGATCGCGACGGCAGCCCGCTGACCACCCTGCCACCGGCCTGGGGTGGCGTGCTGCAAGTCGGGCCGCAAACGGTGGACGGGGTGACCTACCCCAGCGAAGTGCAATTCCAGGAAAACCTGCCTAACGCACCGTTCGCGCTTAAGGGCCCGAACGCGGAAGACCTGCCCCTGAGCCTGGTCACCCGGGACTTGTGGCACGTGTTCTACCAGAACCAGATGCAGATCAACGGCGGCAAGAACGACAACTTCGTCGCCTGGGCCGACTCGGGCGGCCTGGTGATGGGTCATTACGCCCAGAGCCGTTATTCCCTGCGCCTGTGGGACGTGGCCAAGGAGTTTGTACTCTGCGACAACTTCTTCCAGGGGGCATTTGGTGGCTCGTTCCTCAACCATCAGTACCTGATCAGCGCCACCGCGCCGTTTTACCCGAATGCCGCGCAATCGGTGGCTAAGGCGCAGATCGCCACGCTGCAAAGCGATGACCCAACCGACCCGCGCCTCAAGCCGTTGGACAAGTCCCCGGCCAGCGCGATGACCGGCCCGCCACAGTTCGGCCCTAGTGCGTTGACCCCGGACGGTTACGGCGTGAACACCCTGGCGCCGCCTTACTGGCCGACCTGGATCCGCGACCCGGAAAACCCAGATTACTCCAAACCCGACCTGCCCAACGTGCTGGTTCCGCAAACCCACGAACACATCGGCGACAAACTCTCGAAAAAGAATGTCGACTGGGCCTGGTATGCCGGTGCTTGGCAAGCCACCTTGGAGCAGTTCAAGGATTCGGGCGGTATCCCGAAGATTCCTAACTTCCAGTATCACCACCAGCCATTCAATTACTTCAAGCAGCAAGGCCCGGAGAATCGCGCCGAGCGTGACAAGCGCCTGCGCGATGGCGGTTTGGGTGATGAGTCCAGCACCAACAAGTTCTTCGCCGACGCCCAAGCCGGCAAACTGCCCGCTGTGACCTTCTACAAGCCTCAGGGCAACCTGAATATGCATGCTGGCTACGCCGACGTGGCCTCGGGCGACCGCCATATCGCCCGTGCCTTGAAGGTGCTGCAAGAGAGCCCACAGTGGAAAAACATGGTGGTGGTGGTCACCGTCGATGAAAACGGTGGTTGGTGGGACCACGTGGCACCGCCCAAGGGCGACCGCTGGGGCCCTGGCACGCGGGTTCCGGCGATTGTGGTGTCGCCATTCGCGCGCAAAGGCACGGTGGACCATACGGTGTACGACACGGCGTCGATCCTGCGCTTGATCACCCGCGTATTCCAGTTGGAGACATTGGACGGCCTCAAACAGCGGGACGACGCGATGACCGCCCGTGGCCAGAAACCCATGGGCGACTTGAGCAACGCGTTACAGTTCAGCCTGTAGGTTTTCTTATCCAATAGCGACACGCCTGGCGATTTAACACGCGGTTTTCCTGGTCAACCGCTACTGTGTGGAGGTGGGCTTTCACCCCGCGCAGACGGGCTTTCGCTGACAAGGAAACAACAATGTTTAAACCGACCAGGTTGTCCTTCACCCTGGCCGCACTGATGGCGAGTGCGGTCGTACAGGCCGACATCGAGGTGCCATTGGGGAGTACGCAACGCGTGACCCAACTGTTCGCCTTCCCCAACAATTGCAATGTGATCTGCTTTCGGCCATGGACGCTGGAGCAGACGGCTGAACATTATTTGAACCAGAGCCTGCAACGGGATGGCTACAGCCGCGCTAAAGTCAGCGTCAAGACCCATGACGGGCAGGTCTCAGCGACCTTCAGCGGTGTGCCTGACAGTTACGGTCACCCCCTGACCACGCTGCTCAATACCGCCGACCTGGCCTACCAAGGCGCCAACAAACTCAACACTGACGGCAAATGGGCCTACAACTGGTACTTGTTCCTGCCATTAGGCATGGCCCTGGAAAACCGCAAGAGCATCGAACTGCTGCACTTCCCGCCGGATTACTCGCTGACCCAGGCCCAGGACTATCTGGAATCCGCCACCACCGACCGCTGGGCCACCCTGCTCACGGACAATGGCATCCCGGCCACCGAAACGCCGGCTTACCAGACCATCATCGATATCGCCCCCATCGCCGCGCCCTCCAACGCGGGCAAGGACCTGGAAACCGTCTACAGCTACTTCACCGACTACCAGACACGCATGGTCCAGGAACTGAGCCTGCCCTCCAAAGGCGCATTGCCGATGGTGGCGTTTGGCGCACCGGTGCGAAACTGGATCAAGCAGCAGTACGGCCAGACCGTGGGAGTGCTGGGCCTGGCGCAGATCAGCCCGACGGCAGGCAAGAGCGTGTCAGTGCTGGGCGCCAACCATCCAAGCTACATCTGGTATGCCGCAAGCCCCGACACCTACGACGGTAATGAACAGAAAGCCGACGAGGCCGGCTTGAAGGTGATGGGGCAAGACCTGAGCGCCGCCTGCTGGCAGGCCGGAATGGGTCAGAAACCCGCGAGTGATCCGAACGTGTTGCTCAAGGCGTGCATGAATACGTGGCAGGTCACACGCAAGGAGCAGACCTGTGAATTGTTCTACACCTCGGTGCGCAACTTGTCCCCGGAGGATGCGAACGCGAAATGCGCCACGCCCGCCATCAAGACGCAGTTGAAACAACTCAAGAATGCCGCCCCCACCCCAACCATTGCGGCCCCGGCGCTGTAGTTCGTACAAAAAGACCGATTTCTACTGTCAACATTGACAGTAGAAATCGGCCCCATCTTCAGCGAGTCTGGGGCGGCGCCCATCAGCTGCAAGACTGGTAGTCAGACACCACCCGCAAGTCGATGCAGCCTAAACCAGGAGAGTCATGAAAACTCAGGCCAAGGATAAGGCTGAAACTGCTGTGAGCGACTGTCTCTACCCGTTCAAGCCCACGCTCGGTAAGGGCTACCCTTCGAGCGAGAAATTCGAAGTGGTGCTGAACATTGAAGGCGTGGGGGTCGGAATCAGGGCACGCACGGCCTTTGACAGCCGTGTGTGCATCGCCAAAGTCTCCGGCTACGCCCTGAGCGAGCGACGCCTGCACACGTTGCAGCTATCGTCGCGTACCCACCTCTACGACTGTTGGTTCAGTGGCCTGTTTTCACATTCATGCAAACCGAATGTGTTTCTCGACCTGCACTATCTGGAGGTCTGGGCCCTGTGTGAAATCCACCCAGGCGAGCTGCTGACCATGGATTACGCCATGACCGAAGACGTGCTGTTCCGGCAGTTCGCATGCCAATGCGGAGAGCTGAACTGCCGAGGCTGGATTACCGGTCACGACGAGCTGCTGAACGCCGAGGGCCAGGCGTTCATGGCCCAGTGGCGTGAGCGCAAACGCCCTTAGGCGTCACCCAACGGACGCAGGCGATACTGCGGCGGCAACTGCTCGAAACCACTGATCGTGGTGTTCAAGCTCTTCCAGCGCCCATCCTTGATGCCGTAGATGCAGCCATGGATCGACAGGCTCTGCCCACGGTGCCAGGCATTTTGCACAATGCTGGTGTGGCCGACGTTGGCCACTTGCTGGATCACGTTCAGCTCGCACATACGGTCGACGCGCTCTTCTTCGGTCGGCAACTGGGCCAGCACGTCACGGTTTTCGTAATAGAGGTCGCGAATGGTGCGCAGCCAGCCGTCGATCAGGCCGAATTGGCGGTCCTGCATCGAGGCGCGCACGCCACCGCAGCCATAGTGGCCGGTAACGAGGATGTGTTTGACCTTGAGCACGTCCACTGCGTACTGGATCACCGACAGGCAATTGAGGTCGGTGTGCAGCACCACGTTGGCCACGTTGCGGTGCACAAACAGGTCACCCGGCAGCATGCCCACGATCTCGTTTGCCGGCACGCGGGCGTCGGAACAGCCGATCCACAGGTATTCCGGGGTTTGCTGGCGGGCGAGCTTGGCGAAGAATTCGGGATCTTCCTGTTTGATCGCGTCCGCCCAGCGTTCGTTGTTATCAAGCAGGTCTTGTAGTTCGTTCATCAGGGAAAGCCTCAGGAATGATGCGCAGTTTTGTGACTGACAACCCCACGTCCAGGTCACGCCCTGCCGGTGAATAACAAGCGTGAATTAGCTTGAATCTTTGGGCCGCGCAGCCTGTCCACACACTATAAGCCCCACAGTATGAGGATTAGCCATGACTGAATCACGACGTCCCTACGGCGCTACGCAGCCTGAACCCATAGATGACAATGAGGACCGCATGGGCTCGATGCGCGAACTGGATTTTGACGAAGAGGAACCGACGGCGGAGATCGGCGATGAGATCCCTCGTCGCGAACGTGAACACCGAATGCCCGACGAACGGGTGCGTGAAGCAGGTCTAACCGGCGCGTCCACAGATGATCACGAGCCGACGGATGATGATTTAAGCCCGGAAACGTTGATCCGTGAGGATGGTGCGCGCGATGCCCGGGAAGAAGGCGAGGATAACCCGGCGGATTACGACCTGAGCATCGTCGATGAAGATGAAATTGGCGGGGGTACTGGGTTGGATGAGGCCGAACTGGCGGATATCGACCCGATAGACGGTAAACCCTGATTCACCTTCGCCCAGACTATTAACCCCGACCTGTAGGAGCCCGGCGTGCCGGCGATAGCGCTCTCAAGATCGCCATCGCCGGCAAGCCGGGCTCCTACAAGGGCGTGTCGTTTAGTCGACCAGCGTGCAAGCCATGACGACCGCATCTTCGCGGCCACCCACGGCGGGGTAGTAATCCCGCCGACGGCCGATTTCGTTGAAGCCATAACGCTCATACAGGCGGAACGCGCCGGTATTGCTGTCGCGCACTTCCAGGAAGCACTCACGCGCACTGGCGGCGTAGGCGCGGGACATCAGGTGTTCCAACAGCGCCAGGCCAAGGCCTCGGCCCTGGTTTTCCGGCTTGACGGTGATGTTCAGCAGGTGCGCCTCATCAAGGATGATCTGCACCACCCCATGTCCTACTTGCTGTTCACCTTCAAACATCAACCAGATCTGGTATTTGCCCAGCCCGTCGAGAAAGATCCCACGGGTCCAGGGGTGGCTGAACGCCGCGTATTCGATTTTCAGCACGGCGTCGAGGTCAGCCTCGGTCATCGGGCGAAAGGATAAAGCCTCACTCATCGGTTGTTTTCCAGCGCGCCATCAGCCGGCGCATGGCTTGCCAGACATCAGCCTTACGCTGTGGCTCTTCCATTAATAATTCCAGGCCCGGCAGGGCCCACACCGAGCCCAGGCCTTCGACCTGCAGTTCGCGGTACCAGGCTTCGGCATTGGCTTCGCCGGCAAAGCGCACCGCAGGCAGGCCGATCAGCCACAGGCACACGCAGGGTTCGTCTTCCAGGCGTGCCGACACAAAACCTTGCACAAAATCCCGAGCCGCTTCCGGACCCTGGTCCATGTTGCCGCGCACCAGCAGCGGCCAGCGCACCGGGTCCCCGACGATTTGCGGGCTGTCGGGCAAGCCGGCGGCGCGCAGCATGTCCTTGAGCAGCATGTAGGCGGGGTCGCGGGTCTGGAAGCGTTCGCCGGTAGGCAACTCGACCAGCAGCAGGCAGCGTCCGGCCCGCAGCAATTGCAGGGCGAAACGCGGTGGTGGCACCACCGGGGCCTTGACCACCGGGGCTACCTCTTCCACGACCTTGGCTGCCTTGGTCACCGGTGACGGCCGCGGTACTTCGACCTTCGCCCGCTCAACGACCGGGCGCGTTTCAGGTGCAGGCTTGACCACCGCCACCGGCGCGGCCGCCTCCTCGCCCGACGACTCGAACGCCTCATAGGGCTCAAGCGCCTGCAACAGCTCCGGCCGCGAGGGCGCGGCAAACGGCAGTTCGGTGCGGGGCAGCCAGTTGACCACCTGCATGGCGGTCAAGTAAGCGCGACGTCGGGACTCGATAAGCACAGCTCGGCCACTTGTGGATAACTAAAGAGCGGGGATTCTACCGCTGTTCGGCAACAATCGCCCACTGCGCACTGACCGGCTGTGGATAAATCCCGCGTCCGATGCAGTACAATCGCGACTTTTAATCGCCAACCAGCCGGCCATTCCGATGATCGAACCCAAGCGCGTCTTGCGCGCCCTCGCCGAACACTGGGCCCTGCTTGAGCCACTGTGCGAACACTTCGACCAAGGCACCTTGAGCCTTGGCGAGTTGCGCGCGCAATTGGCGGCCCAACAACTGGACAGCACGCCACAGGACATTACCAGCCTGTTGGACGTGTGGATTCGCCTGGACATCCTGGTGCCTGTCGCCAAGAGCCCGAACCGTTTCGAGCTCAACGCACAGATCCATGACTTCCTGGCTTATCTTCGCAAGGAGCACCGGCTTGGCCTGTGCCTGGAAATCGAAGCCTACCTGCGCCACCTCGAGCGCCTGGCCGGTTATATCCAGGACGCCTTCGACATCCGTGATGGCCACGACCTCGCCCGCCAACTGCGCCTGCTCGACATGCGCGTGCGGGACGTGCTGAAAAAGCTCGCCAATGACGAACAGGCCCTCGCCGCCGTGGCCGACCGGGCCAAGACCAGCGACCGGCAGATCCCGTTGCGCCAGCGTTACGCCGAAGTCCTGGCGACCTGGGACGAATACGTCGAACCGATGATCCAACTGGTGAACGCCGATGGCGCCTTCGAACAAGGCGTGCGCAAGGTGGAAAATGTGCTGCTGCGCATGCTCACCGAGCAGCAACGACTCGGCCACCTGGTGGACGATGACATGTTGCTGCGTACCCACGCACGCATCCTCGAAATGCAGACCAGCGCCCAACTGACTCTACGTCATGCGAGGGAACTGCTGCTGCCGCTGCGTGAAGAAGCGCGCCGGCACAACGCCGTGACCCGTGGCGCGGCGCTGGCGTTGTCGGCGATTCGCCGCAAGGGCCTGGACGCGGTGCCGCAAGCGGCGATGCCGATGTTTACCCGACCGCAAAGTACCTTTCTCGGCAGTGCCAGCCAGGTCGAGGCGTATGTGTATGCCCTGGCGAATTTCGAGCCGAAACCGGCACGGTTCCCCAAGGCGCACAAGTCCCACAAGGGCGACGCCCAGCGCGCGCCGCGCACGGTCAAGGAGATGCTCGAGCGCTGCGAAGACGCGCTGCCGATGCCGGACCTGATGACCTGGCTGCTGGAGCAGGAACCGGACGGCGCCACCGACGAATTGCTGTACTGGTTCTCACGCCTGTCCCGCGAAAAACGCTTCAAGCGCGAACGCCTGGAACGCCGCGAGTACCACACAACCGAGCACCAGGTCAGCCTGCGCTCCTTCGCCCTGCTCCCGGCCGGATCCGACGCCGCCGAGCACTCTGCGAGTACACCCCATGCATCTTGATCTATCCGAACTGTCCCAACTGGCGCCGATCTTTCGCGAGCTGTTCAAGGGTTATCACGTCAGCCGCCGCGACCCGGAGCTGTACGCGCAACTGTCGAACTTCCAGGACCAGTACCGCACGCTGTTCAAGGCCCTGGGCTTTGAACTGGTGTGCGATACCCGTGGCTTCTACTACTTCGTGCCGGACACCGCCGTGGCCGCCGCGCAGGTGAACAAGACCGCCCAGCGCCTGGCTTTGTTTACCTTCATCATCGTCGAGCACCTGGCCGACCAGGGCCGCGACCCGATTGCCGTGCTCGATGGTGGCAGCCTGGGCCGTGATGAACTGCCGTCGCTGCTGGAGAAGTACCGCGACCTGTTTATCCAGGCCGAAGTGCAAACCCAGGAAGAACTCGAAGAAAAAATCATGCGCCGCATGACCCAGCTGGGTTTTGCCAGCGAAGACAACGGTATCTATCGCTTCCTGCCGCCCATGCACCGTTTCCTTGATGTGTGCCTGTCGGTGCAGCAAGACCGTGATCTCGCGGCCAGCGTGCACAGCGTGTTGCCGCTGCCGGCACCGGTGATCATCGACGAAGACAGTGATGAGAAATTGCTGAAAACCGATGACCCGCTGGACTTGAGTGACTTTGCGGACGAAAGCGAAGAAGACGCCCTGGCCCGCGCCATTGCCGAAGAACAGGAGACCGACGCATGAGTAAGGAACGCTACGGCATCCGCCGCTTCGCCCTATTGAACACTGCCGGTTACAGCCTGGGTTTGTTCCCGCTGGAAGAACCGCTGTCGGTGTATGGCGCGAACAACCTGGGTAAATCCGCGTCGATCAACGCCTTGCAGTTCCCAATCCTGGCGCGCATGTCGGACATGAGTTTCGGCAAGTACACCCTGGAACAATCGCGGCGCTTCTACTTTGCCACCGACACCAGCTACATCCTGGTGGAAGTCTCGCTGCCCCACGGCCCGCACGTGATCGGCGTGGTCGGACGCGGCCCGGGCGGTGGTTTCGGTCACCAGTTCTTTGCCTATGCAGGCAAGCTGGATTTGGCTCACTACCAGAAGAACGACACGTGCCTGCGTCAGAAAGAGCTGTTCACCAACCTTGAGCGCGAAGGCCTGAAAGCCTACGAACTCAAGCCGGATGAACTGCGTCGTTTGCTGGTGGGCGGCCACACGTCGATCCCGCTGGACCTCACGCTGATTCCCCTGCGCTCTACCAGTGAGCAGAGCCTGAAGACCTTCCGAGCGCTGTTTATCAACCTGCTGCATATGCGCGAAATCACCGCGGCCAAGCTCAAGCAGCTGTTCCTCGATGCGTTTGAACATAGCCTGCGGTCCGGCAGCGTGGATTACATCGCCGCGTGCGAAGAAGCGTTCCGCGATGTAAGACGCATGGAGCAGGATTACAACTCGCTGGTGGCCGCAGGGCCATTAGTCGAGGCCCTGTCCAATGGCGTTCGCCAGCGCGATGTGTTGCGCGGCAAACTGCATCGTCTGTCGCCATTGCTCGATTCGTTGCTTGGCACCTGGTCGGACTACGCCAGTGCGCGCAAGGAAGAGCTGACCATTCAGGCCGAGCACTACCGTAATGAGCAGGACGCGCTGCAGAACGACCAGCGCGGCGGCACCCAGGAGTTGATGCGCCTGGAGCGTGAGATCAGTGGTATTCAGCGTTGGTTGGGCGAGCTGTCGGTGCTCAAGCATCGCTTTGCTCTGGTGGATGACGTGAAAGTGCTGGAGCAGCAGTTGCTGGCGGCCAAGGATGCCCACGATGAATTGGCGGGCGCCCTTGCGCAGTCCCGACAGTTCAGCGCAGAAGATCTGGACGAGCGTCTGCGCGACCTGGAAAAGCGCCTGAAGTCGGTCAAGCAGCAGCTCGATCACGCCGACAACAACAGCTACGCCAAGCTGCGGGAGGAATTCTCACAGCAGGACGTCGAGCGTCTGATGCGCCTGTTCAACAGTTCGTTGTTCAGCCTGCCGTTGGGCGAGCACGGAATCACCCTGGACGAGGATGGCCAGTGGGTCAAATCCCTGGAGCAGATCCTCGATGGCTTCAAGGGCGAGCGCTTTGAAGTGCCAGGGCTGTCCATCGACATCTCTCATATTGAACCGCCGGCGTTGCAAGCCTTGGCAGACCGCGCGGCGTTGCGCGACCAGAAAGAACGCCTGGAGAAAGAACTCAAGCAACTGAAAACCCAACAAGCCGTAGCCTCTGACCGCGCCGCGAGCAAAACCCAGACCGAAGCGTTGTACCAGCAGGTACTGGATGCGCAAAAAGCCCTGGAAGATTTCCGCCGCGCGCAAACCCTGAGCGCAGAAGAAGGCGAGAAGCTGGAAAACCTGGCGCAGATGGAAGCGGCGCAGGATGAACTGAAGCGCTCCAGCGATGCGTTCACCGAGCGCGTTCAGCAACTGTCGGCCAAGCTGCAACTGGTGGGCCGTCAGATCGGCGATATGGAAGCCAAGCAACGCACACTGGATGACGCGCTGCGCCGTCGCCAGTTGCTGCCGGCAGACTTGCCGTTCGGCACGCCGTTCATGGACCCGGTCGATGACTCCATGGACAATCTGCTGCCACTGCTCAATGACTATCAGGACAGCTGGCAAGGTCTGTTGCGCGCCGATGGCCAGATCGAGGCGCTGTACGCCCAGGTACGCCTCAAGGGCGTGGCCAAGTTCGACAGCGAGGATGACGTTGAGCGTCGCCTGCAGCTGCTGATCAACGCCTATGCGCACCGTACCGACGAAGCACTGACGCTGGGCAAGGCTCGTCGTGCGGCGGTCACCGACATTGCGCGGACCCTGCGCAATATCCGTAGCGACTATGACAGCCTTGAACACCAACTGGCGTTGTTCAACCGTGAGATCAACAAACGCCAGGTCTCCAACCTGCAAAGCTTCCGCATCGTGCTGGCGCCGAACAAGGAAGCGCTCAAGCACATCGACCAGATCATCCACAGTGCGGGCCAGTATGAAGAAGGCGAGACACTGTCGGTGTTCGATCTGAGCCAAAGTGCCGAGCAGGACAACAAGAACGAAGAAGCCAAGGAATACCTGGCTCGCCTGGTAGCTGCCAACCATAACCAGTTGGGCCTTAAGGACTTGTTCGAACTGGCGTTCGAGATCACCAAGGTGCATGGCCAGCCGGTGATCCATACCGACATCGATGGTGCCGCGTCCAACGGCACCACCATGACCATCAAGGCGCTGACCAACATGTACTTGTTGCTGCACTTGATGGACCGCGACCAGGCCGGACGCGTGCGCTTGCCGTACTACCTCGACGAGGCGGCGGACATTGATGAGAAGAACCAGGCAGCCTTGCTGGAGACCAGCTTGCAGCTGGGTTTTGTGCCGATCCTGGCCAGTGTTAAGCCGCAGGTGTCAGCCCAGGTGGCGATCGACCTGGAAGGTGGCAGCGGACCGAACGGGATCTATATCGATGAGGCGGACTGGAAGTACATCCGTCGCCACGATGTGGTGAAAGCGACGATGAATGTGCAGGCGGATGAGCCGGAGTTGGATGAGGTCTGATTTGTTTCGCTGAAATGCAAAAGGCCGCGATCTTCCAGATCGCGGCCTTTTTTTGCGCATGAAATGTGTAGTGATTTTAAGGCCCCTATCGCGGGCAAGCCCGGCTCCCACAGAGATAGGCATTCCAATGTGGGAACCGGGCTTGCCCGCGATAACCGCAACTCAGTTTATTTGCCGAGTGGGATTTTAGGCGCCCAGGTCAGCCATTCATCTTCAAACTTGTCGAACAGCGGGAAGGTTTGTTGTGGCCTAGCGGCATTACCCATGCGCTCGCCGTCCGGTGTCGCGAAGGCGATGCCACCGGCAACCAACGTCTCCAAGGATTCAGTACGCACAGTAGCGCCTTTGAATAGACCGAAGTCGAGGCCAAACCCACTGGTATTCCAGAAGCGGCTACCGCCTCGCACCAGTGGTGCATATTTAGGCTCGATCAGGATATGGATCAATACGCGGTCTGCGGTCTGACCCAATTCGTAGCCGGTCACCTTGCCAACGGTGACTTCACGGTAAGTGACCGGTACACCTTCTTTCAGCGAACCACGGCGCGCGGCGCTGAGGGTCAGGCTCAAGCCAGCTTCCTGATGCACTGCTTCTGGCGGTTGATCCAGCGCGACGAAACTCTTTTGTGGGCCGGCATTTTTCGTCGCGGGTTGGACTTCAATGTATTGCCCGGTGACCAGGGTTTCCAGGTTGGACGTTTTCATCAGGCCCAGCTCAGGCTTGACTACCCAGAATTGGCTACCAACGCGTGCAATGCGGTCTGCCACCTGGGTGATACGGGCGCTGAGCAGTACTGACTGCATGTCGGCGCTGAGATCGACACTTTCAATCTTGCCCACGTCCAGGCCCTTGAAACGCACAGGCGTGCCAGGGCGCATACCGTCGGCGCGGTCGACCTTGATGGTCACCAGGGTGCCGTGCTGGTTGGCGGCCTCACGGTCGGCAAACAGACGGAAACGCGGGATGCGTTTTTTCAGCGGCACGTTCTGCTCTGGGGTTTCGAAGGCGATACCACCGGCCATCAGGCTAGCCAGGGATTCACTCTTGACCTGGATTCCACCGGTGAGGCCACCGGTCAGGGTGACGCCGCTGGCATTCCAAAAGCGCGTCGAGCCGTTGACCAGATTTTCGTATTCCTTCTCGATGTGGACGCCGATCACCAATTGCTTGTTCTTGCGTGAGAACTGGTAGCTCTGTACCGAGCCGACCTTGACCTGTTTGTAGAGGATGGGGCTGCCGACATCCAGGGAGCCGAGGTTATCGGTGAACAGCACCATGTGCAGGCCAGGGGAACGCAGGTCCAAAGGCGGTGCCTTGGCGCGGGCAACGTACTCGCGTTGTGGTGGGGTCCCTTTATCTCCTGGGCGAATGGCGATGTAGTTACCCTTGACCAAGGCTTCAAGCCCAGTGATTCCTGCCAGGGAAATAGACGGCTTGACGACCCAGAATTGCGTGTCCTGTACCAGATAATCTTCGGCCAGGGGATCTAGTGTCAGTTCCGCGTTGGCACTGGAAAGGTCTGGGTTGATCTTCAGGGTTTTCAGGCTGCCGACCTGGATGCCTTTGTACATGACAGGGGTGCGCCCCGCCTGAAGGCCTTCGAAGTCGGTGAGCTTGACCTTGACCCTGATGCCGGCTGCGGCGGCGTCGAAATCTTCGTACAAACGGAAGGGCAGGCTCGGATCAGTCGGCGGGCTGTCCTTGCGGTTCTCCGGCGTGGCGAAAGCGATGCCCCCAGCAACGATGCTGGAAAGTGATTCGCTGCGCACCTTTACACCGGAAAGGTTGGCGTCGATGCTGATGCCACTGGCGTTCCAGAAACGTGTGTGTTTGCGCACCAAGCTGGCATAGGTCGGTTCGATGTAGACCTTGATCTCGACCGTGCTCTGGTCTTCAGAGAGCAGGTAGCTTTTGACTTGGCCAACTTGGATCTGTTTGTAGAACACCGGACTGCCACGGTTGAGCGAGCCAAGGCGGTCGGCTTTGACGGTCAGATGCAGGCCCGGTTTGGCGTCGGACAAAGGCGGCTCTTCGGAGAGCGCCTTGAATTTGCGCGTCGGTTCACCGTCGCCTGGGCTGGCGGCGATGTAGTTACCTGACACCAGGGTTTCCAGGCCGGTGATACCGGCAAGGCTGACACTCGGCTTGACCAGCCAGAAGCGCGTGTTGGTCTTGAGGTATTGTTCGACGTCCTTGTTCATCTCGATGGTGGCGATCACCCCGCGATTGTTGCCTTCGTCGTCCAAGGCCAGGGCCTTGACCTTACCCACCGGCATGCCTTTGTAGACCACTTCGGTCTTGTTGACCTGGATGCCTTCGCCGCTTTCAAAGCGCACCTGAATATCGATGCCCTGTTGGGAATAGGCACGCCATCCCAGCCATCCACCGATGATGAGGGCAATCAGGGGCAGTACCCAAATAGCCGACCAATTGGAGGCGGGGCGGGTTTTAGCTTTAGGCAAATCACTCATGGTCGTCGTCCGACTCCGTGTTATCCCAAATCAGTCGGGGATCAAAAGTTACTGCGGCAAGCATCGTCAAGATCACCACACTGGCGAACGCTGCAGCACCGAGATTGGCCTCGACACTGGCAAGCCGCCCAAAGTTTACAACCGCCACCAGGATGGCGATCACGAAGATATCCAGCATGGACCAACGGCCAATGAATTCGATAAAACGGTACATCACAATACGTTGTCGCGCGGAGAGCGGTTGGTGACGCTGCACCGAGAACAGTAGCAGACCTATGCCGACCAGCTTGAACGTGGGCACCAGGATACTGGCGATAAACACCACGGCAGCGATAGGGAACATGCCGTGCTGCACCAGTTGGATCACGCCGGCCATGATGGTACTCGGATCCCCCTGCCCCAAGGAATTGATCGTCATGATGGGAAGCAGATTAGCGGGGATGTACAAAATCGCCGCAGTGATCAGCAACGCCCAAGTGCGTGTGAGGCTATTGGGGCGGCGCGCATGGATCAGTGCACCGCAGCGCGTGCAGAGTTGCTCGTCGCTATCAGCGTCTTGTTTGTTCAACTCGTGGCATTCGGTACAAATCAGAATGCCTGCATCAATCGCCCGCATGGTCATCCTCCCCTGACAACGCCTGCCAGATCTGGTGGGGCGACATCACCACCTCAAGCAGCACCTGAACCATTAATAAGCTTACAAAACAGGCAAGACCGAGGCCCACCGTGATGGCAGCCATGTCGGCGAGTTTAACGATAGCCACCAGTACGCCCATCAGATAGACCTCCAACATCCCCCAGTCTTTCATGTGATGGTAAATGCGGTACAACAACAGTCCATAACTGCGGCCGATGTTCCAGCGAATACTAAGCAAGACTGCCAATTGGCAAAGTAGCTTGAGCAAGGGAATGCCCATGCTGCACAAGAAGACGACAGCGGCGACGCCTTGCATGCCGGTATCAAACAGAGCGACGACGCCACTCCACACGGTGTCTTCAGAGGACTGCCCAAGTAGATTGAGCTGCATGATCGGCAAAAAGTTCGCGGGAATGTACAACAGCAACGCCGCCAGCACCAAGGCGAGGCTTCGCTCAACGACGTTGTGGCGGTGAGCGTACAGCTCGTAACCGCAACGCGGGCATTGGGCTTTTTCGCCGAGGGCGAGCACTGGTTTGCGCATCAGCAAGTCGCACTCATGGCATGCCACCAGGTCGTCCAGTGGTAAATCTGATACCTCAAGGGCATCAACCGGATCGGGCATAAGTAGGGCTCGGACTCTAAAAAAGGTTAGGTGCCTATTCTAGTGGTCTGGTTCAGAAATAACTGTGCAAATTTGTCGGGGGATTTGCGGTGCCAACGTTTTCGACCGCCCAAAACAAAACCCCATCTGCTTTCGCAAATGGGGTTTCGGAATTTAATCTTGACGATGACCTACTCTCACATGGGGAAACCCCACACTACCATCGGCGATGCATCGTTTCACTGC
>Ga0209070_100177_pt1 | contig 78917 bp, 61 predicted proteins | sample SynthPrep_5_END__FD_187205 | JGI IMG/M metagenome (GOLD analysis project Ga0209070, IMG submission 187205) | Synthetic microbial communities from Ohio, USA - SynthPrep_5_END_DS10_MetaG (SPAdes) (version 2) | ecosystem: Engineered > Bioreactor > Aerobic > Activated sludge | place: USA: Ohio... | reverse complement strand
GCGATATCAGCCATTTTTTGATGCATCGCTACAACTGGATTCGGCCTCACCAATTCAACGATGGGTTGGCGCCAGCGCGGGCCGAGGAAAAACTTAACATCGTGTCCGGGATTAGTTGACCACTACATTTCCAGCTCCTGACCTGGATGAAAAATATCTCCGGTTTAACTTATCTAATACGGTAATCGTCGCGTTTATGACTTCTACCACTGCAACCGTTCTCGGGTTGTATGGTATCGCTGCATACTGGTTGTACGGGAAGAAGCCCCCGGTTAAGTCGGATAAGCCAGAGGCCGGCAAAAAGAATGAGCCGGAGAATAGTTGATAGCAGTGAGCGAGTTAATAAAATTGCCGTCCATCCTTTGATCCCTGAGCGTTAACAGGCGAGCTGTTTCGCCCTAACGCCCGATGCCCCGCACCGGGCGTTTTGTATTTAGGCTAAAGTCGCAGCACGCTGCGGTGTGGCTTGCCATATTTGCAGGCGGTTGCTAATCAGCGTATCGGTACGACTTTTCCACTTCGGTCTCCGTAGATAGCCGTCACCGATAGACTCCCTGTCGCCGCTTTTTGGATGTACTCGCTCCACCAAACCATCATCGGGCGTCGTCGCTCGATGTAGTCTGCTCGGTTGTACGCGCTTCGGACTTCGTCTTTATCGACGTGGGCGAGGGCGACTTCGATCAACTCCGGGTCCCATCCATGTTCGTTGAGGATGGTACTGGCCATTGATCGCAGGCCGTGGCTGACCAATCGATCCTGAAAACCCATGCGTTTGAGCGCCATGTTCGCGGTCTGGCTGTTGGCGTGGGTGCGTGGATTTCGGTCGGCCGGAAACACGTGTTCCCGGTGGCCGCTGTAGGGCTTGAGTGTTTCCAGCAGTGCGAGCATCTGGTCGCTCAGTGGGATGGGGTGCGCACGACGTTTTTTCATGCGCTCCTTTGGGATGGTCCAGATGCGTTTCTCGAAATCTATTTCTGCCCAGGTCGTCCCGGCAGCCTCGGCAGGGCGGGTCATAGTATGCAGTTGCCATTCGATCAGGCAGCGGGTGATGCGTTTGATGCTGGCGTTGGCAATCGCCAGCATGAGGTCGGGTAATTCTTCGGGAGGAAGTGCCGGCATGTTTTCTTTTTGCGGCTTTTTGAAGGCTGCCCGAATGCCGCTGAGCGGGTTCGCGAAGATCAGTCCGCAGTTGACGCCGTAGGCCATGATTTCGTTGAGACGTTGGGAAAGTCGCTTGACCGTCTCCAGGCTGCCTTTGGCCTCGATCGGGCGTAGGAGCTTGATGATCATCGGTGCTGTGATGTCCGTGAGCGGCGTGGCTTTCAAACTGGGGAACACATGCAGGGTGAGTGAGCGCCATATGTCTTCGGCGTATGCCGGGGTCACAGAGTGTTTTTTCAACTCGAACCAGGCGCTGGCCACATTCTCTAGCGTGTGTTCCGTCTGCGCTCGCTTGGCTTCATTTTCAGCTTTGCGTTGCACCTTGGGATCAATGCCCTGTGCCAGCAGTTCGCGCGCTTCAATCACCTTTTTCCTGGCATTCGCAAGTGAGAGCTCTGGGTACGTGCCCAGTCCCATATTGATGCGATTTTTGGTTATCGGATCCCGGTAGTTGAAGTTCCACAGCATCGAGCCATTGCTCCGGACGCGGAGCTGGAGGCCCTCACCATCACTGAGGACGTAATCTTTGTCTTTTGCCTTGACCGCCTTGAGTTGGCGGTCGGATAGGCGGTGGGCTTGAGCAGGCATGAGAGCTACCTCTGACACCGTTTTGGTATTCCAAAAATTAGCACCAGAAAGCTTGGAATACCATTTGGAATACCCAAACGAGTGGAATTCAGAATCTGCCTACGGAAGTCAATGGCGCTGAAACCCTTGATTTCACTGGATTTCAGGCACAAAAAAAGACGTCCGTGGACGTCTTTAGTTGATCAAATGGTGGAGCCGGGGGGATTTGAACCCCCGTCCGCCAGTACTCTGCTGTCGGTACTACATGCGTAGCCGTTTCTATTAAGTTAACCCTCAGCGACCCGAAGGGCAGGGTGCTTTGGGCGAGTTGTGTAAGTTTTAGCCGCTTCGTCCACAACGTACTGCACGGCGATTCTGTTCTATATGACAATCACTTTGGGTTTACAGACATCCCCTGATGATTGCTGGACCCGAAGGTACCAGGAGGGAAGGGCTAAGGCTGCTTACGCAGCGAGAGCGTATTCCCCGTAGGTTTCGTCATTGGCAACTATAGAAAGTTGCAACAGTGGATTTACGAGTTCTGTTACCAACTCGGCATGCACCTAAAGGTTCGCAACCGGCGTCGAATCCTAAACGGCCCCGTGCTTGTTACTCGGTGTAATCGTGAGTGACAAGCCTGTGCAGTGTACGTCAAACGGTCACAGAAGGCCAACCCGAAAGGTGGGGCTTGAGCGGTTGGCGGGTTATGGGTTGCCGCCTTTGTCCAGGTTCTTCAGGTCTTGCAGGGCCTTGGTGGTGATTTCGATACACTTCTTTTCATCGCCGGACGCATGGGCTGCCTTGGCTTGGGAGACGGCAGTGTCGATTTCGCCGCGTTTGCCACTGGTGTCGGTGGCGAGCAGCGCCTTGCCGTTGTTGATTTTGTCCAGATTGATCTGGCACAAGTCTGCTTCATTGCCTGCGGCAAATACGGGGGAGGCCAGCATCGCAGCGGTAACGAATACACCCGCCAGTACGGAACGCTTCATAGGTATCTCCTTGTGCAAAGAGGTCTCGATGCTGCGCGGTATGTGCGGGCAGCCGGCGAGGTCATTGATCGGCCCCGGTTGCCCGGGGCTTAAGCAAGTGACTACGCCAGTGCGCTGGGGTTCGTTTTTATTGCGCGGGCCTGGGTCACCCGGTCGACCAGGTAGACCAGGCCGTGGTAATCGATCCCTCCGTGCTGGGTCAGGCCGATCTCACAGGTGCGGCTGGTGGAGATGCCTTCGCTGCAGTACTGCACGGCGTCCTTGAGGGAGCGCAGGGAATGGGCGTTGAGTTCCGGGGTGGTGAAGCCTTTGTCGCCGGCAAACCCGCAGCAGTGGATGCCTTCGGGGATGACCACATTGTTGCTGCAACGCCGGGCCAAGTCGATCAGGGCCTGGCTTTCGCCCAGGTGCTGGGTGCTGCAGGTGACGTGCACGGCAATCGGCGCATCCTGGGGCGTGAAGTCCAGGCGGTCCATCAGGTGGGTGCGGATAAAACGGACCGGGTCGTAGAGGTCCAGGCGCGTTTGCCCCAGGTCCTGGACCAGGCGCAGGGTGCAGGGGCTGGTGTCGCAGTAGATCGGGTCGAGGCCGCCACGGCTGGCGTGGAGCAGGGCGCCGATCAGTTCCTGGCGTTTGTGCTCGGCCTGTTCGGCGTAGCCTTTGGAGGCAAAGGGCTGGCCGCAGCACAGGCTGTCCGGGTTGTCCGGGATGACCACCTGATAGCCGGCTTTTTCCAGCAAGTTGCGGGTTTTGTCGTACAGAGACATTTGCTCTTTATCCCCGGCCGCCGGGCCCATTGCCCGCGAGACACAGGCCGCGAGGTAGACCACGCGTGCGCGTTCATCGGTGACGGCAGGGCTGAAGCGGATGGCTTTTTCTGGCTGTGGCATAGCGCTGGTCCACTGCGGGATTTGTCCCTTGGACAGCTTAGTCACGGAGGCTGAGAGTTTCGCCAGGCGGGGTGCGCCGAGCAGCATGCGTGCGCCGTTGGCCACATGCAGGGTGAAGCGTGCACCTTGCAGCGCGGTGGAGAAATGGCTGACCAGCCACTCGGCGGTTTTCGTACTGCCTGCTTCACGGCTGCGCAGTTTTTTCACCAGGTCGCCGGTATTGATGCCTACCGGGCAGCGCTGGGCGCACAAGCCGGTGGCGGCACAGGTGTCGATGCCTTGATAGTGATACGCCGCTTCCAATTCGGTGGTGTTGATGCCGGCGCGTTTGCGTGCCTGGATATCGCGCCAGATCACAATGCGCTGGCGCGGGCTCAGGGTCAGGCCCTTGGACGGGCACACCGGCTCGCAGAAACCGCACTCGATGCACTTATCCACAATCTCATCGGCGGCCGGCAGGGGCTTGAGGTTTTTAAGGTGAATTTGCGGGTCTTCGCTGAGCACCACGTCCGGGTTGAGAATGCCGTTGGGGTCGAGCAGGCGCTTGAGTTGCCACATCAATTGATAGGCATCGCTGCCCCATTCCAGTTCGACGAAGGGCGCCATATTGCGCCCGGTGCCGTGCTCGGCTTTCAGCGAACCGCCGAACTCCACGGCCACCAGTTGCGCCACGTCATCCATGAACGCCTGGTAGCGTGTGATTTCTTCCGCACTGTTGAAGCCTTGGGTGAACACAAAGTGCAGATTGCCTTCCAGGGCGTGCCCGAAAAGGATGGCTTCATCGTAGTGATGCTTGTCGAACAACTCGATCAAGCGATTCACGCCAATGGCCAGTTGCTCTACCGGGAAGGTCACGTCTTCGATGATCACCGTGGTGCCTGTTTTGCGTACGGCGCCGACGGCGGGGAAGGTGTCCTTGCGGATGGCCCACAGGCGCGCGTTTTCCAGCGGGTCTTCGGTGAAGTCGACTTGCTGCTCGACCGGGAACTCGGCCAGCGAGGCCATGATCAGCGCCAGTTGCTCATGCAGCAGTGTGGACGAGGCTGCGCGGGATTCGATCAAGAGTGCGCAGGCACCTTCCGATAGCTGTTGTACGAACGCGGGCATCCCGGGTTTTTCTTGCACCGAGCGCATGCTGCGCCGGTCTAGTAACTCGACCGCCGACACGGGCTGGGTTTTCAGCACGGTCACGGCGTTGCAGCAGGTTTCTACATCGGGGAATACGATCAGGGCCGATGCCTTGTTCGGGTGATCGATCACCGTGTCGTAGGTCACTGCGCTGATAAAGCCCAGGGTGCCTTCGGAACCCACGAGCAAATGGCTGAGGATATCCAGTGGCTCGTCGAAGTCCACCAGGGCGTTGAGTGACAGGCCGGTGGTGTTTTTCAGACGGTATTTATGGCGAATTTTTGCAGCCAATTCAGAATTGGCCCGAGTCTCGCGGCCCAGGGTGGCCAAGCGCTCAAGTAACTGGCTATGTTGCTCGCGGAACGCGGCGACGCTGGCGGTATCCTCGGTGTCGAGGCGACTGCCGTCAGCCAGCACCAGGCGAATCCCGGCCAGGGTGTGGTAGGTGTTCTGGGCGGTGCCGCAGCACATGCCGCTGGCATTGTTGGCGACGATTCCGCCGATCTTGCAGGCATTGATCGACGCCGGATCCGGGCCGATCTTGCGCCCGAACGGCGCGAGCCAGGCGTTGGCCTGGGCCCCGATCACCCCGGGTTGCAGGCGGATTTGCGTACCTTGGCCACGAATCTCGCGCCCGTTCCAGTTATCGCCGAGCACGATCAGTACCGAATCGCTGATGGCCTGGCCGGAAAGGCTGGTGCCGGCGGCACGAAAGGTCACTGGCACGCGGTCGCGTTGTGCCAGTTGCAGCAGTTCGACCACTTCATCTTCCGATTCGACGCGGACCACCAGTTGCGGGATCAGTCGGTAAAAACTGGCGTCGGTGCCGAAAGCCAGGGTGGAAAGAGGGTCGTCAAAGCGCCGATCTTTCGGGATCAGTCGTGCGACAGCATCAAGGAACGCGACGGGCAGACTCATGGGGCCTCCAGGGTCAGCAGCACCCAGTCTGGGGAGCCTTGGCGCCAGGGGCCAGCAGACTGGGTTGTGAATAGCTGACGCCGCACGGTGGCTGCGGCGTCGGTTCTTACGGTATTGCCTGTGGTCTTAGTGCACCAGCATGCCGGTGAACCAGTACGCCTGGGCGTAGGTGATCAGGCCGACAATCGTGGCGAAAAACAGGCTGTGCTTGAGGGTAAAGCGGAACAGGTCGGATTCCTTGCCCACCAGGCCGGTCGCGGCGCAGGCCACGGCGATCGATTGTGGAGAGATCATCTTGCCGGTTACGCCGCCACTGGTGTTCGCCGCTACCAGCAAGGTGTCGCTGACGCCGATCTGGTGGGCGGTGGTGGCTTGCAGGGAGCTGAACAGGGCGTTGGACGAGGTATCGGAACCGGTGAGGAACACGCCCAGCCAGCCAAGGAACGGCGAGAAGAACGGGAATGCCGCGCCGGTGCCGGCCAAGACCAGGGCCATGGTCGAAGACATGCCGGAGTAGTTGGTCACGAATGCGAACGCCAACACCATGCCGATGGACAGGATCGGCCAGCGCAGCTCGTAGAAAGTCTCTTTCAAAGTGGTCAGACCAGTTTTGAAATTGATTTTCAGCACCAGCATGGAGATCAGTGCCGAGAAGAAAATCGCCGTGCCGGTGGCGGAAATCGGGTCCAGCTTGAATACGGCTGGAATGGCCGTCGGGTTGGTGACGATGGGTGCAACCTTGACCACCATCTGGTCCAGGTGCGGAATCGCAAAGTTGAACACCCAGCTGTACATCGACCCGCCGGCGGCGAACATCGCCTTGAACGGCTTGAGGGTCCAGATGGTGACCAGTACGGTGAGGATCAGGAACGGCGACCAGGCTTTGAAAATTTCCATCAGGCTGTAAGGCGAAGCCACAGATGTGCGCGGCTGGCCGAAACCGCCGACACTGCCAGTGACCGAAACACTGGAGGTGGCGCCAGCAATCTGTGCGCCCGCAGTGCGCTTGGGCTGCCAGACTTTCAGGAACAGGGTCAGGGAGATCAGGCTGGCCAGGGCCGAGGTGATATCCGGCAGTTCCGGGCCAATAAAGTTGGAGGTGAAGTACTGGGTGATGGCAAAGCTCAAACCGGCCACCAGTGCCGCAGGCCAGGTTTCCTTGACGCCGCGTATACCGTCCATCATGAACACCAGCCAGAACGGCACGAACAGCGACAGCAGCGGCAACTGGCGGCCAGTCATGGCGCCGATCTTGAATGCATCGATGCCAGTGACCTGGCCGGCCACGATGATCGGGATCCCCAGGGCGCCGAACGCCACTGGCGCGGTATTGGCAATCAGGCACAGGCCGGCGGCGTACAGTGGGTTGAAGCCCAGGCCGACCAGCAGCGCGGCAGTAATCGCCACGGGTGCACCGAAACCGGCAGCACCTTCCAGGAATGCGCCGAAGCAGAAGCCGATCAGCAGCACTTGCAGGCGCTGGTCATCGGTAATCGACAGCACCGAGCTGCGGATCACTTCAAACTGGCCACTCTTGACCGTCAGTTTGTAGAGGAATACCGCGGCGACGATGATCCAGGCGATTGGCCACAAGCCGTAGGCAAAGCCGTAGCCGGCAGCGGCGAATGCCATATCGACCGGCATCTGGAAGGCAAAGATCGCCACCAGGATCGACAGCGCCAGGGTGATGCTCCCGGCAACATGACCTTTAAGGCGAAACACCGCCAGGGCCAGGAAGAAAAAGACGATGGGAATAACGGCGGCCAGTGCGGACAGGCCAAGGCTGCCGAGTGGGCTGTAAAGCTGTTGCCAGGTTTGCATATGGGGTGGCCCCTAATTGTTGTTGGTCATGCATAGTTAGCTGATTTGGATAATTGGTAAGACCAATTTACAATCGCTGTTGGCTAGGTTAAGAGCCTTCGGGGTGGTGTGTCAATTTGCCGCCTGAGAAACTTTGGTCGCATAGCGCTGGGCGTGGGGTCTGATCGGTGTAATCAAAGGGGTTCTGATAGGTGCCGATGGCGCGCCAATAGGCCAGAATAGAGGGCCCGGCGAGTGGCCGGGATCGTGGAGAGTCAGTTATGGCGTTTGATCAGGTGCGTCAGCGCCGTTTGTCCGACGATATTGTCGAGCAGCTTGAGGGGATGATCCTTGAGGGCACGTTGAAGTCGGGCGAGCGATTGCCAGCCGAGCGCGCACTGGCTGAACAGTTCGGTGTATCGCGCCCATCTTTGCGTGAGGCGATCCAGAAACTGGCGGCCAAGGGCTTGCTGGTCAGTCGTCAGGGCGGCGGCAATTATGTGGTGGAGACGCTGGGTTCAACCTTCAGTGATCCGTTGCTGCATCTGCTGGAAAACAACCCTGAAGCCCAGCGTGATCTGCTGGAGTTTCGCCAGACGCTGGAAGCGTCTTGTGCTTATTACGCTGCGTTGCGCGCCACGGAGGTGGACCGCGAACGGCTGACTGCTGCCTTTGATGCGCTGCAGGATTGTTACACGCGTGATGATGAGGTGAGCCGTATTGAAGAAGGTGCGGCCGATGCCCGGTTTCACTTGGCTATCGCCGAGGCCAGCCATAACGCGGTATTGCTGCACACCATTCGCGGCTTGTTTGATTTGCTCAAGCGTAACGTGGTGACCAATATCGGCGGCATGTACCAGCAGCGTACCGAAACCCGGGACATGCTGATCAGCCAGCATCGGGATCTGTACCTGGCGATTATCGAAGGGCGGGCAGAACAGGCGCGCGAGGTTTCAACACGGCACCTGCTGTATGTGCAGGAAGTGTTGGAAGAGGTGCGTCAGGAAGTGCAGCGCATGGCCCGGGCGGAGCGCCGCAAGGGGATGTAGCCGGGCATTGCGGCGCAGGGAGCAGGCTCCCTGGCCTCACGGGCTCGCATCAAGGGGCGGGGAAGATCAGTCTTCCTTGCCCTTGTTGCGCACGGCACGCTGCAATTCCCGATTGGAGTCGCGCTCGCGCTCGGTATCACGCTTGTCGTATTCCTTCTTGCCCTTGCCCAGTGCGATCTCGCATTTGACCAGATGCTTGCTCCAGTACCACGACAGGCAGACGCAGGCGTAGCCCTTCTGCTGTACGGCAGCGGCGAGCTTTTCCAGTTCGCGGGCATTGAGCAGCAGCTTGCGCGTACGCACCGGATCGGCAATCACGTGGGTGCTGGCGGTCATTAACGGCGTGATATGACTGCCGAGCAGCCAGGCCTCGCCATCCTTGAGCAGCACGTAACTGTCGACCAGTTGCAACTTGCTGGCACGCAGACTTTTTACTTCCCAGCCGGCCAGGACCAGACCAGCCTCGAACCGATGTTCGATGAAGTAATCGTGTCGCGCCTTTTTGTTCTGCGCGATGGTCCCTGTTGGGTGTTTCTTTTGTTTAGCCATAGGGGCGGCATTATAGGCAGTTGCGAGCGTGTCGGCTACGGTCAACCTGCGTGCTTGAGCGTGTTGGATGAATCCCGGACAATACCGCCAGTTTTCTGGTTTTTTTCTCTCGCGAATCGGCCTGTCTTTTCGCGATGTTTGCCGCTCAGCTTCGGAAATAACGCTCCCATGACGACGCATATTCAACGCTCGGCCCTGCTGCCTTACCCGGCGCAAGCGCTCTATGACCTGGTCAACGACGTGGCGAGCTACCCGGATTTCCTGCCCTGGTGCTCTTCATCCACGGTGCTGGAGAGCAGCGATGAGCATATGCGTGCGAGTCTTGAGGTGTCCAAGGGGGGGCTTGGCCAGAAGTTTGTGACGAGCAATGTCCTGGTCCCTGGGCGGTCGATCGAGATGAATCTGGAAGAAGGGCCGTTCACTCAACTGCACGGTGTCTGGGTCTTTAAGCCGTTGGGGGAGAAGGCGTGCAAGATCAGCCTGGACCTGACGTTTGATTATGCAGGTTCCATTGTGCGGGCGACCTTGGGGCCGCTGTTCAATCAGGCCGCGAATACCCTGGTGGATGCGTTTTGCCAGCGGGCCAAGCAACTGCATGGCTGAGTCACTGATCGAGATTGAGGTGGTTTACGCCGCGGTAGACCGTCAACGGTTGTTGAGCCTGGCGGTTGCGCCGGGTACGAACCTGAGGGCTGCGGTGCTGGCTTCAGGCATTGCAGCGCAGTTTCCTGATGTGGATATCGCCCGTTGCCCATTGGGGATTTTCGGCAGCGTCGTGGCGGATGCTGAAACCCGTAGCGTGCAGGTCGGCGATCGCATCGAAATTTATCGGCCCTTGTTGGCGGATCCCAAAGAGGTGAGGCGCCTGCGAGCGGCAAAAGCAGCCGAAGCTCGGCGGCAACTCCCCTAGCCTGTGAAATAGCAGGCAACAAAAAGCCCGGCATGCCGGGCTTTTTGTTGAACGATGAAAATTATTGCGGGCTTGTATCCAGGGGTTCTGGCGTCGGCACCGGAACGGTTTCCACACTGTCGATGTCTTTCTGGATCGTGTCCAGCAAGGAGCCTGGCTTGGCCGGCACCTCGGACTTGGGCTTTTCAGCATTCTGCGCTGGCGCAGTGACGCTGGTCCCGCTGTCCTTGCCCAGCAGGGCTTCATCGCGGCTTACGCCAGGCATGAAGTCACCGGAAAGGCTGACGAGCTGGTCGTTGCCATTGAAGATGACGCTGACGCGCTCCTGTTGGCGTTCCCCGCCTCCAGGCTGCAGGCTATAGAGATAATCCCAGCGATCGGCATGGAATGTGTCGGTCAGCAGGGGATTGCCCATGATAAACCGTACTTGCCGTCGGGTCATTCCCGGGCGTAACTGGTCTATCATGTCCTGCGTGACGACATTGCCCTGCTGGATGTCGATTTTGTAAACCCCGGGGAATGAACAACCGGCGAGTGCGAGCAGTCCCACAAGGGTGAAACTGGTTAGCAAGAGCTTGGTGTTTTGCATCGGTGGGCGACTTCCACTATCTTGGCTGGGACAACGTAAACGCCGATCATACCCGTATTAAGAGAAGCTGCGAAGCAGCATCCGCGAGAAAGCTAACCATGGTTGAAAATAGCGAACTACGCAAAGCCGGTCTTAAAGTGACTCTGCCACGAGTCAAGATTCTACAAATGCTCGATTCCGCCGAGCAGCGCCACATGAGTGCCGAGGATGTCTACAAGGCGCTGATGGAGTCTAACGAGGACGTCGGCCTGGCCACGGTTTACCGTGTACTGACCCAGTTTGAAGCCGCAGGGCTGGTGGTTCGTCATAATTTCGACGGCGGTCATGCGGTTTTCGAGCTGGCTGACGGTGGTCATCACGACCACATGGTTGATCTGGATACCAATGAGGTTATCGAGTTCACCAGTCCTGCAATCGAGAAGCTCCAGCATGAGATCGCTGAGGAGCATGGATTCGATTTGGTGGACCACAATCTGGTTCTGTACATACGTAAGAAAAAGTAAGAAAACTACGCAGATTCGTTCTGCGAAACGATCGAAGGCGACCCTAGGGTCGCCTTCGTGCTTTCTGTCGATGGAAAAAGCGGGGCGGAAAGGGCTCAGACCTTCGCCGTCACCACCATTTTTTTCGCGTGGGCCAGGGACTCTTTGGTCAGGTCGATGCCGCCGAGCATGCGTGCGACTTCTTCCACCCGCTCGGTCTTGTTCAGCTTGGACACGGCTGTATGCGTCGCGTCGCTGCCCCGTACCTTATGTACAAACAGATGTTGATGCCCCTGGGCTGCCACCTGTGGCAAGTGGGTAACGGTCAGTACTTGCCCGCGCTCACCCAGGCGGCGCAACAATTGGCCGACAATTTCTGCGGTCGGCCCGCCGATCCCCACATCCACTTCGTCGAATACCAGGGTCGGTACGCGGGAGGTCTGGGCGGTAATGACCTGGATTGCCAGGCTGATCCGTGACAGTTCGCCACCAGACGCCACTTTGGCCAGTGCCTTGAGAGGTTGGCCGGGGTTGGCGCTCACTAGCAGTTCGACCTGCTCCAGGCCGTTGGGCTGCAGTTCATTGCCGCTATTGGTGTGCAACTCGATGGTGAAGCGCCCGCCCGGCATGCCCAGGCGTTGGATTTCCTGCTCCACTGCGCAAGCCAGCCCGGTTGCAGCTTGGTGCCGCAGGTCGCTCAGTTCCCGGGCCTTTTCCTGGTAATGCCGGGCAAAAGAGGCGAGTTCGTCGCCCAGGCGTTCGATGGATTCATCATTGGCATTCAGGGTTTCGATCTCGTCCAGCAGCTTTTGCTGCATGGCCGCCACTTCGGTTGGCTGGATCCGATGTTTGCGCGCCAGGGTATAAATAGTGTCGAGACGTTCTTCGATCTCTTGCAGGCGTGCCGGGTCGGCATCGAAGTGGTCAAGGAAGCGGTTCAGTTCGCCCACGGCCTCTTCTACCTGGATTTGCGCACTGGTCAGCAGGGTGGTGGCTTCACTCAGTGACCCCGAGCCGCTGTTCACGCTCGACAGGCGGTTAAGGCTTGCCGTCAGTGCGTTCAGCACATTGCCGGAGTCACTTTCGCTGCATTGCTCGACAACCTGGCGGCAGATGCCCAGCAGGGTTTCGGCATTGGTCAGGTTCTTGTGCTCCTGCTCCAGCTGTTCCAGCTCGGTTTCGCCCAGGCCCAGGCTTTCCAGTTCTTCCAGCTGATAGCTGAGGAGTTGGTGGCGAGCGCGCTGTTCGTCGCCGGAATTGGACAGGCGCTCCAGCTCCTGGCGGGTCTGGCGCCAGCGCTGTGCAGCCAATTGCACCTGGCGCGCCAGGTCGGTGGCACCGGCGTATTCATCCAGGAGGCGGCGGTGGGTGTCGGTTTTCAGCAGGGATTGATGTTCGTGCTGGCTGTGGATGTCGATCAGCAGCTCGCCAAGGGCTTTCAGGTCGCCGAGGGGGCAGGGCGTGCCATTGATATAGCCCCGGGAGCGACCTTCGGCAGTGATTACGCGGCGCAGGATGCACGGGCCGTCGTTATCCAGGTCGCGCTCGGCGAGCCAGGCGCTGGCTTCCGGGATATCTGCCAGGTCAAAGGTCGCCAGGATATCGGCCTTGTCTGCACCGGGGCGAACCACGCCGCTGTCGGCGCGATCACCCAGGGTCAGGCCCAGGGCGTCGAGCATGATCGACTTGCCGGCGCCGGTTTCGCCTGTGATTACGCTCATCCCGCGATCCAGTTCAAGATCCAGGTGCTCGACAATGGCGTAGTTATGTACGGACAGGTGAACCAGCATGACGGCTGCTCCCAGGCTTTAGGTCTGGTTATTTATACAGTGTTTTGTTTGGCGCTGACAATCCTGCGACTTAGCTCAATTTGCTTGGATAACGGCTTTTTTTAGTGCGATGGGGAATGTGCGAGAAAGTGTGAGTCGAGGTATGTCGGCCCTTGAACCTGGAAATTGTGGCCCCATATACCGGAACAGAAGCGCGAGTTGAGTTCGCGCAGGATTTCGAAAGGAGAAAATTATGGCTGACGAACAGACGCTGGATACGCAAAACCCAGACGCCAACCAGGCCTCGCAGGCAGCGGGTGAAGACCTGGCGGCTCGTGTGCAGGTGCTCGAAGAGCAACTGGCAGGCGCTCAGGATCAGGCTTTGCGTGTTGCTGCCGATCTGCAGAACGTCCGCCGCCGCGCCGAGCAGGATGTAGAAAAGGCCCACAAGTTTGCGCTGGAGAAGTTTGCCGGTGATCTGTTGCCGATCATCGACAGCCTGGAACGCGGCCTGGAGCTGTCCAGCCCGGACGACGAAAACATCCGTGCCATGCGCGAAGGGATCGAGCTGACCCTGAAAATGTTCCAGGACACCCTCAAGCGTTATCAGCTGGAAGCCATCGATCCACAAGGCGGCGAGCCGTTCAACGCGGAGCATCACCAGGCCATGGCCATGCAGGAAAATGCTGACCTTGAGCCCAATAGCGTGTTGAAAGTGTTCCAGAAGGGCTACCAGCTCAACGGTCGCCTGTTGCGCCCGGCGATGGTGGTGGTGAGCAAGGCTCCCGCACCGGTTTCGCCGTCGATTGACGAGCAGGCTTGAAATCGTTCGTAACGACCCCATTTATAAGTCAAGCGTTTAAGTGCTACCGCAGTTAGCCACCACTGCTGCGGCAACCAAATCCAAAGTTTCGGGAGAGTGAATCATGGGCAAAATTATCGGTATCGACCTGGGGACTACCAACTCCTGCGTCTCCGTGCTGGAAAACGGCGTTTCCAAGGTGATTGAGAACGCCGAAGGCGCACGTACTACCCCTTCCATCGTGGCTTACGCCAACGATGGCGAAATCCTGGTAGGCCAGTCCGCCAAGCGTCAGGCTGTGACCAATCCGCACAACACCCTGTACGCGGTGAAGCGTTTGATCGGTCGTAAGTTCGACGAAGAAGTCGTACAGAAAGACATCAAGATGGTGCCGTACAAAATCGCCAAGGCCGACAACGGTGACGCCTGGGTTGAAGTGAACGGCCAGAAAATGTCGCCGCCGCAAATCTCGGCTGAAATCTTGAAAAAGATGAAAAAGACTGCCGAAGACTACCTCGGTGAAGCTGTGACTGAAGCGGTGATCACCGTTCCGGCCTACTTCAACGACAGCCAGCGCCAGGCGACCAAAGACGCCGGCCGCATTGCGGGCCTGGACGTAAAACGCATCATCAACGAACCTACCGCGGCCGCTCTGGCCTACGGCATGGACAAGGCCAAGGGCGACCACACCGTGATCGTTTATGACCTGGGCGGCGGTACTTTCGACGTTTCTGTGATCGAAATCGCTGAAGTCGATGGCGAGCACCAGTTTGAAGTGTTGGCGACCAACGGCGACACGTTCCTGGGCGGTGAAGACTTTGACATTCGTCTGATCGACTACCTCGTTGACGAATTCAAGAAAGAAAGCGGCATGAACCTCAAGGGTGACCCGCTGGCGATGCAGCGCCTGAAAGAAGCCGCTGAAAAAGCCAAGATCGAACTGTCTTCGAGCAATTCGACCGACGTGAACCTGCCGTACATCACCGCAGATGCCACCGGTCCCAAGCACTTGAACGTGAAAATCTCGCGCGCCAAGCTGGAATCGCTGGTTGAAGACCTGGTTCAACGCACCATCGAACCTTGCCGCATTGCTTTGAAAGATTCGGGTATCGACGTTAGCGCGATCAACGACGTGATCCTGGTGGGCGGTCAGACCCGTATGCCGCTGGTGCAGCAGAAGGTCACTGAGTTCTTTGGTAAAGAAGCGCGTAAAGATGTGAACCCGGACGAAGCGGTTGCCATGGGTGCTGCCATCCAGGGTGCGGTATTGGCCGGCGACGTGAAAGACGTGCTGCTGCTGGACGTCAGCCCGCTGACCCTGGGTATCGAAACCATGGGCGGCGTGATGACCGCGCTGATCGAGAAAAACACCACGATTCCTACCAAGAAATCGCAAGTGTTCTCGACTGCCGATGACAACCAGGGCGCAGTGACCATTCACGTGCTGCAGGGTGAGCGTAAGCAGGCTGCGCAGAACAAGTCTTTGGGCAAGTTCGACCTGGCCGAGATTCCACCAGCACCACGTGGCGTGCCACAGATTGAAGTGACCTTCGACATTGACGCCAACGGCATTCTGCACGTAGGCGCCAAGGACAAGGCCACCGGCAAGACCCAGTCGATCGTGATCAAGGCCAACTCCGGCCTGTCCGAGGAAGAAATTCAGCAGATGATCAACGATGCTGAAAAGAACGCCGAGGAAGATCGCAAGTTTGAAGAACTGGCCGCTGCCCGCAACCAGGGTGATGCACTGGTTCACTCGACACGCAAAATGATCGCGGATGCTGGCGATAAAGTGACGGCTGAAGAGAAGGCCGCAATCGAAGCTGCCGTGGTTGCCCTGGAAGCCGCCGTTAAAGGCGATGACAAGGCCACCATCGAAGCCAAGGTTGAGGAACTGTCGAAAGTCTCCGCGCCAGTGGCTCAGAAAATGTACGCCGAGCAAGGCCAGCCAGCTGACGGTGCTGCGCAACAGGCAGAGCCTGAAGCCAAGCACGACGACGTTGTCGATGCCGAGTTTGAAGACGTTACAGACAAGAAGTAAGTTGGTCGCCCGGTTGACCGCTATCAAGCGGTGACTGGTAGGATGTCGCCGCGCGGGAGCTTGCTCCCGCGTTGGCGTGTCTGGGGTACGGGAATTTTTACAGCATGCGACAAGGTTCGGATGCTGGCGGTGTGATCGGGAATGCTCCTGCTTTGCGATCGACAGTCACCGCGTTTTTAGCTGGGTCTCGGCTGAAAGCAGTAAAGACCAGGATCGTTGAATTTGACGTGAGTTGGGTCCGGGCCTGTATTGGGGCTCAACGAGTTTGGCAGGCTCAGGAGGGTTTTGCCGGACGTCCTTAAGAGTGCAAAGACTTATGGCAAAGCGTGACTATTACGAAGTGTTGGGTGTGGAGCGCGGCTCCAGCGAGGCGGACCTGAAGAAGGCCTACCGTCGCCTGGCGATGAAGCACCACCCGGACCGTAACCCGGATAACAAAGAATCCGAGGAAATGTTCAAAGAGGCCAATGAGGCCTACGAATGCTTGTGTGACCCGAACAAGCGTGCAGCCTACGACCAGTATGGCCATGCCGGTGTCGATCCGAGCATGGGGGGGGGCGGTGCCGGCTTTGGCGGGCAGAATTTCTCCGATATCTTCGGCGATGTATTCAGCGACTTCTTTGGTGGCGGTCGCGGCGGTCAGCGCGGCGGTGCCCAGCGTGGCAGCGACTTGCGCTACACCCTGGAGCTGAACCTGGAAGAAGCCGTGCGCGGCACCAGCGTCAATATCCGCGTGCCGACGCTGGTCAACTGCAAGCCTTGCGACGGTTCGGGTGCCAAGAAGGGCTCTTCGCCGATCACTTGCCCGACCTGTGGCGGTATCGGCCAGGTGCGCATGCAGCAGGGCTTCTTCTCGGTGCAGCAGACCTGCCCGCGTTGCCATGGCCAGGGCAAGATCATTTCCGATCCGTGCGATTCCTGCCATGGCGAGGGGCGTGTCGAAGAGTACAAGACCTTGTCGGTGAAAGTGCCGGCGGGTGTCGATACCGGCGACCGCATCCGGTTGTCGGGCGAGGGCGAGGCGGGTACGCAGGGTGGCCCGACGGGCGACCTGTACGTGGTGATCAATGTGCGCGAGCACTCGATCTTCCAGCGCGACGGCAAGCACCTGTTCTGCGAAGTGCCGATCAGCTTTGTCGATGCGGCCCTGGGCGGCGAGCTGGAGATTCCGACTCTCGATGGTCGGGTCAAGCTGAAGATCCCTGAGGGGACGCAGACCGGCAAGCAGTTCCGGATCCGTGGCAAAGGTGTTGCACCGGTGCGTGGCGGCGGTGCGGGCGACTTGATGTGTCGTGTGGCCGTCGAGACCCCGGTCAACCTGGATCGTCGCCAGCGTGAGTTGCTCGAAGAGTTGCGCAGTTCGCTGGACGGTGATGGCTCCCATTCACCCAAGACCGCTGGTTGGTTTGAAGGCGTGAAGCGCTTCTTCGGCGACCTGTAAGGACCTGGATATGCGACGTATAGCAGTGATGGGCGCCGCCGGGCGCATGGGCAAGAACCTGGTGGAGGCGGTGCAGCAGCGCTCGCCTCTGTCGGGCCTGACGGCGGCGATCGTACGCCCGGGCAGTACGCTGATCGGCGCCGATGTGGGTGAGTTGGCCTCGTTGGGGCGCATCGGTGTGGCGTTGTCCGGCAGCCTGGAGCAAGTGGTTGAAGAATTCGATGTGTTGATCGACTTCACTCTGCCTGACGTGATGCTGAAAAACCTGGCGTTCTGCCGCAAGGCGGGCAAGGCCATGGTGATCGGCACCACCGGCCTGAGTGCCGAGCAGAAGCAATTGCTCGTCGCGGCGGGCCAGGATATTCCTATCGTGTTTGCCGCCAACTTCAGTGTGGGCGTCAACCTGTCGCTGAAGTTGCTCGACATGGCGGCGCGGGTGCTGGGTGATGAGGCGGATATCGAGATCATCGAGGCCCATCACCGGCACAAGGTCGATGCGCCATCGGGGACGGCCATGCGTATGGGGGAAGTGATTGCCGATGCCTTGGGGCGCGACCTGTCGAAAGTCGCGGTGTATGGCCGCGAAGGTCATACCGGCGCGCGCGAGCGTGAAACCATTGGCTTTGCCACCGTGCGCGGCGGTGACGTGGTGGGCGACCACACGGTGCTGTTTGCTGCCGAAGGTGAGCGCCTGGAGATTACCCACAAGGCCTCCAGCCGCATGACCTTCGCCAAGGGCGCAGTGCGCGCCGCATTGTGGCTGGAGGGCCGCGAAGCGGGCCTCTATGACATGCAAGACGTGCTGGATCTGCGTTAATCAGTAGCAAAAACGGGCCCTGGGTATTACTCTAGGGCCCCGTTTTTACCCGCTAAGCGACGTCCTGTCGCATTCTCCTGCCTTTTAGGCTCTTTAGCGGTGGACCAAAATAGCCTTTTTCTGTAAGCTACAGCTTTAGTGTGTCCACTAAAAGCGCGCAGAATAATTCAGTGAAGAAGCGGGGTGACGTGTCCATACGTCACTCCGCTTTTTTACAACCTGCGATCGCCCTTTCAGGCTTTATTTACGGGAGGTCTTCTTGACTAAGCCAGCCATACTCGCCCTTGCTGATGGCAGCATTTTTCGCGGCGAAGCCATTGGAGCCGACGGTCAGACCGTTGGAGAGGTGGTGTTCAACACCGCCATGACCGGCTATCAGGAAATCCTTACCGATCCTTCCTACGCCCAGCAGATCGTTACCCTGACCTATCCGCACATCGGCAACACCGGTACTACGCCGGAAGACGTCGAGTCTGATCGTGTCTGGTCGGCCGGTCTGGTGATTCGTGACCTGCCACTGGTTGCGAGCAACTGGCGTAACACGATGTCGCTGTCCGATTACCTGAAAGCCAACAATGTGGTGGCGATTGCCGGTATCGATACGCGCCGCCTCACGCGCATCCTGCGGGAAAAAGGCTCGCAGAACGGCTGCATCATGGTGGGTGACAATATTAGCGAAGACGCGGCGATTGCTGCAGCGCAGGGCTTCCCCGGCCTGAAAGGCATGGACCTGGCTAAAGTCGTCAGCACCAAAGAACAGTACGAATGGCGCTCCACTGTCTGGGACTTGAAGACCGACAGCCACGCGACTATTGAAGCCAGTGAGCTGCCTTACCATGTGGTCGCTTATGACTACGGCGTGAAGTACAACATCCTGCGTATGCTGGTCGAGCGCGGTTGCCGCGTGACCGTGGTGCCGGCGCAAACTCCGGCCGCCGACGTACTTGCCCTGCAACCGGATGGTGTGTTCCTGTCCAACGGCCCGGGTGACCCTGAGCCATGCGACTACGCGATCAAAGCCATCAAGGACGTGCTGGACACCGAGATCCCGGTGTTCGGTATCTGCCTCGGTCACCAACTGCTGGCCCTGGCCTCCGGCGCCAAGACCCTGAAAATGGGTCATGGCCATCACGGTGCCAACCACCCGGTACAAGACCTGGACACGGGCGTGGTGATGATCACCAGCCAGAACCACGGTTTTGCGGTGGATGAAGCCACCTTGCCGGCCAACGTGCGCGCCATTCACAAATCGCTGTTCGACGGTTCCCTGCAGGGTATCGAGCGCACCGACAAGAGCGCGTTCAGCTTCCAGGGCCACCCTGAAGCGAGCCCGGGCCCGAACGACGTAGCGCCGCTGTTCGACCGCTTCATCAATGAGATGGCCAAGCGACGCTGACTGAGTGGCTTGCGGGCGGCCCCGAATCTCGGTGGCCCCCGCAGGCTCTTCAAGGATTGTTCAAGACGGCTTGCCGACTGACCTGCGGATTTGAGTGACAAACCCATGCCAAAACGTACAGACATAAAAAGCATCCTGATTCTCGGCGCTGGCCCGATCGTTATCGGCCAGGCCTGCGAATTCGACTACTCCGGCGCCCAGGCCTGTAAGGCCCTGCGCGAAGAGGGTTACCGCGTCATCCTGGTGAACTCCAACCCGGCCACCATCATGACCGACCCGGACATGGCCGACGCCACCTACATCGAACCGATCAAATGGCAGACCGTTGCCAAGATCATCGAGAAAGAGCGTCCGGACGCACTGCTGCCGACCATGGGTGGCCAGACTGCATTGAACTGCGCCCTGGATCTGGAGCGCGAAGGCGTCCTGGAAAAGTTTGGCGTAGAAATGATCGGCGCCAATGCCGACACCATCGACAAGGCTGAAGACCGTTCGCGTTTCGACAAGGCCATGAAGTCGATCGGCCTCGATTGCCCGCGCTCGGGTATCGCCCACAGTATGGAAGAGGCCAACGCGGTTCTCGAAAAACTGGGCTTCCCGTGCATTATCCGTCCGTCCTTCACCATGGGCGGCACCGGCGGTGGTATCGCTTACAACCGTGAAGAGTTCGAGGAAATCTGCGCGCGCGGTCTGGATTTGTCGCCGACCAAAGAGCTGCTGATCGACGAATCCCTGATCGGCTGGAAAGAGTACGAGATGGAAGTTGTCCGCGATAAAAAGGACAACTGCATCATTGTCTGCTCGATCGAAAACTTCGACCCGATGGGCGTGCACACCGGTGACTCGATCACCGTGGCTCCTGCGCAAACCCTGACGGACAAGGAATACCAGATCATGCGTAACGCCTCGTTGGCGGTACTGCGTGAGATCGGCGTTGAAACCGGCGGTTCCAACGTTCAGTTCGGTATCTGTCCGGACACCGGCCGCATGGTCGTGATCGAGATGAATCCGCGTGTATCGCGTTCTTCGGCGCTGGCATCAAAAGCTACCGGCTTCCCGATTGCACGCATCGCTGCCAAGCTGGCGATCGGTTACACCTTGGACGAGCTGCAAAACGAAATCACTGGCGGTGCTACGCCGGCGTCCTTCGAGCCGTCGATCGACTACGTCGTCACTAAGCTGCCACGCTTCGCTTTCGAGAAGTTCCCGAAAGCCGACGCCCGCCTGACCACTCAGATGAAGTCGGTCGGTGAAGTCATGGCCATCGGCCGGACCTTCCAGGAGTCCCTGCAGAAAGCCCTGCGTGGCCTGGAAGTGGGCGTTTGCGGCCTGGACGAGAAACTCGACCTGAGCAACCCGGAAAGCATGAGCATCCTCAAGCGCGAGCTGACCGTGCCGGGCGCCGAGCGTATCTGGTACGTGGCTGATGCCTTCCGCGCGGGCATGACCGTCGAAGACATCTTCGGCATGAACATGATTGATCCGTGGTTCCTGGTGCAGATCGAAGATCTGATCAAGGAAGAAGAGAAGGTCAAGACCCTGGGTCTTTCCTCGATCGACCGCGACCTGATGTTCCGCCTCAAGCGCAAAGGCTTCTCCGACCAGCGTCTGGCCAAGCTGCTGGGCGTGACCGAGAAGAACCTGCGCACCCACCGCCACAAGCTGGATATCTTCCCGGTCTACAAGCGCGTTGACACGTGTGCCGCAGAGTTCGCCACCGACACCGCGTACCTGTATTCCACCTACGAGCAAGAGTGCGAAGCCGCGCCGTCGGGCCGCGACAAGATCATCATCCTCGGCGGTGGTCCAAACCGTATCGGCCAGGGTATCGAGTTCGACTACTGCTGCGTACACGCCGCCCTCGCCCTGCGCGAAGACGGGTACGAGACCATCATGGTCAACTGCAACCCGGAAACTGTTTCCACTGACTACGACACCTCCGACCGCCTGTACTTCGAGCCGGTAACCCTGGAAGACGTGCTGGAAATCTGTCGCGTCGAGAAGCCCAAAGGCGTGATCGTGCAGTACGGTGGGCAAACCCCGCTGAAACTGGCGCGTGCCCTGGAAGCGGCCGGCGTGCCGATCATCGGTACCAGCCCTGACGCCATCGACCGTGCCGAAGACCGTGAGCGCTTCCAGCAAATGGTCGAGCGCCTGAACCTGCGCCAGCCGCCAAACGCTACCGTGCGCAGCGAAGACGAGGCCATCCGTGCAGCCAGCAAGATCGGCTACCCGTTGGTGGTGCGTCCGTCCTATGTACTGGGCGGCCGGGCGATGGAGATCGTCTACGAAGAAGACGAACTCAAGCGCTACCTGCGTGATGCGGTGAAAGTGTCCAACGACAGCCCGGTGCTGCTGGATCACTTCCTCAACTGCGCCATCGAGATGGACGTGGATGCGGTCTGCGACGGCACCGACGTGGTGATCGGCGCGATCATGCAGCACATCGAGCAGGCGGGTGTTCACTCTGGTGACTCCGCGTGCTCCCTGCCGCCGTACTCGCTGCCGCTGCACATCCAGGACGAGATGCGCGAGCAGGTCAAGAAAATGGCCCTGGAACTGGGTGTGGTCGGCCTGATGAACGTACAGTTGGCGCTGCAAGGCGAAGACATCTACGTCATCGAAGTTAACCCACGTGCTTCGCGTACCGTACCGTTTGTTTCCAAGTGCATCGGCGTGTCCCTGGCGATGATTGCCGCCCGTGTGATGGCCGGTAAGACCTTGAAGGAAATCGGCTTCACCAAGGAAATCATTCCGAACTTCTACAGTGTGAAAGAGGCGGTGTTCCCATTCGCCAAATTCCCTGGCGTGGACCCGATCCTGGGCCCGGAGATGAAGTCCACCGGTGAAGTGATGGGTGTGGGCGATACCTTCGGTGAAGCATTCGCCAAGGCCCAGATGGGCGCCAGTGAAGTGCTGCCGACCGGCGGTACTGCGTTTATCAGCGTGCGTGATGATGACAAGCCGCTGGTTGCAGGTGTGGCCCGTGATCTGATCAACTTGGGCTTTGAAGTCGTGGCCACTGCCGGGACCGCCAAGCTGATTGAAGCGGCTGGCCTGAAAGTGCGTCGCGTGAACAAGGTAACGGAAGGCCGTCCACACGTGGTCGATATGATCAAGAATGACGAAGTCACCCTGATCATCAACACCACTGAAGGTCGTCAGTCGATCGCGGACTCCTACTCCATTCGTCGTAACGCTTTGCAGCACAAGATCTACTGCACCACCACCATTGCTGCTGGCGAAGCCATCTGTGAAGCGCTCAAGTTCGGTCCGGAAAAGACCGTGCGTCGCTTGCAGGATCTACACGCAGGATTGAAGGCATGATCAAATACCCTATGACTGTCCAGGGCGCCAAGGCCCTGGAAGAGGAGCACGCTCACCTGACCAAGGTCGTACGTCCAAAGCTGAGCCAGGACATCGGTACGGCCCGTGAGTTGGGTGACTTGAAGGAAAACGCCGAATACCACGCTGCCCGTGAGCAGCAGGGTATGGTCGAGGCGCGGATCCGTGATATCGAGGGGCGCATGCAGAATGCGGTGATCATCGATGTCACGACCATCCCCAAGACCGGCAAGGTGATTTTTGGCACGACGGTGGAAATCGCCAACGTCGAGACGGATGAAAGCGTGACTTACCACATCGTGGGTGAGGACGAGGCTGACTTCAAGCTCGGCAAGATCTCCGTCGGTTCGCCGCTGGCCCGCGCCTTGATCGCCAAGGAAGAAGGGGATGTGGTGGCCGTCAAGACGCCGGGTGGCGTGATCGAGTACGAGATTGTCGAAGTTCGTCACATCTGAACGGCGGCGCCCGCTTCGCGTGGGCGCCGTGCTTTGGCAGCTGGCCCAGATGCTCTGGGTCGGCGGGCTGTGGCTGTTGCATCTGGGTGTATTGCCGGTGCTGGGCATGATTGGCCTGGCCCCGTTGCTGATCGATGAGATCGGCGGATTATTGAGTGCGCTGCTGGTGGGATTTGCGGCGGCGTGCGTGACGCTCCAGGCATTGGTGCTGGTCAAGGCCGAAGGTTTGGGAAGTTTGTGGCGGGATATGCGTGGGCAACTGCTGTTGATGGCGCTGTATGCGTGCGCAATGTATTGCGTGGTGCGCATGCTGCTGCCGGAAGCGTTGCGCTGGCAGCTGTTCAGCTATCTTGTGCTAGGGTTTTCTGGCTTGGTGCTGGTGGTACAGCCGGCGCCGGGATGGAGTGGCGGGGCGCGCGAAGCACGCCCGTGACCCTTGAATCATTTGAAGCGATGAACGTTCGACAGTTGCTTGTTGGCGCTGAAATTCTTGCGATACAGCAGCGCCATCTTGCCGATGACCTGAACCAGGTCCGCCTTGCCCACCTTGCACAGTTCTGCAATGGCGGCCAGGCGTGCTTCGCGATCAAGGATGTTGACCTTGATCTTGATCAGCTCGTGATCGCCTAATGCGCGTTCAAGTTCGGCTAACACACCTTCAGTCAAACCGTTGTCTGCCACAATCAGAACTGGTTTCAGATGGTGGCCAATGGATTTGTACTGTTTCTTCTGCTCTTGAGTGAGCGGCATAATCTGACCCCTGCGTCTGATCTTGTAAAAAGCGGCGGCCAGTTTACCCGAGCGAGTCCGGGACCGCCCAGTTAATCACGACCCGTTTTATTTTCGAGGTGGCCTGTGGCCCGTTCCAAAACTAGCCTTAAGTGGCTGCAAGAGCATTTCAACGATCCTTACGTCAAAAAGGCGCAGAAGGACGGCTATCGTTCACGGGCCAGTTATAAGCTGCTGGAGATCCAGGACAAGGACAAGTTGATCCGCCCGGGCATGAGCGTTATTGACCTGGGTGCCGCCCCGGGTGGTTGGTCCCAGGTGACCAGTCGTCTGATTGGTGGGCAGGGGCGTCTGATCGCGTCCGACATCCTGGAAATGGACAGTATCCCGGATGTGACCTTTGTTCATGGTGACTTCACCCAGGACGCCGTACTTGCGCAGATCCTTGAGGCGGTAGGAAATTCGCAGGTAGACCTTGTGATTTCCGACATGGCCCCCAATATGAGTGGATTACCGGCCGTCGATATGCCGCGCGCGATGTTCCTCTGTGAATTGGCGCTGGATTTGGCGGGTCGGGTTTTACGTCCGGGTGGGGATTTCCTTGTGAAGGTCTTCCAGGGCGAAGGTTTTGACGAGTACCACAAGAACATTCGCAAGTTGTTCGACAAGGTACAGACGCGCAAGCCTGACTCTTCCCGGGACAGATCCAGGGAGCAGTATTTGTTGTGCCGCGGCTTCCGCGGTGTCGAGGGCGCTGCGAGCGAAGAGCGTTTTTGAGAAATTTGAGGTAGGCGATAGGTTTTTTTAAATCGCTTTCGTCACGAAGCTTTACGAATATTGTGTAGTCAAAGTTTCACAAAGGGTTACAGACGGCGCCTGCCAGAGTTGTAGGTAATGTAGTAAGTTAGGCCGGTGAATATCATGCGAAGCGCGCGCCAGTAGCGGAGCTTGCTTCAGAGGGTAGTTAATTGAACGATATGGCAAAGAATCTGATCCTGTGGTTGATCATCGCGGCTGTCCTGGTGACGGTGATGAACAACTTCTCCAGCCCTAACGAGCCGCAGACCCTCAACTATTCCGACTTCATCCAGCAAGTTAAGGATGGCAAGGTCGAGCGCGTGGCGGTTGATGGCTACGTGATCACCGGCAAGCGCACTGATGGCGACAGCTTCAAGACCATTCGTCCGGCGATCCAGGACAACGGTCTGATCGGCGACCTGGTGGACAACAAGGTGGTCGTCGAGGGCAAGCAGCCTGAGCAACAGAGCATCTGGACCCAGCTCCTGGTGGCCAGTTTCCCGATCCTGGTGATTATTGCCGTGTTCATGTTCTTCATGCGCCAGATGCAAGGCGGTGCGGGGGGCAAGGGCGGGCCGATGAGCTTCGGCAAGAGCAAGGCACGCCTGCTTTCCGAAGATCAGGTCAAGACCACCCTGGCTGACGTTGCCGGTTGCGACGAAGCCAAGGAAGAAGTCGGCGAGTTGGTCGAGTTCCTGCGTGATCCGGGCAAGTTCCAGCGCCTGGGTGGTCGTATTCCTCGCGGTGTACTGATGGTTGGTCCTCCGGGTACTGGTAAAACCTTGCTGGCCAAGGCGATTGCCGGCGAAGCCAAGGTGCCGTTCTTCACCATTTCCGGTTCCGACTTCGTCGAGATGTTCGTCGGCGTGGGTGCCAGCCGTGTGCGTGACATGTTCGAGCAGGCCAAGAAGCACGCGCCGTGCATCATCTTTATCGACGAAATCGACGCCGTTGGTCGCCATCGTGGTGCTGGTATGGGCGGTGGTCACGACGAGCGTGAGCAGACCCTCAACCAGTTGCTGGTGGAGATGGACGGCTTTGAAATGAACGACGGCATCATCGTGATTGCCGCCACCAACCGTCCTGACGTACTTGACCCGGCACTGCTGCGTCCGGGTCGTTTCGACCGCCAGGTGGTGGTGGGCTTGCCAGATATTCGTGGCCGTGAGCAGATTCTCAAGGTCCATATGCGCAAAGTGCCAATGGGCGATGACGTGGCTCCAGGCGTGATTGCCCGTGGGACCCCTGGGTTCTCCGGTGCCGACCTGGCCAACCTGGTGAACGAGGCCTCGCTGTTCGCGGCCCGTACCGGTAAGCGTATTGTCGAGATGAAGGAATTCGAGCTGGCCAAGGACAAGATCATGATGGGCGCCGAGCGCAAATCCATGGTCATGTCCGAGAAAGAGAAGCAGAACACCGCTTACCACGAAGCTGGTCATGCCATTGTCGGTCGCGTCGTGCCTGAGCATGACCCGGTCTACAAGGTGTCGATCATTCCGCGTGGCCGGGCGCTGGGTGTCACCATGTTCCTGCCGGAAGAGGATCGCTACAGCCTCTCCAAGCGCGCCCTGATCAGCCAGATCTGCTCGCTGTACGGCGGCCGTATCGCTGAAGAGATGACCCTGGGCTTTGACGGTGTGACCACCGGTGCTTCCAACGACATCATGCGTGCCAGCCAGATTGCCCGGAATATGGTCACCAAGTGGGGGCTGTCGGAAAAACTCGGGCCGCTGATGTATGCCGAGGAAGAAGGCGAAGTGTTCCTGGGGCGTGGCGGTGGCGGTCAAGGTGCCAGCTTCTCTGGCGAGACGGCCAAGCTGATCGACTCTGAAGTGCGCAGCATCATTGACCAGTGCTACGGCACGGCCAAGCAGATCCTTACCGATAACCGTGACAAGCTCGACGCCATGGCTGACGCCTTGATGAAGTACGAGACCATCGATGCCGAGCAGATCGACGACATCATGGCTGGCCGTACGCCTCGCGAGCCTCGTGATTGGGAAGGCGGTTCGGGTACTTCAGGCACGCCGCCTGTGGTACAGAACGAACGCCCGGAAACCCCAATCGGCGGCCCGGCTGCCGACCTTTAAGGCTTGAAATGACTTCTGTGTTGCCCTCTACCCGGTTGCCTTGCGGCAGCCGGGTTCTTGATTTGGCCCGTACTCACGTTATGGGCATTCTTAATATCACCCCTGACTCCTTTTCTGACGGTGGTCGCTTCAGCCAGCGGGATGCGGCCATGCGCCATGCCCAAGCGATGGTGGCTGCGGGTGCGACCATCATCGATGTCGGTGGCGAATCGACCCGGCCTGGCGCGCGTGCTGTTTCCCCGTTGGAGGAGATGGAGCGTGTTGCACCGATTGTCGAGCGAATCCACCGTGAGCTGGATGTCATCATTTCGGTAGACACCTCGACGCCGGCCGTCATGCGCGAAACAGCGCGGCTTGGGGCCGGGTTGATCAACGACGTGCGCTCACTGCAGCGCGACGGTGCGCTGGATGCTGCCGCGGCCACCGGGTTGCCTGTGTGCCTAATGCATATGCTCGGCGAGCCGGGGACGATGCAGGACGCTCCGCACTACGACAACCTGGTTGAAGACGTGACGGAATTTCTTGCAGGGCGCATGGCCCAATGCGCCGCGGCGGGAATCGCGCCTGAGCGGATCATCCTGGATCCGGGGTTTGGTTTTGCCAAGACCCTGCAGCACAACCTAAGCCTGTTCAAACATATGGAATCGCTGCATGCCCTTGGTCGCCCCCTGTTGGTTGGGGTGTCGCGCAAGAGCATGATAGGCATGGCCCTGAATCGTCCCGTGGGTGAGCGCCTGCATGGCGGCCTGGCCCTGGCGGCGCTGGCCGTTGCCAAGGGCGCGCGCATTCTGCGGGTGCATGATGTGGCCGAGACGGTTGACGTCGTACGGATGATCGAAGCGGTAGAATCAGCCGAATAAGAATGATGGAGCACTTATGACTAAAAAATATTTTGGCACCGACGGTATTCGTGGTCGGGTCGGCGAGTTCCCGATCACTCCGGATTTTATGCTCAAGCTGGGCTGGGCGGCCGGCATGGCCTTCCGCAGCATGGGGGCATGCCGCATCCTGGTCGGCAAGGACACGCGGATTTCAGGCTATATGTTCGAGTCTGCGCTGGAGGCGGGCCTTTCCGCTGCCGGGGCGGATGTGATGTTGCTGGGGCCGATGCCGACGCCGGCGATCGCTTACCTGACGCGTACCTTTCACGCTGAAGCCGGTATTGTGATCAGCGCTTCGCACAATCCCCATGATGACAATGGCATCAAGTTCTTCTCGGGCCAGGGCACCAAGCTGCCGGACGCGATCGAACACATGATCGAAGAGCTGCTGGATGCGCCGATGACGGTCGTCGAGTCGAGCAAGCTGGGCAAGGTTTCGCGGATCAACGACGCTTCGGGGCGTTATATCGAGTTTTGCAAAAGCAGCGTGCCTACCAGCACCAATTTTGCCGGGCTCAAGGTGGTCATCGACTGTGCCCACGGCGCGACCTACAAGGTTGCCCCCAGCGTGTTCAAGGAGCTGGGCGCCGAGGTGACCGTGCTGTCGGCCCAGCCCAATGGCCTGAACATCAACGATAACTGCGGTTCGACCCATATGGGGCAATTGCAGGCAGCGGTATTGGCCGAGCACGCGGACCTGGGTATTGCCTTCGATGGCGACGGTGACCGGGTGCTGATGGTCGATCATACCGGCGCCATCGTCGACGGTGACGACCTGTTGTTCATCATTGCCCGCGACCTGCATGAGCGCAACAAACTGCAAGGCGGTGTCGTCGGCACCCTGATGAGCAACCTGGGGCTGGAGCTGGCCCTGGCCGACCTGGGCATTCCGTTCGTGCGCGCCAATGTGGGCGACCGCTACGTGATTGCCGAGCTGCTGGAGCGTAACTGGCAGATAGGCGGTGAGAATTCGGGGCATGTCGTGTGCTTCCAGCATACGACTACCGGTGATGCGATCATCGCGGCGCTGCAGGTGCTGTTGGCCCTGCGCCGCCGTGAAGAAAGTCTGGCCCAGGCACGCCAGGCACTGCGCAAGTGCCCGCAGGTGTTGCTCAATGTACGTTTCTCGGGGGGTGAAAACCCTATCGAGCACCCGGCGATCAAGGAAGCCTGTGAGCGCGTGACCGTCGCCATGGCGGGGCGTGGCCGGGTCTTGCTGCGCAAGTCGGGAACCGAGCCTTTGGTGCGCGTGATGGTCGAAGGCGACGACGAAACACAGGTTCGCGGCTATGCCGAAGAGCTGGCAAAACTGGTAACTGAAGTTTGCGCCTGAATTCGGCTTGCCAGTGATGATGTGGTTGGGTAACATCTGCGCCCACTTTGACCGACGAGGTACAGCATGCGTCGCACTATGGTAGCTGGTAACTGGAAGATGCACGGTACCCGCGCCAGTGTCGCTGAGCTGATCAATGGCCTTCGTCACTTGGCCTTGCCGAGCGGTGTTGATGTTGCGGTGTTCCCGCCTTGCTTGCATATCAACCAAGTGGTTGATGGCTTGAAAGGCAAGTCGATTCAGGTCGGCGCGCAGAACTCCGCAGTGGAGCCAATGCAAGGTGCGTTGACTGGTGAGATTTCGCCGAGTCAGTTGGTCGATGCGGGTTGTTCCTATGTGCTTGTCGGGCACTCCGAGCGCCGTCAGATGATGGGCGAGCGTGATGGGACACTCAATCGTAAGTTCGCAGCGGCACAGGCTTGTGGCTTGATTCCGGTGTTGTGCATAGGGGAGACCCTGGAGCAGCGGGAATCGGGCAAGACTCTTGAAGTTGTCTCGCGTCAGCTAGGCAGTATCATTGAAGAGTTGGGTGTTGGTGCGTTTGCAAAGGCAGTCATTGCTTACGAGCCGGTCTGGGCCATTGGCACCGGGCTGACTGCTGCACCGCAACAGGCGCAGGATGTGCACGCAGCCATCCGCGCGCAGTTGGCGGCAGAGAATTCTGAAGTCGCACAAGGTGTGCGTCTTCTATACGGCGGCAGCGTGAAGGCGGCCAATGCGGTCGAACTGTTCGGCATGCCGGATATCGATGGGGGGCTCATTGGTGGAGCTTCCCTGAATGCAGATGAGTTCGGTGCGATCTGTCGCGCCGCGGGAAACTGAAAAAATGCTGGAAACAGTCGTAGTCGTTTTTCATCTGTTGGCTGCTCTGAGCGTCGTCGCTCTGGTTTTGCTGCAACAGGGTAAAGGTGCGGATGCTGGTGCGTCTTTCGGTGCAGGTGCTTCAAATACTGTGTTCGGAAGCCAAGGTTCCTCTACCTTTCTTAGTAAGTTTACTGCTATACTTGCCGCCGGTTTCTTCATAACCAGCTTGGGGTTAGGTTACTTTGCTAAAGAGAAAGCTCATGTGCTTACTCAAGTAGGTCTCCCAAATCCAGCAGTGTTGGAAGTGCCAAAAGCAAAACCGGCTTCTGATGATGTCCCGGTGCTTCAAGAGCAAAAGTCGGCTACTCCAGCGACTGACGTGCCTCCAGCTCAAGAGCAGAAGTAAGAAGGGTTGTAAACGCTGTATTGCCGAGGTGGTGGAATTGGTAGACACGCAACCTTGAGGTGGTTGTGCCCATAGGGTGTAGGGGTTCGAGTCCCCTTCTCGGTACCAATTATCAGGAGAGCCCGCTGTTGCGGGCTTTCTTGTAGGTGGAAGGTTACATTGACCCTGTAAGGGATCGGTCGTATACTTCCGCCCCAGCTTTGTCGCGGGGTGGAGCAGTCTGGTAGCTCGTCGGGCTCATAACCCGAAGGTCGTCGGTTCAAATCCGGCCCCCGCAACCAGTTTTAGCGGAGCCCCTTTTAAGGGGCTTTTTGTTAGCTGGACACTTTCAACGCCGCTGTTCGACGGCGTTTCAAGGATGGGCGTTTCGCCCATTTTTTTATTTTGCACAGCATGCACATACATGCACGAGGGGGTTCAGGTGTCGAGCAAGCTAGAAGAGTTGCAGGCCTTGCTGGCCCCGGTGGTCGTGGCCCTAGGCTATGAATGCTGGGGTATTGAGTTTTCGGCTCAAGGTCGCCACTCAATGTTGCGCGTTTATATCGATAAAGAGGGCGGTGTGCTGGTGGACGATTGTGCCATCGTCAGCCGTCAGATCAGCGGTGTGCTGGATGTTGAAGATCCAATTGCCGTTGAATACACCCTCGAAGTTTCCTCGCCAGGCATGGAACGCCCACTGTTCACTATTGAGCAGTTTGCTAAATATGTCGGTGAACAAGTGAAGATCAAGCTGCGATCTCCCTTTGAAGGGCGACGCAACTTTCAGGGCCTTCTGCGCGGTGTAGAAGAACAGGATGTAGTGGTGCAGGTAGACGACCACGAGTTCCTGTTGCCGATCGATATGATCGACAAGGCCAACATTATTCCCAGTTTTGACTGAGACGTGCCAGAAACTGCGGATCCCGCGGATCCAATGGCTTGCGAAAGGCGAGGCGTACGATGAGCAAAGAAGTACTGCTGGTTGTTGAGTCGGTATCCAATGAAAAGGGCGTACCGGCTAACGTGATTTTTGAAGCGCTGGAGCTGGCCCTGGCCACTGCTACCAAAAAGCGTTTTGAAGACGAAGTTGATCTGCGTGTGGAAATCAACCGCCACACCGGAGCCTATGAGACTTTCCGTCGCTGGACGGTCGTCGAAGAAGCCGATCTTGATGATCCGGCCATCGAAACCTGGCCAAGCAAGGTTGCGCAAACGCATCCGGGCGCCCAGGTGGGTGACGTCGTCGAGGAAAAGATCGAGTCCATCGAGTTCGGCCGCATCGCTGCACAGACTGCCAAGCAAGTCATCGTGCAAAAGGTCCGCGAAGCCGAGCGCGCTCAAGTCGTTGACGCCTATCGCGAGCGCCTGGGGGAAATCATCTCCGGCACCGTGAAGAAAGTGACCCGCGACAACGTGATCGTCGACCTGGGTAACAACGCTGAAGCGTTGCTGGCCCGTGAAGACATCATTTCCCGCGAAACCTTCCGTGTTGGCGTGCGTTTGCGTGCGCTGCTCAAGGAAATCCGCACTGAGAACCGTGGCCCTCAACTGATCCTGTCGCGTACCGCGCCGGAAATGTTGATCGAGCTGTTCCGTATTGAAGTGCCGGAAATTGCCGAAGGCCTGATCGAAGTCATGGCGGCGTCCCGCGACCCGGGTTCGCGCGCCAAGATCGCGGTCCGCTCCAAGGACAAGCGCATCGACCCGCAAGGTGCTTGCATTGGCATGCGCGGTTCGCGCGTCCAGGCAGTGTCGGGCGAATTGGGCGGTGAGCGTGTGGATATCGTGCTGTGGGACGATAACCCGGCGCAGTTCGTGATCAACGCCATGTCCCCGGCCGAAGTCGCGGCAATTATTGTTGACGAAGATGCCCATGCAATGGACATCGCCGTTGGCGCAGACAATCTGGCCCAGGCCATCGGTCGCGGTGGTCAGAACGTGCGTCTGGCCAGCCAGTTGACTGGCTGGACCCTGAACGTCATGACCGAATCGGACATCCAGGCTAAGCAGCAAGCAGAAACCGGCGACATCCTGCGCAACTTCATCGACGAGCTGGAAGTCGACGAAGACCTGGCACAGGTGCTGGTAGATGAAGGCTTTACCAGCCTGGAAGAGATTGCCTACGTACCGGTGGAGGAAATGCTCAACATCGACGGCTTTGACGAAGACACCGTCAACGAGCTTCGCGCTCGGGCCAAGGATCGCTTGTTGACTAAAGCCATCGCTACTGAGGAAAAGCTGGCAGACGCCCATCCGGCCGAAGACCTGCTCTCGCTTGAGGGTATGGACAAGGATTTGGCGATGGAACTGGCGGTGCGCGGCGTAATTACCCGCGAAGACCTGGCCGAGCAGTCTATTGACGACCTGCTCGACATCGACGGCATTGACGATGATCGTGCCGGCAAGTTGATCATGGCCGCCCGAGCCCATTGGTTCGAGTAATTAGGCGCGGCCTGAGGAGAGAAGTGCATGACGCAAGTCACGGTGAAACAACTGGCCGATGAGGTCAAAACACCGGTAGAGCGCCTGTTGCAGCAGATGCGTGAGGCAGGTCTGCCGCACACCGCCGCCGAGGAACATGTGAGCGACAGTGAGAAGCAATCGTTGCTGACTCACTTGAAAAGCAGCCACAAGGCGAAAGTGGAAGAACCGCGCAAGATTACATTGCAGCGCAAAACGACCAGCACCCTGCGGGTGGCTGGTAGCAAGAGCATCAGCGTTGAAGTGCGTAAGAAGAAAGTCTTCGTACAGCGCAGCCCGGAAGAAATCGAAGCCGAGCGCAAACGCGAGATGGACGAACGTCGCGCAGTAGAAAATGCTGCTCGTCAGAAGGCTGAAGAAGAAGCCAAGCGTCGCGCCGAAGAAGAAGCGCGTCGCCAGCCTGCTGCTGCGCAACCTGCTGGTACTGACGCCGTCGCTGCGCCTGTAGAAGCTGTGCGTGAGGCCGCTCCGGTTGCCGCTGCACCAGCGCCGGCAGCTGACACTCGCAAGCGCGACGAACCTCGTCGCCCGGACAAGCCACGCGCTGACGATAACAATCGTCGCAGTGGTGGTGGCGATGGCGAGCGTAAAAACGCTCCACATCGTGCCTCGGTCAAAGAGAAAGCGCCTGCGCCACGCGTTGCGCCACGCACTACCGACGAAGAAAGCGATGGCTTCCGTCGTGGTGGTCGCGGCAAGGCCAAGCTGAAGAAACGCAACGCCCACGGTTTCCAGAGCCCAACCGGCCCTGTCGTGCGTGAAGTGAAGATCGGCGAGACCATCACTGTGGGCGACCTGGCCCAGCAGATGTCGGTCAAGGCTGCTGAAATCATCAAGTTCATGTTCAAGCTGGGTACCCCGGCCACCATCAACCAGGTACTGGACCAGGAAACTGCCCAACTGGTTGCTGAAGAGCTGGGCCACAAAGTGACCCTGGTCAGCGACACCGCCCTGGAAGATTCCCTGGCCGAGTCCCTGAAGTTTGAAGGTGAAGCAGTTTCCCGTGCTCCAGTCGTGACCGTCATGGGCCACGTTGACCACGGCAAGACCTCCCTGCTCGACTATATCCGTCGTGCCAAGGTTGCCGCGGGCGAAGCCGGCGGTATTACCCAGCACATTGGTGCCTACCACGTTGAAACCGACCGTGGCATGGTGACGTTCCTCGACACCCCAGGTCACGCCGCGTTTACCGCCATGCGTGCCCGTGGTGCCAAGGCGACTGACATCGTGATCCTGGTGGTTGCAGCGGACGACGGCGTGATGCCGCAGACCATCGAAGCCGTTCAGCATGCCAAGGCTGCTGGCGTGCCACTGGTGGTTGCCGTGAACAAAATCGACAAGCCGGGCGCCGATCTCGATCGCATCCGTAGCGAACTGTCGGTTCACGGCGTGACTTCCGAAGAGTGGGGTGGCGACACTCCATTCGTACCGGTCTCGGCGAAGATGGGTACCGGCGTTGACGAACTGCTTGAAGCCGTCCTGTTGCAAGCCGAAGTCCTGGAACTGACCGCTACACCATCGGCTCCTGGCCGTGGTGTGGTCGTTGAATCCCGCCTCGACAAGGGCCGTGGCCCGGTTGCGACCGTGCTGGTTCAAGACGGTACCCTGCGCCAAGGTGACATGGTGCTGGTCGGTTCCAACTACGGCCGTGTACGTGCCATGCTCGACGAGAACGGCAAGTCCATCAAGGAAGCAGGTCCTGCTATCCCGGTCGAGATTCTCGGCCTGGACGGTACCCCGGACGCTGGCGACGAGATGAGCGTGGTTGCCGACGAGAAGAAAGCCCGTGAAGTGGCTCTGTTCCGTCAAGGCAAGTTCCGTGAAGTCAAGCTGGCCCGTGCTCACGCCGGCAAGCTGGAAAACATCTTCGAGAACATGGGCCAGGAAGAGAAGAAGACGCTTAACATCGTCCTCAAATCTGACGTGCGTGGCTCCCTCGAAGCGTTGAACGGCGCCTTGAACGGCCTGGGTAACGACGAAGTGCAAGTGCGTGTTGTCGGTGGCGGTGTCGGTGGTATCACCGAATCCGACGCCAACCTGGCACTGGCTTCCAACGCTGTACTGTTCGGCTTCAACGTGCGTGCCGATGCTGGCGCACGGAAGATCGTCGAGCAGGAAGGCCTGGACATGCGTTACTACAACGTCATCTACGACATCATCGAAGACGTCAAGAAAGCCCTTACCGGCATGCTTGGCAGTGACGTGCGGGAAAATATCCTGGGTGTTGCCGAAGTACGTGACGTGTTCCGTTCGCCGAAGTTTGGCGCGATCGCCGGTTGCATGGTTATCGAAGGGACTGTGCACCGTAACCGTCCAATCCGTGTACTGCGTGAAGACATCGTTATCTTTGAAGGCGAGCTGGAATCCCTGCGCCGCTTCAAGGATGACGCTTCCGAAGTACGTGCCGGCATGGAATGCGGTATTGGCGTCAAGAGCTACAACGACGTCAAGCCTGGCGACAAGATCGAAGTCTACGAGAAGGTCCAGGTTGCTCGCAGCCTCTAACTCGCGCACTTCAGGAGCCACGCCGCGTGTGGGCATGCAAATGCCCCGCGCAGTGTCCGGACTCTAAACGCAACGCCCGGTCTGGCTTTTGTCAGGCCGGGCGTTTGCCGCTTTCAGACCCCACGGGTTTCACCGTGAGGCAGTAACAGGTAACAAGACATGGCAAAAGAATACAGCCGTACCCAACGTATCGGCGATCAGATGCAGCGCGAGCTGGCCCAACTGATCCGTCGCGAAGTCAAAGACCCGCGTGTTGGCCTGGTCACCATCACCGCCGTTGAAGTGAGCCGTGACGTTGGTCACGCCAAGATCTTCATCACCGTGATGGGCCAGGACAACAGCGAAGAGATCGCGCAAAGCATCAAGGTGCTCAACTCTGCCGCAGGTTTCCTGCGCATGCAGTTGGCCCGTGAGATGAAGCTGCGCAGCGTGCCCCAGTTGCACTTCCACTACGACGAGAGCGTCGTGCGTGGTGCGCATCTGTCGGCCCTGATCGAACGCGCTGTGGCTGAAGACAATCAGCATCCGTCCACACCTGAAGACGCCAAGGAGTAAGCGGTGGCTCAGGTCAAACGTATCCGCCGTAATGTCAGCGGTATCATCCTGCTCGACAAACCCATTGGCTTTACCTCCAATGCCGCGTTGCAGAAGGTCCGCTGGCTGCTCAATGCCGAGAAGGCCGGGCATACCGGCAGCCTTGATCCCCTGGCCACTGGCGTATTGCCATTGTGCTTTGGCGAGGCTACCAAGTTCTCGCAATACCTGCTCGATTCGGACAAGGGTTACGAAACCCTGATGCAACTGGGCAAGACCACCACTACGGCGGATGCCGAAGGTGATGTTCTGCAGGTTCGCGAGGTGACCGTTGGTCGTGCAGATATTGAGGCTGCCTTACCCGCTTTTCGCGGGCAAATCAGTCAGATACCGCCGATGTACTCGGCTCTCAAGCGTGATGGCCAGCCTCTTTACAAGCTGGCACGTGCGGGCGAAGTAGTGGAGCGCGAACCGCGTTCTGTTACTATTGCGCGCTTGGAATTGCTTGCCTGTGAAGGCGACACTGCCCGCTTGGCCGTGGACTGCAGCAAAGGCACCTATATCCGTACCCTGGTGGAAGATATCGGTGAGCAGCTCGGTTGCGGCGCGTACGTTGCAGAGCTGCGACGCACCCAGGCTGGCCCTTTCACCCTGGCCCAGACGGTCACGCTGGAAGAGTTGGAAGCCGTGCATGCCGAAGGCGGCAACGAAGCTGTTGATCGCTTCCTGATGCCATCGGACAGCGGTTTGCTGGATTGGCCATTGCTGCACTTCTCGGAGCACAGCGCGTTCTACTGGCTCAACGGCCAGCCGGTGCGCGCACCGGATGCCCCGAAGTTCGGCATGGTGCGGGTACAAGATCATAACGGTCGCTTTATCGGTATCGGTGAAGTGAGCGAAGACGGGCGCATCGCGCCGCGTCGGCTGATTCGGTCAGAATGACTGAACGAGTGTGGCTGTTAACAGGCACGGTCAACACTCATTTTTAGATACAGGGATTTGTCCCTGGCCTGTTGAAACTGCCCTTTGGGTGGTTTCCTGAAAAAAGGATTGCCTCATGGCTCTCGACGTTCAAGAAAAAGCACAAATCGTAGCTGACTATCAGCAAGCTGTTGGTGACACTGGTTCGCCAGAAGTGCAAGTTGCACTGCTGACCCACAACATCAACAAGCTGCAGGGTCACTTCAAGGCCAACGGTAAAGACCACCACTCCCGTCGTGGTCTGATCCGCATGGTAAACCAGCGTCGTAAGCTGCTGGACTACCTGAAAGGCAAGGATCTGGGTCGTTATCAGACTCTGATCGGTCGCCTGGGTCTGCGTCGCTAATCAGCGATTGCGCTAGAGGTTGGTTGTTTGCCGTGTGTCAGTGGGATTCCCGCTGGTCCATGGCAGGCTCCCAGCCTCAAGTTTTATCTGGATCCACGTTTTACCCTGGACAAGGGTTGGGCCGATTCCCGACATTGCCCAAGAATTTCGCAAGAAGACAAGTTCCCCAAGAGCCACAAAGAAGGTAGGACACCGTGAACCCGGTAATCAAAAAATTCCAGTTCGGTCAGTCGACCGTTACCCTCGAGACAGGCCGTATCGCCCGTCAAGCCTCCGGCGCAGTGCTGGTCACCGTTGACGACGACGTTACCGTATTGGTGACCGTTGTAGGCGCCAAGACCGCTGACCCAAGCAAAGGCTTCTTCCCTCTTTCCGTTCACTACCAGGAAAAGACTTACGCTGCCGGTAAGATCCCTGGTGGTTTCTTCAAGCGTGAAGGCCGTCCTTCCGAGAAAGAAACCCTGACTTCCCGACTGATCGACCGTCCGATCCGTCCGCTGTTCCCAGAAGGCTTCATGAACGAAGTGCAGGTTGTCTGCACCGTCGTTTCCACCAGCAAGAAGACCGATCCGGACATCGCTGCGATGATCGGCACCTCGGCTGCCCTGGCCATCTCCGGTATTCCTTTCGATGGCCCGATCGGCGCTGCCCGTGTTGCGTTCCACGAAAGCACCGGCTACCTGCTGAACCCGACTTACGAACAACAGAAAGCTTCGAGCCTGGACATGGTCGTTGCCGGTACTTCGGAAGCCGTGTTGATGGTTGAATCGGAAGCCAAAGAGCTGACCGAAGACCAGATGCTGGGCGCGGTACTGTTTGCTCACGACGAGTTCCAGGTGGTGATCAACGCGGTTAAAGAACTGGCTGCCGAAGCTGCCAAGCCAACCTGGACCTGGGCGCCTGCGCCTGAAGCCACCGAGCTGCTGGGCGCTATCCGCTCCGAGTTCGGCGCACAGATCTCCGACGCCTACACCATCACCATCAAGGCCGACCGTTACGCTCGCCTGGGTGAGCTGAAGGACCAGGTTGTGGCCAAGCTGTCCGGTGAAGAAGGCCAGCCTTCTTCCAGCGAAGTCAAAGCAGCATTCGGCGAAATCGAATACCGCACCGTTCGCGAAAACATCGTAAACGGCAAGCCACGTATCGATGGTCGCGACACTCGCACCGTACGTCCGCTGAACATCGAAGTCGGCGTTCTGCCAAAAACCCACGGTTCGGCCCTGTTCACCCGTGGCGAAACCCAGGCCCTGGTTGTTGCAACACTGGGTACCGCCCGTGACGCACAGTTGCTGGACACCCTGGAAGGCGAGAAAAAAGACCCGTTCATGCTGCACTACAACTTCCCTCCGTTCTCGGTAGGCGAGTGTGGTCGCATGGGTGGCGCTGGTCGTCGCGAAATTGGTCACGGCCGTCTGGCCCGCCGTTCGATTTCGGCCATGCTGCCTGCTGCTGACGTGTTCCCGTACACCATTCGTGTGGTGTCGGAAATCACCGAGTCCAACGGTTCCAGCTCCATGGCTTCCGTGTGTGGTGCTTCCCTGGCGCTGATGGACGCCGGCGTGCCGATGAAGGCACCGGTTGCCGGTATCGCCATGGGTCTGGTTAAAGAAGGCGAGAAGTTCGCCATCCTGACCGATATCCTGGGTGACGAAGACCACCTGGGCGACATGGACTTCAAGGTAGCCGGTACCGCCAAGGGTGTGACCGCGCTGCAGATGGACATCAAGATCAAGGGCATCACCGAAGAGATCATGGAAATCGCTCTGGGCCAAGCCCTGGAAGCGCGCCTGAACATCCTCGGCCAGATGAACCAGATCATTGGTCAGTCCCGCACCGAGCTGTCGGAAAATGCTCCGACCATGATCGCGATGAAAATCGACACCGACAAAATCCGTGATGTTATCGGTAAAGGCGGCGCGACCATCCGTGCGATCTGCGAAGAAACCAAGGCTTCGATCGATATCGAAGACGACGGTTCGATCAAGATCTTCGGCGAGACCAAGGAAGCGGCTGAAGCGGCACGTCAGCGCGTCCTGGGTATCACCGCTGAAGCCGAGATCGGCAAGATCTACGTGGGTAAGGTTGAGCGCATCGTCGACTTCGGCGCATTCGTCAACATCCTGCCGGGCAAGGACGGTCTGGTTCACATCTCCATGCTGAGCGATGCTCGCGTAGAGAAAGTGACCGACATCCTGAAAGAAGGCCAGGAAGTGGAAGTGCTGGTACTGGACGTGGACAACCGCGGCCGTATCAAGCTGTCCATCAAGGACGTAGCAGCAGCCAAGGCCTCGGGCGTTTAATTACCCCCAGGCTTCACGCTGAAAAAGGACTCTTCGGAGTCCTTTTTTTATGGCTTTGGGAAAGTGACGGTAAATCAGCTGTTTAGCCCAGTGCAAAAGCCGCAACTTGCATGCAGGCACGACGGGCTTCATGCAAGTTGCACGATTCTGAAAATTGAGTATTTTTATAACTTGTTGTTTTTTAAGAGTTTTGTTGGTTAGTAAAAGTTGGCACAGCGCCTGCAACAGTACTGGTAACCCTGCAGCATTAACGTTGAAACGCTGCAGACCTTTGAAAAAACAGGAGTTACTCGTATGAAGAAGTTCGCTATCGCTGCTGCAACTGCCACCGCTCTGACCCTGACCATGGCTAACGTTGCGTTTGCCCAAACTTCCCAGGCGCCAATGGTTGTAGCCGCCGGTGAAGTGACCAAGGCCAAAGAAGCGACCTCCGATACCTGGATCACCACTAAAGTCAAAGCTGACCTGGTCACCGAGAAAGGCATTCCTGGCACCGACATCAAAGTCGAAACCAACAAAGGCGTGGTTTCCCTGTCTTCCACTGTGGCTGTCACTGATGCACAGAAGGAAATGGCAGTGGCCATCACCAAGAAAATCAAAGGTGTTAAAGCTGTATCGGCCGACGGCCTGAAAGCAGAGTAACGCGCAACGAATCGACTGGACTTAACCAAGGCGGCCACGGGCGAGGCAGATATCCGCTCAATGCACCTTATAGGTTCATGCGACCGACCACAGGGATGTGGTCACTACGGGCCCCGGCACTTGTGTCGGGGCCCGTTTTATTGTGGCTGAGAATACATATTTGCGGATTATGGCGATCAAATGTGGGGGCAAGCCCTAATGCCGATCAGTTAAGCACAGATCCCCTGTGGGAGCGGGCTTGCTCGCGATAGCGGCGGGTCAGTTAATGCAACTCTGACTGATACACCGTCATCGCGAGCAAGCCCGCTCCCACATTTGATCTTCGTTGCTTTGAGCATTGCGTTCACTTAACTGAACGGCATTAGGGCAAGCCCCAGCCTACACACTTTGGACTTATGGGGGCCGGTAGTTACTCTGCATCCAGGTGCATTGGGGTAACAACCCGGCCATCTTTCTCTGCCTGGCCAAGGTTGGCATCGATGAAGTACACCCGGTCATCTTCCAGCTGGCCCTTGTCGACCAGATAGTCCTTGATCGTACTGGCACGGTCCTGGCCCAGTTGGCGCAGTAGCACGTCGCTGCCGCTCCAGAACTTGATCACGCCCTCGCGCAGCTTCGCCGTGCGTTCATCGCTGCCCAGGTCCTTCCACTCAGCCGGTGGCTGTTGCTTCAAGCGGGTGCGATAGATGCCTTCGAGCAACGGGGCTTTTTCCTTTTCCGGGACTTCAAGCAACGACGCCTGGGCCGGGACTTTATCGCCACGGCGCTGGAGTATCTTGTAGTAGTTGTACTGATACTCACGCTCAAGCCGCTCGGCGGCCAGGAACGGACCGTCGCTGCTGGCTGCCGCGGTCCCTTCGATCTCCAGGCGCAGGGCAGGGCGCTCCTTGAGGGCCTTGGCGAGGCTGTTCAGGGCCGACTCGGCGTCCTTGCTCAGCGCGCTGGAGCCTGCGGCGAACGATACGTTGCCCAAATCTTCCGAGCCGCCACCGGTCACCAACCCGCCAATAAACTTGAAGGGCGCCGTCGCCGCGCGTACCACCAGGTTGCGCAGGGTCTGCCAGACAATCGGCATCACGCTGAATTGCGGGTTGTTCAAGTCACCGGTCACCGGCAGCTCGATGGAGATCTTGCCGTCGGTGTCCTTGAGCAGGGCAATCGCCAGGCGAATCGGCAGGTCCACCGCGTCCGCGCTGTCGACTTTCTCGCCCAGTTGCAGTTGCTCCACCACCACCTTGTTCTCGGCCTTCAACTGGCCTTTGGTGATGATGTAGTGCAGGTCCAGGTTGAGCCGGCCCTTGCGGATACGGAACCCGGCGAATTTGCCCGAGTACGGTGTCAGGGTCGTCAGCTCGACGCGTTTGAAGCTGGTAGCGATATCCAGCGCGGCCATCGGGTCAAACGGGTTCACGCTGCCCTTGATGGTCACGGGGGCGTAACGGTCGACCTTGCCCTTGATGTCGACGCTGGCCGGTTTGGCCTGGCGGCTGTCGATGGTGCCGATCTGGCCGTTGAGTTGCTGGATGGCCGTGGCGAAGTTGGGGGTGAGGCTGAAGTCGGCAAAGTTGGCCGAACCATCGTTGATTGCGACCTGGCCGATACGGATGCCCAGGGGCTTTTCGTTGCTCGCGCCGGATTTGGCGGCTGATTGGCTGCCTTTGTCGGCTGGTTGTGGGATCAGCAGGTCATCGACGTTGGTGGTGCGATCATCGTTGATCATAAAGCGGACATAGGGTTGCAGCAGGTTGATCTTGTCGATCGACAAGCTGTTGCCGTGCTGGTAGTTCAAGCCTTCCACCACCAGGCGCTGCCACTTGAGGAAGTCGCGGGTCTTGAGGGTGTCCAGGGTGTGCAATTGATCCACTTGCGCGCGGCCGGTGATTTGCAGCGCGAGGGGCTCGGTACTCTTGAGGTTCACATCCAGGTTGCTGCCCAGCATGCCGCTACGCAGTTCCAGGCGGATAAAGGGGCTGATATAGGCCTGGGCAACCCGCAGGTCGATATCCTTGGTGTCGACCTTCAATTTGGCGCTGACCGGGTTCAGGTTGACCTGGCCGCTTGCCTGGATCTTGCCCTGCTTGCCCAGGCCACTGTCGATTTTCAGCGTGAAGGGGCTTTGGTTGAGGCTGTCGAAGTCTTGCACATCGACATTCAGCGGGCCCAATTCCAGCGCCACCGCAGGTTTTACCTGGCGGTCGGCCAGGTGCACCTGGTAGTTGCGCAGTTGCACATCCTTGAGCAGCACTTGCCACGGCTTGCTTGGCGCGGTCGGCTCGGGTTTGGGCGAGTCGGCGGTGGCGGGAGTGCTTGCTGGCTCCGGCTGGGTGGCCGGCTTGCTCGGCTGGCTGGCGAACAGTTTCTGCCAGTCCAGTTGGCCGTCGGCTTCGCGGGCGGCCCAGGTTTCGAGCTTGTTGCTGCGGATCTTGCCCACGATCACTTGCTGCTTGGCCAGGTCGATCGAGGTTTCGCTGATATCCAGGCGCTCCAGGCGCGCCAGTGGCCGGCCATCCGGGGCCTTGATCGCGAAGGGCGCGATGCTCGCGGAGACGTTGGTCAGGTTCAGTTCGGTTTCTTTGGCCAGGTTGAGCTTGTAGTCGGTGCTGAAATTGAGCACGCCATTTTCCAGAACCAATGGCACGGCGTCGCGCACATAGGGCCACCAGACCTTCATCTTGCCATCCGTGACCTTGAGCTTGCCTTCGGAGGCGATCGGCACCAGGCTGAAATTGCCGGTCCAGTCGATCTGCCCACCCTCTGGGCCGGCAGCGACCAGGGTCATGTCGGCATTGTCTTCGGGCAGGGTGCTGAGGTTTTTCAGCTCGAAGTCGAGTTTGTCGTAGAGAAACTCAATGGGCTCGCTGGGGCGCAAGTCTTCAAAATGCACGTAGCCGCCTGCCAGCTTGATGCGCTCGATGCGCAGCGGGAAGGGTTTGCTTTCGGGGTCGTCGGGCGTCGGTTCGCTTGGCGGCAATTTGAACAGTTGCGCCAGGTTGAGCGTGCCGGCCTTATCGAACAGGATTTCGCTCTTCGGCTTGTCCAACTGCACATCGGCCAGGTGCAGGGCGTGTGTCCAGAGGCTGTCGATCTGCAGATTGGCGTAGAGGCGTTCAAAACCGACCTGTTCCTTGCCGGGGTCACCGATTTTCAGGCCCCAGAGGGTCAGCTCCAGGCTGAACGGGTTGAGCTCGATACGCTCGATACGGGCCGGCACGGTGGCGTAGTTGGCCAACTGTTGGTTGGCCACACGCAGCGCTATACCGGGCAGAATCAAAAAGCCCAGCAAGCTGTAGAGTGCAAGGGCGGTCAGCAAGGCGCCTACGGCGCGAATCAATCCTTTGGGCATGGGTGACGCCATCTATGTCGATCAGGAGTGCCTTGGAGTATGGCACGGGTTTGCGGTTCCGAAGAACCGCGCCTTTATTGCGATAACCCAGTTCTTTCAGGGCAATCCTACAGTTGTAGGATTAAAGTCTTCAGCGGGGGTTGCTGGTCTTGTGAGGGAAAGTCGGCGCCGGGGGTCATCACTTTCCAGTCGCGTACGGGCCGGCCAGCCTTTTCGGCGCAGCGCAAGACCTGCTCGCGCCAGTCATCCATGCTGACTTTTGCCAGGTTGTTGCAGCAGATCAGCACCCCATTGTCGGCGGTGGCCAGCAATGCCGGCTTGAGCAGGCTCTGGTAGTCACGCAGCAGGTCCACGGTGCCAAAGGCACTCTTGGCCCAGGCCGGCGGGTCGAGCAGCACCAGGTCATATGGCCGTTGCTCCAGGCGCGGGTAGCTGGGCAGTTTTTGCCCGCGACGCTGGGTGATCGGCAGCCCGGCCAGTTGGCGGATGGCCGGGAAGTAATCGGACTGTACAAACGTCATGGGCGTGAGTTGCGGGTTCAATTCGCCGTTTTCGCGACCGACCGCCAGATTGCCCTCGGCGAAGTCCAGGTTGCACACCTCGCGGGCCCCGCCGGCGGCGGCGCTGAGGCCCACGCCGCAGGTGTAGGCAAACAGGTTCAGCACGCTTTTGCCGGCACTGTGCGCCTTGACCCAGCCGCGGGTGTTGCGCAGGTCCAGGAACAGCAGCGGGTCCTGCCCGGGGTGGCGGCCGCGCACGCGATAGTTCAGGCCCCACTCGTGGCCGACCAAGTCCTCCAGGGCGGCAGGTTCGGCGCGGTATACCGTGTCTTCCCGGTCGATACGCGAGTTGCCTCGGGAGCGGTCGTTATAGACCAGCAGCAATTCCAGGCCCAAGTACTGGTTGATCATCAGGTGCAATTGCAGCAGCGCCTGGCTGTCCAGGGACTGGTGAAAGCTCTGCACCATCAATTGCGGGCCGTAACGGTCGATGGTCAAGCCACCGGCGCCTTCCTGGCTGCCATGGAACAGCCGGTAACAGTCGGTGCCTTGGGCATGCAGCTCGGCGAGCAGGTCTTGGCGATGGTCGAGGGCGGCGCGCAGCGCCTGATTCAGGGACGACATGGAGCGCGCCTTGCTGGGGAATTGAAGCGCGCAAGTTTAACAGCTCCTACAAGGGGTTGCGTCGTTACAGCAAGCCCATCCGCCGGTGGGCCCGTTGCACCGAGCCATTGCGCATCGCCCAGCGCAACAGGGGCGCACTGCGCTTGACCCCGGCGCGCACCAGTTGGCGTTGCAGCGGGCTTTGCTGTTGCTCCAGCATGTCGCTGGCCCAGTCCGGCAGCAGGTCGATGCCGGCCTGCATCATCAGTGCGCCGAACGGCTTGGCCAGCACGCTGGGCGCCGGGGCATTGAGCAACAGGCGCAACACTTCACGGCTGCGTTCGTCACACAGCAGTTGCGGGCGAATACGTTGCAGATAATCAGAAATTTCCTGCCGTGAACGCGGCACATGCCGAGCCCCCAGTTGTTCGGCGACCAGGGCAATCTCGCTGTAGTAGCGGTCCTGGTCCCTGGGCGATAAGTCCGGATTTTTGTAGCGCAGGTGCGCCGCGAGAAAGCTGCTGACTTCCGCGACATGGACCCAGGTCAGCAATTGCGGATCACTGGCCGCATAGGGGCGCCCATCCGGTGCGTGCCCGACCACTTGCAGGTGGATGGTGCGCACTTTTTCGATCAGCCACTCAGCATCGCGACGCGAGCCAAAGGTGGTGCCGGAAATAAACTGCGAAGTACGCCGCAGGCGCCCGAGCATGTCCTGGCGAAAGTTGGAATGGTCCCACACCCCGGCCAGCGCCAGGGGATGCAGCGCTTGCAGCATCAAGGCGCTGATGCCGCCGATCAGCATGCTGCTGAAGTCACCATGGACCTTCCAGCTGACAGAGGCCGGCCCGAACAGGCCTGGGTCGCCCTTGGGGTTTTCCAGGTCCAGGTTGCCCAGGGACAGACCTGTCAGGCTCATCAACTGGGCTTCGATACGGTTGCGCAGAAATTCCATGGTGGCTTGGGGGTTCCTATCGGTTCAGGCGCTTGTCGATCAGGCCGTCGACCACGCTGGGATCGGCCAGGGTCGAGGTATCGCCCAGGCTGTCCAGCTCATTGCAGGCGATCTTGCGCAGGATACGCCGCATGATCTTGCCTGAACGGGTTTTGGGCAAGGCCGGCGCCCATTGGATCAGCTCGGGCCTGGCGAAACTACCGATTTCCTGGCTGACCAGTTTCAGCAGGTGTTTTTTCAGCGCGTCGTCGGGCTCGACGCCTTTTATCGGCGTGACAAAGGCATAGATGCCCTGGCCCTTGATGTCATGGGGATAGCCGACGACGGCGGCCTCCGCCACCTGGTCATGCAGCACCAGCGCGCTTTCCACCTCGGCGGTGCCGATGCGATGGCCGGAGACGTTGATCACATCATCGATGCGCCCGGTGATCCAGTAGTCGCCATCCTCGTCACGCCGCGCGCCGTCGCCGGTGAAGTAGTAGCCGGGGTAGGGCTTGAAGTAGGTGTCGATCATCCGCTGCGGGTCGCCATACACGCTGCGGATCTGCCCTGGCCAACTGGCTTTGATCGCCAGGACACCACTGCCGGCGCCGCTGATTTCCTGGCCCTGTTCGTCGAGCAAGACCGGCTGCACCCCAAACATCGGCTGCGTGGCGCAGCCGGGCTTGATGCGCCGGGCGCTGACCAGCGGGCTGAGCATGATGCCGCCGGTCTCGGTCTGCCACCAGGTATCGACAATCGGGCAGCGTTGCTCGCCGACGGCATTGAAATACCACTCCCAGGCGTGCGGGTTGATCGGCTCGCCGACACTACCTAGCACTCTCAGGCTGGCCCTGGAGGTGCTTTTCAGGGGGCCTGGCCCCTCGCGCATCAAGGCCCGTAGGGCGGTGGGCGCGGTGTAGAAAATATTCACCTGATGCTTGTCGATCACCTGCCAGAAACGCGAACTGTCCGGGTAGCTTGGCACCCCCTCGAACATCAGGGAGGTGGCGCCATTGGCCAGTGGCCCGTACACGATATAGCTATGGCCAGTGACCCAGCCGACATCGGCGGTGCACCAGAACACTTCGCCCTCGCGATAATCGAGCACGTATTTGAAGGTCATCGCCGCCTGCAGCAGATAGCCGCCGGTGGTGTGCAGCACGCCCTTGGGCTTGCCGGTACTGCCGGAGGTATAAAGGATAAACAACGGGTCTTCGGCACCCATCGGTTCGGGTGGGCACTCGCCGCTGACCGCGTCCACAGCCTGTTGATACTTGAGGTCGCGCCCCTCGGTCCAGGCCACGGCGGCGCCTGTGCGCTCCACCACCAGCACCGTCGTGACATTCGGGCAACTGGCCAGGGCCTTGTCGACATTCTGTTTCAGTGCCACGGGCTTGCCGCCGCGCACGCCTTCGTCGGCGGTGATCACGGTGCGGCAGTCGGCATCCAGAATGCGGTCGCGCAGGGCATCCGGTGAAAACCCGCCAAACACCACCGAGTGCACCGCGCCAATCCGCGTGCAGGCCAGCATCGCGTAGGCGGCTTGTGGAATCATTGGCATGTAGATACACACCCGGTCGCCTTTCTTCACGCCACGGCTTTTCAGTACATTGGCCAGGCGGCTGACGTTTTGATGAAGTTGGCGGTAGGTGATTCTGGAGGATTTTGCAGGATCATCGCCTTCCCAGATAAAGGCCGGCTGATCGGCACGTTGTGCCAGGTGACGGTCAATGCAGTTGTAGCTGACGTTCAACTGGCCGCCAGCAAACCACTGCGCGGCACCGCTGTTGATATCGCAGTGCTGGACGGTCTGCCAGGGTGTGCTCCAATCGAGCAGCGCCTTGGCCTGTTCGGCCCAGAAAGTATCGGGGTGTTCGATGGATTGACGATAGAGGCGCTGGTAGTCCTCTTGACTGAGTTGCGCGGCTTGGCGCACTGCATTGGCATGGGGAAACTGGCTGATATCGAACATTAGGGATCCCTCTTCTTGTTTTATAGATACAAGAACTCAAGGCGGGTCCTGTGGAAGCTGGCAAGCCAGTTTCCACAGGGGGCGCTTGTGCAGGTTCAATCCCTGATTGTAGTGTCGATCACATCAACCGCGGTGACGACCACGGAAGTAGTTGATCAAGCCCTGGGTGGAGGCATCGTCGGCCGAAGTTTCCTCGGCGCCCGTCAGGCGGTTGTAGACGCCCTTGCCCAGTTCCTTGCCCAGCTCCACGCCCCATTGGTCAAAGGCGTTGATGCCCCAGATGACGCTCTGCACGAACACCTTGTGCTCATACATCGCCACCAGCGCGCCCAGGCGGCGCGGGCTGATCCGTTCGACCACCAGGGTGTTGCTCGGGCGGTTGCCCGGGATCACCTTGTGCGGGGCCAGTTTCTGCACTTGGTCTTCGGCCATGCCTTTGTCACGCAGTTCGGCTTCGGCTTCGCTGCGAGTCTTGCCGAGCATCAACGCCTGGCTCTGGGACAGGCAGTTGGCATACAGCCACTGGTGATGGTCGGAAACCGGGTTGAAGCTGACGATCGGCACAATGAAGTCGGCCGGGATCAACTGGGTGCCCTGGTGCAGCAACTGGTGATAAGCGTGCTGACCGTTGCAACCCACACCACCCCAGATCACCGGGCCTGTGTCGGTGGCAACCGGCGTGCCGTCCTGGCGCACGCTCTTGCCGTTGGATTCCATATCCAACTGCTGCAGGTGTTTGGTGATGTTACGCAGGTAGTGGTCATACGGCAGGATCGCATGGCTCTGCGCACCCCAGAAGTTGCCGTACCACACACCCAGCAGGCCCAGCAGCACGGGCATGTTCTGCTCGAACGGGGCGTTCTGGAAGTGCTGGTCCATGGTGTAGGCGCCAGACAGCAGTTCCTTGAAGTTGGACATGCCAATGGCCAGGGCGATCGGCAAGCCGATGGCCGACCACAGCGAGTAACGGCCACCGACCCAGTCCCACATCGGGAAGATGTTCTCTTCGCGGATACCGAAGGCCACGGCCGCCGCGTTGTTGCTCGACACGGCGATGAAGTGGCGATACAGCTCGGCTTCCGAGCCACCCTGGGCCAGGTACCAGGCGCGGGCGGCCTGGGCGTTTTTCAGGGTTTCGAGGGTGTTGAAGGATTTCGACGAGACAATAAACAGCGTGGTCTCGGCGCGCAGCTTCTGGGTCAGTTCGTGGAACTCACTGCCATCGATATTTGCCAGGTAGTGGCAGCGCACGCCTTTATGGGCGTAGGACAACAGCGCTTCGGAGACCAGCTCCGGGCCGAGGAACGAACCACCGATGCCGATATTGACCACGTCCGTGATCGGCTTCTCGGTGTAGCCGCGCCACAGGCCGTCATGGATACGGCCCACCAGGTCGGTGATCTGGTTCAGCACCTTGTGCACGTCGGGCATGATATTGGTGCCATTGACCGACAATTTGTCGCCCACCGGACGGCGCAGCGCAGTGTGCAGCGCCGGACGGCCTTCCGAAGAGTTGACCGGTTCGCCGTCGAACAGCGCCTTGATGGCGCCTTTGAGGTCGACTTCGTTGGCCAGGTCCACCAGCAGGTCGCGGGTTTCAGACGTAATCAGGTTTTTCGAGTAATCGAGGAACAGTCCGCAGCTGCTCAAGGTGAACTGGGTAAAGCGCTGGGGATCGGCATTGAACGCGTCGCGCATGCTGAAATCCTGCATGGCTTGGCGATGTTGATTGAGCGCTTGCCAGGCGGGCAGAGCGGTAACGTCATGAGGGGTGCGGTAATACGCCATCGCTGCGGGTTTCCTTTTTATTACTGGGACTACTTTTGGGACACTTGAATGTCCGGAACGTCCGACTTTTATCAAGCAGGCACTGAGAAACGGCGGGTTCCGGTCGAATGCGTCTACGCCAACACTAGCGTCGGGCGTTTACATTAAACCTAGCGTGTCGATATGTCTTGGCTTTGTCTGCGCACAGGCCGGTACTTTTTTATACCGGGGCCTGGGAGGCGCTACAAACCGAATGTGGGAGCGGGCTTGCCCGCGATGGTGGTGGGTCAGCGACAAATACATCGACTGACAGTCCGCCATCGCGGCGATGCGGCGACCCGACAAGCCCGCTCCCACATGAGGATATTGCCAGGTTTAAACGCTGAGGTTGAGGTGCAGGTTGTCGATCAACCGGGTCGCGCCCAGGTACGCGGCGACCAGGATCACCACATCACGATCCTCGGCGGTTGCTGGGCGCAGATGCTGGCCCTGGCAAACTTCCAGGTAGTCCAGGCGCAGGCCGGCAGCCTCGATGTGCTGGACCTGCTCGGCGCGCAGCTTGGCATAGTCGCGCTCGCCCTTCTCAATGGCGGCGGCGATATGACTAAGGCTGCGGTACAGCACCGGCGCAATGGCGCGTTGTTCTTGCGTCAGGTAACCGTTGCGCGAGGACAGCGCCAGGCCGTCCTCGGCGCGCACGGTGGGCTCGCCAATGATCTGGATCGGCATGTTCAGGTCGCGCACCATGGCGCGAATCACCGCCAGTTGCTGGTAGTCCTTCTGCCCGAACACCGCCAGGTCAGGCTGGACCATGTTGAACAACTTGCTCACGACCGTCGCCACACCCTCGAAGTGCCCCGGACGGCTGGCGCCGCACAGGCCTTCGGACAGTTGTGGCACGCTGACCCGGGTCTGCACCGTCATGCCGCCTGGGTACATCTCGTCAACCGTGGGCGCGAACAGCAGGTTGCAGCCCGCCACCAGCAGCTTTTCCTGGTCGGCGGCCAGGGTGCGCGGGTACTTGTCCAGGTCTTCGCCGGCGCCAAACTGCAAGGGGTTGACGAAAATACTCGCCACCACGAAGTCGGCTTGTTCGGCGGCCCGTGTCACCAGTGTGGCGTGGCCGGCATGCAGGTTACCCATGGTCGGCACGAAGCCGATGCGCTTGCCGGCGCTGCGCGCGTGAGTGACGGCGGCCCGCAGTTCGCGCAGGGTTTTGACGGTGTTCATGCAGAGAATCCGTGTTCGAGGCCCGGGAAGGTAACGGCTTTGACTTCGGCCACATAGGCGCTCAGCGCGGCCTGGATGCTGTCCTGGCCGGCCATGAAGTTTTTCACGAACTTGGGCGCGCGACCGGTGAGGGTCAAGCCGAGCATGTCGTGCAGCACCAGGACCTGGCCGTCAGTCGCACTGCCCGCGCCAATACCGATCACCGGGATTTTCACGGCCTGGGTGATTTCTTCCGCCAGTTCGCTTGGCACGCATTCGAGCACGATCATTGCGGCGCCGGCCTGCTCCAGGGCGATGGCATCGGCCCGCATCTGTCGCGCCTGGGCTTCATTGCGGCCCTGGACCTTGTAGCCGCCGAGGATATTCACCGACTGTGGCGTCAGGCCCATGTGCGCGCACACCGGTACGCCGCGTTCGGCCAGCAGGCGGATCGACTCGGCGAGCCACACGGCCCCTTCGATCTTGATCATGTGCGCACCGGCCTGCATCAGCTTGCCGGCATTCTGGAAGGTCTGTTCGAGGGTGGCGTAGCCCATGAACGGCAGGTCGGCAATGATGAAGGCGCCATTGTTACCGCGCTTGACGCTGGCGGTGTGGTAGGCGAGTTCATCAGTGGTGACGGGGAGGGTGCTGTCATTCCCTTGAAGAACCATGCCCAGGGAGTCGCCCACCAGTAACACCTCGACGCCGGCCTGGCAGCAAGCCTGGGCGAACGTGGCGTCATAGCAGGTCAGCATGGCGATTTTTTCACCCTTGAGTTTGAGGCTCTGCAAGGTGGTCAGGGTAATGTCTGGCATGAAAAGGGTCCTCGTTCAGGCGCTTGGAAACAGCGAGTAACGCGCGTGAGTCTTCGTTTATACAGGCGCACTTTCTTCAGAGCAGTGCTTATAAGGCCTGGATTGCGCCCTTCAGCGCCGGGTTGGCGGCAGCGGGACGCCTATAGTCGTGAGGAGGACTCTGGAAGTCAATTGGATGTGTTACCGCATTGTTACGAGGGAGGTGTTACCGCTGTTACTGATGCGATTCAGCAGGTAAAAGGCATGTGTGGTCAATGTGGGCGTCAAGCAGGAGGCAGGCGTTCCAGGCCGACGAACGGGCATCCGGCGAGCAGATCACTGAGCAGGCGGCCGTCAGGCAGTTGCAAAGTGGCAGGCGCCAGTTCAGCCAGCGGATACAGCACAAACGCTCGTAGATGCATTTGATAGTGCGGCACCTTGAGGCGCGGCTCATCGATCAGGCGTTTACCCAGCAGCAGGATGTCCAGGTCCAGGGTGCGTGGGCCCCAGCGTTCAAGGCGCTCGCGGCCCTGATCGTTCTCGATGGCTTGTAGCGCGTCGAGCAGTTCCAGCGGGGCGAGGGCGCTATCCAGCGCCGCCACGGCATTGGTATAGCGCGGCTGGCCGGGGAGCAGGGAATCGCTTTGATAGAAGGCAGAAACACCGACGAGTGTGGTGTTCGGCAACTGCGCCAACGCCTCGATGGCGTTGCGCAATTGCTGCTGCGGGGCAGCAAGGTTGCTGCCCATGCCGATGTAGATACGTTCCACCGTGCTTATTCGCCCGAGGTATCGGCGGCACTGCGCTTGCGTTTGCTGCCACTGCTGCGGCGGCGCTTTTTCGGCCCGTCGCCCGTGGTTTCGCCTTTGCTGCTCAGTTCACGAATCATCTCGCGGCGTTCGCTGTCATTGGCATCCTGGTAGTCGGTCCACCATTCGCCCAGGCCATCGGTCTGCTCACCGGCGCTTTCACGCAGCAGCAGGAAGTCATAGCCGGCACGAAAGCGCGGGTTGTCCAGCAGCAGGTCGGCACGTTTGCCGCTGCGCCGTGGCAGGCGCTCCTGCATGTCCCAGATCTCGCGGATCGGCATGGTGAAGCGCTTGGGGATCGCAATGCGCTGGCACTGTTCGGCGATCAGTTCGTGAGCGGCTTCCTGCATCGCCGGAATCGGCGGCATGCCACGGTTCTGCAGGCGCAGAACCCGGGCGGGCAGCGCCGGCCAGAGCAGGGCGGCAAACAGGAATGCCGGGGTGACCGGTTTGTTCTGTTTGATCCGCAGGTCAGTATTGATCAGCGCTTCACTGATCAGCGTGTGGGTGTACGTCGGGTTGTGTTCCAGTGCATCGGCGCTGGCCGGGAACAGGGGGTCGAACAGCTGCAGGTCCACCAGCATTTCAAAGGTGTCGGCGGCATGCCCGGAAAGGAACAGCTTGAGCACTTCCTCGAACAGGCGCGCCGAGGGGATTTCCCGCAGCATCGGCGCCAGCTTGCGAATCGGCGCGGCGGTGTGTTTCTCGATGCCGAAGTTCAGCTTGGCGGCAAACCGCACGGCCCGCAGCATGCGCACCGGGTCTTCCTGGTAACGCTGCGTGGGGTCGCCGATCAGGCGGATCAGGTGGTTGCGAATATCGTGCACGCCGTTGGCGTAATCGAGGATGCGCTCGCTGACCGGATCGTAATAGAGGGCATTGATGGTGAAGTCGCGACGTTGCGCGTCTTCTTCCAGGGTGCCGTACACATTGTCCCGCAGGATGCGTCCGCTTTCGTTGCGGGAAGACTGGTTGCTGTCTTCCTCTTCATCGTTTTGCGGGTGGCCCGCGCGAAAGGTCGCGACCTCGATGATCTCGCGACCAAAGTGGATATGCACCAACTTGAAGCGCCGCCCGATGATCCGCGCATTGCGGAACTCGGCACGCACTTGTTCAGGCGTGGCGCTGGTGGCGACGTCGAAATCCTTGGGCGTGATGTTGAGCAACATGTCGCGCACGCAGCCACCAACCAGGTAGGCCTGGTAGCCAGCGTTCTGCAGGCGTTCGACGATGTTCACCGCATAACGGCTGAACTGAGCGCGCTGCAGCGAATGTTGATTGCTGTTGAGCACTTCAGGCGTGCTGCGGATGTGTTGCGTACGACGCAAGGGGGAACGGAATGACTGGAACAACTTCTTCAGCATGGGATGCACTGTTTGAAGGAATGTTCGGCCATAACGAAGAATGACCGCATGATGGGCCGGGATTCTAGCATTTAGTCAGGGGATGGTGTAGGAACTAGCTGCAAGCGTCGAGCCAGAGACTGAAATAAGGCAGGTTGGATGCTCAAATCGCAGAAACTACAAGGGGAGCCGAAGCTCCCCCAGAAGTAGTTGCGTGCTCTATTTTTATTATTGATGTCGGGCTTCTTGTTTTTGTTGATCGCCCTTGCCATGAGATTTCACCTTCATGACACTCCCAATCGGGAGTCAAGAGCAAACGGATTGCTTTGGTCGCTGTGTTGCTATGATCAAGGATCCAACCAGTTCAGGCTCTGCCTTAGGGCAGTTTTTGTTGTTCTCGGCCTGGTTGCGGGGCAAGCCCCAAATGCAACGCCTCTCCAAAAGAATCAGTTAGCTGCGCCTCCGCCGTGTTGTTTTTATTGTGCGTGAGTCGATTCGTCTTATTTTTATTGTAGGTGTTCGGTGCTTTTTATTGTTTTTGTACTAAGCATATAGCAGGGTGCGTGCCAACTTTTGCGAGCGCCAGCAAAATCAGGGGGTTGGCCGGTTTTTGGGTAGTCGGCGGGCGAAAAAAAGCCGGGGCTTCGTTACCGTAAGCCCCGGCTTTTTGTTACGTGAATATCTGAGGTAACAGTTTTTTCACGTTTGCGGTGTTACCCGGTGCGAGCTGGCCTCAGCTTTCGCTGGCAACCCCGGTCTTGCGCCGTGGAATGCCCAGGCGCTGGCGCCGCTCCCACAGGCACTTGCGGCTGACGCCCAGTTTGCGCGCCAGTTCGGTCTCGGTCATATGGTCCTGGTGCTCCAGGACGAAGTGCTGGAAGTAGTCCTCCAGTGACAGGTCTTCCGTGGGCTCATGGCTGGTGTTGCTGGCGCCCTGTTGTGGTGCAAGGCCAATGAAATCGTCATCGTCCAGGTCGCTCAGTTCGATATCGATGCCCAGCAGCTCGGCGGAGATCTGCGGGCTCTCCGACAGAATAACGGCCCGTTCCACGGCGTTTTCCAGCTCGCGCACGTTACCTGGCCACGAATAATGGCGGATGGCTTGTTCGGCGTCGGCGGCAAACGTCAGGTCGGTACGGTTGACCCGCGCGCTCTGGCGCAACAGGAACGCGTTGGCAATCTCGTTGACGTCGGCACCACGTTCACGCAGGGCCGGCAGCTTGAGGGCGATCACGTGCAGGCGGTAATACAGGTCTTCCCGGAACTGGCCGATTTTTGCCAGGCTTTTCAGGTCTCGGTGGGTCGCTGCAATCAGGCGCACGTCGACTTTTTGCGACTGTACCGACCCGACCCGGCGAATCTCGCCCTCCTGCAGCACCCGCAACAGGCGTGCCTGGGCTTCCAGGGGCAGTTCACCGATCTCGTCGAGGAACAGCGTGCCGCCGTCCGCCGCTTCCACCAGGCCTGCGCGCCCGGCGCTGGCGCCGGTAAAGGCCCCTTTCTCGTGGCCGAACAGTTCGGACTCGATCAAGGATTCGGGGATCGCCGCACAGTTCACCGAGATCATCGGTGCCTTGGCGCGCTTGGACAGGTTGTGCAGGGCGCGGGCTACCAGCTCCTTGCCGGTGCCGGACTCGCCCTGGATCAGGACATTGGAGTCAGTGGGCGCCACCTTGCGGATCTTGCCGTACAGGTCCTGCATGGGCGGGCAGGAGCCGATGATGCCAATCTCGCCATTGCTGTTGTCGACCCCGGGCTTGTCGCTGGCGGCCTTGCCGGCTGGCCGTTCCGCCGGGGCACTGCTGGCCGATTGATGGTCACGCAGGATACGCGCCACCGCCTGGAGCATCTCATCGTGGTCGAAAGGCTTGGCGATGTAGTCCACCGCACCCATCTTCATCGAGTCGACGGCCGAGCGCAGGCTGGCATAGCTGGTCATGATCAGCACCGGTGTGCCCTGGCCCAGCTTGATCAGTTCGGTGCCCGGTGCGCCAGGCAGGCGCAGGTCACTGACGATCAGGTCGAATGTGGGAATGCTGAAACGCTCCTGGGCTTCCTGCACCGAGCCGGCTTCGCTGACCTGGTACTGATTACGTTCAAGCAGGCGACGCAAGGCAGAGCGGATAATGGTTTCGTCTTCGACGATCAAAATGTGCGGCATTGATTCAATTCTCTCGACGGTCTCAGTTCACAGCGGACGTCGCTTCGACATAACGCGGCAAGGTCACCCGAATACGGGTGCCGCGTTGGCTTTCGGTGTCAGCCGGGCTGTCGATGGTGATTTGTCCATAATGCTCTTCAACGATGGAATAGACCAGTGCAAGGCCCAGACCGGTACCTTCACCGGGGTCTTTGGTGGTGAAGAAGGGTTCAAACAATCGGTCCATGATGTTCTGTGGAATACCGCTGCCCTCGTCTTCGACGATCAGGTCGACCGTATGCTCGAACGCTTCGCTCTTGACCCTGACGGCACCGCCGGCGGGTGTGGCGTCGCGGGCATTGGACAACAGGTTGATCAGCACCTGGGCCAGGCGTTGTGAGTCGCCGACCACCCAGTGTTCCGGGTCGCACAAGTTATAGAACTGTACTTCAAAGTTGCGCCGGTTCAACGCCAGCAGCCCAATGGCATCCTGGGCGACTTCAGCCAGGCACACCGCTTCATCGTGATTCTGGTGGCCGCCGGCGTGGGCGAAGCTCATCAGCGATTGCACGATGCGCGAGACACGCTTGGTCTGCTCGAGGATCTGCCCGCTGATTTCGGTGATTTCGTCGTCTTCTTCGCGCTCTTCGCGCAGGTTTTGCGCCAGGCACGCGATACCGGTGATCGGGTTGCCAATCTCATGGGCCACGCCGGCCGCCAGGCGCCCAATGCTGGCCAGGCGCTCGGAGTGCACCAGCTTGTCTTCGAGCATCTGGGTTTCGGTCAGGTCTTCGACCAGCAGCACCAGGCCGCTGTTGCCCGGGGCCAGGGGCTCATCGATTGCCGCTTTGTGCAGGTTGAGCCAGCGGGTCTGGCCATCAAGGGCCAAGTGCTGTTTGTGCAAGTGCTCATCCGGCAAGTTGATAAAACCCTGCAACAATTCTTTCCACGGATCGCCGATGGTGGCCAGGCGTGAGCCGACCACGCGCTGGGCGGCGATGCCGGTCAGCTCCTCCATGGCCTTGTTCCACATCAGGATTTCCTGGTCCTTGGCCAGGGAGCAGACGCCCATGGGCAGTTCCTGCAAGGTCTGGCGGTGATAGCGACGCAGGGCGTCGAGCTCGGCGGCAAGGCCGGTGAGGCGCGAGTGGTAGTCCTCCAGCCGGCTCTCGATAAAGTGGATATCTTCGGTTACATAGTTTTCGCCGCCGGCCTTGTAGGGCAGGAAGGTCTCCACCATGTCCTGGGACACGCTGGGGCCCATCAACCCGGACAGGTTGGCCTCGATGCGGTCGCGCAGGCGGCGCAGGGCATAGGGGCGGCGCTCGTCGAAGGGCAGGTACAGATCGCGCAGCGCCTGCTCCACTTCCTTCTGCGCGGCCTTGGCGCCCAGGGGCTTGGCCAGTTGCGTGGCAAATTCCTGGGGCGAGGCGGCATGCAGTTCGCGGCGTTGCGGGCGGCGCACGTTATCCACCGCGCAGGCTTCGGCGGCGCTGGTTTCTTCGGGGCTGGCGTTGGTGAACAGGGAAATCAGGGTGAACATCAGCACGTTGGCCGCCAGCGAGGCGATGGCTGCCATGTGCCAGCTGGTGTCATCCAGCACGTAGATCATGTTCAGCAGCGGGATGTAGAACCCCTGCAGGTTGCCGACCAGCGGCAGCAGCATGGTCACCAGCCATACCAGGATCCCCGCCAGCAGCCCGGCGATAAACCCGCGTCGATTGGCGGTTGGCCAGTACAGCACCGAGAGAACGCCCGGCAAGAACTGCAAGGTGGCGACGAACGCGACAATGCCGAGGTTGGCCAGGTCCTGTTCGGCCGCCATCAGCAGGTAGAAGCCATAGCCGGCCATGATGATTGCCACGATCAGCGCGCGGCGTGTCCATTTCAGCCAGCGGTAGATATTGCCTTCGGCGGGCGGCTGGTACAGCGGCAGCACCAGGTGGTTAAGGGCCATGCCCGACAGCGCCAGGGTGGTGACGATAATCAAGCCACTGGCCGCCGATAAACCGCCGACATAGGCCAGCAGCGCCAGGGATTTACTGTTGGCGGCGATGCCGATGCCGAGGGTGAAGTATTCCGGGTTGGTGGTGGCCCCCAGTTTCAGGCCGGCCCACAGGATCAGCGGCACCGCCAGGCTCATCAGCAACAGGAACAGCGGCAGGCCCCAGCTGGCGCTGACCAGCGAGCGCGGGTTGAGGTTCTCGGTGAAGGTCATGTGGTACATGTGCGGCATGACAATGGCCGAGGCAAAGAACACCAGCAGCAGCGTGCGCCACGGGCCTTCTTGCAGCGGGGTGTGCAAGGCGGCGAGGGCGGTCTGGTTCTGCAGTAGCCACAGTTCCAGTTGTTGCGGGCCGTCGAACACGCCGTACAGCGCATACAGGCCCACGCCACCGATGGCGATCAGCTTGATCACCGACTCGAAGGCAATCGCAAACACCAGGCCTTCGTGTTTTTCCCGGGTGGCGATATGCCGCGAGCCGAAAAAAATCGTGAACAGGGTGATCAGCGCACAAAAGCTCAGGGCCACCCGATGTTGCACCGGTTCATGGGTGAGAATACCGATGGAATCGGCCACGGCCTGGATTTGCAGGGCCAGCAGCGGCAGCACGCCGATCAGCATGAAAATCGTGGTCAGCGCGCCGGCCCAGGTGCTGCGAAAGCGGAAGGCAAACAGGTCGGCCAGCGAAGACAATTGGTAGGTGCGGGTGATCTTCAGGATCGGGTACAGCAACACCGGCGCCAGCAGGAAGGCCCCGGACACCCCAAGGTAACTGGACAGAAACCCATAGCCGTATTGGTAGGCCAGGCCCACCGTGCCATAGAACGCCCAGGCGCTGGCATACACGCCCAGGGACAAGGTGTAGGTCAGCGGGTGGCGAATGATCGCCCGCGGGATCATCCCACGCTCACTGATCCAGGCCACCCCGAACAGCGCGGCCAGGTAGGCGGCGCTGATCAGCAGCATCTGGGTCAGGCTAAAGCTCATCGGCATCTTTTTGGCTCTGCAGGATGAAGGTCACGACGATCAGGATCAGCCACAGCAGATAGGGGCGATACCAGGCGCCTGTGGCGTCGATCCACCAGTCCATGATGGCGGGAGAAAACAGGTAGATCCCGACGACCAGCAGCAGGACCAATCGATAGATGTACATGTTGGCCTCTGATTGAAAAACTGCGGCGATGTTAACGGATGGCTGGCAGGCTGCAAGCGCCTTCAGTGCAATTGCGCTTCGGCCAGGGTCAGTGTGCGCGGGATCCGGCTGGCATCCCAGTGCTGGATGCCCCAATCCAGCAGTTCCCGTGGGCTGGCGTAGAGCAGTTCATCCCCCGGCATCTGGCCGAGGGTGCGCAGGGCCCTTAATAGCAAAGGTATGGCCTGGTCCGGTGTCAACGGTGGGGAACGGTAGGATTTGCCCAGCTTGTTGCCGTCCGGCTGGATGATCAGCGGCACATGCAGATAGCGCGGCTGGCGCAGGCCCAGCAGCTCTTGCAGGTACAGCTGGCGTGGCGTGGAGTCCAGCAGGTCGGCACCGCGCACGATATCGGTGACACCTTGCCAGGCATCGTCGAGCACCACGGCCAGTTGGTAGGCATACAGGCCGTCGCGACGACGGATGATGAAATCGCCTACATCTCGGCCCAGATGTTGTCGGAATTGGCCTTGTGCGCGGTCGGTGAAATGGTATTCCAGCTCAGGGACCCGCAGGCGAATGGCGGCATCCAGCTGAGCGTGGCCGGCATTGCGGCACAGGCCAGGGTAAATGCCGTTATACGCTTCCAGTTGCTTGCGCGAGCAGGTGCAGGCGTAGGCCAGGCCATGGTTGAACATATCGTTCAGGACTTTGGCGTAGGCATCATGCCGCTCGCTTTGTCGGACCAGTTCGCCGTCCCATTCAAAACCATAGCTTTCCAGGGCGTGCAGGATCGCTGCCTGGGCGCCGGGCTCTTCACGGGGTGGGTCGAGGTCTTCCATGCGCATCAGCCAGCGGCCGTGATTGGCGCGGGCATCGAGATAGGAGGCGAGGGCTGCAACCAGGGAGCCGAAGTGCAAATGGCCGCTGGGCGTGGGGGCGAAACGCCCGATATAGGGAGAGGCTGTCATGGCCAGGATATTACTGGAAAACCGCCAAACCCCAGAAACAAAAATGGGGCGTTTGCACGCCCCATTCGTTCAGCCCGGCAGGGATTACTTGCCGACCTGTTTTTCCTTGATTTCTGCAAGGTTCTTGCAGTCCACGCACATGTCTGCGGTAGGACGGGCTTCCAGGCGACGAATACCGATCTCGATCCCACAGGATTCGCACCAGCCGTATTCTTCGTCCTTGATCAGTTGCAGCGTCTTGTCGATCTTCTTGATCAACTTGCGCTCACGATCACGGGCTCGCAGTTCGAGGGCGAATTCCTCTTCCTGGCTGGCACGGTCGGCCGGGTCAGGAAAGTTGGCGGCTTCGTCCTTCATATGGTCAACGGTACGGTCGACCTCCTGCATCAAGTCCTGTTTCCACTTGTTCAGGATCTTGGTGAAGTGCTCGCGCATGGGCTCGCCCATGTACTCTTCGCCCTTCTTTTCTACGTAAGGTTCGAAGCCGCCGAGACCTTGAGTCTGCTGTTGCTTTGCTTGGGTGGACATGAATAGACCGCCTCTCACTCTTCTAATCCATTGCGCAGGATTGCAACATCACCGACACCTGCCGGCCCTGCGGCTGCAAGCGGGCGAACTTACCAGATAGCTTCGGGGTGCGCCACTCCCGGTTGTCGAGGCAGTGTCCTGTTCGTCTGCAAAGCACCACAGGGCGCCGCGCAGCGGGTGCGTACTGTCTCGATTATGGATTTTAGCCGTTCTGCACAGGGTTGCTGGACGTCTGACGCGGGTCTTGGGGGAATACAGCAGGTTTTGTGGCGCCGGTTGGGTAGAATCGAGGTTTGTATTCAACCGTTAAGGAAGGCTAATGGCCCAGCCCTATAGCGCTCGCAGTCGCGCGATCGAACCTTTTCATGTCATGGCGTTGCTGGCACGGGCCAATGAGCTACAGGCTGCCGGCCATGACGTGATCCACCTGGAAATCGGCGAGCCGGACTTCACCACGGCCGAGCCGATCATCCAGGCCGGCCAGGCCGCGCTGGCCAACGGCAAGACCCGCTACACCGCCGCCCGTGGCCTGCCGGAACTGCGCGAGGCCATCAGTGGTTTCTACCAGCAGCGCTATGGCTTGAGTATCGACCCCGAGCGCATCCTGATCACCCCGGGCGGTTCCGGGGCCTTGCTCCTGGCCAGCAGCCTGCTGGTGGACCCCGGCAAGCATTGGTTGCTGGCGGACCCTGGCTACCCCTGTAACCGGCATTTTCTGCGGCTGGTAGAAGGGGCGGCGCAACTGGTTCCGGTTGGCCCCGAGGTGCGCTACCAACTGACCGCCGACCTGGTGGCGCGTTATTGGGACCAGGACAGCGTGGGGGCCTTGGTTGCCTCGCCGGCCAACCCGACCGGAACCATCCTGGCCCGGGATGAGCTGGCCGGCCTGTCCCGCGCGATCAAGGCCCGCAATGGCCATCTGGTGGTGGATGAGATCTATCACGGCCTGACCTACGGCACTGACGCGGCCAGCGTGCTGGAAGTGGATGACGAGGCGTTCGTCCTCAACAGTTTTTCAAAGTATTTCGGCATGACCGGCTGGCGTCTCGGCTGGCTGGTGGCGCCGCCCGCGGCGGTGGGTGAGTTGGAGAAGCTGGCACAAAACCTGTACATCAGTGCGCCGAGCATGGCCCAACACGCGGCATTGGCCTGCTTTACCCCGCAAACCCTGGCGATTCTCGAGGAGCGCCGCGCCGAATTCGGGCGCCGGCGTGACTTTCTGCTGCCGGCCTTGCGCGAGTTGGGGTTCGGGATTGCGGTCGAGCCTGAGGGGGCGTTTTACCTGTATGCCGATATCAGCGCCTTGGGTGGCGATGCCTTCGCGTTTTGCCGGCACTTTCTTGAAACCGAGCATGTGGCCTTTACGCCTGGGTTGGATTTCGGTCGCTTCCAGGCGGGTCATCATGTGCGCTTTGCCTACACGCAGAACCTCGATCGCCTACAGGAAGCGGTGGAGCGAATTGCCCGTGGCTTGCGGAGCTGGCAAGGCTGATGCGCTTTCATCCTCCCCTCGAAGAAGGTCGGCTGATTCGCCGCTACAAGCGTTTTCTGGCCGACATCGAAACCGCTGCCGGCGAATTGCTCACCATTCACTGCCCCAACACTGGCTCGATGTTCAACTGCATGGTCGAGGGCGGGCCGGTCTGGTTCAGCCGCTCCAACGACCCCAAGCGCAAGCTGCCGGGCACCTGGGAGATCGCGCAAACCCCCCAGGGCCGGCTGGCGTGCGTCAACACTGCGCGGGCCAACCCGTTGGTCGAAGAGGCGCTGAGGGCCGGGGTGATCACCGAACTCAACGGCTTTACCGCGTTAAAGCGTGAAGTGCCTTATGGCCAGGAAAGAAGCCGCATCGACTTTCGCCTGGACTACCCCGACGGCGCGGCCTATGTCGAAGTCAAAAGTGTCACCCTGGGGTTTGACGGCACGCCTATCGCGGCGTTTCCCGATGCAGTGACCCAACGTGGTGCCAAGCATTTGCGCGAACTGGCGCACCTGGCCCGTAGCGGCGTGCGGGCGGTGCAGTTGTATTGCGTGAATCTGTCCGGCATCGATGGCGTAAGGCCGGCCGAGGAGATCGATCCCGGGTATGCCGCGGCACTGCGTGAGGCCAAGGCCGCCGGGGTGCACGTTTTGGCGTATGGCGTGCGGGTCAGTGCGCAGGAAATCTGCATCGATCGCCCATTGCCGGTGCGGCTCGGCGACTAGAGTTGCACCCACAACCCCTGTGCGTCTTCGCGGCCGGGCAGGGGGATCAGGCTCTGGCCCGCGCAGGGGCCGGCCACGCATTCGCCGCTTTCGATCAGAAACAACGCGCCGTGGGTGGCGCATTGGATCATGCTCGCGCTGGGGTCGAGAAACCGGTCAGGTTGCCATTCCAGCGGGACGCCGCGATGGGGGCAGCGGTTGATATAGAAATACACCCGGCCTTCGCGGCGCACGGCAAGTAACTTGCGGCCATCGATATCGAAGCCGCGGCTGCTGTCTTGGGCAAGCTCGTGGGAGGGGCAAAGAAACTTCATGAATACTCTCAGCAGGTACAGATCAAGGGCTGCAGGACAATCCAGGGGTTGCGGGCGAGCCTGGTGCTTGACGTTCAAATGCAAACAATTATCAAATGCCGGCTTCGCCCGTCAGCCGACTGCGTGCTCAGTACGATGCCAGACGGTCACATGACTGGCTCCACCCCTAGGAAGGAAACCCTTTTATGCGCCTGAGTACCAGCGCTATTGCGCTTGTTGTCGGACTGCTGGTCAACCCCGTGGCGCAAGCCGCTGAGCTGCCGCAACGCTGGGTCAGCGCCGGCGGGGCGCTGTCGGAGTGGGTGACGGCCCTGGGCGGGGAGTCGAAGCTGGTAGGCGTCGACACCACCAGCCAGCACCCGCAATCGCTCAAGGCGCTGCCCAGTATCGGTTACCAGCGCCAGCTGTCCGCCGAAGGGATCCTGAGCCTGCGCCCGCAGATCCTGGTAGGCACCGAGGAAATGGGGCCACCGCCGGTGCTGGCGCAGATCCGCAGTGCGGGGGTGCAGGTGGAGCTGTTCTCCGCGCAGCCAGACCTGCCAACCCTGCAAGGCAACCTGCAACACCTGGGCAAGCTGTTGGGGGCTGAAGACAAGGCTGCGGCCCTGTTCGGTACGTATCAACAGCAACTCGACCGGCAAAAAGCGGCCGTGACCCAGGCGCAAACCCGGCAAAAGGCCCCGGGCGTGCTGCTGGTGCTCGGGCATGCCGGTGGCAAGCCACTGGTCGCCGGCAAGGACACGGCCGCCGATTGGGTGTTGCAACACGCCGGCGGGCACAACTTGGCGACGCACAGTGGCTACAAGCCATTTTCCGTGGAATCCCTGGCGGGGCTGAGTCCTGACGTGCTGGTGTTCTCCGACCGCGCCCTGAGCGGCGAGGCCGCCCGCGCGGCCTTGTTCAAGCAAAACCCGATTCTGGCGAACACCTCGGCGGCCAAGACCGGCCGGGTGTTTGAGTTGGACCCCACCTTGTTGGTCGGTGGCCTGGGCCCACGTTTGCCGGCCAGCCTGCAAGCCTTGTCCGCCGGGTTCTACCCCGCTAAAACCCAAGCCGCCCCATGACCACTCTGGTTAAACCTCGCGCGCTGTTTATCGGCTTGAGCCTGTTGTGTGTCGTGGCGATCTGGCTGTCCCTGGCCCTGGGGCCGGTCAGCTTGCCGTTGCTCGACACATTACGTGCCGCGTTACGCTTACTGGGCGTGCCCATCGAGGCCCAAGGCCTGGAGCAGGCTGAACTGATTCTGGGGCAGATCCGTTTGCCGCGCACTTTGCTGGGGCTGGCGGTCGGCGGGGTGCTGGCGCTGTCGGGGGGCGCCATGCAGGGGTTGTTTCGCAACCCGTTGGCCGACCCGGGGCTGGTCGGCGTATCCAGTGGCGCGGCGCTGGGGGCGGCGGTGGCCATCGTCGGCGGCGCGGCCTTCGGTGGCCTGCCGGACGCCGTGGGGCCGTATCTGCTGTCGCTGTGTGCATTCCTCGGTGGCCTGGGCGTGACTGCGCTGGTCTATCGCCTGGGGCGGCGCGACGGCCAGACCCATGTCGCGACCATGTTGTTGGCCGGCATCGCCCTGACCGCACTGGCGGCCTCGGCGGTGGGCCTGTTCACCTACCTGGCGGATGACGCCACCTTGCGCACCCTGACGTTCTGGAACCTTGGCAGCCTCAATGGCGCCAGCTACTCGCGGTTGTGGCCGTTGCTGCTGGTCAGTGTCGGTGTGGCGCTGTGGCTGCCGCGCCGGGCCAAGGCGCTCAATGCCTTGCTGCTGGGGGAGTCAGAAGCCAGTCACCTGGGGATCAATGTCGAGGGGCTCAAGCGCGAGCTGGTGTTTTGCACCGCCCTCGGGGTTGGCGCAGCGGTCGCCGCCGCAGGGCTGATCGGCTTTGTCGGGCTGGTAGTGCCGCACCTGGTACGGCTGCTGGCGGGGCCGGATCATCGCGTGCTCCTGCCGGCGTCGGTGCTGGCGGGGGCGAGCCTGTTGTTATTCGCCGATTTGGCGGCCCGCCTGGCCCTGGCGCCGGCGGAGTTGCCCATTGGCATTGTTACTGCCTTTATCGGCGCGCCGTTTTTTCTTTACTTGCTGTTACGAGGACGCGCCTGATGCTGCGAGTGGAAAACCTGCAGATCCGTCGCGGTCGCAAAACCGTATTGGCCGATGTGACCCTGGACTTGAAACCCGGTGAAGTACTGGGTGTGCTCGGCCCCAATGGCGCCGGCAAAAGCACGTTGCTGGGCGCGTTGTGCGCGCAATTGCCCGCGGATGAAGGGCAGGTCTGGCTGGACGACCGCGAGCTCAAGGAGTGGCCGGGCGCGCAACGGGCCCAGCGTCTGGCGGTGCTGCCCCAGGTGTCGACCCTGGATTTTGCTTTTCGCGTCGAGGAAGTGGTGGGCATGGGGCGCTTGCCCCATCAGACCGGCCGGGTGCGCGACGATGAAATCATCCACGCCGCCCTACAGGCCGCCGATGTGGGCCACTTGAGCGGGCGCAGCTACCTGGCGTTGTCCGGCGGTGAACGCCAGCGTGTGCACCTGGCGCGGGTGCTGGCGCAACTCTGGCCGGGCGAGGCGGGGCAGACCTTATTGCTCGACGAACCGACCTCGATGCTCGACCCGTTGCACCAGCACACCACCTTGCAGGCCATCCGCAGCTTCGCCGATCGCGGCGCGGCGGTGCTGGTGATCCTCCATGACCTGAACCTGGCGGCGCGTTACTGTGACCGCATCCTGCTGCTGGAGGGCGGGCGGCCCCATGCCCTGGAGACACCGGCGCAGGTGTTGCGTCCCGAGCTGCTCAAGGCGGTGTTTGGCCTGGATGTGCTGGTACAGCCCCATCCTGAGCGGGGCCATCCCTTGATCATCGCCCGCTAAAAACCTGTAGGAACCGGCGAGGGCGGTGGGTCAGTTGGCCCATGGGTTACGGATAGATCGCTATCGCAGGCACGCCAGCACCCACAAGGAATGTATTCATATGTCCGGGTCATAAAACCCAGGCAAAAAAAGACCCGGCAAGAGCCGGGTCAAATAACCGTGATTAGCCTGATGAGGAGATAAGCTGAGAGTCCGAACCAATGGTCTTTCAGTTATCGGCTGATCTCGCGACCAGTTGTGATAATCATAACGATTCTCATTTGAGAGTCAACATTTGTTTTCATGTCCCTTGGGAGTTTCCTCAAACGCCTGTTTGGAGTCTGCGCAAACACTGGGCTTTCTCAGTTTTTGTTGTGCGCCGACAGCGCTTCCAGCTGGCGATTCAAGGCTTCCTTGCGCTCGGTGGGAATATCATTCCAATGCACATCCATCAAGGCGCCTTCGATGGCATACAGCAGGACTTTGGACGCCCTGAAACCGCGGGTGCGTACCGCCCGGTAGGCGTCCACTGCGCCTAGGCGGCGCAGGTCCGAAGCGCTATGGATGCCCACCGCATGCAGCCATTGCGCCGAAGTCTTGCCAAGGTTTTTCAGGTGTTGCAGCTCATCATTCATCAAGCCTCCTTGCGATGGCCGAATGGTTCGGTGGGTATCGTGACCAGGCAAGCCTGAAAGGAGTGTAGCGCTCAGTAGGAAAAGCGTAGTTCTTTGCTCAGAAACGATGTAAACGCTTCTAAGGCTGGCGCTGGAATCTTGACGGTGGTGGGCGAAAGCCCCCAGCCCGCGTTGCGCGCAGCCGGGGATAAGGGGGGGCTGTCAGCGGGTGCGGTAACGCAGGCGAGTACCGAAATTGACCGACATAAGGATCTCGTCAGCGCTCAATTCGGCCGGGAAGTAAGTGCCCGAAATCTGCGCATGGGCCAGGCTGGCGCCTTCCAGCGAGCAGCCGCGCAGGTCCAGGCCACGCAAGTCGGCCGAACGGAAGTAGGCGTCGGTGAAGTCCACGCCCTCGGCGTCCAGGTGGCGCAGGTCAAGCCCACGGAAGTCGCCGCCCTGCATATCAATGGGGCCATCCTTGGGGCGTTCCTGATTGAAGCCACGGATGTCATCTTTATGCAGCAGCGCGTAGAGCGGAGTATCAAGCAGCTTCGGCTGGCCCATGGCGGCATCTCCTGTTGGATGTATGACGCCATTATAGTGCCACTATTTTGGGCCGTGAGCTGTTAACCGCATCACGGCCGTGAAATATTTCCTACAGCCCTGGCAGGCGCTGGCGGACATGGGCAACCAGCGCGTCCAGTGTCCCGCTTTCATTGGTCTCGACCCGCTTGCTCAGCAGCAGCTCTTCAGTGCTCAGGGGATCGCGGCTGGCTTGTTGCTGTTCAATGACCGCCAGGGTAGCGTCAGACGGATCGTTTTTATCTGCCTGACGTTTCGCCAGCCAACTGGCGATAACGGCCTGCGGTGCATTGCAATCCAGGATCAGGAAGGGCGCACCGGTGGCTTCTGCGACCTGGGCGGCGGCGGCGCGTTGCTCGCGCTTGAGGTAGGTCGCGTCCAGTACCACCGGGAAGCCTGCGCGCAGCACGGTTTCGGCGAGGGTATGCAGGCGGGTGTAGGTCGCGGCGCTGGCGTCTGTGGCATAGATCCCGGCTTGCGGAGTGTTTTCGACCTGTTGCTCGCCAAACAGGCGCTTGCGTTCTACATCGGAGCGCAGGCGAATGGCGCCGAGGGCGTCGACCAGGCGCATCGCCACATGGCTTTTGCCGGTCGCCGACACGCCATGGGTAATGGCCAGGAAGCGCGAGGGGATGGTGCTGTAGCTTTCAGCCAGGTTGGCGTAGTTGCGGTACAGACGCAGGGTGGTTGCGCGCTCCACGGGCGTTGCCTCGGGCGGCATGCTGAACAGTGCAACCTTGGCCCGCACCAGGGCACGGTAGGCCTTATAGAAGTTCAGCAGTTCCAGGCTCTGGTAATCGCCGGTCAGTTCCAGGTACTGGCTGATAAAGCGTCGGGCCAGGGACTTGAGGCCGCGGTCTTCCAGGTCCATGGCCAGGAAGCCGGTGTCGGCACACACGTCGGTGAAGCGAAACGGCTCGTTGAACTCGATGCAGTCGAAGATCACCACGTGCCCGTCGATCATGGTCGCGTTGCCCAGGTGAATATCACCGTGGCACTCGCGGATAAAACCATTGAGCTTGCGTTGTTCCAGCAGGGGCTTGAGGCGCTCGAAGCTGCTCTGGGCCCAGGCTTGCAGCGCGTCCAGTTGGGCCAGGTCGGCCTTGTCGCTGAGGAACGGACGGATCTGCTCGAAGTTCTGCCGCACCGGCGCCATGACCTCGTGCGGGGTGCCGGCGGGGTGCGCTTCGGGAACCTTGGGCGCGTTGAGGTGGAATTGCGCAATCTGGCTGGCCATTTCATCGATATGGCTGCAGGTCAGCTCGCCATTGGCCTGCAAGGTGCTCAGCAGTTGGCTTTGCGGGAACTGGCGCATTTTCAGCACATATTCGATGGCCGGGCCTTCGCCGCCCAGTTGCGGCGCTTCGACGCTGCCGGTGATCGGCAACACGTCAAGATACAAATCTTGCGTCAGGCGTTGGTTGAGGCGCAGCTCTTCGTTGCAGAAGTGGCTGCGGGCGTCCAATTGGGTGAAGTCGAGGAAGCCGAAGTTCACCGGCTTCTTGATTTTATAGGCATAGGGACCGGTGAGCAGGACCCAGGAAATATGGGTTTCGATGACTTGAAACGCTTCTACCGGATGAGGAAACAGGGCCGGGTTTTGCAGGGCGGCAATCAGTGGCTGGCTCACAGGCGATCCTTCGGAGTCTGGGAAAAGAGTGGAGCGCATTATGGCCGCTCAAGCCGGTCATGCAAACCGCCGTCCGGTTCATGTTGATCATCAATAAAATGCGTATAATCCGCCGCCATGACTCGTACCCGATCTCCCCGCTCCCGTAAAAAACCTCCTTCCCGTAGCCTGCGCCCCTGGCTGGGCTGGGCGCTCAAGCTCGGCCTGGTTGGCCTGGTGGTGATCGCAGGCATCGCGGTCTACCTCGATGCCGTGGTCCAGGAGAAGTTCTCTGGCAAACGCTGGACCATCCCGGCGAAGGTCTACGCTCGCCCGCTGGAGCTGTTTACCGGCCAGAAACTGAGCAAGGCAGACTTCCTGACCGAACTCGACGCGCTGGGCTACCGGCGCGAAGCCGTGGCCAACGGCCCGGGGGCGGCGGCAGTCAGCGGCAATACCGTGGATTTGAATACCCGGGGCTTCCAGTTCTATGAAGGCCTGGAAACGGCGCAACCGGTGCGCGTGCGCTTCTCCGGCGATTACGTGGCCGAACTGTCCGCCCTCAATGGCGGCAAGCTGCCGGTGGTGCGCCTTGAACCGCTGCTGATCGGCGGGATTTACCCGAAGAATCTTGAAGATCGCATCCTGATCAAGATCGATCAGGTGCCGCCGTACCTGCTGGAAACCCTGGTTGCGGTCGAAGACCGGGACTTCTACAGCCACTGGGGCGTCTCGCCCAAGTCCATCGCCCGCGCGGTGTGGGTCAACACCTCCGGCGGGCGGATGACCCAGGGCGGCAGTACGCTGACGCAACAATTGGTCAAGAATTTCTACCTGACCAGTGAACGCAGCCTGACCCGCAAACTCACCGAAGCCATGATGGCGATGTTGCTGGAGCTACACTACAGCAAGCAGGAGATCCTGGAGGCCTACCTCAACGAGGTGTTCGTCGGCCAGGATGGTCAGCGCGCGGTGCACGGTTTCGGCCTGGCCAGCCAGTTCTTCTTCGGCCAGCCATTGTCCGAGCTCAAGCTGCACCAGGTGGCGTTGCTGGTGGGCATGGTCAAGGGGCCGTCCTATTACAACCCGCGCCGTAACCCGGAGCGGGCCCTGGAGCGCCGCAACCTGGTGCTCGACGTCCTGGAACAGCAGGGCGTAGCCACTGCAGAGCAGGTAGCCGCCGCGAAGAAGATGCCCCTGGGCGTCACCACCCGTGGCAAGTTGGCCGACAGTTCATTCCCCGGCTTTATCGATCTGGTCAAGCGCCAGTTGCGCGAAGACTATCGCGACGAGGACTTGACCGAAGAAGGCCTGCGTATCTTCACCAGTTTCGACCCGATCCTGCAGATGAAGGCCGAAGCTTCGGTCAGCGACACCTTCAAACGCCTGGCCGGGCGTAAAGGCTCGGATGAGGTCGAGGCGGCCATGGTAGTGACCAACCCGGAAACCGGTGAAGTCCAGGCCATGATCGGCAGCCGCCAGGCCAGCTTCGCCGGTTTCAACCGTGCGCTGGATGCCGTGCGCCCGATTGGTTCGTTGATCAAGCCGGCGGTGTACCTCACGGCGTTGGAAAAACCGAGCAAGTACACCCTGACCAGTTGGCTGTCCGACGAAGCGTTTTCGGTCAAGGGCGCCGACGGCCAGGTGTGGAAGCCGCAGAACTATGATCGTCGCTCCCACGGTACGGTGTTCCTGTACCAGGGCCTGGCCCATTCCTACAACTTGTCCACGGCGCGGCTTGGTCTGGAGCTGGGGGTGCCGAATGTGCTCAAGACTCTGGCGCGACTGGGCGTGAGCCGCGAGTTCCCGGCGTTCCCCTCGATGTTGCTGGGCGCGGGGGGGCTGAGCCCGATGGAAGTCGCGACCATGTACCAGACCCTGGCCAACGGTGGCTTCAATACGCCGATGCGCGGGATCCGCAGTGTCCTCACGGCCGAAGGCGAACCGCTCAAGCGCTACCCGTTCCAGATCGAACAGCGCTTTGACCCGGCCTCCATCTACCTGATCCAGAACGCCATGCAGCGCGTCATGCGTGAAGGCACGGGGCGCTCTGTGTACAGCGTGCTGCCGTCCAACCTGACGCTGGCCGGCAAGACCGGCACCAGTAACGACTCCCGTGACAGTTGGTTCGCCGGTTTCAGCCAGGACCTGCTGGCAGTGGTGTGGCTGGGGCGCGATGACAATGGCAAGACACCGTTCACCGGTGCGACCGGCGCCCTGCAGGTCTGGACCAGCTTTATGCGCAAGGCCGACCCGCTGCCCCTGAACATGCCGCAACCTGACAATATCGTGCAGGCCTGGATCGATCCCCATACCGGTCAGGGCTCCGACGCCAACTGTCCGGGCGCGGTGCAGATGCCGTATATTCGCGGCAGCGAACCGCCAGCCGGCGCGCCGTGTGGCACAGGTGTGCCCACGGATGCGGATTCGGTGATGGATTGGGTCAAGGGCTGGATGAATTAAGCAAAGAGGGTTTCAAGTGAACAAGTGGTTGATTCCAGCTGTTACAACATTGGCTTTGCTCAGTGGTTGCTCCACCGTGCAGCGCGGCTCCATCCCGGTGGTGGATTCCGGTACGGCCGTATCCAACAATGACCGGATCTCGGCCAATGGCGGTTTTCGCCAGACCGTGGTCACCCGTCCAAACCCTGCTACGACCCAGGCCGTGCCCCAGGATTCCGGGGTGGTGGTGATGGTGCCGGGCGGTGGTGCCACCACGTCTGCGCCGATCAGCTCGGCACCCTGGACGCCGGGCCCGATCACACCGGGGCCGTCGACCTCCGCGCCGATTGATACCGCGCCGGTCAACCAGGGCACCTACAACATGCCGTCGACCCCGAGCGGGATTCCGTCCGCCAATGCCGGCGGCCTGTCTGCCGACGAGCAGTTGGATGGCCCGGTCCTGGCCTTGCTCACCACCGCGCAGCAACAGCAGGCCGGTGGCGACCTGAACGGTGCCTCGTCCAGCCTTGAGCGCGCCCAGCGTGTCGCGCCGCGTGAACCGCAGGTGCTCTACCGCCTGGCACAAGTGCGCATGGCCCAGGGTGACGCCGCGCAAGCCGAGCAGTTTGCCCGTCGTGGCCTGACCATGGCCAACGGTCGCCCTGACCTGCAAGCCAGCCTCTGGGGCTTGATTGCCCAGGCGCGCGAGAAGCAGGGGGATGCCGCCGGTGCCGCCCAGGCTCGGCAAAAGGCCAAGGTCAGTCTGTGATGGATGTGCGTTTTCCGGCGATTGCCGAACAGCTGTTGCTGATAGAGCGTGAATTGCGCCTGGCGGGCTGGTGGGATGAAGTGTCCCCCAGTGCCGAGGCGCTGAGCAGTGTCGAGCCGTTTTCCGTGGATACCCTGGATTTTCATCAGTGGTTGCAGTGGATCTTCCTGACCCGGATGAAACAGATCCTCGAACAGGACCTGCCGCTGCCCAATGCGTCGGGCATCCTGGAGATGGCCGAGATGGTCTACGCTGATCGTCCCCGGGAGAGCCTCGGCTTGCGGTCTGCGCTGAAAAAGTTCGACCAATTGATCGTCGGCGCTCGTTAATTGCCTGACTGCCGGGTTTTTCGGCAGTCTTGCGCACATTTCTACCGCTTGACGACATTCAGGCGAGTTTTATCCCTCCTCAAAGCCCTTTCTTCTACGTTCTCATGCGCTTAGTTGGAAAAAAGCGCAATTATTGCTTGACTTGAGAGGCCTGAAACAGAAGAATCCAAAGTCCGCTGTATCGGGACTGCCAGAAGCAGGCCCGCTCAGCAGATCATGAGGCGCACATCCGCGCCGACCTGTTACACCCGCAACGCGTTACCTCGCGCTGGGTGGGAAAAGCCCGCAACACTTGGGACGATCCCAATACTTGCTCAGTCAGTGCTGACGTAGTCGGCGACCACCGTCGCTCATGCTCTGTTGAGAAGTAAACCTATTAAGACCCGTCGGTTTTCAACGGACGGTATTCTGGCGTTTTAGAGGTGAACAACGTGGAGCTTTTATCTGGCGGTGAGATGCTCGTCCGCTTTTTGCGTGACGAAGGCGTCGACTATATCTACGGGTACCCGGGTGGTGCTCTGCTGCATGTCTACGACGCACTGTTCAAGGAACCGGCGGTCAACCATATCCTGGTTCGCCATGAACAGGCCGCGACCCATATGGCTGACGGTTATGCCCGTGCCACCGGTAAAGCCGGCGTGGTGCTGGTAACGTCCGGCCCTGGCGCAACCAATGCCATTACCGGCATCGCGACTGCGTATATGGACTCTATTCCGATGGTGATCATTTCCGGCCAGGTGGCGAGCACCATGGTGGGCACTGATGCATTCCAGGAAACCGACATGATCGGTATTTCCCGGCCGATCGTGAAACACAGCTTCATGATCAAGCACGCCTCGGAAATCCCGGAAGTCATGAAAAAGGCCTTCTACCTCGCGCAATCCGGTCGTCCGGGGCCTGTGGTGGTCGATATCCCGAAAGACATGACCAACCCGGCGGAAAAGTTCGAATACGTCTTCCCGAAGAAAGCCAAGCTGCGTTCCTACAGCCCGGCCGTGCGTGGGCACTCGGGGCAGATCCGCAAGGCGGCAGAAATGCTCCTGGCGGCCAAACGCCCCGTGCTGTACTCGGGTGGCGGCGTGATCCTGGGCGGCGGTTCCGCGCCTTTGACCGAACTGGCCAAGCTGCTCAACTTGCCGGTGACCAACACCTTGATGGGCCTCGGTGCCTTCCCGGGTTCGGATCGTCAGTTCGTCGGCATGCTCGGCATGCACGGCAGCTACACGGCCAACCTGACCATGCACCACGCCGATGTGATCCTGGCCGTGGGCGCGCGGTTCGATGACCGGGTAATCAATGGCGCGAGCAAGTTCTGCCCGAATGCCAAGATCATCCACATCGACATCGACCCGGCGTCCATCTCCAAGACCATCAAGGCCGACGTGCCGATCGTGGGGCCTGTGGAAAGCGTACTGACCGAAATGGTCGCCGCGCTCAAGGACATCGGCCAGGCGCCGAACAAAGAATCCGTTGCCAGCTGGTGGAAGCAGATCGACGAGTGGCGCGGTGACCGCGGCCTGTTCCCTTACGACAAGGGCGACGGCAACATCATCAAGCCACAGACCGTGATCGAAACCCTGTGCGAAGTGACCAAGGGCGATGCCTTTGTGACCTCCGATGTGGGCCAGCACCAGATGTTCGCCGCGCAGTACTACAAGTTCGACAAGCCTAACCGCTGGATCAACTCCGGTGGCCTGGGCACGATGGGCTTTGGTTTCCCGGCGGCCATGGGGGTGAAGCTGAGTTTCCCGGATACCGACGTTGCGTGCGTCACCGGCGAAGGCAGTATCCAGATGAACATCCAGGAGCTGTCGACCTGCCTGCAATATGGCTTGCCGGTGAAGATCGTCTGCCTGAACAACGGTGTGTTGGGCATGGTTCGCCAATGGCAGGACATGAGCTACAACAGTCGTCACTCCCATTCCTACATGGAGTCGCTGCCTGACTTCGTCAAATTGGTTGAGGCCTATGGCCATGTCGGCATGCGCATCACCGATTTGAAGGATCTCAAGCCGAAGATGGAAGAGGCGTTCGCCATGAAGGATCGCCTGGTGTTCCTCGACATTCAGGTCGACACCAGCGAGCACGTCTACCCGATGCAGATCAAAGACGGCTCAATGCGCGATATGTGGCTGAACAAGACGGAGCGAACCTAATCATGCGGCACATTATCTCCCTGCTTCTGGAGAACGAACCGGGCGCTCTGTCTCGTGTGGTCGGCCTGTTTTCGCAGCGTAACTACAACATTGAAAGCCTGACCGTGGCGCCGACCGAAGACCCGACCCTGTCGCGCCTGACGTTGACCACCGTGGGCCACGATGAGGTGATCGAGCAGATCACCAAGAACCTCAACAAACTGATCGAAGTGGTCAAGCTGGTCGATTTGTCGGAAAGTGCCCACATCGAGCGTGAGCTGATGCTGGTCAAGGTCAAGGCCACGGGCGCCCAACGTGCCGAGATCAAGCGCACTACCGATATTTATCGTGGGCAGATCGTCGATGTGAGCGCCAGCGTTTATACCGTTCAACTGACCGGTACCAGCGACAAACTGGACAGCTTCATCCAGTCGATCGGGACGGCCTCGATTCTGGAAACCGTACGCAGTGGTGTCACCGGGATTGCCCGTGGCGACAAAGTACTCAGCATCTAACCCAATTAGCGAATGGCCTTACGGCCTGGATATATAGAGGAACCTCATGAAAGTTTATTACGATAAAGATTGTGACCTGTCGATCATCCAGGGCAAGAAAGTCGCCATCATCGGTTACGGCTCCCAGGGCCACGCCCAGGCGTGCAACCTGAAAGACTCCGGCGTCGACGTCACTGTCGGCCTGCGTAAAGGCTCGGCCACTGTGGCCAAGGCTGAAGCCCACGGCCTGAAAGTGACTGACGTGGCTTCCGCTGTTGCGGCTGCCGACCTGGTCATGATCCTGACCCCGGACGAGTTCCAGTCCGCGCTGTACAAGAACGAAATCGAGCCGAACATCAAGAAAGGCGCCACCCTGGCCTTCTCCCACGGCTTCGCGATCCACTACAACCAGGTTGTACCGCGCGCTGACCTCGACGTGATCATGATCGCGCCGAAAGCACCGGGCCACACCGTGCGTTCCGAGTTCGTCAAGGGCGGCGGTATCCCTGACCTGATCGCGATCTACCAGGACGCCTCGGGCAACGCCAAGAACGTTGCACTGTCCTACGCAGCTGGCGTTGGCGGCGGGCGTACCGGCATCATCGAAACCACCTTCAAGGATGAGACCGAAACCGACCTGTTCGGCGAGCAAGCCGTTCTGTGTGGCGGTACCGTTGAGCTGGTAAAAGCCGGTTTTGAAACCCTGGTTGAAGCGGGCTACGCGCCAGAAATGGCCTACTTCGAGTGCCTGCACGAACTGAAGCTGATCGTTGACCTCATGTACGAAGGCGGTATCGCCAACATGAACTACTCGATCTCCAACAACGCCGAATACGGCGAGTACGTGACCGGCCCGGAAGTGATCAACGCCGAATCCCGTCAGGCCATGCGCAACGCCCTGAAACGTATTCAGGACGGCGAATACGCCAAAATGTTCATCAGCGAAGGCGCTACCGGCTACCCTTCGATGACCGCCAAGCGTCGTAACAACGCCGCACACGGTATCGAAGTCATCGGCGAGCAACTGCGCTCCATGATGCCGTGGATCGGTGCCAACAAGATCGTCGACAAAGCCAAGAACTAAGTCGCACGTATCTACAAAAAAACGCGGCCTCGGCCGCGTTTTTTCGTTTGAGAGCCGGTTCTGGTATAAAGCTGCATCGTTTGCGGGCGAACACTCGCCGCAAGTGTCTGTCGAATTTTTTCACACCGTTGCAAGGTAAAGTCCATGAGCGAACGTCCCGAAGAGCCAAACCAGGCCTCTGACGCCGAAAGCCTGCTGCCGATCGATGAGCATGTCGAAGAAGGGCATGACGCACAAGGCCGCAAGGTCCGGCATCGTGGCATCTATCTTCTGCCCAACCTGTTCACCACGGCGAACCTGTTTGCCGGTTTCTACTCCATCATCAATTCCATGAGTGCCCAGAGCGCGCTGGCGGCAGGTGATGCGGCGAGCGCGAGCAAATACTTCGGTTTTGCGGCCATTGCGATCTTCATTGCGATGGTGCTCGACGGCCTTGATGGTCGCGTAGCGCGGATGACCAATACCCAAAGTGCCTTTGGTGCCGAGTACGACTCGTTGTCGGACATGGTTGCCTTCGGGGTTGCGCCGGCGTTACTGGCATTCGCCTGGGCCCTGGGGGATATGGGCAAGGTCGGCTGGATGGTTGCCTTCATCTATGTCGCCGGTGCCGCATTGCGCCTGGCTCGCTTCAACACCCAGGTGGGGACGGCGGACAAGCGCTACTTCATCGGGCTGGCCAGCCCGGCTGCGGCAGGCGTGGTGGCGGGTATCGTCTGGGCGTTCAGTGATTACGGCATCCAGGGCTCCAAGATGTCGTTCCTGGTGGCGTTGATGGTGGCGGCAGCAGGCATGCTGATGGTCAGTAATATCAAGTACAACAGCTTCAAGGAGCTGGATCTCAAAGGGCGCGTACCGTTTGTGGCCATTTTGGTGGTGGTGCTGGTGTTCGCCGTGGTCTTCAGCGATCCACCGCGCATTCTGCTGCTGGCATTCCTGGTGTATGCGGCGTCGGGGCCGATTCAGTACCTGTTGCATCTGCGCCGGGGCAAAACATTGCCTTAATGTAATTTCCCCCATACTCCGCAGTCTATTGGTGCATCAGTTCTCCAATGCTGCGGAGTTGCCATGTTAATCAAGTTACCCAAAGCGTCCGACTGCCACGAATCGGATGTCACCCCGCAATCCCTCTATTTCTCCCGCCGCAGTTTGCTTGGTGGCGCGCTGGCTGGTATTGCTGCCAGCAGCCTGCCGCGTTGGGCAAGTGCGGCTGATGCTGCGCGTTATGCCGATGTCGAGCCTGGCAAGGCTCCCGGCTGGTTTGTCGAGAAGCTGCCTGGCACGCAATGGCAGGCGGTGACGGTCAAAGACGAGGCCATCACGCCGTTCAAAGATGCGACCCATTACAACAACTTCTATGAGTTCGGTACGGACAAGGGCGACCCGGCGGCGAATGCCGGTTCCCTCAAGACCGAGCCATGGAGCGTCGTGATTGATGGTGAGGTCGCAAAACCGGGGCGTTACGCCCTGGAAGACTTCATGAAGCCCTATCAGTTGGAAGAGCGAATCTACCGTCTACGCTGTGTTGAGGCGTGGTCGATGGTCATTCCCTGGATAGGCTTTCCCATATCGGCTTTGCTTAAACAGGTGGAGCCGACCTCCAGGGCCAAGTACATCCGCTTTGAAACCCTGCAGGACCCCAAGAGCATGCCGGGCCAGCGTTCAAGTTTCGGCCTGATCGACTGGCCCTATATAGAAGGGTTGCGCCTGGATGAGGCGATGAACCCTTTGGCGATCCTGGCCGTGGGCATGTATGGGCGGGAATTGCCCAACCAGAACGGCGCGCCGCTGCGTTTGGTGGTGCCGTGGAAGTATGGCTTCAAGAGTGTGAAGTCCATCGTGCGGATCAGCCTGGTCAGCGAGCAACCCAAGACCACCTGGCAAAGTATTGCAGCGGATGAATATGGGTTTTATGCGAATGTGAATCCTACGGTCGATCACCCACGCTGGACCCAGGCGCGGGAGCGGCGTCTGCCTAGCGGCTTGTTCAGCCCGAATGTGCGCGAGACGCAGATGTTCAATGGCTACTCGGATGAGGTCGCTTCTCTTTATACGGGCCTTGATCTGCGGAAAAACTACTGATGCGCTACCCCATCTGGCGCCTCGGCGTCTTTATCGCGGCGGCGGTGTGGCCGTTGTACTGGTTGTATGAGGCTTGGAGTCTCACCTTGGGGCCTGATCCCGGCAAAGTACTGGTGGATCGCCTGGGGTTGGGAACTCTGATCCTGTTGCTGGCCACACTAGGGATGACGCCGCTGCAAAAGTTGAGCGGTTGGGCGGGGTGGATCGCCGTGCGCCGGCAGTTGGGGTTGTGGTGCTTTGCTTATGGGGTGCTGCACCTTGCGGCTTATTGTGTATTTATCCTTGGGTTGGATTGGTCGCAACTGGGTGTCGAGCTGCGTAAGCGCCCCTACATTATTGTGGGAGCGTTGGGTTTCCTGTGCTTGCTGGTGTTGGCGGTGACATCCAATCGCTACAGCCAACGTCGGCTAGGCGCTCGTTGGAAGAAGCTGCATCGCCTGGTGTATGTGATTCTGGGGCTTGGTTTATTGCATATGCTGTGGATCGTGCGTGCCGATCTGAAGGAGTGGGCTATCTATGCGGCTATTGGGGCGCTGCTTTTGGTCTTGCGGATTCCGTTTGTGATGCGCCGAATTCCCCGCCTTATTGCTAAAAAAGCACCTTCTGCAACAAAAGCGTAATTAACGCTTGACGGCAGATCCTGGAAGTCTATAATTCGCCCCACTTCCGGCGCAGTCGAAACGGAAAACTCCTTGGTAAACAAAGAGTTACGCAGAATTCGACAGCGAGTTGCTTCAGTTCATCGAAGCCCAGAAGGAGTTGGTAGAGCAATGTTGTTTGGCTCTATTAACGTTTCGATCCTCTCGGTCGAAAGCGGAGAAAAAGAGGTGTTGACAGCAGCGTGTAACGCTGTAGAATTCGCCTCCCGCTAACGAGAGATCGGAAGCGCAAGTGGTTGAAGTTGTTGAGGAAATCCTCGAAAACTTCTGAAAATAATCACTTGACAGCAAATGAGGCTGCTGTAGAATGCGCGCCTCGGTTGAGACGAAAGATCTTAACCAACCGCTCTTTAACAACTGAATCAAGCAATTCGTGTGGGTGCTTGTGGAGTCAGACTGATAGTCAACAAGATTATCAGCATCACAAGTTACTCCGCGAGAAATCAAAGATGTAACCAACGATTGCTGAGCCAAGTTTAGGGTTTCTTAAAAACCCAAAGATGTTTGAACTGAAGAGTTTGATCATGGCTCAGATTGAACGCTGGCGGCAGGCCTAACACATGCAAGTCGAGCGGTAGAGAGAAGCTTGCTTCTCTTGAGAGCGGCGGACGGGTGAGTAATGCCTAGGAATCTGCCTGGTAGTGGGGGATAACGTTCGGAAACGGACGCTAATACCGCATACGTCCTACGGGAGAAAGCAGGGGACCTTCGGGCCTTGCGCTATCAGATGAGCCTAGGTCGGATTAGCTAGTTGGTGAGGTAATGGCTCACCAAGGCGACGATCCGTAACTG